>ERZ795059.250-NODE-250-length-75961-cov-20.079388_pt1 | contig 75961 bp, 62 predicted proteins | sample MGYA00375143_ERZ795059 | MGnify/ENA primary metagenome ERZ795059 (study PRJEB30188, sample SAMN05720168) | activated sludge metagenome | isolation source: Anaerobic digester | place: USA | collected 2015-01-07 ... | reverse complement strand
AGTAAATTAATTCTGTTTTTTGTTTTTTTCCTTTGTTTATGAATTAATCAGGCTAAATGTGGCATTTGCTCTATTGGAAGTTATCTTTTACGCTGGTCATATCAATTATTGCTATACATGCAATTAATGTAGGATATAATCCCTGCGACTCCAGCTCCAGCCGGTTGAGACAATTACTTACATACTCCAGACTCACAAAGAGTCACTGCCAAAAATCTGTGCTCGTTTTTGTCTTCGTTACAACCCTAATCCCTCACACAACGCACCGAAAACCCATATTGCCAATTGTAGTAGTAGCGGCGGATGTCTGAATTGGTGTAAAGCAGGTCCCGGTACCACGCGTGGTCGCTATAGCTCTCCGAAGAAGACCAAAAGCGGGCGGTGGTGCCGAGATTGTCGAAACTGCCATCGCGGTAGTAGCGGTAACCGCCAGGCAACGCGCGAAAGCCTAATTCATCGGTTGCACCCATGTTGGGACTGCGCCAGTGCGATGTGCCCTTCTCTTTCAATTTGCCTCCGCCGTAATATTCCCCACCCAGAAAATCGCCCAATTGCTGCCACTCCTTATCGCTTGGAACATGCCAGCCCTTCGGAGCTAGCCTCCTGTTGTCATTCACCGCATACCAATTGTAAAGAAGACCATATGTCTTTGCATTGGCAAGTTGGTTATCGTAACAGCAATATGCACCGTTCTCTAGTTTGCTCCATACATCACTTGAGGTTATATTGGGAATGGGGTCTCCGTTTCGGTAATGCGTCACTTTAAGATTTTCGGCCATCCAGATCTGATTGCCAATCTGGACGGTTTTATAGATATTTCCGTCAATGTCAATTAGTGTACCGGTTTCTCCATCTCTAATCATTTTTTGGCGCTTGTCGGAAGCAAGTGTATGAGATGATTTTTGCTTCCTGGCGGTACTCGTCTGTTTCGGAGCTTCAATATCGGCTGCATCCGATGGCATGGACACGGAAGGATTCGCAACAGCAGGCTCTGACTCGTGCTGTGACTTGGGATAGCTCGTTTTCGGTCGTTCTGCCACAATACCCCGCAGGCACAACGAGAGCTCACGAATGCGAGCCTCCCTCGGTGGTGTTAGCGCATCCAGCCAATGCGTAGAACTGAGAAAGTATGCGAGATCCTCTGTAGGTTCACTATTGTCTATCCGAAAAGGCAAAATCACGACTTGGTTTTTCACTGCAAGTTCCACCTCACGCATCACATGCGTTGATGTGTTGGCATTCCTGGAAAGAATGATTACCATCGCAGTGGATTCGCTTATCGCCTTAAAGATCGAGCCACCCCATGTCTGGCCGGGACGAATATCACGCGGCGCAATCCAACAGCGTAGGCCATCTGATTCAAGAATGGCACAGACAGCATCAGCAATAGCCTTGTCATCATGAGAATGAGATATAAATACATCGTGAGCCATGTTCGTCAGTCTCCTGCCTCAGATTGCGAGGCGATCTTCCCTCAATACTTCCACTCCTCATGCGCCAAGGGTGCCCGATTGAGTTCATCCCGATAGATCCGCCAGTTGGGCATGAACCGATCCATCAACTCGCGAAAGCGGTCCGTGTGGTGGCGTTCCAGCAAATGAATCATCTCGTGCACCAGAATATATTCCAGACAGGCGACCGGTTTTTTGGCCAGTTCCAGATTGAGCCAGATTCGGCGGGATTCTACTCTGCAGCTCCCCCAGCGGGTCTTCATCCTTTTAATGCGGGTATCCGCAACTCTGACCCCGACAATCGGTTCCCATTTGTCAACCAGAGCAGGCAGCTGCGCTTTGAGCTGTTTCCGGTACCAATTCTGCAATACGGCATCGCGTTTGTCCCGATCCGATCCCGGACGAACCCGAAGTTCAAGGGTCGTATTGCTCAAGTTTACAGACGGCACTCCATCACATTCTATCACCCGTAGGCGGTATCGTCGCCCCTGAACATAGTGGCTCTCACCGGTGACCAGTTCTCGCTGGGACTGGCGGATTTGCTGCCTAAAGACTTTTTTCTGCCGTTGGATCCATGCCCAGCGGGAAATCACGGCTAACCGTACGGCTTCTTGATCCAGACGCAGCGGTGCAGCCACCCGCACCCGTCCATCCGGCGGATAGACCCCCACATGCAGGTTCTTGATCTCTTTACGAACCACCTCCACCTGCATTCCACTCACGATCAATTTGTATTTCTCAGTAGTCACGTTGTTTCTTGACGATCTCCAAGAGTTTATCAATTCGTTCTTTATCCTCACCAAGCTCGGAACGAATCGCATTGCGCACTTCGCGTTCTTTGAAGCAGTTGCCGCGCCAGTCCGCTTTTTTTACTTTGCGGATGGCATAGTCAATGGCCAGCGCCTTTTCTGCCCGAGTTTCCGAATCTGGTTTGTCTTGTACCCGGTAACTTTGCACCTCCAGATTGTCATAGAGCGCCCGCAAGGCAGAAGTCTTAATCTCTTCCGGATAGGCTGAATGGGTCTCGGGCTTGCACACTTTGCGAGTCAATTCCACAATCCTGGTCAAATAGACTTTGTACTCCAACGCTTCCTGTTTCCGTTGCTGAATCAGTGCATCCAGCAGTTCAGACATCTTTTCATAGTACTTGGGGTTGACCTCCATCTCGTCGATGATCAGCCGCCGAACGTTGTTCTCTATGGTCTCGGCCATGGCTTCCCGGTTTGTTTGCATGCCTTTGGGCAGGGATTCTACCGCATCCTCTCCCCGTTCAACGATCAATTCCACCAGAGTCAGATCATCAAACGCGTCCATTTTTTCGCTCTCTTCCGCGCGAATATAGGTATCCAGCAAATGACGCATGGCTGGTTCATACAGCTTCATATCCACATAATCGCCGCTGGCCAATTTTACCTCTTGGCGGATACTTTCAAAGTGCGCGACCTCACAACGAATTTCCTCTGCTTCCGCCTCTGTATATCCAGCCAGGATCATTTCATTGGCCAGGTTGGCATAGGCACGCAGAAAAGAGGCGGTCATTTTATAGAGCGCAATCCGTTTGGCTTCGTTTGCCTTGAGCTGCTCGTCATTTCCGCTCTCTGCCGCACAAAAATAGTGCAGATAGGCCTGTGTATCATAGGGCGGTTCAACCGGTTCACAGAGTGCTTTGATCGCTTCCCGGCTTTCTTCCAGATGTTCCCTCCCCTGTTGCAGCCGGTCTTTTAACAATCCCTCGACGTCTTCCTTGTCGTATGCTTCAAAGGCTTCGCCGGTGTAATCCTTGATGGACTGTTCCAGGGAACGAAACAGGTCTTTATAGTCAATGATGTACCCATATTCTTTATCATCTCCATCCAGGCGGTTCACCCGGCAGATCGCCTGAAACAGGCCGTGATCCTGCATCTTTTTGTCAATATAGAGATAGGTTGCCGACGGTGCATCAAATCCAGTCAGCAATTTATCCACCACGATCAACAGCTTTATTCGGCCGGGCTCGTTGATGAACCGTTTTTTAACCTCCTGTTCAAAGCGCTCCACCTTGTACATGGCCGAATCTTCCGGCTCGTCAAAATAATCCGCCAGCATTTTGCGATAGATCTCGTACTGCCTGAGCTTTTCGGTCAATCCTTCACCGGTTTCTTCTCCTTTGATGTCTGCCGGAGTTGGATGATAGGAAGTGATGATCGCGCATTTGCCCTTTAGATCGGTGTGCTGGAACAGCTCATAAAATTGGCAGGCCGAATAGATACTACCGGAAACCAGCATGGCATTGCCATGGCCGCTCATCAGCCGATCGCGGGTTTCCATATCCAGAAGAATATCGGCAACGATCTTTTCTAAACGATCCCGAGCGCTGAGTACGTTTTTCATCGTGCCCCAGCGTTGCTTGACCTGGTTCTTGGCCATCTCGGTCAATCCCCGAGTCTTGAGCTCAAACCACTGATCAATCTTGGCCTGGGAGGTGATATTTTGATCAATATCCCGCGCCTCGTAACGCAGGTCCAGCACCACGCCATCCCTGACGGCTTGGTCGTATTTGTAGGTATGGATGTAGCTGCCAAAGGTCTCTATGCTTCTCTTCTTATCCGCTTTAAGCAGCGGGGTGCCAGTAAAGCCGATGAGCATCGCTCCGGGCAACAGCGCTTTCATGGCATCGTGCAGCTTGCCCGACTGGGTACGGTGGCACTCGTCCACAAAGACAAAGATATCGCCTTTGGCCTCAAAGTCACGGGGAAGATGGCTGGTGATGTCCTCAATAAACGCATCCACATCGCCTTCATCCGATGCGCCGAATTTATGAATCAAAGTAGCGATCAGCCATTCTTTTGTTTCATTGAGCACTCGTACCAAATCTGCACCGCTTTTGGTGCGGTAGATGTTTTCGTGCACACCCTTGAACACTTTTTCTATTTGCTCGTCCAGTTCGGTGCGATCGGTAATGATGACGATGCGGTTGTCGGTCACATGCTCGCGAATCCATTTGGCCAGCCATACCATGGTCAGGCTCTTGCCGCTGCCCTGGGTATGCCAAACGATGCCGCCTTCCCGCTTCCTGACCCGTTCCTGAGCGGCCTGTACGCCAAAATATTGATTGTGGCGACAAATCTTTTTTATCCCGGCGTCAAAGACGACAAAATCGTGCACGATTTCCAGCAGACGCGCTTTGCTGCAGAGCTGGCCCAATTCTCTGAGCAAGGGATTGTCGCCGGCAGCAGGAAAAGCATCGGTTTCTTTCCAGTGCAGCCAATACTTTTCCGGCGTTTCAATAACACCATAGCGCAATCCCTCGGTTTCATTACCCGCCATCACCAATTGGATGGTTGAATAGAATCCCTGAATAAACTCTTTTTTCTGGCTGTCCAGGTTTTGACGAATGCCTTCGGTCACTGAGACCGTAGAGCGCTTGAGTTCAATAACAGCCAGGGCAATGCCGTTGACATAGAGCACCAGATCGGGTCGTTTGGTGTTTACTCCGCTGACCGTCACCTCTTCGGCGATGGCAAAATCATTTTGTTCCGGATGAGCCCAGTCGATGAGCCAGACCGTGATGTTCTGCGCGCCAACTGCAGGTTTGACCTTGACGCCATAGCGCAACAGACTGTAAACATCCTGATTGGCGTCGTAAAGCGTCTTGCTGCCACTCACGGCGACTGCTTTGCCCAGTTCAAACCATACTTTTTGGATGATCTTGTCGTTTTGTCCCTTGCGCCGTAACCATGCGGTGAGCAGCTCCTTTTCAATATTGCTGTTTTCCGCGCGGTCCCTCCAAATTCCGAGATAGGCATACCCGAGCACATCCCGGAAAAACTCAACGACGCGGTTCTGGGTCAGGATTTCTCGTTGGCCGACTTTGCTCATTGCTACCCCTTTATCAACTTAAAGCTCACCTGGTAACGATAAAAGTCTATATAGTTGGTCACTCTCAGCGCACGGCGCAATCGCAAATCGTCCTCCATGGCAATGATAACGCCCCTCACGGATTGGTTCGGCTCGGCGAGCTCGTCCATGACATATCCCATATAGCGCTGAATCTGCCCGACAACCACGTCGCTGGCGCGACCTTTCTTCAATTCCACCACCAGTATTTCTTTCTTGTCTTTTCTGGTAGCGAGAATATCTATTGCACCTGTGTCGCATGGATACTGCTGGCCGAATGGTTCACCATCTTCTTCATAAATATCATAGTCTTTGCCGAGTTCTGTTGATGACCAGTTCGCCACCAAAAAGTCTTCCAGGTGCATTTCCAACGCAAAGACAGCCGCATCTTCCACATCGGTGTCTCCGGCAATCAGCGGAGGTGGTGCATTGCCGGCAATAAGCCGTTCAATCTCTTCGGCATGCTTGCTGATGTTATGTACCGTTCCGGGAGATCCTGTTGAACTTTTCAATGTCTGACTCATCTCTTCTTTATCTATAGACTTCGGATACCATTGAACCGCTCGAGTATGAGGCAGCGATCTTTCCGGTTGGTATTGATAGTCCGAGGTCACTTCGCCGACATAGTAAGCCCCTTTGGCATTTGGACACAGCACAATATCGCCGATTTGCATGCCTTTGCAAAGCGTATGAAGCATCCCGCATGCCAATCCGGCAGCTATCTTGGTCTTATCCGGCCGTTTCTCAAGGTAAACGGGAATATACTGCTTGTTAAACTCGCGCCAGTCATCCGGGAATTTGCCGGTCATATCCAGCTCTTTGAGCCAGGCCATGCCGATATACCCTTCTTTGTAGCACTCTTCGGCATACATGCCCCCTTTGGCAGCCATGATTCGGTAATAATTTCTGTTTTGAATCATTTGGTTTCCTCCGGTTTAACCAGCCGAATACGGCCGGTGAGGAGTTGCTGCATCATACCCTGTTTGATGGATTTGGTTTTGTCGCGGCGTGTCATAAGTGCAGAGATTTCATCATCAATGTCGGAAAGGACGGTTGCTATAGCAATTTGCTCTTCAATTTTGGGTATTTTTATTTCAAAATCTAGGAACGTTGGGAGACGCAAAGAGTCCACTGTGGCTTTAACAGTATTCTGCATTGCCCAAAATCCAAAATTTTTCGTCATATAATATAAAATATATCTAGCAAAAATATCTGAAGCAAACTGGTTAATAGCATATACACGTTGATGCACATCAAATCGTCCGCAAATATAGTGAAATATACTGCCTATTCTTCCCTCTCCTGGTATAAGGATTGCTTCACAATCGTAAGAGTATGTATTTATGCGCTCTACTATGTCTGACCTCACAAAAAATGGATATTGGCCATTTTCAACTTTATCTTCGTTATTACGACTTCCTGTTTTTATATGCGATATTTGTCCAAGGCGTTTCGTTTCCCACTCCCCCTCAAACCCCGGCAATCGGGTTTTCCCGGTGAGGAGTTGCTGCATGGCGGCCTGCTTGATGGCGCGCTTTTTGGCGATCAGTCTGCCTAAGGCCCCGATCAACCCATCCACATTCGACAACGCCTCGGCGATGGCTCGTTGTTCGGTTATTGTGGGTAAAGGAATATGAACATCTTTAATAGCGTGTTTAGATATGCCATATACTTTTAGGCCTGTTGCTAAACGACGAAGTTGTGTTTTAACAGGTAGGCTCTCAAAAATATATCTACGATATCCAATCTGAATATTTTGGTCTTTTGATCGTAAAAGTAGGGTGTGCAATCCTGAAATAGCCTCAGTATTGCCAATGTTGCATACTTCTACGGTTTTACCAATACCCTCTTCATCTTCTGATGCATCAACAACTATTAAATCGCCATCTTGCAAGCGTGTTGCTGAAACGTTTTTGTTGCTCAAAAGATATGGTACATCATGTATACTAAAATCAATAAAATGATTAAACTTCACATGTATGTCACCGTAGTGTACATAAGCTATATATCCTGTAATTCCTAGCTCTTCTCTTGAATTGGAGGCAGTACTCATAAAATCAAACAGCTCGGCAATTGTTAATACAGACCATTCTACAGGAATGTTTTCCACTTCTGTTTGTTTGACACGTGAGAATGAATCATGAATTGATGAGGCAGTTTCATTTATCGGAAAGTTTTTTTGTGGAAATTTCAGATTATCCATTCCACCCCACCCCCATCTTTTTCAAATGCCCCTCCACTCGCTTGCGATACTCTTCCACCTCTCGTTCCAGTTCCGGCAAGGGTTGCGTATAGCGCTCTTCCAGCTCCTTGACCCGTCCGGCGAGTTGCTGGGTCAGGCGGTTGACCTCGCCCGCAACAGCTGTCTGGATGTCGGCAAACCACTTGTCCGCGATGACCAGAGCCTTGATCTCATCCTCGCCGAGTCTGGCGTACCGGGCCAAAACCTTTTCATCCAATTCGGCTTGCGCCTCATTAACAGCCTGGTTGGCCGCAGTTTCAGCGTCCATCAGATTAAGACAGCGTTCCAATGCCTCGCGCTCTTGGTCGGTTTCTTTTTCCTGGGTCAGATCTTTGAGCCGTTCTTTGATACTGGCTTTGTTGACTTTGCCTTTGTCGTTTAAGGCTTCAGCCAGCAGGCCCTCTTCCCCGCTGTTCTCCTCAATGAACTCTTCCACTTCCCGGGCTGCGGCCTCTTGTGCGAATTGGAGTGCTTCAAGCGCAGCCTGTTCAGTGCTAAAATAGCGGTTGACCACCAGAGCCGGCGGAATCAGATCCATCTTGTATTTCTTGCGCTTGATAACCAGATCCGGCGTTTCTTTGATCTTTTTATCCTTGTCTTCTATAATTCCGCGAGGGCGGGCTGCGTTTTCCCATCCATCGGCAGCGATCAAGTAGACATCGTCCTGCATGACCTCGGCCCAATAGTCCATCAGTTGCTGATAGACATCGTATTTTTCCAACAATGGCAAATCGGCAAAGCGCTGCAGCAGCTCCTGCGACAGGGTAAGGATGATCTCTTTGGGTCGTGAACCCACTTTTAGTTCTTTGAGCATTTTCTCATGGGCCTGGCACCACGACCGTACGAGCTCGTTAACGCGCTGGGAAAAAACCTTGAACTCGTCGTGATTGAGAATGGCGGCTTTGACCTGCCCCGATTCCACCCGCGCTTCGCTGTAGCCGGTACGCCCGTTGCCGATGAACAAGGCTTCACGCAGGGCCGGAAAAACTTGCCAGTAGTCAGCCAATGCATCGATGTCGCGATCCGGTATACCGCCGTTGAGATGCGCATCCAGATCGTGCAGATCCTCGGGTTCGCTGGAGTCGATGTAGCGCGGAAGATTGAGATTGTAATCGTTGGCCGGGCTGGCGATCTCGGCTACCGGAACCATGCGCGAATAGCGCGTCAACTCAATCTTCTGGTTGAACACATCCACGATCTTGTGAATATCCTGCGAACGCAGCCGGTTCTTGTTGCCGTCTTTGATAAAGCCCTTACTCCCATCGATCATAAAGATACCGGTGCGGGCCTGGGCGTTTTCCTTGTCAATGACGATAATGCAGGCCGGAATGCCGGTGCCATAAAAGAGGTTTGCCGGCAGCCCGATAATCCCCTTGATCAGTCCCCGCTGAATGAGATTTTTGCGGATATCGGCTTCCCTGTTGCCGCGGAACAGCACCCCATGCGGCAAAATGATCGCACCCTTGCCCTTGCTCTTGAGCGAGGTGATCAGATGCAAAAGAAAGGCATAGTCGCCGTTTTTGTCCGGCGGTATGCCGGTCTCAAAACGTCGATAGGGATCATTTGCCGGATCGAGTCCGCTGGACCACGCCTTGGATGAGAAAGGCGGATTGGCCACGGCAAAGTCAAAGGTCTTGAGGCTGTCATTCGGATTCTTGAAATAGGGTGAGGACAGAGTATTGCCCCTCCAGAGCTCGGCAGTCGGGTGTCCGTGGAGGATCATGTTCATTCGCGCCAGGGCCCAGGTTGCCACGTCCATTTCCTGGCCATAAATCGATATTCCGTTTGGCGCTTCATCCGCTGCCTTGAGCAGCAAAGAACCCGATCCGCAGGTGGGATCATAGATGGTCTGATCCGGATGGGTATCCGCGTTGATTCCTACAACCTGGGACATGATGCGCGACACTTCTGACGGTGTATAGAACTGTCCTTTGCTCTTGCCGCTCTCGGTGGCAAAGTGGCGCATCAGATATTCATAGGCATCGCCAAGCAGATCGTCGCCCTCAGCGCGATTGGCGCGGAAATCTAGCCCGTCAAAGATAGCCACCAGTTTGGAGAGACGGTCCTGCATCTCTTTGCCGGTGCCGAGTTTGCTCTCGTCGTTAAAGTCAGCCTGATCAATCACCCTTTCCAGGCCATTGGCCTTGGCTAGCTTGGCGATGATTTTGTTGATTTTGTCACCAATTTCCTTGTCGCCTTTGAGCTTGACCATATCGGCGAATCCGCCCCCAGTAGGCACATCAATGAGGGCATCGGATTTTCCGGCATACTTGTCCGACACATACTTCATGAACAGCAACGTCAGCACATAGTCTTTATACTGCGACGCATCCATTCCCCCGCGAAGCTCATCGCAGCTTTGCCAAAGCGAGCTATAGAGTTGGGATTTTTTCAGAGCCAATGCAGTGCCTCATTTCATTGGAATTGTTTAACAAGCAACAAACACATTGTGATCGGCTAACCGGATAATATTGATGTAATTTTATATTCTAAAAATTAATTGCTCTCTGACCAGAGGCTTAGCCCGATTCCTCCCGAGTAAGTAATGTTTTTGCCCTCCAAGGCGTAAGACGATCCAATACTGATGAAGATCATTTTATTGAACCAAATACTCAGATGCATGCCGGCAATAATATCGTCAACATCCTCAACCTTGTCATATTCAAGAGTCGGACGAAGTGCTGTGCTGTTGCTTAAATCCACTTCAAGACCAGCACCAACGGCAAAGGCATAGCTGTCTTCATAATCGTCTGCACTATATCCGTAAAGAGAAGCTTCTGCTTCTGATCGTACAATACCGAAACGCAATCCGATGAACGGATCAATATTCTGTTCAGGCCCAAAGTGGAAGTTGAAGCCGCCGATAAGACTCGTGGAACTGGCCGTAACATCGATCGATCCAAACTCTGCTTCAGACTTGCTGTAAGACAAGCTGATCACAAAATCCGTGGTTGGCCCCACGGGGATATTGATGTTACCGCCGAGACTGAGAATTGAGTAGTCAAGGTTTTCCAAGTCCTCGTCACCAAGGATTGTATTGCCTATGGAAAAACCGAGATAATGCTTGCCAAGACAACCGCCATCCGATCCTCTGCTGTAATAATCCGGCTGGGAAGCAGTCACAGGTTGCCTGTAGTTGTTGTCATCGTACTCTTGGTCTTGATACTCAAATAGTGATGTTGGTGCATCCTCATTCTCAAGCTCACTCAACAACTCGTCAATTTCATCCTGTTTGATAAGCAAATAGCCCGCCTGGATCCTATCGGTTGGTTCCTGCAGCAGTTTTAGCCCGGAGATCTTGTTTCTGACAATAAGGACCTTGGCTTTTGCCAGCACTTTTTGGGTATCTTGGACCGTTGCGATATTAAAGACATCTCCAATTTCTACACCATCATTACTGCCTTTATTGCCCACAAGCGAATATCCCTTAATGCTGACCACTGACATTTTAAGCGTTTCGGCATCAGCATTTACGGCCAAGATACATATCAGCAATGCGGCACCCAATAATCCGCATGATTTAATAGACATTATTTCCCCCCTGGTATAATTCTAATTCGGGTTGTCTTTAAATGCGCAAGTGCTGTTTTGTTGTGGGTTGGACAAGTCTATTCTGTAAAGTAATCCGTATCAATCTTCTTCACCTCATAAACAGCCATCGGGCTTACACCGAGGTTATGGTCAATCATGAGCGTGGCCAGTTCCTCACCGTCAATGAGAACGATCTTGTTGTCAATCTTTGAGACATAATTGATAGCTTCTGCCGAAAAGGCCGAGGTGGTAATCATGATCCCCTTCTTGGCTCGTTGTCCCTGCAACGCACCGGCAAACTTTTGGACTTCAGGCCGCCTGACTGTCGTTTCCCACTTTTTAGCCTGGATGTAGATGATATCGAGGCCGAGACGGTCTTCCTTGATGATACCATCGATGCCTTCATCACCGGCACGGCCAATAGCACGCCCGGCATCTTTGCGGCTACCGCCATACCCCATCTTTAATAGCAGCTCAACAACAAGCATCTCAAACAAGCTGCTTGACGCAGCCTTAATCTGTTGGAGGATTTCTTGAGCAAGAGTATCCCGCAGTCTGCCATAGGCGACTTCAAGTGCTTCTTCAGGAGTTGAATCCTGCTCTGCATCTGTCTGCGCAAGCTGATTATCACCGGATCTTGTGTGCCGCAGTGCTCGGAATTGCCTGAATTCCTCAAACTGGTCCAGGGATTTTATGCCGATATGATCTGGATTAGAGGTGAGTAAATGCAAGCCGCGTTGAGTGATTTTATAGTGACCTCGACGGGTACTCTCCAGCAAGCCTGCTTTCGTAAGATATGTGCGAGCCCAACTTACCCGATTATGAAAGATTCCCTGTAATCCGCTGGGTAGAAGCTCATTGCGTTCTTCGTCGCTGAGGCCAAATTGATTTCCCAAAGCATCAATGGTCTCACGAAGCGAGTGTTCCTGTCGGTCACCAGCAAAGCGCAGCAGTGGCAGCATCACGCTTTGAAAATCAGGTATTGCCATACTGAACGACCTCCACATTACCACCCGGCTGTTTGTAAATAAACTGCCAATAGTTAGCGTTTATGGTTCCAACAGCAAACCAGGTGTAGGAAACGTTATTCATAATTTGCCAGTAGAAAGCTCTTGTGGGATGTTGAGTCGTATGATGTCCCAGAGGCTAGAATATATTGCTTATTACAATACGACAAAACGAGTTGTTTTGCAAACATAAAAATGGGCTGCTTTTAAAAAGCAGCTCATTGTATAGTTCAAAGGTAACTGTGGTGTTTGAGACAGTCTTGCTTTAGCTCACCTGCTGTTCACAAAGATCAAGATACCATTCCTCAGATTCAAAACCCAGAAATTCAACAACCGCAGTAATTGAACGTTTTCCAGAAAATCCCTTGGCTTTCAAGAGTCTGTCTACCATCTTGTTGTACAGAATGATATCGCCGTCGTAATAGCGTTTAACAGCATCCAAAGCGTCCCGATAGTTCCCAACAACAACTAACGCGTTAGAGTGGGGGCAGCATTTATCGCAATAGTATTCGGGTTCCGCATTGTGATCTTTGGGAAAGGCTAGATACGTAACAGATCTCCGGCAATTTCAGTACGGTATGCCCAAAGTCGGGAAAACCACTCTTGCGGCCAGTTTCAGTCCCAGTGGTATTGACGGAAGTTTAATCCTGGACACAGAAAACGGCAGCAACGAGATCGACTGCAACCGGATTCAGGTCAGCTCGCTCAGTGAATTGAATCAGGCACTCAACCTGGCCTACAAGAGCGACTACTCCACCATTGCAGTAGATTCCCTGGATGAGATCTATCGCTGGGCCGAGGACAAAACCGTTAAGACTCTGAACGCCAAACTCAAGGTCAGTCATTCGGCGGTGGAAGAATTCGGCTATGGAGTGGGCTATGCAGTGGCGCGCAAAGCCATGCTGGATATCATCACCAAACTCCATGTCTTTAAATCGGTGGGCAAAACCGTGTTGTTGATTTCGCACCAGAAACAGGCCACCAACTAGACCGATACGGAAAAAAGCCGCACAGTGGACTTGCCCGGCAAACTGAGCCGCATGATCGCTGCGATTGTGGATGCCATCGGGTTGATTACGGTTACCAAGGACAAGGACGGACAGCTGCATCGCTGGATATCATTCAAGCCGTATGATCAGATTGATGCGGGTTGTCGGTTGCGCGAACTGGCCGGCAAAGATCTGCCGTTCTCGTTCAAGGCGATCCACGATGCGCTGACAAAAACCAACAAAGAGGAGAAGACGAACGATGCAGAACCTGTCACTCTGGCAGCTTGACAGCGAATACCTGGCTGTTATTGAAGAATTGGAGTACAACGATGGTGAGCTGGACGAAGAGCTGGAAACCCGTCTGGACACGGTCCTGGCCTCGCTGGTGCAGAAGCAGGATAACACTATCAAGATGATGGACACTTTGGGTGTGCTGGAAGATCAGGCAAAGGATTGGCGCGATAAAATGAATCGCCGCATACAGAGCATCGCCCATCAGAGAGAACGCCTCAAGCAAGCGCTGATTCTGCACCTGCACCGGCTGGGAACAACCGAAATGCGCGGTACTCTGGGAACGGGGCGACTGATGAAACTCACCAAAGTCGGCAATGTGGATGAAAGAGCCCTGCCAGCGATTTACAAACGCATCGTGCAGGAGATCCGCATTGATCGTCCCCGGCTGCTCAATGACCTCAAGCAAGGTCCGGTGGAAGGAGCGGAACTGGAAGAGGTGGAGTATTTGCGGGTGTTCTAGGCAAATCAAGGGGACAGTAATGTCCCCTTTTGTTTAATGCACAATTAATTAAACAGTTATCATTTAAGGCTAAATTCAATTTTTTTTAAATCTTCAGGCGTATCAAGTTCATCATTCTTGTGAGGTTCACATAATTTTCCACGTATCAAGACTCTGCTTCCTGCAATTTCCAGACTGAGAATAAATGGTTTGTCTGGATTAAATCCATCCATAAAATCAGATTCAATTGAAAAAAGAACACAACCACTATAAATTTCGTCTTGTTTTATGGTATGATCTTTAAGCATTATATCAACGATGCTTTGTGTGTACCGTATTGCATCAAGTTCAGTCTTCGCATAATCATTTGTGAGCATTCTGCTTTTTATATCTTTGTAGGCTTGATTATTGTTTCCTTCTGGAGATAATTGAATTGCTACCATGTTAATTGAATAGAGTAAACCTAGGCCAGTCTTTGTTTGGGCGAGATCCCGCCTAACTTCTCTTGGACGTACTGGATAAAATTGATCTTTTCCTTTGTTCTGAATTAACCGGGAATTATATGGGTAGATACTAAAAATGTCTGTTGAACGGTTTTGTATAGTCAACATGAAATAAAGATATCTGCTATCCGCACTGCCGATAACATGAACTTCATAGTTGTCTTTTAGGCATCGGTAAACTTGATTACCGTCAGCCCAATAAACATAGCTCTCATCTTGTTCATTTAAGACAATATCGCTATCCCACCTTACAAAACTATAATCGGTATTTGTAACTGCACATGAAACAATCAATAAGCTAACCAGTACACAAACTGCTAAGTGATAGTTTAATTTCATCTTTATCCTTCCTATTATACCCCGATAAGTAGCGCCCAAACTATACCAAACTGTATTAGTGGAAAGACATCGTCTGAGAAGTTCGTCTTTCATTCAATATACTGATCATATTACCAAGCATTGAAGCAGAGTTTATTACTTATTTCTCTTCAGCCAGCATAGAAAGTATACTAAAAAGGAAGATGTAACATTTGCTTTGGCATATCAAGTTATGCATGGTGTCCCTCCCTCATTTTTGGTAATTCCCTAAGAGGATTATTTCGGATGCGTTCACCCCTGGAAACCCTATAATATATATACTGAATATTATCCTATTTGCAGACAAACTTTATAATTGACCAAATAATGCATCCGATCAATACTTGATAAACATCTCCAACTCCACCCTGCTGCTTTTTGCCAAGTGCGCATAATGGGTAATTGTTGTGCGGATATCGCTGTGCCCCATCATCTCCTGCAATCGGCGCAGATCCAGGCCGGATTGGGCCATGTGAGAACCAAAGGTCCGACGCAAAGCTTTTATTGTCAACCATTCGGGCATTCCGGCTGAAGCGGCGTATTTCTTGAAACGTTTGCTCACATAGTCGGGTCGGTAAACAAACAACTTGTCACCCCGTCTCCGTCCTTGTAGGTGCCGAGTCAAGGACTCCTTCAGTTGCGGATGAAGCGGCAAAGCCCGGTCCTCGGAATCCTTTAATCCGTGAATGGTGATCAGTCCCGCTTCAGATTGCACATCATCGGTGGTCAATACCAACGCCTCTTCCCGTCTTGCTCCGGTATAGAGATAGACCTGCACCAACGTCAGGAATTCTGTATCGGCAATAGCAGTCAACAGCGTTTGGATCTCTTCCCGGCTTAAATAGGGCAAATGGCGTTTAATCTGTATCCTTACCTTCTGCCGCCTGGGAATGGGGTTTTCCTGCAGATGCTTCCACTGGACTGCAGTGTTGAACGCAGCGTTGAGATGTTTCAGATAGATCCGCAGGGTTGTCTTGCTGCGCGTGGAGATGATCATGGATTGGAAGCCATCAATATCGGCGACCGTGATCTCATTGAGCAGTTTATTATGCAGATATTGGATCAGTTTGGCCAGAGCGTATTTGTCGGTTTGCAGGGTGTTGTAGCGCACCAGATTGGAACGATAGCTGAGGTATTTGTTAGCAAAAGCGGAAAGCATGATCGGCTGAAACATCTGTTCGTTTCTATTGGCCAAACCATTGGCTTGCAGAGAAAGATCCAAGTCCAGTTTGGCTCTAAGAAGTTCCGCAGTAGACTTATCGGCAGTTCCAAGAGATTTCCTGACTTGTCTGCCATCTTGCATATAAGATACATGCCAGATCTTGCCACGCTTTGTCAATGTCGACATAACCACCACCTTTCTTTACATAGGTGATGGTATCAACACAGTAGTATAAGAGCGTAGTCAAGTGCCCAAAATGTGCTGAATTTGTGCTGTAAACAGCCAAAATAGCAATAAAAAAGGGCTTGTACCGCATTCAGCACAAGCCCAAAATCGTTGTTTTGTTTGTGGAGCTAAGGAGGATCGAACTCCTGACCTCTTGACTGCCAGTCAAGCGCTCTCCCAGCTGAGCTATAGCCCCGAATTGAAATAAAAAGTACGAAATGAAAAATTAAGAGTCAAGGTTAAAATCACAGGTTCGCCACAATCAATGCTGCTTGTTCGAGCAGCGGCTCCAAATCATCGCCGATGTTGGGTCCGCTGCACTGGATAAAATCCGCTTTTCCCCCGCCTTTGATGTCGATTTTTGTAGAAAGATGATTGAGTACGACGTGTAAATCGATTCCCGGCTTGCCGGTGGCAAAAACAAAAGCTGTCCGTTCTGCTGGCGCGGCCAGCAAAAAAACCGCCGCACTCTCCTGGCTGGCACGTCTGGCCAACAACCGCAGTTCATCGGCGGACAATCCGGGGAAAACACGTACCACAACTGTTTTCGAGAGCGCCTGGTGGGCCAAATCAGCACACCAGACTTCCAAGAACTGCGCAAAAAGCATTTGATTCGCTTTCTTCACCTTGCTCAATTCGTCAAGAGTCTTCTGCACCGCCCTGGGCATATCGGCAAGGCCAGTCGACAGAATTTCGCTCAGTTCCTGGATCGATTTGCCTTGCTCTTGCAGCTGGCGCAGACAGCGGCCGCCGGCGGAAAACCGACAGCGGATCGAACCGCGGATGCGCTCTTTGCCCCAGATCTTGATCAATCCCACTTCTCCGGTGGAGGCGACGTGCGTGCCGCCGCATGGATCCAGATCCCATCGGTCGATTGCGATCAGCCGGATATCATTCGGTAAATCAGATAATTTGCGCACCGGCAGTTTGGGCAAATCCTCGGATTTGCATGATTGTGCCTTGATCGTCCGGTTTTCCCACACCACTTGATTGGCAATCGTCTCGACACGATTCATCTCATCCTGCGAAAGATCCGGACATTTGACATCAATCGTGCAAAACGTTTCGCCCAAATGAGAAGAAAGCGTCTCGATTTTCATCGCGTGGGAAAAAGCGCCTGCGAGAATATGAAAAGCAGTGTGTTGCTGCATAAAATCAAATCGCCGCGGCCAGTCGATTTCACCGTGGATTGGCGATTCATCCGGCAATTCTGCAGCGAGCAGGTGCCAGATCTCCCCTTCTCGAACAATCACATCAAAAACCTCTACTCCACTGAGGTGGCCGCGGTCGTTCATCTGGCCACCCGAGGTCGGATAAAACAACGTCGCATCCAGACGAACCGCGGGCGAACCATCGATAAGCCGTTTTTCTAAAACTGTAGCAGAAAAAGTGCGCTGATAGCTATCCAGCAGAAAGATTCGGCGGGTCATCGCTGGTTTTCCTTTTGTTTATTTTATGGTTCAGTCTCCGGCTGCGGTGCAGGAGATCGGTTTCGAGGGTTGGCGATGGAACAGGCAAACCCATATCTCGGCGCAAAGCCAGCCGTTGTTGCGCGCGGCAAACGTGTTCAAGGGCAGTATCCGGATCTCGGCGTCGATGTTCGTGGTATTTGGCCAATTCAATAGCCGCAGCTGTCATCCAGCCTGCCGAAGTTTGTTCCAGTTTCTGCCACAAAATTTGCGACTTTTCCCAATCCCCCAACCGTTTGCAGGTGTCAGCATAGATAAATGCGATTTCCGGGTCATCCTCCACTGCGTTTCCCGCCATGTAAACACCAAGAAGATCTCTCAGTTTCGGCAAGGAGAGCGCTTGCAAGGTATTGATCACGCCATGGATATCGCATTCACAAACCTTTTCCCAGGTTGTCGGCCGAAAAAAAGGTGCATTTTTTGCCGCCATCGCGCAAAGCGTCACCAAATCCATCGCATTGTGCAAGAATACCGGTCGCAATGACGCGATCTGCTGATGATGCAAATAAGCGAAATAGGTCGCTGGAATCTCCCGGCCCGGAATATCCCCGGTGCGAATAAACTTGAGAATCGCTTTCTCGTAGGATTGCAGATCGCAGCTCGGCAATTTCCTCCGAAAGAGCCGGCGTGTGGTATGCAGCAAATCCAAATGGCTCAGATGGTTTGGCCCTGCCAGACGCTGCAAAACCAAGCGGTTGCGCAAAAGTGGCCAGTCATACGAGCGGCCGTTAAAGCTCACCAGCGCTTGCACATCCTGCAATTCCTGCAAAACAAAACGGAGGGCGGCAGGTTCATCGGCAAAATCGCGCATGAAATATTGGTTGATCACCAGTTGATGATCTCGAAAATGGCCCAGACCGATCAGGAAGGGCAAGGTTCCGGTGCCTCCAGCCAATCCAGTTGTTTCGAGATCGAAAAAGAGAACCGATTCCGGAGTCAAAGCAGACAACCGCTGATCCTTACCCAAATGGGCAAAATCATCGCCGGTCAAAGCGGCAAATTCTTCAAGATTGAATTCTGGAAACGGCGAACCGCTGAACACCCGTGTCCTTTTAACACAACTGCCCCAATCGTTGGCAACGATCTCAGCCTGGATTGCCGCAAGCTGCAAATCGTCTGACTCAACGTCAAAAGTCATTGCAGCAACGTGAGTTGTCTTTAATCTCTCAAGTTTTGATTTAATGTCAGACATCGGGATCGTGCGTATTTCGTGCGGTGTCGCGAATCAATTTGTTGGGGTTGGGGTTTCCTGCATGGCGAGCAGCAAGGATTGGGCAACAATTTTGCCTTTTTCGCCGACCATTAAGGCAGGTCCGACGCATGATGGACATCCCGAAGCACATGGGCAGGCAGCAACAACCTGTCGTGCAGCGGTTGCGATTTCAGGATAGATTGAGAAAAGTTTGCGGCTGAATCCCACACCACCGGGATATCGTTCCCAGACAAAAACTGCAGGCCTTTTCCACAATGGCGCCCGCATCATTGGCAGTGCACGGATATCTGACCGATCTCCCATCACGAATAGAGGCACAACGTGGCCGAGAATGTGGGAAACCGCTTGCAGGCCGTCAGCCAGATCCTGTTGATCGATGTTCAGCTTTTGCGCGATGTCTTCGGCAAAGGCAAACCAAAAAGCCATGGTGTGCATCTCTTGTTCCGGCAGGTGAACTTTCCCCCATCCGACATTCTCGTGGGTGTTGAATTTGATTTTTTTATACATGGTGACCAAATTGGTGACCACCACCTCGCCATAGCCGAACAATTGGTCCTGAATAATTTGATCCTCGCTGATATCGAGGATTTTCAAGTCGGATTTCATCTGCGCGTCAGTGTAATAATCGACTTTTACCTGTTTCACGTATGCTTTCCGGCGCTCCCAGTCGAGACGATCGACGTGGTATTGCACACTTTCGTGAAGATAGATGGCTTCGTCGTGTACCAACATCGGGGCGGAAAAAAGATCGATTTCACCGATGACTTTTTCCTGCGGATCGCTGCGATCGATAATGACCACATTTTCTTCTGCGGCATTGCGCAAGCTGATGGCTTCCGCCGGATAGGTTTCGGACATCCAGTGATAGGTGGCGCCGGACCGGTGCACGACCCGGTTTTCCTGTAAAAAGTCCAGAATATCCGCTGTACCCTCCACCCCACCCTGTCCAGCATAATCAGCACCAAAGTGTTCGGCGCTGTTAAATGGCAGCTCAAAAGCTGCACATTTCATATGGCTGAGAAGGATAATCAGGTTGTCGGGATCGATGATTCCTGATTCGGGATTGCTGCCGAACAGATAATCGGGATGCTGCACGATATATTGATCAAGCGGTGAACTGGATGCGACCAGAATGGCAAGGGAAGTATCGGACTTGCGGCCTGCGCGCCCGGCTTGCTGCCAACTGCTGGCGATCGAACCCGGATAGCCTGCCATGATTGCGACTTGCAGTTGGCCGATATCGATGCCGAGTTCGAGGGCATTGGTGCTGACAACGCCCAAAATGGATCCGTCGCGCAGTCCGCGCTCGATTTCGCGCCGTTGCAAGGGCAAATAACCGCCGCGATAGCCTCGAATCAAGGATTCGGATTGTTGGGCCTGGGCCATAGCCGCTTTGAGATAGGTAACCAGAATTTCGACCCGCACCCGGCTCCGCGCAAAAACGATAGTCTGGATCCCCTGGCGAACAAATTTGGCGGCGATGTCGTTGGCATCTTTGACCGATGAACGCCGAATTCCCAATTCGTGGTTGACTACCGGCGGATTGTACAGAATAAAGTGTTTTTCACCGCGAGGGGCGCCGTTCCGGTTCACCAGACAGTGTTTTTCACCTGTCAAATGCTGAGCCAGCTCTAGAGGGTTGGCGATGGTGGCTGAGCAGCAGATAAACTGCGGTCGGCTGCCATAAAACAGGCAAATTCTTTTCAACCGGCGCAACACATTGGCCAGATGGCTGCCCAAAACTCCGCGGTATTGGTGAATCTCATCGATAACGATATAGTGCAGATTTTCAAACAGTTTGACCCAGGTGGTGTGGTGCGGCAAAATGCCGGTATGCAGCATATCAGGATTGGTCACCACGATATGCCCTGCTGAACGAATCGCCTGGCGCGCATCCGCAGGGGTATCGCCGTCAAAGGTATAGCTCTTGATATCAAAATCGATTTGGTTCTCGAGCAACTTGACCAATTCATGCAATTCGTTCATCTGATCTTGCGACAGGGCTTTGGTCGGAAAAAGATAGAGCGCTCGGCTTTCGCGATTGTGCAAGATCGAATTGAGGACTGGCAGATTGTAGCACAGGGTTTTGCCCGATGCAGTCGGTGTCACGATAGTGGTATGCTGATGCTGCTCGATCAGGGCCAGCGCCTCAGCCTGATGCCGATAGGGACGACGGATTCCTTGTTTCTGCAGAGCTTGGATCAGACGTTGATCGAGCTGTGGAGGAAAATCGGCAAATTCAGCGTTTTGGGCGGAAAATGTTTGCCATGCCTTGACATTTTGCATAAATGCGGCATCGCGCCGCATCATATCGAGCACCTGGTCGATGGTCATGAGCACCTCGGCGGCACAGTTTTACTTTCCGCTCGGGAATTTTTTCTGCAGGATGCGATTGGTCAGTTGTTCAGCTGCTTTTTCAAAATCTTCGGCCAGGCGAACAAAAGCAGGATCGCTGGTTACGCTCTCGTTCAGCGCAATTTGCTGGCGTTCCACCGACTGAACCGATTTGTCCTTGTTGAGGTTCAATTTAAAAATATTCTGGTATTTGCCCATCGATAGAGCTGCAGCCAATGGGACACCGGATTGTTCTTTCTGTTTTGCTTGTGCCTGCAAATAGCTGCCACCGATGACAATGGCATCGATACCCGGTACCTGCATAATTTGCTCCACCGTTTTAAAATCACCATGGTAGAGCAAGACCACCAGATCGCATTTCTTGCGCAATTCAGGCACAAGTTTTTGTGCAACAAGGAGAGGATCAGCGACCACCAGTTCTGGTTCATCGATTTCTGATGGCAACATCACCTGACCTTGCGTCAGCCCGAGAAATCCAATGCGCAGCTGGTCAAAAAGAGCCGCTTTCTTGTTTTTCGCTTTCAAAGTAACAATTTGATAAGGCGGAAAAACCGGCTTTGCGTCTTCTTTTCGCTGTATTGAAGCAGAAATAAACACAACTTTATGTTTTTCTTGCAACAACTTGATCGCCCCGGCGCCGTTGCTCAGATCGTTCGGGCATAGATTGATCACCTGGTAACCAAGATCTGCCAGGCCACGGATCAGGTAATCTGTCTTTAAACGGCTGATTTCGCCCAATCCGCGAGCAAAACCGCCGGCGTCGACGGCAATGGCGAAATCAGCCACTGCCGTCTGTTCTTTGAGTATGGTGGCTCTCCGAGCCAACCCGCCTAAGCGTCCCGAACCTCACCCACAGGGAGTGAGATAACCCATGAGATCGTTCGAGTGGAGCAGAACCAGGCTGCTGCCGTATTGCGCAGGTGTGGTTTGTCCAAACAGCGCGGTCATCGGAAACAAAAGCAAAGATGCGATGAGAAGCAAAAATTTGATCATCCGTAGCTCCAGTAGGGCTGTCGATTTTCTACTTGACTCGTACTGTGATAATATTGCCTTTGCCGTCGATCTCGACTTTCACAGGTCGGCGAAGATCAAAGACGACACGGGAAAATTGTTTATCCGGGTGATAGCCTACCCGCGCCCGCACGAACGGGCCGCGGTTGATTTCCCAGGTTGTTTTGTCCGTCAGAAGAAAGATCTTGTCAAAGTCGAGGATCAGGCGTTCGGGATTTGACAGTTGGCTGCTCCGATACCGCACTGTGCCGTTGCAGACGATTTGCACTGTTCGGTCGTCGAGGATGGTGATATTCTTGATCGCTGATCCTTCCGGCATTTCTGGGGTGGAATCCATGGTATAGAGCAGAAACTCGACCCGGCGGTTGCGAAAACGGCCTTGACTGGTGCCATTATCGGCAACCGGACGCATTTCACCATAGCCAACCGGCATGTAAAAGCGTTCGTTGGAAACATTTTCTTTCTTGGCCAGATAGACCATAACGCTGTCCATGCGGCGTTGCGAAAGATTGATGTTGTATTGCAGCGTGCCGATCGAGTCGGTATGTCCGGAGATATGCACCATAGCTTCTGGATAGGTGTTTAGGATTTCACCGACTTGACGCATGGTCGGAAATTCTTCACGCCGAATATTGGCTTTGTCAAAATCAAAATTGATGCGCAAACTGACCAATATTTTGTTTGCATCTTTGGGTTCGACCTCGATTTTACCTTCGCTCTGTTGGGCGATCTTCTGGATACGCGCCAGACGCTGGGCGATCTCTTCTTCCAACAACCTTGTGCGTTCTTCCGCTTGTTGTGCCGCTAATCGCGCTTTTTCAGCAGCTTCCAGTTCTTCGCGCAACTGCGCGTTCATCGCATCGAAATTCTCACGGTCCTGGTAATTAAGGGCCATAACCCGTTGCAGCACACCAAACGTAAAAAGCATGGAAAAACGATGGGAAGTCTCTTCAAAGGCTTCCAGCGGAGCATAGGAATAGTCGAGCCGGGTCTGAGAATTGGCCAACCATTCCATGGGGATAAAGAGGCCGAACCCCACCGCCCAACGCGATGCTTCGATCTCATGGATTTTGTATCCGCCGCGCAGAGCCAGCAAATCACCGACTACCATTTCAGCACCGGTGTAATAGCGCATTTTTTCATCGCGCGGCCAAACAGCATCGGCGGTAATGTTGAATTTGAAGGCTTCACCGATCGGCAGCCGGAAAGCGGTGCCGGCGCGGTACATCTCCGGCATTGGCGATTCCATTTCTCCAATCGATACATCTTTGATGCCGAGGTTTTGCATGGCAGCGCCGAGTGTGATATGTTTGAGTCTGTATTGCAGGCCCAGATCAATGCCGTAACTGGTGTTGGTATAACCAACCAAGTTTTGCCGCAGCATTTTGGCACCAATACCCAGACCGATATTGAATTTGCCGATCTGCACGAACTGGCCAAATCCCAATGACAAAAGGATATCATCGCTGCCCGAAGTTCCACCCGTGGGGTTGAATTCTTCGTCAATTTCAACGATATCTCCCTCATCGAAAAAGGTCAAATCCATGCCCAAAACACCAAAGCGAAATGGCAGCGCAAAGCCAACCGAGCCCTGTTGGGTGTCTTCGATCCAATTGTGAAAATTAGCTGCCAATTGGATCTTGTGCAGATTTCCCAGACCGCCCAGATTGTAGCGCATCAAGTTGATATCGTCCGCCAGGCCGGTAAACGCCTCTCCCATCGCAACTTGGCGCGCAGCTGGTGAAATTTTCAGAAACTGGGCACCGTGATATCCTATTCCCTCATTGGCCTGCCCAAGGGCCATAATAGGCAGACAGAGGGAAAAGATAACCCCCAACACCCGTGCGCAAATTGAACTTTTCATGTCATCTCCATTTGCTGAATCTGTTCGGAGGATTCTGCACGAAACAGAACCCGCAAAACAAAAGTTGCATTCTTTTCATTTTTCTCAAAAAGGCTGCGACCCGATGTTTGCTCCGCTCCGGGTTTACCATGGCCTTGGCAAGTACCAGCGGGATTCGCACCCTCATTCCCCTCATCTTTGGCTTGTCACGTTTCGCCTAGCGCACCACCACGAATTTGCGGATAAAAGCTTTCGATTCGCGTGTGTTGGTGTCGTCGTTGCTGATGACCGCATGAACTTTGAGAAAATAGGTTCCGCTTGCCACTGGATCGCCATTGTCATTGCGCAGATCCCACCAGTTATCCGCTTTGGCATAGATGTCTTTTGGGACAGGAAAAGTCTGATCAAAGGCCAATTCACTTTCGTCAATGTGGCGGACTTTTTCTCCGGCCAAATTAAAAATTTCCATATAGCTGACGTTGATCGAACCAAATGCGGCAGCCACTCGCATCTTCAGCCAGCTGTGCTTTTGTTCGAAGAATGGATTGGGTGCGATTTCGACAATAAAAGGTTCGCCACCAAAATCAATGGTGACGGTTCCTGGAATATCCGGATCGCTGGGTATCAAAACCGTCTGAATCAAAGTGACATTGTCCGCATATTCGACTGTGATCCGATGGCCGCGCAAGCTCTGCAGTTTGCCGTCATTGCGCAATCCGTTGTTGGCCAGCACAACCGGCAGACCGCTCTGGACATAGAACTCGTTGCTGTCCCATTTGCCGAGCCCACTCGGGGTTTCGAGCAGCGTCAGATCCTCGCGATCGCCGGTGGTGTTGTCATAGACCGCGACTCGAATTTGTTCCTGCACTATCGGACTGATATTGCGATCCCGCTCATTCTTGATGCGGACAAACAGGGTGTCACCCGGTTGAATGGTGGTCAATTGCGCTGCACGCCGATTTTCGATCAGCATTTCACCGGTGCTGTTTTTGATCACCAGCACCCTATCGCTGGAAATGTCGCTTGGATCGTCATCGTCGACATAGCTGACCGTCAGCGTATCGCGGTCCAAGACTTCCAGAATGCCATTTTTTTTGTCGACCTTATCGCTGACCAAGATGGGCATGGCGCGGTTGGCAAAAAAACCGGTTCCCGCGTTTAGTTCGAGTTGAATGTTGAGGCTGTCACCACTGAGTTTGGCGAATAAATCCAGATTGAGGGTGTTTTGAAAAGCGGCGACATCAGGATCGCTGAACAAAATGCGTACGCTGTCCACCCTGCTCTCTTGCGCCGGCAAAGTGGTTGTTGCACGATAAAAATCCACCTCACTGCCGGCACTGTTCACAAATCGAAGCGCCGAGGTTGACGATTCGATTTCATCCCAGATAATGGACCAATCTTCGAGAATCGGGGTCACAAAGGGCAAGTTCGTGGTTGCACGACCCTCGAGATAGATCGCCGATGCTCGTACCAGTTGAGGATAATTATCGAGAATCATCACCGTTTCAGTCAGTTGGCTACTGGCGCTAAAGCTCGCCAAGATCTGGTCGGTATCGGCGTGGCGAATGAGAAAATCCAAACCGATTTCTGTGCGCAAGGCTGGATCGTTGGGCAATCTGGTGTGCAGAATCATCTTGCGCCAGTTGTTGGTATACGATCCGGTGGTCTGCGGCAAACGCGGCGAGCGAAACACCGACGTCGTTTTGGTGTTGAAATAATGATACTCGACCGCAACATTTTGCAGAATCGGGGTTTGCAAAGGATCATCGGTTTGCAAGTAGGCGCGAATCTGATACAACGAGTGGCCGAAATGAATTGCATTGAGCTGTTGACCGCTGAAGGTATAATAGGTATTGGCTCCATTCGGTCCGTACCAGGGGCTGTCGCGCAGGGCGGAAAGAGAATTGCCCGAGCGCATCTGCAGATGCACATCGGTTTGTCCGGCAATGTGATCTGCAGTCCAATAGATACGGTCAAAAATGACTTTTTGGTCATCGCCGAGGTCCATTTCCGGCAGGACAATCAGAGAATCGGCATAGCCAATCATGGTGGGAAAGATATCATTGATGATCAGGTGGCGATTGTCCGGCAGACGATCTGCGTCTTGCAAGGCGGCGAGGGGGCGATGAAATTGCCAGACAATCTCGCCTGCTGCGTTGACTTCGATCAACCGTTCATTGTTGGTGTCGGCAATGAGAATGTTGCCATTGGAAAGATAGTCGGCATCGGTCGGGGCGTTCAGACCGGCCGAGCCGCTTGCGGGTACTCCTTTTACACCGAATTGCCTGATGACTGTTTTATCAGACCTTTGCACCAAAATTACTCGGTGCTGGCTCTGATCCGCAATCAAAACCGCGTCCAACTCCGGGACATACTCCACATCAACGGGTGAGGCGAGCTCACCTGTACCGAATTCCCAGATAATGGCTTTGGAGTTTTCATCGACGATCAAGACTCGATTGTTGCCCGTATCGGCGATCAGTATTTCTGCGCGATCCGGTATTTTCTGTGCATCAGTTGGTGAATTCAAACGACCGGTTTCGCTGCCGGGTGCACCGTTGGGGTCGCCATAAAACCAGGTGACCGATTGCGATTCTTTATCGATTTTTAAAACCCGGTTGCGACCCTGATCAGTGATCAAGATCTTGAAAAGATCTGATTCTTTGTAGATATAAGCATCAACAGGGCGGTCCAGATAGCTGGGCGTGCCCGGCCGGTTGCTGCCGAACGTCCAGACTTCCCGCTTTTCGGTAGCATTGTACTCAAAAATTCGATTTGCCAAAGCGTCTGTGATCAGGTAGAGCTCTTGATTGGCCACTTGACGATAGTCGATATCTTTGGCGGAAACCACTTCAACTGTAGCTCTCGGCCATGACCACAGCAACCCGTGCAGCATGACACTTAAAGAATCGGTTGTGGCTGAAGTTGCCAATTGCGGCTCCAGTGTGATGGTGCTGTTCATGGTCAATCCACCGCCGCTGATCAGGGTTTGGGTGAACGAAGGATCGCCATCAGACCAGTTTTTTTCAACAGCCTGCACGGTGCCATAATTGAGCAGAACCGATGCACAGAGTAGAGCCGACACAAATAATAAAGTCCTGGTTTTTTTCATCTCAACTTTCGCCTCATGGTAAAAGTCCAACTTGCAATGAAATGGCATGGGCCGCTTGTTGACAGGTGAATTGACACGCGAAACCATTGCAAGAAACAAATGCAGGGCAGCGATGCGGTAGTATCCGTCCATAAATCGACGAAGAATGCAGAAATTCAAGCAGTTGGCTCAAAGATGTCTCTTATGCAGTCGGTCGCCGTATGCTGGCAGCCAGCGCAAGGGCAATGGAAAGAAATTTTGTTTCATCGCTATCGGCGCGTGACGTGAGAACGATCGGAACTTGGGCGCCGATGATCAATCCAGCGGTTTTTGATCCTCCAAGATAGGTCATTGTTTTATAGAACACATTGGCCGCCTCGATATCCGGAAGAACGAGGATATCCGCATCGCCGCCGATTGGTGAGTCGATGCCTTTAACGGCACACGATTTGGCGCTGACTGCATTATCGACCGCAAATGGTCCGTCAACCATGGCATGGCGGATCTGACCGCGTTGTGCCATTTGCGCAATGATCGCTGCATGTTCTGTGCACAGCATGGCATCTGGATTCACTTTTTCAATAGCCGCGATCAGGGCGACTTTTGGATCTGTGCCGTTGATCGCACGAAAAAAAGTGACCGCATTTTCAAGAATCATAACCTTTTGTTGGAGATCAGGTGCAATATTCATTGCCGCATCGGTCATGTAGATCAGTTTGTGATAATGCACTGTCTCAAACACTGCCAAATGGCAAAGAAGATTCCCGCTGCGCAAGCCGTGCTCTTTGTGCAATACCCCTTTCAATAATGTTGCAGTCGTGCATTTCCCTTTCATCAGCGCATCAGCCAGGTGTTCTCGAACCAGTTGGATCGCTCGCACCACCGACTGTTGTTCGCTGTCTGATTGCACGATGTCATACTTTTCTGCATCGATCCCCTGCCGACTCCCACAAGCTATAATCTGTTGCTTGTCGCCGACCAAAACAAAATCCGCCAGTCCTGCCGCACTGGCCATCGAAACCGCTGATAGAACATCTTCATCCTCTGCCATGGCGATGGCGATGGTTTTTTTGGCTTTTCCGCGCACTGCAGCCAGGATTTCTTCGAAGGTGTTCAACATGCGCAAGCCGTCCTTTTCGGCTGATAGCGCCTGGCCTCTTCCTGGCCGCGTAAAACGCGCAGGACACCGAACACCAAGGCTTGCATCTCTTCTTCGCCCGGGAATAGGAGAATTGGCGCCAGCTGGCGGCAATATTCGGCCAAACGATTCACAAAAACGCTGTCGTTGGCAATGCCGCCGGTAATAACGATCGCGTCGATATCGCCCTGCAAGACCACGCTCTGAGCGCCGATCTCTTTGGCTACCTGATAAATCATCGCCTCATAGACGGTTTTGCAAAACTGATCGCCCTTGGCGATTCGTTCGCGAAGTTCCTGCAGGTTGTTGGTGCCGGTATAGGCGACAACGCCACCCCGTCCGGTTATCATCCGTAGAATGGTTTCACGGTCTTTTTTGCCGGAAAAACAAAGGCGCACCAGATCAGCTACAGGCAAAGAGCCGGAGCGCTCCGGTGAAAAGGGACCATCACCATCGAGCGCGTTGTTGACGTCGACAACCCGGCCACGCTGATGTGCGGCGATCGAGATGCCGCCGCCGAGATGGGCAATGATCAAATTGACATCCTGGTATGCTTTGCCGAGCTGCAGCGCGGCTTTGCGCCCGACAGCTTTGTGATTGAGCGCATGAAAAATGCTGCGGCGCGGCAAATCCGGATGTCCGGAAAACCGGGCCAGATCCTGCCGCTCATCCACCACGACCGGATCGACAATAAACGCTGATTTTTGTACGCTTTGCGCCATCTCATACGCCAAAAGCGCGCCAAGATTCGAAGCATGCTCTCCATGCACAGCCGCGCGCAAATCAGCCAACATCTCTTCATCGACCAGGTAGGTGCCGCTGCAGATCGGCTCTAGCAAACCACCTCTGCCGACAAAAGCATCAATTTGCTCGAGAGAAACCTGTCTCTCTTCAAGCAAATTTTGAATGGCTTGCAGCCGAAATGGATATTGTTCAATAATGTGTGAATAGACCCCCAGGTCTTGTGCAGAATGGTGCAAATTGCCCGCAAAGCGTTCAGTCTCATCTTCATACAGGGCAATCTTGGTCGAAGTTGACCCGGGGTTTATGGCCAGTATCCGAGACATCTCAACTCCTTGTTTCGTTACTGGTTATCGATTTTTCATCCAGTACGGTCGAATCGAAATGCATGCCCTTTGCGGATGGCGCCGATCATGCTGTGCCAAATTGGTTGCCGAGATCTGAACCTGGCTGTGTCAAAAAACGCTTCAAGTAGTTCTTAAAATAAAACAATCAGTGCGTAATATAACAACACAATGCGAACATTTTACTTAATTATAATAAATCATTTATAAAAAATCAAGAATTATTGTTCTCACCGATTTCGAACACAGCCCCAAAAACCGATAGCGGAAAATTGAGCAGGCCAGGTCGCCTTCATCTCCTTAAGCGAAAAATTCGTCGGTGAAAGTTTTTGCCATCCGGACATCGTGTCATTCAGAGTCGAAATAATGCAGCAGCGATTCGACACGATAGCCTTGCAGGACTTGGCGCCCACCCAACCTATCCAATTCTATCAGAAATGAACAGCCGACCACCTTTGCCTGCAAACGTTCAACCAGGCGAACTGCAGCCAGCATGGTGCCGCCGGTCGCCAATAAATCGTCGACAATCACCACTTTGCTGTTTGCCGCCAGGGCATCACTGTGTATTTCAAGCGCATCTTGGCCGTATTCCAATGAAAAACTCTCTGATAAGGTTGCAGCCGGAAGTTTGCCGGGTTTGCGAACCAGAGCCATCCCCACTCCCATCTGCCAAGCCATTGCCGATGCAAAGATGAAGCCACGTGCTTCGACGCCGACAAGACAATTGATTTTTTCTCCGGCATACACAGCCACCATTTGGTCGATCGCCTGATGAAAACCGCGCGCATCCTGGATCAGAGTGGTGATGTCCTTGAATTGGATACCCGGTTTGGGGAAATCGGGGACATTGCGAATCAGTGAACTGAGATTGGTCATGTTCGCCTCTTGATCAAATTCGAACTGCAAAGTCCTTAAATTCGCCGGTTGCGTGTTGCCAATCAACCGCGATATCAACGACTTGAGCAAATTTCGGACCCTCTTTTAGTTTTTGCAAATAGATTTCAAGGGTTTCGCGCTTTCCTTCAACTGTCACGCAAACCGATCCATCGTTCTGGTTTCTGACCGTTCCTACCAATTCGTACAAACGGGCCTGGTGCAGAGCAAAATAGCGGTAACCTACCCCCTGCACTCGACCAGATACAACGACAACAGCACGGGAGTTCATGCAGTTATCCTCATGGATAAATTCGCGACATGGTTCGCGGGAATGGGATAGCTTCGCGAACGTGTTTGATTCCGCATATCCAGGCAACAGTTCTTTCTATTCCCAGACCAAACCCGGCATGCGGCACGCTGCCATATCGCCGCAAGTCCAGATACCACTCAAATGGTTCGATCGGCAAACCATGCGATTTGATCTTTTGCAGCAATGTATCATAGTCGTCTTCGCGTTGGCCGCCACCGATAATTTCGCCATAGCCTTCCGGCGCCAGCATGTCGACACAGAGCGCTTTTTGGGGGTCGTCTGGATCATTCTTCATATAAAAGGCTTTGACACTGGCAGGATATCTCGTCACCATGATTGGCGAAGTGTACTTTTCAGAGATCACCGTTTCATCCGGGGCGCCAAAATCGTTGCCATAGACAAATTCGTTGCCCGATTTCGCCAAAATCTGGACGGCTTCATCATATGTGATGCGCGGGAAGGGTCGTTTGATGATTTCCAGTTTGCTGATATCGCGCTCGAGGAGTTCGAGTTCATCGCGGTTTTTTTGCAGCACCTGCTCGAGGATGTGCAGAATCATCCCTTCAGCCAGATCCATATCCTGATCCAGATCGCAATAGGCGACCTCCGGCTCGATCATCCAGAATTCGGTCAAGTGGCGGCGCGTCTTGCTTTTTTCGGCACGGAATGTGGGGCCCAAACAATATACTTTGCCAAAAGCCATGGCGCCTGCTTCCATATAGAGCTGTCCGCTCTGGGTTAAATAGGCTTTGTCGTCAAAATAATCGGTTTCAAAAAGGGTTGTCGTGCCTTCGCAGGCGGCTGGCGTAAAGATTGGGGCGTCCAAAAGCAGGAAACCCAAATTGTTAAAATATTCGCGACATGCAGCAATGACCTGATGTCGAACTTTCAGAATGGCATGTGGTTTACTGGAACGCAGCCAAAGATGACGCTGATCCATTAAAAAGTCGATGCCATGCTCTTTCGGGCTGATGGGATATTCCTGCGCCATCTGGACGACGTCAACTTCCGATGCTTGCAGTTCATAGCCGCCGCGCGCGCGTTTGTCCGCTCGCACCTGACCGGTAACTTTGATCGAGGATTCTTGCGGCAGGCGTTGCAGCTCCTCAAAGAAGGTTTCGGTAAAATTGTCTTTAAAGATCACCGCTTGAATAAAACCGGTGCCGTCGCGGAGCATCATAAAGATCAATTTGCCTTTGTGGGTTTTGTTGTAAAGCCAGCCGGACAGAGTCACGGTTTGTCCGTCGTAGCGGGAAATTTCAGCAATCGTGGTCCTTGGGGCCATGGAGAGTCCTTTCTTTTTCTTCATCACCTTGCCAACAAAACCGGACAGGTCGATAATCGCAGGATATGTTCTGTCGTGCTGCCCAAAATGGTCTCTTTGATTCGCGATCGGCCATATGCACCGATTGCGATCAAGTCTACTTTCTCATTCGCCGCTATTTCGCAAATGACTTTGTCCGGGCTGCCTTCCTGGATGGTGGTTTGCAAAGTGACTTGGTAGTTGATCAGGTAGTTTTCAGCTTCTTTGGCAAAATGTTCTCCCAGCTCGCGGTCATCAGTCACCACCAGGATATGGATCTGAGCGCACAACGCCTCCGCGATGTGGCCGGCGTATTGCAAAGCGCGGTTGGCGTGATCCGAACCATCATAGGCTATCAAAACTCGGCGGATCGGTTGAAAAGTTCTTTTGCTGACGATTAAAGGTTTGCGAATCGAGCGGCCGACTGATTCGACGGTCGCGCCAAGAGCCTTGTTGTCCCATCTTTCGTATTCACCGCGCTTTCCCATAATCACCAGATCAGCCGTTAAGGAATGCTCCAGAATGGCATCAACAGGTGCGCCAACCACTTTGGAGGTTTCAAAAGCGAGATTTTCTTTTTCCAGTAGATGGGCGGTTTTGGCCAGTATCTTATCCGATTTTTCATCGAGCAAACGGCTGGATTCCTCTTTGTAGATGCCAGTTGGAATGACCGGTACAAAACCATCGGCACCAATGGCGCTTGCCCACTCGAATATGCGGATATCCGAGACCGTCAAAACCGATATATGGCTTTTAAATGCTTTGGCCAATTCGATACCATGAGCGATCACGGTATCGGAATAATTGGATCCGTCAACGGCGAGCAGGATGTTTTTAAACATGGTTCATCCTCCGTTTTTTCATTCAGGTTCTGTTGCAATAGAATTCGAGCCCAGCTGAACAGCTCATACTTTGTGCTCTTTGGCTTTGCGTCGGTCTCTATAGCGCATCGCTTCTGGCTGAACATTTGTGGCAGCGGGGCCTGACCTCGTTGCAGGGCAAAACGATAAATCAGGAGAATCAATCCGCTTCGGGTCGTGCTGTGCGCGTCATCAACGATCCGACTGCGGCGCTCGGCGATTTGCCCTCAAACAAAACGTGATAGACTTCACGACAAATCGGCATCTCCACGCGATACTTTTTGGCCAACTGCACGGCGGATCTACAGGTACGAACACCTTCGGCAACCATTGACATGGATTGCAGAACCTGCGGCAGTTTCAAACCCTTGCCAATCTGTTCGCCGACATAGCGATTGCGACTATGTCGGCTCATGCAGGTGACGATGAGATCTCCCATCCCGGAAAGTCCGGAAAAAGTCACCGCTTCAGCCCCCATGGCTTTGCCGAGACGCGTGATTTCCGCCAAGCCGCGGGGCTGCAAAGCCGCCTTGGTGTTGTCCCCAAAACCTGCTCCATCGCAAATGCCGGCGGCTATGGCGATGACATTTTTCAGCGAACCACCCAATTCCACACCAATGACATCCGGACTGGTGTAAAGACGAAACATTTGACTGGCCAATGCTTCCTGCAGCTGCTCGGCTGTATGCAAACTTTCAGAAGCAATGACAACAGCTGTCGGAATATTTCGACTGACTTCCTCGGCATGGCTTGGGCCGGAAAGAACAGCCAATTTTGTCGGCGAAAAGCTGGGAATACAGAGCCGAACCAATTCCGTCATTCGCAGCAGAGAGCCATTTTCAATGCCTTTGATGCAGCTGACCAGATAAAAATTTCTGGAAATCGGCAATGTGGCGATTTTTTGCAGCACCGTGCGAGCTGCATGAGAAGGCAAAACCAAAAACGCCAGTTCGCAATTTGTCAGGCTGGCTTGCAGATCAGAGGTGATCAGGACAGTCTCCGGAATCGAGATTCCCGGCAAGATGGCTGCCCGAATGCGTTCGCTAGCCAGGCTGTCTGCTGCCTGGCAGTCGAATTCCCATAACGTGGTCTGATAGCCTAGACGGTCGAGATAGACCGCTAAAGTGATACCCCAACTCCCTGCTCCAAGAACGGTCACGTTTTTGTTCGGCAAAAATGAGTTCATTTAGCCTGAGCCTGTTCGATGACCTGTCCGATAATCATTGGTTGTTCATGCAGAGCAACCAGCCGATTGATGACACTTTTGGTTTCATCGGGTTGAACGATCAAAACCAACCCGATCCCTAGATTGAACACCTGACGCATCTCCTCGTCAGCAATATCGCCGAGTTTTTGCAGCAACCGGAATTCCGGCAACCACTCCCATGCTGTCCAGTCGATTGCGAGTTCCAATCCTGGACGCAACAATCGGCGCGTGTTGCCCACGATTCCGCCGCCGGTGATATGGCTGATTCCCACCAAGCCTTGCAAATCCCGCACCGCGGAAATGGCTTGCCGATAGCTGCGATGAACTTTCAACAAAATATCGCCCCAGCTGCCGCGCAACTCTTTCACTTCCCGGCGCAAGTCGACTTTTTGAACTTCAAGTAATACTTTACGTACCAGCGAATAACCATTGGTATGGAATCCGTTTGAAGAAAGGGCAATCAAGTGATCGCCTACGGCAATTCGGCTGCCGTCGATAACTTGATCTTTGTCGACTATGCCGATGATGCAGCCCGCCAGATCATATTCGCCGGTCTGGTAGAAGCCTGGCATTTCAGCGGTTTCGCCGCCGATCAATGCGCATTTGTTTTCACGGCAAGCTTGCGCCATGCCGGCGATAATCTTTTCGGCAATATCCGGATGCAGTTTTTGTGCGCCGATATAATCCAGGAAAAAGAGCGGATCGGCACCAGAAGTCATAATATCATTGACACAGTGGTTCACCAAGTCCTGTCCAACGGTATGATGTCGATTGAGGAGAAAGGCAATCTTGAGCTTTGTCCCTACCCCATCGATGCTGGAAACCAGCACTGGTGTTTGATATTTCTGCCACTCTGGCTGATAGAATCCGGCAAACAGGCCGATATCTTTGAGAACTTGTGGACCGAACGTGGTTTTTGCCAAAGCGGAAATTCTTTTGGTTGAGTCATCTGCTGCCTGCAAACTGACTCCCGCATCCTCATAGCTGATCGCCATCACATCACTCCATGAGCATCTGGTGCAGATATTCGCGAACGCCGGTAAAAAAATGCAGCGTCATGGGTTCCAAATAATCGGGGTAAGTCCAATTGTTGCCAACAAATCGCCCTTGTCTCCAGACCAGTTGCACATCGCCATAGATTCCTTGGCCAATATAGATGCGATGCGCAAAATTTTTGCTGCTGGCAAGAACCAACTTGGGCAGTTCGACGTATCCCGGGTCGAGATTAACAGTTCGTCGTTTTTCCTTTTGCCAACTCTCTTCCAGCCGATTGGTCTGGCATTTGCTTTCTGCCAATTCGTTGGGATCGATGAAATCGGCAAAAGAAACAAAATACTTTCGCAACTGATCGCCCATCTCCTTCTGATAGTAATCGGTGTGATCAAAAAGAAGCGTATCGCTTTTGTGCAGGATCGCGCCGAACAGGTTTTGCAATTCATCTTCGAGACGATCAACCGGAGCATCAGGGCGATGACAGATTGCTGCAATGCGACAAACGGGGTCAGGCATGCGAATTTTGCCCATCGCGGAATTCCCTCAATACATTTATCAATATCTACAATCTGAAAGCGAAAATCAAGCGAAAATGTGGTGCAAGGTATCAAGCGCATTTAACGTTGAAAATCTGGACACGTCGATTATCAGAGATTTGCAGCCAGCCATGCGGTTAAGGGAGAGAAAAAAAAGCCTGCAGCGGTAGGTGGTGCTGCAGGCAGTGATCAACGCAATTGCAGGACAGAGATCATGGAAAAATACCGCGCTGTTTGATTGCTTGTGCAACACGTCCGACGGCGATCATCATCGCGGCGTTGCGCATATCTGTAGATTCTTTTTCGTGCATTTTCCAGACCGCATCAAAACTGCTGACAATCACCCTTTGGAGGTTGCGATTGACCTCTTCTTCATCCCAGAAGAACGACTGAATGCTTTGCACCCATTCGAAATAGGATACCACCACACCGCCACTGTTGGCCAAAATATCCGGAACGATGATTTTACCTTTTTTAAGCAACAGACGTTCAGCTTCCGGCATGGTTGGTCCATTGGCGCCTTCGACGATGTACTCGGCCCTAATGCGATCGGCGTTCTTGGGCGTGATCTGTTTTTCGAGCGCTGCGGGAATCAAAACATTCACGTCGAGTTCCAGCAGTTCGTCCATGCCGATTTTGCTCACTCCAGGGGCGGTGAATCCTTCCAGGAGATGGTTTTTGGATGTGCTGCAATATTGGATCATATCGGCGATAGGCAAGCCTTTTTCGCAATAATAGGCACTGCTGACGTCGCTGACCGCCAAAACACGGCAGCCTTCCTTGTTCAGCAAGTCGGCGCTGACCGATCCCACGTTGCCAAATCCCTGCACAGCAACAGTGGTCTTTTTGGGATCCCGTTTTTCGCGTTTGAGCAGTTCCAGGGTATTGAACATCACCCCGCGGCCGGTCGCTTCCCGACGTCCCAGCGAACCTCCGAGATCGATCGATTTGCCGGTGACGATATCGAGAACCGTGCTGCCCTGAAACATGCTCACTGTGTCCATAATCCAGCCCATGGTCTCGGCATTGGTGTTGACATCTGGTGCTGGAATATCGCTGTGCGGGCCTATGATTGGCATGATACCCACGGTGAAACGCCTGGTAAGACGGCGGATTTCATTGGGGGTCAATTTGGTCACATCGACTTGCACTCCGCCTTTGGCACCGCCATAGGGGATATTGACCACAGCGCATTTCCAGGTCATCCACATAGCAAGCGCACGCACTTCATCGATATCGACATTTTGGTGAAAACGGATTCCGCCTTTGCACGGACCGCGAGCACTGGAGTGCTGGACGCGATGCCCGGTAAACACTTCGATCCGGCCATCGTCCATCACCACCGGACAGGCGACTGTCAGCTCGCGTTCTGGATGGCTGAGCACGCGCTGGATGCTGGAATCCAATTTCAAACGCTTGGCAGCATCGCCGAGTTGCTCGAGCGCCATCTCGAAAACGCTGTTTTGTGACATGGCTAACTCCTGTGATTGGGGATTGGGTGGTGCGGTGATAAAAAGCTTTCTTGTCTGCGCACCGAAGACAAGGTGATGTTATGCGATCAAATTGACACGCATCGTAAACAAAGCGCTTTCGCAACTCGCATTAAGCCGGCAGTCGGTGCTGCAATCGCCGGCAAAAACCACAAGCGCGACTTGACTCAATCATAATTAAACAGGCAATCAATGTCAAGGTGGTTTTAAATGTCCCGCATGGTATTTATTTAAGAAAATGTCACATGTCGGACAATAATTTTGCTGTGTACAGTCCTTGGCTTAACAAATTGATGCACCAGAACCCTGCTCAAGTCTGTTGTTTGCGTTTGAAACCATCCATCGTGCGGCGTTCTCTTTTGGTCGGCCGGCCTTTGTATTTGCTTTTTACCGGCTTATAGCTCGCATTGAACAGCTGCAACAACTCGCGCATCTCCTCGCTGACCTGTCGTTCTTGTGTGTCATAGCATTCACGCGCTTGTTGCTTGGGCATGCTCTTTGGCGCCAATGCCAAGATCTGATAATCGACAAAGCGGCCGTTGGGATAACGAATGGTCACTTGATCTCCAGGCCGGATATTTTTTGCCGCTTTAATGGTCTCGCCATTGACCTTTACCCTTCTTTCTTCACATGCCCTGGCTGCCTGTGTGCGAGTTTTAAACAAGCAAACATGGTGCAGCCAGCGATCGATCCGCTGCACGCTGTTCTGTGCAAGATCAACTGGGTTTCTGTCGGTTATTCGGGCCACTAAAACGAGACTCATAAAAAATTAAAAGATTTCGACTTTAAGATAGCGCTTAGGATTCTTTTTGATGTCTGTGACCAAGCTGTCAAGCTGTGTAACCACCGACTGCAATTGCTTGTAGAGCTGTTCATCGACGAGCACTTTGCCCATGCTCCCCTGCCCGTCTTCCAGGCGTTCGGTTAGCGATTTGATGTTTTCAGTGCTAACCGTCAAGTTGTCATACAAACTGCGATCGGTGAGCAATTGCCCCATCGAGCCTTGCCCCTGTCGCAAGCTGTCGACCATTTGGCGGGTCGAAAAAAGGGTTTGCGCAAGCTCATCATAGAGACGGGGATCAGAAAACAATTTTGCCATCGATCCTTTGCCTTTTTCAACCTTGATGGTCAAACTCTCGAGCAACAGAAGAATGCGATCGATGTCATAGTACATGCGCGGATCATTGATCAGCATGCCAAGGGTTCCGCGGCCTTCATCGATTTTATGGGTGATGTCGGTCAGCGACTCGCTGGTTTTGCGCAAAGCGGCAAAGACATCCACCCCTTCATCGATCAGTTTCTCAATATCAACCGGGTCGCTGCTCGTGAGCATCTCCCCTTCATTCAACACCGGCAGGGCCATAGATCCCATACTTATGCCGACATATTTATCGCCCAACAGTCCCATGGTGCCAATATAGGCTTCTGAATCCTGGCGGATCCGCGGCTGCACAACCTTGTCGATTTCCAGAATAACCTCGATCTTGCGATCTTCATAGGAGGGCGAAAATTCAACACTGATGACCGAACCGACACGAACGCCGGCCAATTGCACCGGGGCGCCGCTCTGCAAACCATTGACCCTGGACATCATGCAATGCAACCGATACCGCGGCCGCAGAACGCCCTTGTTTTGTCCGACATAGAGAATGGTAAAAACGAGAATAGACAATCCCAACAATATGGTAAATCCAACTTTGATCTCGTGTTTCCGTTCTTGTTGCTCTCGTCTGTTCATTTTGGACCTGCCAAAAAAAGTTTTACAAAATTATTTTTGCTTTTTTGAACTTCGTGTAACGATCCAATTTCGATGATCACCCCATCATTGATGACCGCAATTCGGTCGGCTACACTGAAGCCGCTGTCCAATTCGTGCGTCACGACGATCGAAGTGACACCCAATTCTTGTTGTGTCTTTCGTATCAGAGCGTTGATGGTTGTCGCAGTGATCGGATCCAATCCGGTGGTTGGCTCATCGTAAAGCAAAATTTCAGGCTGATAAGCCATTGCGCGAGCCAGAGCAACCCGCTTTTTCATTCCCCCCGACAATGCTGCCGGCATCAAATCCTCGGCACCGGCCAAGTCCACAAAGCTCAGGTTTTTCTTGACCACTTGCTGAATTTCTTCTGTCGGCATTTTGAAATGTTCTTTCAAAGCGTACCCGACATTTTCGCCGACAGTCAGTGAATCGAATAGCGCTGACCCCTGAAAAAGCATGCCTATTTTCTGCCGGATAGGCACCAGATCTTTTTCCGATAGCTGCGTGATTTCCTGGTCGTCGATGACTATTTCTCCGCTGTCGGGCAGGATTAATCCGAGCAAAATTTTGAGCATCACGCTCTTTCCGCAGCCGCTGCGGCCCATGACGACCAGAGTTTCGCCAGCTCTGATCGCCAGGTTTAGCCCTTGCAAAACCTTGGTGCTGCCGAATTCTTTATAGACCTCTCGCAGCAAGATCTTGTCGTGCTCAGCCATAATGATGTGCCGATCAGCTGATGGTTAGAATGAAATTGGTAATCAAAAAATCGACCAGAAAAATCAACACGATGGAAACAACCACCGAACGAGTCGTTGCCTCGCCAACCCCCTTGGTACCACCTGATGCATGAAACCCCATGAAACATCCGATTGTCGAAATAATCATCGCAAAGGCAATTGGCTTAAGCAAACTGTTTAAGAGATCTTCGAAAGTGATTGCGTTAAATACGGTTGTCCAAAAGAAGGAACCGGCGATGTTGAGATTGCCCACGGCAATCAACAAGGCGCCGAGAATGCCCACCCCATTGCCGATGAAGGTCAGGATCGGCAACATGATGAGAATGGCCACCAGCCGGGTGCTGGACAGTTTTTTAACTGGATTGGTACCCAAAGCCCGCATCGCGTCGATTTGTTCGGTGACCTGCATCGAACCGATTTCCGCGGCGATGCCGGCTCCCACTCTGCCGGCAACCACGACTGCCGTCAAGACGGGTCCGAGCTCGCGCAACAAAGAGATGCTGACCAAAGAGCCGACATACATCTTGGCTCCATAGATCGCCATTGCGTAACCAGCTTGCAATGCCAATACCATGCCGGTAAAGGTGCAAACCAGAACGACGATTGGCAGACTGCGCACGCCGATGCTGTGCATTTGCGCAAGTGTGTCGCGAAAGTAGGCCGGTCGGTTAAAAAGAAGCGCAAAAGAACGGCCGAACAATTCGAACATATCGTGCAAATTGATCATAAATTGAGAGAATTGTTGTCCAACGACGCGTAATTTTTCGTTGAAAAAATTCTTGTTCAATCGGCACGACTCCTGTGAAAGTAAGGGATCAAGTTTGACAGGTGTTGCTGCGCAATTTTATCAGCTCACAGCGAAACAGCGAAAAGAAACAAGGGTCGTTATTTCCAGGTAAATTAAACCATTTGATTCAGATTTACAATTTCTTTTTTGCACTGCGTCCAATCTCTTGACGACATCGCTGCGCACAACTTTGACCTGATGAACGATCTCCTGTCGACAACCTTGAATGGACTAAACAGCAGAGGGCATATGGGTCTTTTTCCGCTGGGTTACTGCATTTTTCTCGATTGGCCACCAGCTTCTATTTGATGGTGGTAAACGATTTTTCCGAGCGCAATTGACAAGAGCTTGCTGTCGGCTGTATCCGCACGAGAAGGAATCAGCACCGGCACCTTGGCACCGATCAAGACGTGGGCAAGCCGCAGTCGCGCAAAATAGGTGGTGGATTTGGCAAGAATGTTGGCAGATTCGATGTCCGGACAGAGCAAAATATCTGCTGCACCGGCAACGGCAGAGTGAATACCCTTGATGGCAGCTGCTTCGGCGGATAAAGCGTTGTCCAGCGCCAGTGGACCATCGACAATGCAGCCCGGGATCTGTCCGCGTTGGTTCATTTTGGTCAGGATGGCAGCGTCTTGCGTCGATTGCAGATTGGGATTTATGGTTTCAATCGCACTGAGTATGGCCACTTTGGGGAGAGGATTGCCCAAAGCCTGGCAGACCCCGACGGCATTGGTGAGGATTTGTATCTTATCATTCAAGGACGGCTTAAGGTTGACTCCACCGTCGGTTATCATGATCAGTCTGGTTCGCCTGGCTGTCGGCCACTCACAGACGAACACATCGCTCAACAATTGACCGGTCCGCAAACCGGTTTCCGCATCCAGGACCCGGCGCAGCAACTCGGCGGTCTTTATTTGTCCTTTGAGCAAAAGCTCTGCCTGGCCGTTGCGGATCGCCTGAATGGCCTGCTCTGCTGCCTGCAAAGGATTTGCAGCAGAATGCACGGTTGCTTTTTTCAGCAGCTGTGGATTGTCAGCAATTATTTTGATCTCGTTGGCATCGCCAAACAATTCGGCCTGCACAATGCCCATCTCCAAAGCATTCAGCACTGCTGAAAGGGCTGCTTCATCTTGTGCGGCAGCTACGGCCACCCTGATCGGGTCGCCCTTTCTGGCTTGCTGTAATATTTGGTCGAGTTTGGTGATCATTTTTTTTACCATAAAGGTCCCTGTTTCGTTGAATCGTGCCAGCGGAGCACCCCTTGGAGTGGTCTCAATAGACCTGCAAACTTTCGATCCCCTCCAGAACCCGCAACAAACCATCAGCCATAGCTTCCATTTCCATTTCACCGGCAAGAACATGCACCGGTGCCAAAAACTGGATATGGCTGCGCACCAGGTCGATTAACCGCTGAGAATGCGATAGTCCGCCGGTAAAAACGATGGCATCGAGTTTTCCACCCAACACGGCAGCCATGGCACCGATTTCTTTGCTGATTTGATAAGCCATCGCCGCAAAAACGTGTCGGGATAATTCGTCGCCGTTATCGATTCTCTGTTCAATTTCCGGAACGTCCGTGGTGCCCAGGTATGCAAAAAGGCCACCGTTTCCAGCCACCAGGTTTCGAATTTCGCGGATTGAGTATTTGGATGAAAAGCAGAGATCAATAAAGGGCTGCAGAGGCAAACCGCCGGTGCGGTTCGGAGAAAATGGTCCATCGCTTGAAGCGTCGTTGACATCGATAATGCGGCTGTTTCTTACAGCGGCGATTGAAATACCGCCGCCCAAGTGTGCGACCACCATGTTGCTGTGCAGAGCATCGATTCCCAGAACCCTGGCGATAAAAAACGTTGCCGCGCGAATATTGAGGGCATGCGAGAGGGTTCGTCGTTCGATCAGCGGATGTCCGGAAAAGCGGGCGACAGGCTCGAATTCATCGACCGACACCGGGTCAACCACATAGGCTTTGCAGTTGAGCAGTCGGGCGAAATGATCAGCAAGAGCGCAGCCGAGGTTGGCGATGTGTTGTCCCTGCACACCGGCCTTGGCATCGAGAATCATCGATTCATTGACAAGATAGGTTCCGCTGCGCAGGGGCTTAAGCAATCCACCTCTGCCGACAACTCCGGTAAACTCTTTGCCGAGATAGTGTTCTTCCTTTAAAAAATTCTGGATGGCTTGTGCGCGGATATCGAATTGCTGCCAGATTGTCTCGAACTTTTGCAGATCAGCGGCAGAGTGCAAAAGTGTTTGTTGTGCGACTTGTTTTCGCCCACGGAAAATCGCGATTTTGCTTGAGGTGGAACCCGGATTGATCGTTAGGATCAGCACTTGCGAAGTTCGATGAGCCATAGGGACTCCTTCGCGTTTGTGATTTACCCGCGAATCTTGGGGTCATAAAGAATTGGGCAACCTGTTAAAAAAATCGCTCTGCGCCTAAACAGCGCAGAGCGATTTTTCGAGATCAAGCAGCAGTATCTGATTCGTATTGCGACTTGGGTGTGTAATGGGTGTGCAAGAGTTCGTGTGCCTTGTGCCCATTGGGTTCACCCAGAAACTCCTTGTACAGCTTTTGAACAGCTGGATTTTCATGAGATTTGCGCAATTCGTAACCGCGATCTTCTTCATAGATCGCTTCGATCCGTTTTGCGCGGATTTCCTTTGATGTCGGGATCGGCTGGCCGCCGCCGCCGATACAGCCACCGGGGCAAGCCATAATTTCGATAAAATGGTAATCCGCAGTGCCGTCAACAATCTTGTCCAAAAGCTGGCGGGCGTTGTAGAGGCCGTTTGCCACCGCTGCTTTGACTTTCAGACCATTGAGATCGATTTCCGCCTCGCGGATGCCTTCCATTCCTCTGACAGCATTGATCTCCAGATCCTCCAGTTTTTTCTCGGTCACCACTTCGTAAACCGTGCGCAGCGCCGCTTCCATGACCCCACCGGTATTGCCGAAAATGACCGCGGCACCGGTTGACACACCCAGCGGATCATCATATTCTTCTTCATGCATGTTGGGCAGATCGACACCGACTTGTTTCATCATGACCGCCACCTCCCGGGTTGTCAGAACGGCATCGACGTCTTGATAACCACTGGCATTCATTTCCGGACGATCCGCTTCATATTTTTTGGCAGTGCATGGCATCATCGACACGCTAAAAATGTTTTTGGGATCGATACCGAATTTTTGTGCGTAATAGGTTTTGGCCAAAGCTCCGAACATCTGCTGCGGCGATTTGCATGAACTGACATGGGGCAGCAGCTGTGGGAAAAAGTGCTCGATAAAATTGATCCATCCCGGGCTGCAAGAGGTCAACATCGGAAATTTGCCGCCTTTTTTAATTCTGCCGATCAATTCATGTCCTTCTTCGATGATCGTCAAATCTGCCGTAAAATTGGTATCAAAAACGCGGTCGAATCCGAGCCGTCGCAAACCGGCCACCATCTGTTTGGTTGTCAATGCGCCTGGTTCGAGGCCGAACTCTTCACTGACGGCGACGCGCACAGCCGGGGCAGTCTGTATGACCACGTGCTTCTGCGGGTTGTCCAGAGCACGCCAGACGCGATCCACATGGCTGGTTTCATAGAGGGCACCGACCGGACAGCGGTCGATGCATTGGCCGCATGCCACGCATGGTCCATCGGCAATTCCCTTGCCAAATGGAGTGTCCACCCACACGTCATAACCTCTGCCTTCCAGACCGATGGCACTGACGCTTTGTACCAGTTCGCACGTGCGAATGCAACGCCGGCATAGAATACATTTGGCCGGGTCGCGCACGATCGATTTGCTGGAAAGATCCAATTCGCCTTTTCTCTCGTTGTATTCAAAAGGATTCTCGCGAATGCCCAGCAAATTGGCCACATCCTGCAATTCGCAGTTGCCGTTGCGCACACATTCGGTGCATTTCATAGGGTGACGGGAAAGCAGCAATTCGAGCGCCACCTTGCGGGATTCGCGCACCAGGGCGCTTTTGGTGGAAATTTCCATGCCTTCGCGGCATTGCCAGCTGCAAGCGGTGCGCAACAAGCGATCGCCTTTGACCTCCACCACGCAGAGGCGGCAGGCAGCAACCGGCGGCAAATCGGGATGATAGCACAGCACCGGAATTTTAATGTTGGCCTTTTTGGCCGCATCCAGAACTGTGGTCCCCTCAGGAACGGTGACTTTTGTTCCATCTATCATGACATTAATCGATTTCACGTTATCTTCCTCCATGACAGTCACTGACTCCGGTCATTCGCGAGATCAAGCGTTTGCCGGTATCTGTTGGCGTTTTTGCTGTGCCAAAGCGGTAAACTCATCTCGGAAATAGCGAAGGCAACCGAGAATCGGCACCGGTGCGGCTTGTCCCAAACCGCAAAAAGCGCTTTTCATCATGGCGCTGGCCAGCCGTTCGATCAAAGCGATGTCGCTTTCGGCTCCACAGCCTGATGTGAGTTTGTGCAGCAGTTCGACGAGTCGCCCCGTGCCCTCGCGACACATGGTGCACTTGCCGCACGATTCGTGATTGAAAAATTCGGCAAAATTTTGCACCAGTTCGACGACATTATGCGTATCGTCGACCACCAGCAATGCCCCCGAACCCAGACCGGCATCGATCGATCGAAGATTGACAAGATCAAAAGGCAGATCGAGATGTTCGCTGGTCAGAATGCCGCCTGTGGTACCGCCCAACTGCGCCAGCTTGAAACCGCGGCCGTTGGGAATGCCGTGACCGATATCATAGATGATTTCGCGCAGAGTGATACCCAGCGGTACTTCGATCAGGCCCGGATTGTTGATGTTGCCGACCAGAGTAAACACTTTGGTTCCCGGGGTTGATTCAGTTCCAAGAGATTTGTACCACGCCGCTCCTTTGAGCAGTATCTGCGGGACGGTCGCCAAAGTTTCCACATTGTTGACGATCGTTGGTTTGCCCCAAAGACCAACCGATGGCGGAAAAGGCGGTTTGTCGCGCGGTTCGCCGCGTTTGCCCTCGATCGATTCGATTAAAGCGGTCTCTTCACCGCAAATATAGGCGCCCGCGCCCTCTCGTACTTCGATGTCAAAGCTAAAGCCGCTGCCGAAAATATTTTTGCCCAGCAGTCCGTTTTTACGCGCTTGTTCGATGGCGCGCCGAACGCGCGCAATCGACATGTAATATTCGCCGCGGATATAAACATACCCCATGGTCGCACCAACCGCATACCCGGCCAGACACATTCCTTCCAGAACCGCATGCGGATCGCCTTCGAGAATCAAGCGATCCTTAAATGTACCCGGTTCTCCTTCGTCTGCGTTGCAGATAATATACTTCTCTTTTGCCTTTTCAGCAGCTGCAAATCCCCATTTTACACCTGTGGGAAAAAAGGCGCCGCCACGGCCCAACATGCCTGAATCTTTTACCGTTTGCAGCACGTCGGCAGGTTTCATTTCGGTCAGCGCTTTGCCATATGCCTCATAGCCATCCTGTGCAATGTATTCTTCGATGCTCTCCGGATCAATAATTCCGGCATTCTTCAGAACCACGCGCAATTGCTTGCCGAAACGTGGAGCTTTTTCCTCAGCGCGACTCTCTTCAGGGATATCGCGATAGTGCAGCCGCTCTACCACCCGGCCTTTTACCAGATGTTCAGAAATAATTTCGGAGAGATCGGCGATTTTAACACCGGTGTAATAGATACCATCAGGGAAAACCACCAGCACCACGCCTTTGTTGTAGATGCCCAAACTTCCGGTTTCGACAACCTTGATTTCGTTGCTCAGACCGGCCAGTTCGAGATTTTTGACCAACGCATCTTTAATCGATCGCGCACCTTGTGCAATGGTATGCGGATCCATTGCTATAATTACATGCATCCTATGCATTTGCCGATCCTTTCGTTTTATAATCGCGCAGAATCGCAACCGCTTTTTCCGGAGTCAAATTGCCAAACACCTGGTCATCGATCATCATAACCGGCGCAACCGCACAGAGGCCCAGGCAACTGGTGAATTCAAGCGTAAAAGTTCCATCCCCAGTGGTCTCGCCGGTCTCGATTTCCAGATATTCCTTGATTTTTTGCAGCACTTCTTCGGATCCATTAACCCAACAAGGCGCGTTGTTGCAGCAGCGCACAATATGCTGTCCTTTGGGTTTGGTGGTGAACAAGCTGTAAAAGGTGGCGACCCCATAAATATCGCTCAAGGGGATGCGTGTCACGCGGGCAACCTGGGTTAAGACCGATTCGGAAAGAAATCCGAACTCTTTTTGCACATCTTTTAAGATGTATATCAATGGACTTTTGGTCGATTGATAGCTCGCGACAATTTCATCGATACGGCTCAGATCGGGCATTATTCCTCTCCTTCAGTTATACCGACTTGTTTAGCTCTGCATGAAAACCTGTTCGCTGATAACGTTACCTTTTCCAATATGTTCAGCAACAATCCGCCGGGCGAGTTCAGGCGTGATTTTGCCATAGGTGATCACGCTTTTATCCGGCTGAATCACTTGCACCAGGGGCTCTTGATCGCAATAACCAAGGCAACCGGTTTGCGTGACGATCGTGTCGGTAATGCCGCGCTTGCTGATCTCATCGATGATGGCGGTCATGACCGTTCGCGCTCCAGCAGCAATGCCACAGGTTCCCATGGCAACCACCAACCGATATTTGGCAGTTTGTTCACGGGAGGCTAATTCCTGTTTGGCCTTTTCTTTAATCGCGCGCAAATCCGCTAATGTTTTCACTTCATTTCCTCCTGAGGTTTCGCAGTTTGGGGTATTATGCCGCAGGGCATCACCCCGTCGATTGTATCAGATAACAATGTTGACGTTTGGGAGAAATTTTCAACCGACCGAATCGATTTTTACCAAATTTTGCCGAATATATTCAGATGCGGGTGCCATTGTTTGATAAAGCGTCCAATTGTTTTCTGCCATGCGTGCCAAAATCCAATACGAGTCGAAGAGAAAATCGCCCTTATCGGTGCGATGATGATAGGCCAGATGCAAATCAGGAGTGCCGATGATCAAATTGACCACAGTTTCGGCCATGTCTCCCAACGGCACCCGGTTCAAACAGTTCAGGCGAAAGCGCATCCACAACTCCGTGCCTTTGCCCAGAGTTGATTTGAGATCAAAGGCGCCTTTGGCCGCCAATGTGGCATGCTTGGCCAGCGAAATTCCCATCCCGACCGCGCGGGTGGTTCGCGTCGTCACAAAGGGATCGGACACCTTTTTGACCAACTCTTCAGGCATGCCGCGTCCGTTATCGCGCACCCGGATGATCAAGGTATCGTCAGCCTGAGATTCGCGGATGCCGATGATGACGCGGTTGGCCTCCGCTTCGATGGCATTGGTTACAATATCCAAAATATGCAGCGACAATTCGCGCACGTTTTCCTCATGGGACAGGGTCATGAAAGGCTTGTTGTGATCGCACCGGTTCGATCGAAACCCTGCGCCCCTGTTCAGCATAAAAAGCCTTCTTGATCTCAGAGAAAGTGGGTGATCTCATCAAGAAATGCGTAACAGTAGAGCCGATTGCCGAAATATCGTGAGCATCCGAGGCAAAAACCATCGGATAGTTGGCGACCTCAGGATGTTGAGCAATCATCTGTGCAGGACTGCCATGTGCAGAAAGTTCCACTGCGACAAACGGCAGCTCGGCCGGGATCGATGGGTATTTGTTTAAAATGCTGTAAGCTGAACGATCGATATGAGCGGGATAGATCAATCCGCCGCAGGCAACTGCCTGGTCGGCGACTTCATCAAGAGAAGCTTGTATGCCGAGTATGAGCATTTTGTGATTGGTGTCGACGATATGATCGTGTTGATCGCAGACAATCTGCGGTCCGTATAGCTCCTCGTCATAGTGGCCGACAGGCAATCGCGAATAGACAAAATTTTGAAACTCTGCAGCAGCGGTCAGATCTGGAAACAGAACGACCAGATGAATTTTATCGGCGGTTGAGACTTCCATCCCCGGGATAACGCTGAGGGTGGTTCCTTTGGCAGCCGTGAGCACGGCATGGACATTTTCAATCGAGTTGTGATCGGTGATGGCGATCAGGTCAAGGCCATGGTCGATTGCGGCAAGGACGATATCCTTCGGTCCCATCGATAGTTCGGCACAGGCAGACAAGACAGTGTGAACATGCAAATCAGCTGTGTACCACCTCAGCATCTATTTTTTTCCTCGCAGGCCTTGCGCATACAAGAGCCCGGCAATTTGGAAAGCAGGTTCTGTGCTGGAGAGCAAAACGATCTTTTTTTCATTTGCCTTGGCGATGATGTCTGGAGTGGGCTGCAAACGATCTGGAAAAACCACACCAGCCAATTCTTTAAAAAAGGCGATCGCCAACACATTCTCGTTGGTCTGATGGGTAATCCATAAACTGCCTTTTTCTGCACGAGCCATCACATCGCTGAGTACATCCGAACAGCACCCCAGAGTGACGTCAGGATCTCCAGAAAACGGCTGCGTCAATAACGATAAACCGGCATTTTGTAGGATTTGCAGCAGGCGCATACCCTCTCCTCTTTTGACCCACTCGACCTGGGTTCACCGACAACAGTCCTTATCTTTACCCACATCGGTCGACTCGATCACTGCAAAAATATCTTCTGATGGGCTGGATTATTCTGATTCTTGCTCCCCGAAACCAGAACCGGTCAGGATCACGCAAAATCTGGGGGAAACCGCAAATTCTGTGTGAACAGCAAATCCAATTACACCGAATCCAGGCACGCGCGATAAAACAACTCACTGCTGTCCGGTAACCGGACAGCAGTGAAAATAACTATATAATTAAGGGTTTTTAACTTAAAAATCAAGGTATTTTCCGAGTGAGCGGCAGTGTCAGAGGAGAAGCGCTTGAAGCGAATCGATTTAATTAATTTGGTTTGTCGGCAAAATAACTGTAAAAGTTGAACCGGATTCGAATTCGCTTTCAACCTCGATCCGTCCGGCGTAAGAATCGACGATTTTTTTCAAAATGGTCAATCCCAGACCCGTGCCGGTGATGTTGCGGGTCAGCGGATTTTTGGCGCGGAAGAATTCTTCAAATAGGTGTTCTTTTTCTTCCGGTTTAAGCCCGATGCCGGTATCGGCGATTTGCACCCGGATATACCCATTATCACGCTGTGCGTTGACCGTAATTTTGCCGTTTTCTTTGTTGTATTTGATGGCATTGGAGATGAGATTGGTAAAAACGCGTTGGATCTCTTCGCGATCCGCATCCATAACCAGATTTGGTTCGATAGATGAATCGAGAGTCAGGGATCGTTTGTCCATATCGGTGTGGAAAAACTCCACAGTATGGGTCAACAGGTTGCTCAAATCGATCGGCTCGATATCCCGGCGGATCGTTCCGGCTTCCATGCGCGAAATGTTGAGCAAATCATTGATCAAACTGACAAGCGCATCGATGCGTTCGCGCGAGCGATCGAGCTGTTGTTTATAGCTTTCGAGGGTTTCGCCGAGGGTCCGATCGATCAAGAGCTCGACGTAGCCTTTGATGGCGCTCAAAGGAGCTTTGAGTTCATGTGCGGCCATGTTGATGAATTGTGATTTGAGCAGATCGAGTTGCTTCAGTTCTGATATATCGCGTAGAACCGAAACCACACCCAGCATTTCGCCGGACGTGTTGATGATCGGCGTGGTGTTCACCATGATCACCAGTTTGGCCGGCGCATGAATTACGACCTCTTGTTTGATCGCTTTTAATTCCGTTTGCCCGGCAAACATTTGATTGAATTGTTCGTGCAGGTTTTCGGGCAGGATGTCAAAAACAAGATCGCCGACATTGATTTTACGGTCGATTTCCAGCAATTTCACAAAGCGCGGATTCCAGAGAACGATTTGTTTTTCTTGATTGACGACCACAATTCCGTCGTCGATCGTGTTGATGATGGTGCGGATACGCGATTTTTCGTGCGCCACTTCCATGAGCCGTCGCTCTTGTTCTTCGCGCAATCGCCGTGCTTCCAGAATATACCAGCGTCGCTCCAACGCCCGGCCGACCAGGTGATAGAGCTCTTCTGGTGAAAACGGTTTGGCGATATAGTGATAAGCACCCAAGCGCGTGGTCTCAACCGCCGTATCGATAGAGGCATAGGCAGTGACAATGACGCAAATCGCTTCGGGATAGCGAGCCTTGATCTGGCGCAAAACCTCGGTACCGTCGCAATCGCCAATTTTCAAATCCAAAAGATAGAGATCGTATTCAAATGCCGTGCCCAGTGAAATGCCCTGGGCACCGGTTTCCGCGGTATCGACTTGATGGTTTTCGATCTCTAAAAGGCGCTTGATACCTTCGCGCATTCCCATTTCATCGTCGACAACAAGAATTTTGGCCTTGTCGATTCTCATCGATTTTTGAACAATTTTTCAGTCACATATTGCAGCAAATCGCGCGCAGAGATGGGCTTGTCCAGATAATCATCGGCCTTGATCCAATTCTTTTCCTCTTCAGTCTGAGTGGAAAAGCGGATACCGGTCTCATGCGCAGCAGCCGTCATGATCACGACCGGAATGTTCTTGCCTTCTGGCAAGCTTTTGATTTTCTTGCACAAAACAAAGCCGGAATCAAAATGTTCCATGGCTAGGTCGACGAGCATGGCTTCTGGTTTGAATTGGCTGAATTTCTGGATTCCCTCTTCGGCGTTGAAGGCAACCTCAACCTCAAATCCTGCGTTCTGCAAGATCGGCTGGTAGAGATTGATCAAATCGACATCATCGTCGACGAGCAATATTTTGTGTTTCATGATGTTTTAACTCTCTTTCTGGCTATTCAAGATTTCCGTTACCTTGTTGATCAATTTGTCATAATCGACTGGTTTATCGATAAATGCATTGACAGGATTCCAATCTTCATCCGGGCCGATGCGAAGGCGAAATCCCACTTCTCTGTTCACCGACGAGAGCATCAGGATCGGTATCTTGCCCATCTCTTTGTCCATTCTGATTTTACGAGCGACCTCAAATCCCTCGCCTACCGAAGTCATCATCACATCGAGGATGATCAGATGAGGCGCAAAAGTGCGGATTTTTTGTAATCCCTCTTGGCCATTGTACGCACAGTCGACCTGAAATCCCGCTTTTTGTAAAAAAGCCTTATTGATTTCAACCAGATCGAAATCGTCGTCAATGATGAGTATTTTTTGCGCCATCAAGGATTCCTTTCAAGGGATTGCAGTTATTGCAGCAGGATTTCATTGGTGACCACATGGGTCTGCAGGGGCAACATGATGGTGAATGTCGTTCCCTTGTTCACTTCGCTTTTGACCACGACATTGCCGCGGTGCATTTTGATGATGCCATAGACGATTGCCAGGCCCAAACCAGTCCCCTTGCCAATTTGTTTCGTGGTAAAAAAGGGCGTGAACAATTTGTTGAAATTCTCTGGTTTGATACCCACACCGGTGTCGCTGATCTGGATGGTCAGTTTCTCTTTTTTCTCATCGGTCGATGCGGAAATGGTCAGCGTACCGCCATCAGGCATGGCCTCTGCTGCATTGACCGCAAGGTTGAGAAAGACCTGATAGAGCTGATCGCTGTCGATTTCGATTTCGTCGAGATTTTCGTCGATGTCAACATTGATGGTGATATCCCTGAATAGGGTTTGTTTGCTGATGACCTCGACCATTTTGCTCACGATATCCTGCAACCGATGATTGCGCAAATTGAGCTGCCCCTGGCGGCTGAAATTCAACAAACCAGCCACTATTTTTTGGCAGCGTTTGGCTTCTTCCATGATAAACTTCAAATCGCCGCTGTGCTCGTTCTGCTCGCCCAATTCTTTCAAAATCAGATGGGCATAAAGCATGATCGAACCGAGCGGGTTATTGACTTCGTGCGCGACACCAGCGGCCAATTGGCCAACAGATGCGAGTTTTTCGTGCTGAATGAGCATCTCTTGCGTTTCCGCCAACTCGCGCAATGAATCCTGCAATTCAAATTTTGTCTTTTTCAAATTTTCGATGAGAAACGGCAAGCACATTTCCCGTTCGGCCAAACCTTGATGGACGGCTCTGGCGTAGTCGCGGCAGGTGGTGTAGCCACAGGCACCGCAATTGAGCTCATCATCTTTCGAAAATTTGTTGATTTGGGCAAAAATCTCTTTGATCTTGCCTTCCGGCACGCGAACGCTATGAATCTCTTGGCGATGGTAACTGCGATCTATTTTAATCGATTTGCAGCGCTCCAGATATTGCGCCCACTCGGCATAGTTGCTGCGTTCACGACGGGTCTCGGCATATTCAACGATTTTTTGTTTGCGGGTGAAATAATTGGTGTTCTGATCGATAAACGGACCGTTTATGCACCCTTCACAAAAGAGCAGGTCCACCACTTGCGCTTTAATTTCGCCGTTCTGCACGCATTCAAGGACATTGAGAACATGTTGTTTGCCTTCCGCCATAATGATCTCGTTGTCCATCAGATCATAAGGCAATCCGGAACTGCGGATCAATCCGCCGCTGATCGGATAAATCCGGCCAAGAAAGGGGTGCGGAGGATCGAACCAGGACGGCATCGCCTCTTCTGGATTCACATGCAGATCGTTGAACAGCTGTTCCATCTCCTGGAAAGTGAGCACTTCATCGACGGCATCGCTCACCTCGCTGTTCTGGATTTCCATTTTTTTAGCAACGCAGGGTCCGATAAAAACCAGGCGCATGTCGCTGCCATAGATCCTCCTCACCGCCCTGCCGGCCGCAACCATCGGAGAAACAGTCGGCATGATATTGTCGATGAGGTCCGGTACATACTTTTCGATGTAATTGACCACCGCCGGGCATGAAGAGGCGATAATCGGTCTTTTGGTTCCCTGCCACTGATGCTGTGTGCTGGTTTTGGCCAGTTTGGCGATTTCCTGATTGATCAGATCGGCGCCGAAGGCCACTTCGATGACCACTTTAAATCCGCATTCCCGCAAAGCACCCACGATTTTTTCGGGATCGATGTGGGAATAAGCCGCCGGAAAAGACGGCGCCAAAAGCGCCGCAACCGGTTTTTCTTGGGTCAAAAAGACCAGCGTCGCCTGCACGCTGTTCAGCACCGCCTTGGCTTTTTGCGTGCAAACGCGGACGCAATGACCACAACCGATGCACCGCTCTTCGATGACTTCGGCCTGTCCTTTTTCAACTTTGATGGCTTTGGCTGGACATTCACGGATGCAGGTATAACACTGCTTGCAGCGTTCTTCGATTGTCCAGACGACTTTTTTCATTGGATCTCTCTGCTGACAAAATGTGTATGCAACAGCTCGTGCGATTTGTGGCTGTTGGGCTCGCCGAGAAATTCTTGGTAGAGCTTCTGAATCGAGCTGTTCTGATGCGAACACCGCCGTGCAGTTGCGCGATCGATTTCGTATATCGCCTCAGCGCGTTTTTTGACTTTTTCCGGATCGGCAGGCAATGGCTGTCCTCCACCATTGATGCAGCCGCCGGGGCAGGCCATGACTTCGATGAATGCAAATTCCGACTTGCCGCTGCGGATATCGTCCAAAAAGGAATCGATATTCTTCAATCCGCTTACAGCCGCTACGTGCAACTCGATGTCGTTGATAAAGACCGTGGCGCGCCGCACGCCGTCCAGCCCACGAATCGGCGAAAACTCGATATCGTTCATTTCTTTGCCGGTCAAAAAGAAATGGGCTGTGCGCAAGGCAGCTTCCATGACACCACCGGTTGCGCCGAAGATGGCGCCGGCACCGGTCGACTCGCCCAGCGGATCATCAAAATGGTCGTCCGGAAGTTTATGAAAGTCGATGCCGGAATTCTTGATCATCCGTGCCATCTCGCGTGTTGTCAACACCGCATCCACGTCTGGATAGTTGAAGCCGAGTTCCGGGCGCTGGGATTCAAATTTCTTTGCGGTACACGGCATCACCGAGACCACAAAAATCTTGGCCGGATCGATATTCATTTTTTGTGCATAAAAGGATTTGATAATCGCACCGGTCATCTCCTGCGGCGATTTGCAGGTGGAGACATGTTCCAGGAGATCGGGATAAAAGGTCTCGACGTATTTGACCCAGCCAGGACTGCACGAAGTCAAGAGTGGAATTTTCCCGCCGTTTTTCAAACGGCTGATCAACTCCGCACCTTCTTCCATAATGGTCAGGTCAGCACCGAAATTCGTATCGAAAACCATATCGACGCCCATACGCCGCAATGCCGCGGTCATTTTACCCGTCACAATGCTCCCTGGTTCCATGCCAAATTCTTCGCCGAGTGCCACGCGGACAGAGGGTGCGGTTTGTGCGATGACAATGCGATTCGGATCGTTGATGGCTTCCCAGACCAACTTTTCATGGCTCTTTTCCGTCAGCGCACCCACTGGACATACCGTGATGCACTGTCCGCAATAGACACACGGACTGGTATTCAGACTGCTGTCCATTGCCGGGGTGACATACGAAGAAAAACCTCGGCGTGCGAGGTCAATCGCACCGACATTTTGTGTCTCGTGACAAACCCGAACACAACGGCCGCACAGGATACACTTGTTGGGATCGCGTTCGATTGACGGGCTGGCGATGTCTTTTTTGTTCATCCGCCGTTCACCGGTGTAGCGGTAATCGCGCACCCCATATTCAGAAGCCAAGTCTTGCAGCTCGCAGTTGCCGTTGCGCACGCACACCAGGCAGTCCTGCGGATGATTGGCGATCAACAACTCGATAATCGTCTTTCGCGCCCGCCGCACTTTGGTTGAGTTGGTCAACACCCGCATGCCTTCGGTCACCGGCTGCGCACAGGACGGCACCAGATTGCGTTGGCCTTCAACTTCAACCACACAGATACGACAAGAGCCGGTCGGCGTAAAACCCTTGAGATAGCACAAAGTTGGAATTTTTATTCCTTCGCGCTGAGCGACATTGAGGATCGTATCGCCCGGATTGGCCCATAACTCTTTGCCATTTATTGTTACAATCATCGGAATCCTCTCTGGCTTGATTATTCCACGTAAATTGCGTCGAATTTGCAGTTTTGACGGCAGATGTCACAGCGAACACATTTGTCTTCGATGATATAATGCGCTTTTTTCACTTCACCGATTATGGCACCCTGGGGACATTTGCGGGCGCATAAGGTGCAGCCCGTGCACTTGTCGGTATCGATATGATAGGTTAACAATTCCCGGCAATGACCAGCTGGACACTTGCGGTCATACAGATGAGCTTCATACTCGTCGCGAAAATAGCGAAGTGTGCTCAATACCGGATTGGCGGCAGTCTGACCAAGGCCGCACAGCGACGTATTCTTGATCACATCAGCCAGACGCTCCATATAGACCATGCCCTGGAAACGCAACAGCGCATCTTCCGGTGACTTTTCGCTGCGATACGATTGTGTCAGTCGCTCGAGTATTTCGAGCAACCGTTTGGTTCCTTCTCGACACGGGATGCATTTGCCGCACGATTCGCTGGCGATAAAGGTCATAAAATATTTGGCCAAATCGACCATGCAAGTCGTCTCGTCCATCACCACCAGGCCGCCGGATCCCATCATCGCACCAATCGATTTGAGGCTTTCGTAATCGACTGCGGTATCGATTACCGATTCCGGCAGAGCACCGCCGGAAGGCCCGCCGATTTGCACGGCTTTGAACTCTTTGCCGTTCGGAATCCCCCCGCCAATATCGAATATCACCTCGCGCAAAGTTGTGCCCATCGGTACTTCGACCAGGCCGGTGTTGCACACCTTGCCTGAAAGAGCAAAAATCTTGGTCCCTTTTGAATTGGCGGTGCCAATTGCTGCGTAAGCATCAGCACCACCGAGAACAATGGTCGAGACATTGGCAAAGGTCTCGACATTGTTGACAACGGTCGGTTTACCGAAAAGACCGGCCACCGCCGGAAAAGGCGGTCGGGGCCTGGGCATGCCGCGTTTGCCTTCGATCGAATTGATCAGGGCAGTTTCCTCACCGCAAACAAATGCACCGGCGCCCTTTTTGATCTTTAAATGAAAGGAAAAGCCGCTGCCCAGAATGTTGTCGCCCATAAGCCCATAGGCTTCTGCATCGTGGATCGTTTTCTCCAGACGCTGTATGGCAAGAGGATACTCTGCACGACAGTAGATATATCCCTGGCTGGCGCCGATTGCATAGGCGGCGATGATCATCCCTTCCACCACCCGATGGGGATCGCCTTCCAAAACCGCGCGATCCATAAAGGCGCCTGGATCACCTTCATCTGCATTGCAGATCAGATATTTTTGTTCGCTTTTTTCTTTGTAAGCGAACTCCCATTTTTTGCCGGTGGGAAATCCCCCGCCTCCGCGACCGCGCAATCCCGATTTCTTGATCTCTTCAATCACGTCGACGGGCGACATGGTGCTCAAAATCTTGGCCAAGGCGCGATAACCGTCGCGCGCCAAATACTGATCGATGCTCTCCGGATTGATCACTCCGCAATTGGCAAGGACCAGTTTTTTCTGTTTCTTGAAAAACGGCACATCGTCAATGGCTGTGAAACCATTGACAGACTTGCCATTGCCGGTCTTATAGACACCCAGAAGACGATCAGTATCGATCTTGTCCTGAATAAAGGCTGCATCCAAAATAGCCGGCACATCAGCCGGAGTGACTCGGGCATATGAAACTCGCGCTGACTTTGGCAGTTTGATGTCGACGATCACTTCCATGGAACAAAAACCAACACACCCTGTCGACCACAGCTGCGCATCGATCTGCCGAGCAGTCAGTTCTTCGCGCAATTTGTCATAGACCGCCTGGGCGCCGTTGGCCAGACCACAAGTGCCCATGCCGACCATAATCACCGGCTGGGCATGGTGTTCCAGCAGCAATTCCTTTTTGTATGCCGACAATTCTTCTTTTGCTTCAGCCGACTGGTTGCAATGCGGACCATTGTTGATGCAATCGACGAAGAATCGACAGGGATTGTCCGGCGTGTGCCAACAGCCATGGTATATTTTTGCAAACGATTTCATCGACGATCACTCCTCTTCTGCTTTCTTTTGGTAGGACGCCAGCAATTTTTGCACACTCTTGACCGTAAGACCACCGTGGAATTCGCCGCTGATGGTGATGACCGGGGCAATGCTGCAGGCACCGATACAAGCAACGGTTTCAATGGTGTATTTCATATCCTTGGTTGTGTCGCCGGCTGAAATGCCCAACTCGCTCTCCACAGTGCGCAAAATATCGAGCGATCCTTTGACATGACAAGCTGTGCCGCGACAGACGCGAATGACGGTTTTTCCCAGTGGTTTGAGACGAAACTGGTTGTAAAAAGTCGCAACGCCATAGACCCGGCTAACCGGCATATCGGTATATTGAGCAACAGCATGCAATTCACTTTCCGGCAGATAGCCATAGGTTTCTTGAATATCCTGCAGCAGCGCGATGAGCACGGACGGATCGTGCTCAGGATATTTTGCCAAAATTGTCTTCGTCTCCATGGTTCTCCTCTTTTCATCATTATTGCATATCAGCACTGTTCCGCGTAAGGACTCTGCTGGCTGCAAACAGGTTGTGTTGTTCGTTATAACAAAATTGCGGAAAATTCTGTGCCGCAGTTCCAGCAAAAAAACCGCGGTTTTTGTCAATTCCCTTGTTTGTCACAGCACCCGGCAGAAAACGCACTGTTGTTGCTGTTGCGACAAGCAGTCTGAATCGCCAGCCTGAGGTCTTGTGTGCCAAAAGACTCCAGATGGAAATAGTAGATATTCTGCTTGCGAATCTTCGCTTCAAGCGATTTCGAATTGACCGCGGTGGTCACGATCACTTTTGCTGTCGGATCGCATCCTTTGAGCAACCTGATAGTCTGCTCAACTTGTAACCGCTCGCTGTTGGCTTTCAGAACGATCACATCGAAATGACGCATTCGGGTCATTTCGATGCCTCCCATGGTGTCATGGATCACTTCGAATGGGATTTGATCTTCGCGCAAGGAGCGGAACAGCTCCTGGTGCAAGGCCTGCGGTTTAGGCAAAATAAACAGACAATTCATGATCCAATGCACTTCCCAAAAAATTTCAAAATCAGATTGGCCTGCTCGATTTGGCGCTTTGCAGAAATGTGCGCGAACTGTCAGGCAGATGTGAGAACAGTCAAGATTCAATTTACCTACAAATACCATGCCAACATTAAAAGCACGCTTCCAATCCGCTATTTTAGACGGCGCGACGGATTTAGTTTTCATCTATAGCGTTGTTATTTAATTAGATATATCAGTATTCTTTTGGTGAAATCGAGCGGGGTGAACCTCGTGTTGCAGGATAAAGCGACACCCTTGATCAGTTGGTTGATGATAGTTTTAAAATTGCGGATTAAGAAGCGAAAAGCCAAAGTGTGGATTTTCTCCCCACTCCAGCGCTAAAGATAAAAATCTTGCCAAAAAGTGTAGAATAATTCCCCAGTTGAATCAATCGAGTTCGTAGCGTCGGATCTTGTCATACAGCGTTTTGCGGTCGATTCCCAGCAAGCGCGCGGTCTGGCTGATGTTGTGCCCGGTTGTGCGCAGGGTGTTGGCGATATGTTGTTTTTCAATTTGGGCGATCGACAAAGTCGGCGCGGTGTCATTCGGCACAACGGCATTGATCTGCAGGGCAGGCGGCAGACTGGCCAGACTGATCGTCGAGCTGTCCTCGATAATGGCGATGCGTTCAACGATGTTTTGCAATTCGCGGATATTCCCCGGCCAGTCATAGTGCAACAGAGCAGCCAGAGCATTGTCGTCGATAGACTGGATCGGTTTTCGATGGCGGCGCAGATTGTTTTTCTGGATGAAATAGTGCAACAAAAGCGGAATATCATCTTTTCGTTCGCGCAAACTGGGCAAGTGGATGGGAATGACGCTCAAACGGTAATAGAGATCTTCGCGGAATTCACCGCGTTCAACCGCTTGCTGCAAATCAAGATTGGTCGCCGCAATAACCCTGACATCGACGGGTATGGTTTCTGTGCTGCCGATCCGGCGGATCTCCTTTTCCTGGATGGCGCGCAGGATTTTGGCCTGCACATTGAGGGAAATATTGCCGATTTCGTCAAAGAAAAAAGTACCGCCATCGGCAAGCTCAAAAGCGCCATGTTTGGTGGCAATGGCGCCGGTAAAAGAGCCTTTGACATGGCCGAAAAGTTCGCTTTCGAACAGGGATTCGACCAATGAACCGCAATCCATGGTAAAAAAAGGTTTTTTGCTGCGCAAGCTGAGCGCATGCAAGGCTCTGGCGATCGATTCCTTGCCGGTACCGCTCTCGCCGAGGATTAAAACCGTGCTGTCAGTGGGAGCAACTTTTTCCACCAGGCGAAAAATGTCGTGCATGGCTTTGCTCTTGGCGATAATGCTGACGCTTTGGCCGTCGAATTGAAAGCGAAATTCGCTCTCGCCGCTTTTTCCCAGCTGTCGCCGCTGGGCGACCAGTTTGTTGACCGTCTCCAACAACTGGCCCGGCTCAAAAGGCTTTTGCAGATAATCGAATGCGCCGAGACGCATGGCTTCAACGGCGTGTTCGATGGTCGCATAGCCGGTCATCATGATGATGTCGGTTTGGGGGCTCGATTGTTGAACCGCACGCATGAAATCGATGCCATTCATGCCAGGCATGCGGAAATCGGTTATCAAGACATCGAAATTGATATCGCGCATCAACTTGAGTCCCTCTTCCGGATTTTTGCCGCTGTAAACGGCATAACCCGCGTCATTCAGAAAGGCTTCGCAAGCAGAGCGCAAGACATAGTCATCATCGATCAGCAGAATTTTAAGTTTTTCAGCCACTCAGACCTCGGAAAGAAACCAACTTGGGCGGATAAACGGTTTATCCGGCCGCGTACCAATGCCGTGAATCTGCACCGCATGGCTAACAACCGAATTTACGGACAAATCGCGAAAAACGCAACCGATTCCCGGGTAGGCGTGAGCACCTGCGCAGAAAAAACCACGGTCATCGGGCTGGCGATCGCATACCGACCTTCAGGTCAACGCCGACCGTTGAATTCCCGCACCGCATCAAACATGGCAACGATATTTTTGATCGGCGTATTGGCTTGTATGTTGTGTACCGCGTTGAAAACAAAACCACCGTCGCGGCCGAGAATTTCACAGCGTTCAAGAACCTGACGGCGTACCTCATCGGGTCGTCCAAACGGCAATGTCGATTGGGTGTCGATTCCACCACCCCAAAAGACCAGCCGATCGCCGTACTCTGCTTTCAATTTCCTGGCATCCATGCCGCGGGCAGTCAATTGCACCGGATTCAGAATATCAAAACCGGATTCGATCATGGCATCGATCAATGGCGCAACAGCCCCGCACGAGTGTTTAAAAGTTTTCCAGGTGGTATGCGCATGGATCCAATCGTTGATCCGGCGATAATACGGCATATAGAGTTCGCGATAGGTTTCTTCGGAACAAAAAGTCGAATTTTGCGTGCCGAAATCGGTGCCGCAAATAAACAGCGCGTCGACCCGATCACCGACCGTTTCCCACAATTTGGCCAAATTCTGCAGAGCGATGTCGGTCTGCTGTTGAAAAATCTGCCTGATAAAATCCTGCCTGATGACTGTGGATACATACCATTCCTCGATGTCGCGAATGCCTTTGGGATCCTTGAGAAAAGGCGCTGGGACCAAGGCGATGTCGCCAAGCGCGGTGCCACCGAAAGAAGCCAGAACACCGCGCGGATTATCGCGTAAATTGGCGATTTCACGAGCATAATAGCTCAGTTCTTTTTCGCCGACAAGCGTAAACTCTTCCAGGTTGTCGGCCGGATTCAAATGGGTCTCGTCGATAGGGTGCTGCCGGACGATCGTGTCAAAAAAATAGCCGTTTTGGGGCATGCGGCCGCTGGGCATGGCAGTCAAATCGCCTTTCGGGTAGATCAGTGTATCGCCGTTTTGGTCGCGGGTCGTTTGCATGTGTTCCGATACCAAGACCTGCAATCCTGAATCGAGGGTATAAGGGCGCCAATTTTCATTGGCAAAACCGAAAATATTCTCTGGAGCGCCGAGACCGACGACATCAACGCCCAGGGCGTCGAGCAAATCATCCTCCACCAATCCGAGCATCTGGTAAGGTTCGTGAACTTTGACCAGCCTTTTCTCCAGTTTATAGTAGTCGCGCAATCCGGCCACGCAAGAAACATGGATTCCGGTCACCGAACTGGCGCCCAGATCGACGGGAATGGCATCCGGCTGACGATGGTTGAGAGCGTCCTGCAAACGTTGGCGTCCTGGCATTGTCATCTCCTGACTTTTATCTTGATTAAAAGATGAAATTTTTTAAGTTTAATTGCGAGTCAGTTTGCATAAAACAGAGGAACAATCCTATGCGCATCACCCATATTACCATCGACAACCTGTTCGGCCTGTTCAACCACGAGATCCCGCTGTTTGGTCAAGACCGGATCACCATCATCCACGGTCCGAACGGCTATGGCAAAACCAGCGTTCTGCGCCTGATCCAATCGCTGTTTAGCGAGAATAATTTCTATCTTGTTAAAATTCCTTTCGACAAAATCGCCATTCGTTTTGATGATGAGCGTGAATTTCGCATCCATAAAAAGATGCACGCCGAAACTCTTCTCACTGAAGAAGTCGTGTTTTCTTTTGCTGAAAACTCTTTTTCGCTCAAGCCGATTGTCACCGGAAAAAAACACCGTCGGCGGTCTATCGGCAAATCTGCATTGTCTCCGCAGCAGATTTGGCAATTGGAAGAGTTGCAGGAACCAACCACCTTTAAAGATTTTTTGGAAAAAGCGGCTGAAATTTATGAACTGATCTACCCTGCCCCGGCCATCCAACAACCCGAGTGGCTGCAAAAGTTGCGCAGCAGTATTCCGGTACGCATGATCGAGGCACAGCGTTTGATGCAATTCAGCCGATCGGCTGCGGGGTCATCTGTTGAGGAGCAGACGCCGTTGCCGTCGGTTATCGAATATTCCAACGAAATTGTCGGGGTGATCAATTCCAGACTCGCCGAATACGCAGCCCTTTCGCAATCGCTGGATCGCACTTTTCCACAACGGATGCTGCAGCAGCTCGACTCTGATCAAGTCCGCCAGGAAAACGATTTGCGCCGGCAACTGAGGGATCTGGAAAAAAAGCGGCTGCGCTTCATCAACGTCGGCATTTTGGATTCCGAGGATTTTTCTTTCGAGTTGCCGGAAAACATCGATGAAACCGCACTGGTCATGTTGACGATCTATATGAATGATGTCGAAAAAAAACTGGCGATTCTCGATCAGCTGGCGGATAAAATTGAATTGTTCAAGAATACGGTCAACCATTTATTCGATTACAAATGGATGGAAATTTCCAAACACAGCGGTTTTCGCTTCTTTTCCAGCACCCATAACGAGTTGGAGCCGTCGGATCTCTCCTCCGGCGAACAACATGAAATCGTTTTGTTGTACGAATTGCTGTTTAAAACCGACTCGGACAGCCTGATCCTGATCGATGAGCCCGAACTTTCCCTGCATGTGTTGTGGCAGGAAGCGTTTTTGCACGATTTGCAGCAAGTCACGCAGGTGGCGGAACTGGATGTGATCATCTCGACTCATTCCCCGCAATTGATCCACGATCGCTGGGATTTGACTGTGGAACTCAAAGGACCAACCGAATGAGTGAATTTCTGACGCCGCATTCCATCGCCAACACCATTCGCATGAAAGCCACCCAATATTCAGGGATGTTTTTAATCGTCGAAGGTCCGGACGATGCGCGCATGTTTAAAAATTTTGTGATCGAAGAAAACTGCAAAATAGAAATCGCGTTTGGCAAAAACAATGCGACTGAAGCGCTGAAATTGCTCGCAGCGACTGATTTTGACCAGGTGCTTGCCATTGTAGACCGCGACTATGATACCGTGCTTGGCAATCTCCAACAAACGGAACACCTCTTCCTCACCGATACCCACGACCTGGAAACTCTCATCGTTAAATCTCATGCGTTCAACAAGCTGGTCGCTGAATATATGGACGAAGAACGGTTGCGAGAGTTTGAAAAACGCCGGCATAAAGAACTGCGCCAAATTCTCCTCGACTCTGCCTATTTTATCGGACTGGTGCGATGTGTTTCAATCAAACATAGGCTGAATATCAGCTTCAAGGATATCGAGTTGAACAGAGTGCTCGATAGAGAAACCTTGCAAATCGACAAAACAGCGTTTCTCCGCCAGGTGGTGAAAAATTCCAATGTGGTCGAGGTCAAATTCGAAGATTTACAAGAGAAAATCGAGCACTTGCACCAAGAAAAACACGATCCCTGGATCATCGCGCGTGGACACGACCTGGTTGAGGTTCTGCACAATGCCTTGCAACTGGTTGGGTACCGCCGCAGTCAGCGCCTGTCGATAAGCATGCTCGAAAGCAGTTTGCGGCTCTCCTACTCTTTCGATGCGTTTAAACAGACCGTCTTGTACCGCAACATCAAGGAATGGGAAAAAAAACGCTCGGTACAAAAGTTCTTTCGCTGAAATGCCTGCCGTTGCTCCCGAACCCGACCGGTTTGGACGGTATGGCCATGAAAACAACAATCGTTCACCCGTTCGTTGCCGCCAGAAGCGAGGACTGGCGACCTGCTTGCACCAGAGAGTCACTCCTGCAACAGCTTGTTGATCTCTTCCAACACCGCAAACGCATCTGCCACATAGAGCACATCGGCTTTGCCTTGCGCCCAGCCGCAATTGGCATCTAAATTTATTGCACGCCTTTCATTGATAAATCTCCAACCCACGACATGCGGCTCTTCGCCGTGACAACAGGTGGCCAGGCCTTTCGGATGGCGAGGGGTCGACCCGGTCTGGCCGACCTGATTGAGGTGGGTCAAGAACGGCAAAACCGTCTGTCCCTCACCTTTGAGATCCACCAGAGATTTCGTGCTGCCTAGAGATGCGCCACCGAGCTGTAAAAACGTGCGGATCAGCGATGCTGCCTGGTCTGGGTGTGTCTGACCGTCGGATTGTTTTTTGGTCCATCCGGCACCCGCCACAAAAAGCAAGTTTGCTGCCGGTCTTATGGTCTGGCTTTCGCCGCTCGGAGTTCGTTTCCCTTCGACGATGGTGCGAATCTTGTCGGCCGGCAAACGACACTCGACCTTTTGGATTTGCACTGTGCCGGTCTGAATTTGCCAGGCCGGTGCCATGCCGCCTTCGAAAAGCATAAACCATGGACGCTTACTGCGGCATTGTTCTGCCTGAATTCTTTGGCGGTAATACCAGCGCTGCACGCTGAGTTGACCGCCATTAACAGAAACCCCGGTAATGTGCGTATCGATGGCGCCTTTGCAGCGACAGGCAACCGCCGCAAGCACGCGCGTCATGCGGGTTGTGCTGCAAGCCAACACGACTGTCGGCGCAGCTGTTTCGCAAATCGCGGTCAATGCTGCTGCATCGGTGGCAAAGCGCGGAAACGCAAACTCTGCCCCTTCCACCACAAGAATCGGTTGCTGACTTGCGCCAGCCAAATTGTGCGCTGCTTTTGTCGCCTGCTCGCCGCAAACAGCAACGTGTAAATCACCGCCGACTTGTGCGGCTAAAGCTTTGGCGAATGCCAATCCCTCAAGGGCGCGATCTGCAAATGAACCATCGTTTTCGTGGTGCAGCAAGTATAAAAAACGCTCCATTCTGTTCCTCTCTTCTATTGCCGCCTCATCCAGTCGACGATTTCGCGAGCGATTTCTTGTGGATTTTTATCTTTTACAAGTTCTGTATCGCGCTTTTGCTGTGGCAAAGCCACAGATGTAAACTGGAGTGCGTCAGCGGGATAGCCAAACGCCTGCGCTTTTTGCAATGCCGGCATGATCTGCCGCATATTTGTCATGCCAACCTGCGGATTGTTGGGCGGCTCGGGCAAATTACCGGTCGCCCATCCCAATACGGCCGGTGGCCCCGCGCAGAGGGAAATCTGATGTTCCCCTCCTTCCAGGCGCTCCAAAACCCTTAGGCTGCCGTCATTTGTAACTTCCAGTTCATCTACTCCTTGAAATTGATCACAAATATTCAAAAGCTCGCCGGTCATTTGCAGGGTGGTGCCGGAAGCGCGCGATGCCGATTCCCAGCCTCCAAACAACAGCAGACGATTGAAATCGAGCGAGGGAATGGATCGGATGGTCTCAGCCAATTTTTCAGCGGCAGCAAAGCTGTCGGTGAACCCGTTCGAGGGGGCATCTAACGCGACCAGTTCAAAAGACGCTTTTTGTGCGACCTTCATCATCACCTGGGATAGTTTGGCTCTTGGTGCCATACTGACCAACCATACTTTGCTCTGCGGGTTATTTTTGGCCAAATTTGCAGCTTCAAACAAGCTGTGTTCAGCCCACGGATCGAGAAGATGCGGCAGCATCTGTTCGTTTTTTAGAGCCGGTGCAGAATGGTCAGAAACGGGTAAAAGAGTTTGCAGCGGGTCTGGTGCCACGCCTGAGCAAACCACGATGTGAAAGAAAGACATTTGATTTCTCCAATATTGCAATTACCAGGCAATTTTCGCTTGCCAGAACCAGGCTTTTGTCAGTTTTCGCTGGAATGCAGTCCGCCGGTGCCGGCTGAAAATCCGATATTTGTTTTTTGTTTTGCCACATCCAACCACTGGGTACAATTCCATGTGCAAGCGCCGCAATGAATGCATTTATCGCGGTCAAACAGGGGTACACCTTGCGGTCCGGGCGTGATCGCCTCTCCGGAACACATTTCGATGCAGAGCTTAAAACGGCAAGATCGGCAGATCTGTGGATTCAAAAAGCTGACATGATCTCGATACCCCCCCGGTGCCTGGACCTTGCCGCCGATGAGCATCGCATCCTGATGCGACATCATCAGCCGACCATCAAAGGGTATTTCAGGCCAGCCGGCCTGCGCCATGACCAATTCATTCATGGCGATTCCTTTTTGGTCGGCTTGTTGTTGCAAAGTATCCCACTGAGAAGCGGTGATTTTCTTTTTATAAAATCTTTCGAAATTGGGCAGCCTCTCTTGCGTCGATTGCCGCGCAATCGGCAACGACAATTTCCCGCGCGTAAGGTGGGTAAGCATCATACCCAACAAGCCCCAAAGCAGCCCTTTTTGAAAACCATCGCGGCTGTGAGCCGCGATTTTCGCTTCTTTTTCCAGCCTGTCGGAGCGCCGATGTTTTACATAAGTCTCTTGCAAGTTTTGTTTGTTGATCTCTTTTCCGCAGCCATACAATTCGACAATTGCATCGGCAAGCAGTTTGCCGGTATGCCAGGCTTCGTCGACGCCGGAATTGGTGAAAATATTGGTGCTGCCCGATCCCTCGCCAATTCGCACAAATCCATCACCGACCCAGAAGGGCTCACCAAGACGCCCTGATTCTTGCAGCGATTTGGCGCCCCAGGAACGCAGAGTAGATCCCTTGAGCAACTTGGCCAACATTGGATGGCGCATCCAGTGCTGCAAATAGCGATAGCCTGTGCGAACCGGATTGTCCAGCCATGAAGGAACAAAAATACCCAGAGATGCCAAACGATTGGGATGGATATAAATAAAACCGAATATTTCAGGTTCTGGAAAACCAAACGTATGAAAAACCGAGCCTTCTTGAAGTTGGGTATCTTCAGCCAATTCGACGACCGCCTTGATGCCGAGCGCCCAATCTTTGCGTTCATGCCCCGGAGGCAGGCCAAAATGGTCATCCAATTGCATTCCCACTGTGCCGACCGGTCCATCTCCAACCACGCTCAAATCAGCCAGAATATCCATGCCGGCCATAAAACCCTCTGTCGGAGCACCATTCAGATCCGTACCCTGATCCAGAAGCCGGATACCGCGAACGCGATCGCTGTCAAAAAGCGGTTCGCTGACTGGTGTCCCCGGCCACAATTGGATCAGACCGGTAGACATGATCTGCCCGGCAAGCCATTGGCTGAACTGGCCGATGGAAAAGATCCATCCCCCATGTTTGGCGAGAAAACCGGGGATGAACGGCATGCGAAACGCGCGATCGCGGAACCATGGAGTCCAGCGACACAGCTGTACCAGGGTGTCGAGAAAGCGCACACCTGAGCTTCTGCGGCTGGCTCCGACCGGATCGAGCAGGTAATAAAGGTGCTCGTGTTTCACCGCTGTCAGCATGGGAATGTCGCTCGATTTAACGCCTGCCAAACTCGCGCGCATCGATTCAGCATGGGATACCACACCAGAGACACCAAAGCCGAGGTCATCACTGCGCTCATAGCAGACAATCTGCAGAGGCATGCCTGGCATCACGCGGCTTTCTAGTTTGGGTGTGCCGTCCGGATTGAGCAATTGCTGGTTGATCGTATAGAGAAATCCGGCAGTGGCGGGGCCAAATCCCACACACGCAATATCGACCTGCATCTGCTGGCGGTCTGTTTCGCTCATCATCAATTGACCTATACTGGATAATCCAAGGTTTCAGGAATCATAATGCAAGTCAAAGAACGGCCGGCGCGTTCTTTTGCCTCCCCAAGGCCATGGAACGATCGTTCGATGGCGCTGCGTTCAGCAACGAATCGGTCGACCATCTGCTGATCAAGGGTATATCCATGCACCAATTCCGAGAGCAAGCGGAGTGCTTCGCCGCAGGAGCGACAGCTTTGCAGCATGCAGAGATCGCGCAGAAATACAATCGCTCCTGGAAGTTCTTCCGCCAAAGAAGGACTTTCTGCTCCTGCTTCTTCGAGATGGATGAGATCCTGGAGCTGATAAAAAGCAGCGAGCAACCAGCACAAGGCATCGGCGAGCGGGAAAGTGACGCCGTGCCGTGAACTGCTGTAAAGTTTGCCATTGTTGTCGTCGGCATGAGACTGCAGAAACTCCAGAGTCGCGAGCCAGAGGTCAAAGCTCTGACCCAGACCGGCGGCTCCCGTGCCGGGATGCTGGATTTCGGTTTCCGCCAAGTCCGCAATCCAGCCGCGCATCATGAACAAGAAAACCGGATTGGTCATGGTAAAGGACAATTGTCGCCGTTGTACGGCTTCCGGTCCTTCATAGGTTGCTTCCAGTTGGGCATCCTGCCATTTTTGTCCGAGAAATCCGGGACAATCTTCGGTAATGCCATAGCCGCCCATCAGGCTGACGGCTTCGCGCATCATGGTGGCGCCCTGGCCAGTGCACCAGAGTTTGCTTGCCGGGCACAGCACGTTGGCAAGCGCATCGATTTCGATATAGCGCAACAACAGGTCGTCTTCCGATGGTTTTTGACCTGTCTTTTTGATTTCAAGCAGTTGTTGCTGCAGTTTGATAATTTGCTTCAATTCTTGTCGACCGCGCTCGATGCCTTGCTCATGAAAGAGGCGATCTTTCTCCTTTTCGAGCGGATCGAGGAGATCAAAAACCCTGGCGGCGGTGAATCCCAGGGAAGCCGATGCTTCACCCATGGCCCAAATCGCGGCCAGGCGTTGCACGGCGTCGTCTTTTTGTTGAATTCCGAGTTCGTAGCGCGGTGAACCGGGTTCGAGATTGCCGCCGCGGAATCTGCTGCGCTGATAACGGATGATCGGTTCTACGGAGCTGAGCAATTTTGCTGCGCTCATCAATGCCACGGTAACACGAGTCCGTTTGAAAACCGCTTCAATGATCTCGCTGTGTGAAAAACGGGGAACCACAGTGCCATCCTTGATTTCATAGCCGCCGATGATACGGCTCGCCGGAACGCGCAGGCTAAAAATTGGATCGCGGGTTGAGGAGAGCTGATGTACCAGTTTCAAGGTCGGAGCGCCCCGATCAAAGGTACCCTGGTCGCCCGTTTCGAGAATCACCATACAGCTGCCTTTAAGACGCTCATCGTCGCTCTCAACCGCCACGCAAACAAAATCAGCAAAATCCATATTCGTGATAAATCGACCCCGTTTCTCGATCTGCAGAATCGGCTCAGCAGTAGAGTCAGACCATTCCGCAATACGCATTTTACCGCTCAGAATTCCGGTTTCCACTCCAACATACGGCAATGGTTCAGTGAGTCCAAATGCCCCGCGACGGGCGGTGCGTTTTTCTCCGCCACTCGGCGGAACAGCCGCCGACATGTAGTTTTCTCGCTGCTCTTCTGTTCCGCGCTCATGGATCGGAGCCAATGCCAGATTGCCAGCGAGACTGCTGGTGGCGGCACCAGCATCTACCCAGGAGAGCTCGAAAGCAACGAGCGCGAGTGCCAGGTTTTTCGGCCCCTCGATATAACCGCCGTACCGGGGATCCATAAAAAGAGCAGTGATTCCTGATTCATCGAAAGCATCGAGCAGCTGTGCTTTTTCCGATGACCATTCATGCGACTTGCGGGCACCATTGGCAACCGCCCGCGCAACAGCGCCCCGCGCCACTGTTCGTGCGGACTGCATCACCATCTGCAGATCATAGCGATCAGCGAATCGCCACAAAATGGCGCGCAGTTCATCGCTGGGAATAATTTTAATCGAATCCATCATGGTCTCCAAGCTGTCAATCCTGTTTGGCGCTGCTAGGATATTTTACATAAAATGAATCATATTCAAATAAATTAAAAATCTAATCGCTGAGAAACAAGCAGTTTTTCAGGCTAGGAAATCAATATACAAAACTGACGCCGAGATTTCAAATACAAAGTCCGACTGCCGGCATTTTGCCGGGGTGCTGATTTATACTAGATTTCGATATTGGCGGTTTGCTGCATTTTTCGTAAATTACGGCTGATAAAATGCATCGCTGCAAGAGTCGTTCACTCTTTTTTAATCGATCGAAATCAATTGCGCTGAACACAGCAGTTATGCCTGAACCTGCTCTACTCCTGAGCCGAGATGGCGGATCTCTCTTCAGTCCACTGCATCCACCTATGCGACGGCCCGGAGACCATAAAACGAGGTAAAAATGAAAGAACACAAAACCGACAGCTGTTATGCGTTGATTCTCGGGGCCAGCAGCGGTTTCGGGGCAGCTGCAGCGCTGCGCCTGGCACATGAGGGATACCATATCTTTGGTGTGCACCTCGACCGCAAATCGACCCAACCACAAGTCGAAGAATTGATCGTGAAAATTAAAACAGCTGGCGGTTGTGCGACCTATTTTAACATCAATGCCGCCGATGGTAAAAAACGCGCCGAGGTTGTGGCTGAAATCCGAAAAAAGATTCCGCGCGGCCAGCATATCAAAGTCATGTTGCACTCTTTGGCTTTCGGTTCTCTCAAACTATTTATCGACAAGGACGCAAGCAAATGCATCGCGCCGGACAATGTCGCCATGACCATGAATGTCATGGCGCATTCCCTGATTTATTGGGCACAAGAGTTGTTTTGGCAAAACTTGCTCGGCTATGGATCCAGAATATTTGCCATGACCAGTCACGGCAGCCATACTGTACTGCCTTATTATGGCGCTGTCTCGGCGGCCAAAGCAGCTCTCGAAGCTCATATCCGGCAATTGGCTCTCGAACTTGGTCCAATCGGTGTGACCTGCAATGCCCTCAAAGCCGGCGTCACCAATACCCCGGCGTTGCAGAAAATTCCCGGATACGAGGCGATGATCGAAGCAACCTTGCGGCGTAATCCGGCTGGCCGGTTGACCACGCCAGCCGATGTCGCCAATGCCATCGCATCGTTGTGCTCGATGGATGTGCAATGGATCAACGGCGACACCATCGCCATCGACTATGGTGAATCAGTCATGGATAGAGGATAGACCAAAGCCACCGAATGACAGCAGGAATTTGTCCATGAAACCAAACTCCATTGCAGTGTTATACGACGATGCCGACCTGTTGGCCATCAACAAGCCTGCCGGTATCGCCTGCCTCGCTGATCGTTTCGAACCCAAGGTACCGCACTTGTTGCCTCTTCTTGAGCTGCGCTGGGGTAAATTGTGGGTGGTTCATCGGATCGACAAAGAGACCAGCGGAGTGGTTGTCCTGCCGCGCAATGAGATTTGTCACCGGGCTTTGAACGATCAATTCCAGGAACACAAAGTCACCAAATTTTATCACGCCCTCGTTGTCGGAAATCCCCCCTGGGATGACCAACTGATCGATCTGCCCCTGTCGGCCGACGCAGATCGGCAACACCGGACCCGGGTCGATTTGAAAAGCGGTAAGAGTTCGGTCAGCCGTGTTCATGTTTTGCAGCATTTGGGCGCCTTTGCCTTGCTGCAAATCCAACCGTTGACGGGCCGCACCCATCAGATACGTGTACATTTGGCATCGATCGGATATCCGGTGGTGGCCGATCCTCTTTACGGAAACGGCGAACCCTTGTGGCTTTCGCGGATTAAAAAAGGTTACCGAACCGGCGCCCACGAGGAAAAGGCGCTCCTGGCACGTCTGGCCTTGCATGCGGCCGAACTTTCACTGTCTCACCCGACCACCCATGAATTCCTTAGCTTTTCCGCTCCTTACAGCAAAGATATGAAAGCAGCAATCTATCAGCTGGACAAAAACTGCCAGACAACCGGCTGAATGGTCTTCTCGAATCTCCTATACAATTTTTTAACGATCAATCAAGCATTGAGGAGTGGCGATGAACGCGCAATTTGATGTCGTTGATGGTGTTCTGTACGTTAAATTGAGCAACGAAATAGTCCGCATCGAAGCCTGGGGAGAAAACAGCATTCGGTTGCGCGCCACGCGCAACCGCGAGATCCGCGACGATCTTCCGCAGGCACTGCTCCCCTGCTCCAATCCGGTGTTGAAAATCGAATCCGTGCAATCCGTTGCCCAAGCGGTCAACGGCAAGCTGCGCATCCGCATCGATGAAAAGGGACGAATCGCCTTTTCCCGCGCTGACACGGGTCAAGAGCTGCTCACCGAACAGCCGCTGCATTTCATGTTGCCGGCCCGCGATTATCGATCCACCGGCGGCAATCTGTTTCACACCACCGTGAACTGGCAAGCTCATGACAACGAACGTTTTTACGGCATGGGCCAACACCCGCTTCCGTTTCTGGATCAAAAGGGATGCACTATCGACCTGATGCAAAAAAACACCGAGGTTTCGATTCCCTTTTTGCTGTCGAATCGCGGCTATGGGTTTTTGTGGAACAATCCTGCTATAGGACGGGCGGAATTTGCACGCAATCACACCCGCTGGGTAGCGGAGGCGACGGAGCAAATCGACTACTGGGTAACCGCTGGTGATTACCCGGCGGAAATCGTCACGAGTTATGTGCAAGCAACGGGATTGCCGCCGATGCTGCCCGAATGGGCCGCCGGATTCTGGCAAAGCAAACTGCGCTACCGCACTCAGGCTGAATTGCTGGAGGTTGCCCGCGAGTACCGGCGCAGAGATCTGCCGCTATCCGTTCTGGTCATCGATTTTTTCTATTCGATCTATTTGGGAGACCTGGAACTCGATCCGGCGGACTGGCCCGATCCGGAGGCCATGATGCGCGAACTGCAGGAAATGGGCATTCGCGTCATGATATCCATCTGGCCGGCTTTTAATGTGCTCAGCCGCAACTTTGCGGAAATGGCGGCCAGGGGGTACCTGATCCAGACGGAACGAGGCCAATTGGCGCATCAACTTTTTGTCGATCGCTCGGTTCCCGGTCCCGCCTACATCCATTATTACGATGCCACCCATCCAGACGCCCGCAAACATTTTTGGCGGATCGTACGAGACAATCTCTACCGCTATGGCATCAAGATATGGTGGCTGGACGCCTGTGAACCGGAAACCTATCCCATTCATCCAGACCATTTGCGCTATCATCTGGGACCCGGTCTGGCGGTCGGCAATATCTATCCCCTGCTGCATGTGCGCGGCTTTTATGAGGGCATGAAGGCCGAGGGAGAAACCGAGATCATCTGTCTTTGCCGTTCTGCCTGGGCAGGCAGCCAGCGCTACGGCGGGGCGGTCTGGTCCGGGGATCTTTATTCGACATTTGAAGATCTGCGCAGCCAGGTGCGCGCCGGCCTGAATATGGCGGTGAGCGGCATACCCTGGTGGACTACTGATATCGGCGGATTTATCGGGGGCGACCCCGAGGATGAAGGTTTTCGCGAGCTCATTGTGCGCTGGTTTCAATATGGAGCTTTCTGTCCGTTGTTCCGGTTGCACGGCAACCGTCTGCCCGAAAAGGATTTCAACGGCGGCCCCAATGAAGTCTGGTCGTTCGGGAAAAAGGCTTTTGCCATCATTCGCGAGGTGTTGCTCATGCGCGAAAGGCTGCGCCCCTATATCCTCGCCCACATGCGCGTTGCCCACGAGACCGGTCTACCGATGATGCGCCCGCTCTTTTTCGATTTTCCAGACGATGCAAAGAGTTGGGAAATCGACGATGCCTTTATGTTTGGCCCGGATTTGCTGGTGGCGCCGGTTTTGTACGAAGGCAAACGAAGCCGATCCGTCTATCTTCCGGCTGGCACCGAATGGAGGGCGGTGTGGAGCGACAAAAAAATTGCCGGCGGCCAGGAAATTGATGTCGAAGCGCCGCTGCAGCAGATTCCCCTCTTTTTGCGCGGCGACGCCACTTTGCCCATTCTCGGCTGAGTTTTTCAATTATAAAACAAAAGGGTTGTCGAGGTTTGTTGACCCCGACAACCCTGCAGAAGATTGCTTTGCGTGTAAAAATGGGCAGTGCCGCAGAAGAAACCGATCAACGGTCGCTGAGCGCCGCCACCCCGGGCAAATCCTTGCCTTCCATCAGTTCGAGAGTGGCGCCGCCGCCGGTGGAAACATGGCTCATCTGTTTGGCCAAACCGGCTTTCTTCACAGCGCTGGCCGAATCTCCGCCGCCGATCACTGTGGTCGCGCCGCTGTTGGCCAGGATTTCGGCGATCGTATAGGTGCCTTTCTCAAACCCCTTGACTTCAAAGACGCCTACCGGCCCGTTCCAGATAATGGTCTTTGCGGTTGCCAATTCCTTTCGATACAATTCGATGGTTTTGGGCCCGATGTCCAATCCCATCATGCCGTCGGGAATATTCGCATCGGCAGTGACCGATGAGTTTACCACTTTTCCCTCTTCCGGGAAAGCATCGGCGACAATGTGATCGATAGGCAGGTAGAATTTAACCTTTTTGCTTTTTACGGTGGCAAGGATTTCTCTGGCTTTGTCGACCAGATCCTCTTCAACGCGGGATTTGCCGACTTTGGTTCCCTGAGCTTTGAGAAAGGTGTAAGCCATGGCGCCGCCGATAAAAAGCGCATCAACTTTCTTCAACAGATTGTCGATCACCAACAGCTTGTCGCTGACTTTGGCGCCGCCGAGAATGGCCATCAGCGGTTTTTCCGGGCCGTCAAATACACGGGAAAAATAGTCGAGCTCTTTTTGCATCAAATAGCCTGCCGCACCCTGGCCCAACTTTTTCGGCACGCCAGCCATAGAGGCGTGTGCACGGTGTGCAGTGCCGAAAGCGTCATTGATATAGAGATCGGCGAGTTTTGCCAAACCGTCGATAAACCACTGACGATCCTCTTTGCTCATCTTGACGCCGTCTTTTTTGCCTTCTTCTTCCGGATGAAAGCGCAGATTCTCCAGCAACAGCACCTCCCCGGGTTTCATCTCCGCCACCAGTTTTTCCACCTCTTTGCCGACGCAGTCTGGAGCAAAGATCACACTCTGATCGAGCAAATTGGCCAGATGCACGGCCACCGGTTTGAGCGAAAATTCGGGCATCGCTTTACCGTCCGGTCGCCCCAGATGGGACATAATGATGGCCTTGCCGCCGGATTGAATGACTTTTTTAATGGTCGGCAGAGCAGCGACGATGCGCTTGTCATCGCCCACCTTGCCTTCCGTGGTAAGCGGCACATTGAAATCGACTCGCACCAGAACGCGTTTGCCGTTCAATTTGAGATCATCGATGGTCTGTTTGTTCATATCAACTCCCAAATAAGGTAAGCGGTTTTCGGATCACACCGTCTCATGGAGCAACAGATTTATTGGTTTAAAACCATTTGGCTGACATAAAAAATTCCGTTGCATTGCAAAAGGAAAGATGGCCTGCTGATGGAACCAGATTGCAATGCAACATCGATCGAAACAAAGGACAATTTATTGTTTTTTAGGGTAAAAATCAAATGGTTTCATGCACCATCTTTTTGATCCTGTATGTCGGTCGATGAAAAATCCCCAATTTCCAGTCAGCCATTTTTGTATTGACACTTTAAATCAGAGTTAGTATATTGTACGACTTGCCAAGCAGGCCGAGGTGGCGGAATTGGTAGACGCACTGGACTCAAAATCCAGCGCAGCTCACACTGCATGCGGGTTCGATTCCCGCCCTCGGCACATAATAACAGCCACTTACAGCACCTTGTGAGTGGCTTCTTTTTTGCCCCCAAAGCCCATTTTAAGACCTTTTTGACAATTGCGTCCCCAAATTCTTCCCAAATTGTTCCCAAAAAATCGAGCGAATTTATACTCTTTTTCTTCGTTTCGGCCTCTACCCTGCGGTAATATCTTCTGGTTTGGAAAATGAGAATTCCCCGAAGCCTCTTGCGCATTTTGAAGAAATTGGTTATCATTTGAAAGAAACCATGCACTGAGGGTATATTTGATGAACAATCAAAAAATCAAATACCTCTTATTTACCTTCATTTTTTCATCGTTTTTTATCGAGTGCAGCGAGGAAATCACTTCCTATCAGCAAACAAACGAAAGAGCCTTCATCTCAATTGAACGGCTGGCGGATCGTTTCGGAAATCATGATGAAATCGTTTCGGCTGATGAAATCGCCTTTGTCGAGGACTATTTTTCGAAAAACGAACAAGCCTGGACAATATCGAATCATTTTGACAAATATGGCAAAACCGTACCAGCCATTCAGATTACGAAATATTTGCTGCCGATGGATAAGGCTTATCCAGATTCGTCGGATTTGCGCAATGCCTATCAAGGCAGATCGATAAGAACTCCGGTTGTTGGTATCTGTAAAATCATCAAAGACCACAACTCACTGGTGTCCCAACAAGGGACACCGCCCAACTTAACTCTAATAATTACAGCG
>ERZ795059.247-NODE-247-length-76200-cov-16.628511_pt1 | contig 76200 bp, 59 predicted proteins | sample MGYA00375143_ERZ795059 | MGnify/ENA primary metagenome ERZ795059 (study PRJEB30188, sample SAMN05720168) | activated sludge metagenome | isolation source: Anaerobic digester | place: USA | collected 2015-01-07 ... | reverse complement strand
ACGCCAGGATTCCAGTGCTCTACTTCATCTGTCCCCAGTTCTGGGCCTGGAAACATGAACGGGTCTTCAAGCTCAAGGCCATGACGCGCCACGTGGCCTGTATCCTGCCTTTCGAGAAGGAGATGCTGGATATCCACACCATCAATTCCACCTATGTGGGCCACCCCATTGCTGAGGAGATCAAATTCGAGCTGGACAGGGCCAGTTTTGCCGCGTTCTATAAACTCGATCCCAACAAGCAGTGGCTGGGCTTTATGCCTGGAAGCAGGAATTCCGAGATCAAACGCATGCTGCCTGTCTTCTTGCGGACCAGCGCTCGCTTTGAAGAAGACAAATACGAGTTTCTCTTCTCCAAAGCCCGGGGAGTAGACCACCAGCTCTATATGGACATCATTGGATGCCATAAGGGCAACAAAATCAACATCATAGATGGCTACACCTACGAGATGATGAAGTACAGCGAATTTGTGATCAGCACCTCCGGGACCGCCACTCTGGAATGCGCCTTCATCGGAACTCCGGTTTTAATAGGTTATAAAGCCAATCCCATTTCATACCAGATCGGTCGCCGCCTCGTGAGAGTCAAACGCATCGGTTTACCCAACATCGTGTTGGACCAGGACCTCCTGCCGGAGCTGGTGCAGGATGATCTCAATCCTGAAAGGATCCACTCCATCGTGAGCGGGATTCTGGCCGACCCGGAGAGGATGAAAGCCATGAGGACAGAACTTTACAGGCTAAAAGGCATGCTCAGCAGTCCCAAACCCTCCGTGGAAATGCCGAAACTGATCAGGACGATGCTGGGTGTCTAAACTGCTGTTCAAACTGGAGGCCAGGCTGGGGGCCATTCTGCTCCGCTGTTTGAGGGCCAGCATTCGCTGGGAGGTCAGGGGTCAGAACCCCGATTCTCTCCGCTGTATCTACTTTCTCTGGCATCGGGACCTGCTGATTCTGGCCACCCAAAGGATCGACAGCGGGGCGGCCGTGATGGTATCCTCCTCCAAGGATGGTGAGTTGATAGCCGGACCCCTGAAATACCTGGGATATACAGCAGTCAGGGGTTCCAGCAGCCGTCAGGGCTCCAGCGCCCTTAAAGAGATGATCAGATTAAGCCGTACCCACACCCTGGCCATCACTCCTGATGGGCCGAAGGGTCCGGCCAGGTCTATCCATCCCGGCGTGTTCGAGATTGCCATCCTGGGAGGCGTGCCCATAATTGCCGTAGCCACAGAGGCTAAGCGTGAATGGGTGGTCAATTCCTGGGATCGCTTTCGTATTCCAAAGCCCTTCTCACGAGTCAAGGTGGAGTATTCCCAACCCTTTTATCTCAGGAGCAGAGAGGATGTAGCCCTCACAGAAAGCCTGATCAGGGCCTTTATAGATGAAACTCAGGCAAAACTGAAAGGAGAATTTGGATCATGAACAAGTCCCAACCCGGAAATAAAAGCTACCAGGGCAGCGAGTTTGAGCGGATCTTTATCGCCTGCCTGGCAGTCGTCACGGCGGCGATACTGATTTATCTCACTATAGCCGGGCCTTTGTATCAGAAGCAGATCAGCTATCGCACCCATCCGGACGTGATCGCTCAGGTAATTGCCCAGGACGCGGTGAACATGTATTTTCTGGCCCCGATTCTGATCATAGCCGCCTGGGGCCTCTTCAACCGGAGCCGCTGGGCACGCTACTGGCTGATTTCCACACCGCTGTTTCTGATCTACTACGCAGTCAGTTACGGCATCGGATGGGAATGGATGGCCCCCAGCTATGAGGGCAACAGTCACTTCTGGTTCTTCTACTATCTGGAAGTGCTGATCGCGGCTCTCTTGATGATGATCTATGGCCTGCATATCTTTCCCGCCAAGCAGCGCTTCATCGTCAAAAAACCCCAGTTGAGGATATACAGCATCCTGTTGGGACTCTTTATGCTGATGTTTGGCATGATGTGGTTGAAAGAAATCTTCCAGCTTTATGCCGAAGGCAGCACGAGAGGCTATGAGGCCGCTCCGACGGCTTTCTGGCTGGTGAGGTTGTTTGATCTGGGCTTCAGTATTCCCCTGGCGCTCTTGAGTATCTATCTCCTGTGGACCAGGCCTGATACCAGCTTTGGGCTCCAGATGCTGATGTATGGCTTTTTCCTCACGATGAGCGTGGTGGTGAACGCCATGGGACTGATGATGTGGATAAGCAAGGACCCCGCCTACGACCCAGCCGGAACGGTGATCTTTGCCGTGCTGATGCTGCTCTCAGTGGTGGGTTATGTGTTTGTGATAAGGGGATATCTCCGCAAGCACTGAGACACGTGTTATGGAACCGGAAACGTCTCGTTTCCGTAGGTGGATATCTATCTGCTAACCAAGCGAAAGCGATGACCGGAGAGCCAAACCGCAGGCGCTGATCACGCCTTGACAAACGGGGACGTTTGGCCATTCCAGTAGCGAGGTCTTTACTTCAACACCTGCAGCTCTTTACCTATTTTCACAAAGGAGTGGATCGCCCGGTCCAGGTGATAGAGAGAGTGGGCGGCTGAGAGCTGTACCCTGATTCTGGCCTGCCCCACAGGCACCACCGGGAAGGTAAAACCAATCACATAAATCCCTTCCTTGAGCAGACGGTCCGCCATTTGCACTGCCAGGGGCTCCTGATAGATCATCACTGGCACGATCGCTGTATCGGAAGCCAGGATGTCAAAGCCCGCTTCGATCATGCCGCGCCTGAAGTAGTTGGCATTGGTGATCACGTGGTCGCGGAAATTGGTGCTGGCACTGATCATCTCCATCACTTTGAGCACGCCGCCCACGATCCCGGGAGCTAAGGTATTGGAAAACAGGTAGGGACGCGATTTCTGGCGCAGGAAATCGATGATTTCCTTACTGCCGGAAATGCAGCCTCCGGATGCGCCACCCAGGGCTTTGCCGAAGGTGGTGCTGATGATATCCACGCGGCCCTGAACACCGCAATGCTCCACCGTTCCCCTTCCTGTGGTCCCAATGTAGCCAGTGGCATGAGAATCATCCACCATCACCAGCGCGTCATATTTCTCGGCCAGATCGCAGATCTGAGGCAGCAGAGCAATGTCTCCGTCCATGGAAAACACGCCGTCGGTCACGATCAGCCGGAATTTGAGCTCGCTGCTTTGGCGCAGGATATCTTCCAGCTCATTCATGTCCGAGTGCTTGTAGCGGAAGCGCTGGGCCTTGCAGAGCCTCACTCCGTCGATGATGGAGGCGTGGTTGAGGGCGTCTGAAATGATCGCGCTTTCTTCCGTGAGCAGCGGTTCAAACACTCCCCCGTTGGCGTCGAAACAGGAGGAATAGAGGATGGTGTCTTCCATGCCGAGGAAGTCTGAAACGGCCTTCTCCAAGTCGATGTGGATTTCCTGGGTGCCGCAGATAAACCGCACGCTGGAGAGCCCAAATCCCCATTTCTCCATGGCTTTCTGGCTGGCTTTGATCACCTCGGGGTGGTTGGAAAGCCCCAAATAGTTGTTGGCGCAGAAGTTTATCACTTTGTGGCCATTGGTGAGAGCGATTTCCGGGCTCTGGGGAGTGGCCAGCACCCGCTCTTTTTTATACATGCCGGATGCCACGATGGCATCAAGCTGTTTTCTGATCTCACTGCGGAATTTCTTGGACATTTGAAACCTCTTTATGTGGTAAAAGCTGATTTTACGCTCCAAATCCGCCTGAGGGGGGCTTTTGTCAATAGAATTGCTGGGATGAGCTGCGAAAAGTGGCTCGGTACCAGTTTCTTGCCCATTCACCCGCCGTAGAGATGCCGTGGCGTCTCCGCTGTTTTTCGCCGGGGAGCGCACGGTATCTCCACGGCGGGTGTATAGGGAAGAATGATGTGATTGATGGAATTGATCAAAAAAAGCGCCTCGGCCGGATGCGGCAGAGGCGCTGTAGATGATTGTATATTAGGGGTTTAGTTGCCGTACATAGCAGTGACTTCGGCTTTGGTCTTGCCGAGGATGTCGTATTTCTTGCCCACTTTGATGAAGGCTTCGAGGGCTTTCTCGAGGTGGTGCATTTCGTGGGCGGCCGAGATCTGGGTGCGGATTCTGGCTTTGCCTTGTGGCACCACAGGGAAGAAGAACCCGATGGCATAGACGCCTTCGGCAAAGAGATCGCGGGCAAAATCCTGAGAGAGCTTGGCGTTGAAAAGCATCACCGGTACGATGGGAGTGTCTCCTGGCTGGAGGATAAATCCTGCTTCCAGAAGGTGTTGACGCCACCAGTTGGCATTCTTTTCAAGCTTGTCGCGTCTTTCCGTGGTCTTGGAAAGAGTGTCCAAAACGCTGATCACGCCTGCCACAACAGGTGGGGCGATGGTGTTTGAAAAGAGGTAGGGGCGGGCTTTTTGACGGCAGAGCTCCACCAGTTCCTTGCGGCCTGAAACACAGCCTCCGGAAGCGCCACCCAGGCCTTTGCCAAAGGTGGTGGTGATGATATCGATCTTGCCCATCACTCCGCACTTTTCATGGGTCCCGCGACCGGTCTTGCCAATGAAACCGCTGGCATGGGAATCATCCACCAGGATCATGGCGTCATACTTTTCGCACAGGGCTACCATCTCATCCAGTTTGGCTGTGTCGCCGTCCATAGAATAGACTCCGTCCGTGATCACCAGCTTGACGCGTTTGTCGGAATGGAGCTGCAGCTTTTCTTCCAGATGGGCCATATCCGAGTGCTTGAAAGAATCCGTGGTGGCTTTGCAGAGGCGGATACCGTCGATCAGGGAAGCATGCACCAGACGGTCTGAGATCATCACGTCCTGATCGGTGAGGACAGCCTCAAACACTCCGGCGTTGGCGTCCATGCAGGAGGGGAAAAGGATGGTGTCTTCGGTGCCGAGGAACTCCGTAACCTTCTGTTCCAGTTGCTTGTGGATGTCCTGAGTGCCGCAGATGAAACGCACTGAGGACATACCATAACCGCGCGCGTCCAGTCCTTTGTGAGCGGCAGCCACCACATCCGGATGGCTGGAAAGGCCCAAATAGTTGTTGGCGCAGATGTTAATCACCTTTTTGATAGGAGCTCCGGGAGGGAACTCCACTTCGATCTCGGCATCCTGGACGGAGTGGATGTAACGCTCTATCTTGAAGATACCGCCATCCTGCAAGCCTTTAAGCTGATCGGTGTAAAGAGAGCGGACCTTGTCGCTGTAAGCCATCTCGCGCCTCTTATTTGCCCAGGAATTCCATCACCAGATCGGTGATCTTGTTCACGGTGTCAAACGCTTCGGGAGTGGCACGATTGTCCGGCAGCGAGATTTTGTATCTGGTTTCCAGAAAGCGTTTCAGCGAAACCATCGAAAATGAATCCACAAATCCCCCTGAAATGAGGGCTGTGTCGTAGGTAAGTTCTTCGTCCTGATCTTCCATGTACTCGTTTCTGACGTATTCGAGCACGACGTCACGGATTTCTTCCATTGTAATCTCCTTGTTCTGTTATGTTGTAAGGTTGTATAGTTTTATGGTTTTGGGGCAGGGCTACCTCACCGCGACAGCTCTCACCTGCGAAGCGTCTCACCTTTAGTCGTCTTCAAGCGATGAAGTGTCGCCGATTTCCTCACCCCATTCCTGGGCTTTGAGGATGCGGCGCATGATCTTGCCGCTGCGGGTCTTAGGCAAGCTGGCTACGAACTCGATCTCCTGCGGCATGGCCAGAGGAGAGAGTTTTTTGCGGATAAAGTTCATGATATCCAGTTCCATCTCGTCGCCTGCTTCGTGGCCGGGTTTGAGGCACACAAAGGCTTTCACCACTTCCATATTCACAAAGTCCGGCTTGGCAACCACGGCAGATTCGGCTACGGCGGGATGCTCTATGAGCGCTGATTCCACCTCGAAGGGGCTCACCAGATGGCCACCGGTGTTGATGATATCGTCATCGCGGCCGATGAACCAGTAGTAACCGTCCCCGTCTATATATGATCTGTCGCCGGGGATATACCAGCCGTTTTTAAACTTGGCTTTATAGACCTCTTCGTTGTTCCAGTAGGTGCGCATCATGGAAGGCCAGCCAGGTTTGAAGCCGATCAGTCCAGCCTGACCAACTGGAAGGGGTTCGTATTTATTGGCGTCCAGCACGGTGGCGGTGATGCCTGGGAAGGGTTTTCCCATGGAGCCGGGCTTGATCTTCATGCCGGGATAGTTGGTGATCATCATGGAACCGGTCTCCGTCTGCCAGTAGGTATCAAGGAAGGGCAGACCAAAGACTTTCTGGCCCCAGATCACCGCTTCGGCGTTGAGGGGCTCACCCACGCTGGCCAGATGGCGCAGACAGGAGAGGTCAAACTGTTTGATCACCTCGTCGCCCGCTTTCATCAAAGAACGGATGGCCGTGGGAGCTGAATACCACACGCTGATGCGGTGTTTCTCTATGAAGCGGTACCAGGCCTCCGCGGAAAAACCGATGTCGTTCACACATTGAGTCACGCCATTGGCCCAGGCGCCTATGATGCCGTAGGATGTGCCTGTTACCCATCCGGGATCGGCGGTACACCAATAGACGTCATCGTCTTTAAGGTCCAACACCCACTTGGCAGTAAGGTATTGGGAGATAAGAGAGTAATGCACATGCTTGACGCCCTTGGGCATGCCTGTGGTACCGGATGTGTAGTGCAGCACGGAAGGTGATTCCGCCAGAGTGGGATACACCTCAAAGCTGTCCACCCGGTCGGCTTCGTCCATATTGAAGGCGATTTCCTTGTTCTGGAGGGGGGATTTCTGATTGTCGTCCACCACGATGATGTGTCTGAGGTGGGGGAGGCTGCCCACGATCTTGCGGACTTTGCCAAGGTGTTTCTTTTGGGTGATGATGGCTGAGGTCTCGGCGTTTTCCAGCCTCACGTGCAGCGATTCCTCCCCAAAAGCGGAAAACAGCGGCTGAGCGATGGCCCCCGTTTTGAGGATGCCGATAAAGCCGATGTAGAGCTCCGGGATGCGGTCCAGAAACAGGCAGACCCGCTCCTCAGGCTGGATGCCAAGCTTGCGCAGGAAGACTCCGATGGTGTTGCTGAGCTGACGGATATCGTCGTAGCTGTAGCTCTTGAATTTGCCTCCCAGACCTTCCCAGATGAGGGCCGTTTTGGCTCCCTTGCCCATCTGACAGACGCGGTCTGAGCAATACCAGCCGATGTTGATCACGTCTCCGGGTTTGTAACCCAGTTCCTCTTCTGATATCTTCCAGTCAAAACCGTTAATCCGGTCTTCGTATGATCCGATATTGTGCATGACACTTACCTCGTTTTTCGTTTTTTATACAGTGTGCGAAATACCGTGGACTCACAAATGGTTTCTTTTTACAGGAAAGAGGCCGGGCGGATTTTTGTCAATGACAAATTCAGCCTTCTTTGTCCAGTTGAACTTCAAGGATCCGGCAGCGGTGCCACAATGCTCTGAAATACGCTCCGTTGATGCTATGTCAACTGTTCTGGGTTATAAACACTTGACAGGATATTGGCCGCTAAATTTGCTGAATCACGTTTCGGCCTGGCAGGATATCTGATGCCAGGTCTTGAACAATAAAATGAATTGGGAGAACTCTCGCATGAGCGAAAGAAAACTGGCCAATCCAGCCGTAGTGGGGCTGGCGGGCTTTTCAATGACCACTCTGGTGCTGCAGTTTCACAATGTGGGCTGGATGGGTTTGGGGCCTGTGATCGTCCTGGGATTGATCTTTGGCGGACTGGCCCAATTGGTGGCTGGCTTTATGGAACACAAGATGGGGAATAACTTTGGGTTCTGCGCCTTCACGGCCTATGGGAGCTTCTGGATCGGCCTGGCGCTGATCCTGTTGATGAACCACTTTCACATCTTTGATTCCTCCACCACCGATATTGGCTATTATCTGGCGGCCTGGATGATCTTCACATTCATCATGTGGATAGCCTCATGGTGGATTCACACGGCTATGTCACTCACCTTCTTCACCCTGTTTTTGGGCTTCCTGCTATTGGTGCTGGGTCACTTTGTGGACCCCAAATGGAACATGGCTGCCGGTTACGAACTGATGGTGTGCGCGGGTTTCGCGATGTATATGATGTTTGCCAATATCCTCAACGACCTGGCTGGCAAGACGGTGCTACCCTTTGGCTCTGCCTGGGTCAAAAGGACCTGAGAAGCCTCTTTCAGATTCACACAACCCCGTGCCCTTCCGGCGCGGGGTTTTTGCTTTACGGGAAGAACGGGATGCAGTCAGGCTGGACCATACATCTTCAACCGCCTTTCCTTTGCTTTGGTAAACTTTGTGTGAGGGGAACCCACAGGAACGGTAATAGTGCGGATCATCTTTGGGATGGGGGAGATGAAGAGCAGCGCTTTGGAGGACCTGAAAAAATCCTCTCAGCCGCATAAATAACTTGACAATTTAGGCCTCTATATTATGTATAGCTAGGTTGGATTTATCTTGTCCAATTTTGACACAGGGAGTTATAAGTTGCTATTACAAAAGTACTTTGAGACCAGGCTGGATTTGATCGAGCAGGGTTTGGAGCAATATCTGAGCTTTGAAGGCCCCACTGCCTCCGAGCTCAAAGAGGCGATGCGTTTTGCCGTTATTCCAGGAGGAAAACGCTGGCGTCCGCTCTTGCTGATCGCCATCTACGAGATGCTGACGGGCTTCAAAAAAAATAAAGGCCTGGCCGATGCCGTTCTGGCAGCCGTGGCCATCGAACTCTGCCACAACGCCGCTTTGGTGCACGACGACCATCCGGCCGTCAAAAACCGCTCCGAACGGCGCAGCGCTCCAGCCGTCCATCAGAAATGGGACAACGCCATCGCCATCCTCACAGGAGACGCGCTCTACACCCTGGCCTTTGAAGTGTTGGGGCATATCTCCAAGCCGGAGAAAGCTTTGGCCGCTACCCGCATTCTGGCATCCTACACCAAAAGTTATGGGATGATCGGAGGCCAGATGGTGGATGTGGAGATGAAACGCAAAGTGATGAAGATCAACACCCTACGCTATATAGACATGAAGAAGGTGGGCTCCCTCCTGCAAGCTTCTGCGGATATAGCCTGCGTGCTGGCCAGTGTCGAAGAAAACGACCGCATGGTGATGAACGCCTATGCCCTCAATCTGGGTATGGCCTATCAGATGATCGAAGACATCGCGGCGGACTACAACCGCGGCGGCGATGACCTTGATTTTTCAGATGATTATGTGCCCGTGAGCCGTGGCAGCTATACCGGTCTGCTGGGTTTTGACAAGGCCAGAAACGCCGTGGAGAGGCTGCTCAGCGAATCCGAGCGGATGATCAAACCCTATGCCAATCGGGACGTCCTGGTGGAATTTATCCAGATGATCCAGGAGCGCCTGCCGTGAGGCCATTTGTCCTATCCCCTTAAAAAAACAACAACTTTATAACTCATGATAGATACTCACTGTCACATTATCCCCAATATCGACGATGGCTCCCGGGATGAGGAATGCTCCCTCCGTCAGCTCCTTGAAATGGACTCCGGCGGGATTTCACACGCCTATCTGACTTCCCACTATTTCAAGGGCCACTATGAATACAGCCGCGAAGAATATCTGGCCAAGCTGGAATCACTGCAGCGGGCTGTTACTGCCGCTGGAGCTAAGATCAAGCTTCTGCCTGGCTTTGAGATCTTTTTGCAGCCCAATATTCTGCAGGACGTACAGGCAAAAAACCTCTGTCTGGGAGATTCCAAATACATCCTGATCGAGAGTGAGCTCAACGGCTTGCCGCCAGATTTTCACATCAATGTCTATCCTCTGTTGAGAGCTGGCTACCGGCCCATTTTGGCTCATGCGGAGCGTTATGTCAGCATCATGAAGCATCCGCTTGAAGCTCAAAGCCTTGTGGAACGCAATCTGTATCTTCAGGTGAACTCCGGTTCCCTGCTGGGCCAGTATGGCGAAAAGGTGAAAGAGACCGCCTGGATGCTGATCAAATACGGCTGGGCACACGTTCTGGGCTCTGATGACCACACCCGCGGACCTTATCAATCCTATTTTGACGCTCTCGATGCCATCGAGGCCGAGATCGACGCCCACACCGTCAAGCTGCTCACCGAGACCCATCCGGCTATGATCCTGGAAGACAAGATTATCCCCTATCGCTATGTCTATGTGGATTTTCCCTCCCATCTGAGCAGGCACAAACGGCCCCATAAATCCCGCAGCCGCTGGCACAAGCTGTTTGGCAAACGATGACCCGCTCAGTCCTTATCACAGGTATCACCGGGCTGATTGGCAGGTCCGTCCTCAGGGCTGTCCTGAAGCTGGAAGAAAGCTATCGGATCACTGCTCTGGTGAGGCCCGGCACCAGTGTGGAACGATTTGCCGAGTTTGTCGGCCGCATCGAGCTCGTGGAGCTGGACCTGGCAGACATCTCCGGCTTGCGTAAGTATCTGGATGCCAGTTCTTTTGACGTAGTAATGCACATCGGAGCTCTGAGGGGTGGGAGAGCATACTCCCGCGAGACTTTCCTGAAGGCAAATCTGCTCTGCACGCAACAGCTCACAGAGTATTGTCTGAAGCAGGGGGCCATCTTGCTGTTTTGCTCTTCGGTAGGTGTCTATGGTGCTATCCCTCAGGAACTTCCGGCCAACGACCTCTCTCCCCGCAATCCTGACAACTATTATCATCTCACCAAGATCGAGAGTGAAAAAAGCATCCAGCAGGCCGTCCTCAGAGGTCTGAGGTCCGCAATCCTGAGGCCTGCCATCACATACGGACCGGGTGACAACGGCTTTCCAAACATGCTGGTCAAGATGGTCGACCGCAGGGTTTTCCCCCTCGTCAACAAACGCGTCTGGATCCATCTCTGCCATATCGACATGATCACCAAGGCCTTCATCTGGCTGCTGACCAACGACTGGGAACCCGGCCTCGCGCTCAACGTGGCGGACCGTGAACCCGTGCAGCTAAGCGCGTTGGTCCACTTTATCTCCCGGCAGCTCAGTGGGAAAAACTACCCATCCTGGATCCTGGTGGACCGCAATCTCTTCCTGCTGGGAGAAAAGATCGCCCGCAAACTCAAAAACGAGCTCTGGACCAGTCGTTTTGAGCTTATCTCCCGCAGCTGGTTCTATGAAGTGCGCTCCACCTATGAACTGATGGAATTGCCCCCCGTTTTCACCATCCCCTCTATCCAGATCGTGATCGACGATTACATGCGGAGCCATAAAAGCCGCGGCTCGCGAGCCACCCAAAAGTAGATGGCCATACCCATTATCAACAACTGGGAGAGTTACTTCCACCATCCCGACGAAGGTATGGGATCATCCTACGAGCGGGTAATCCTCAACGACATCCTGCTGGAAATCGTGAAGCGCTATCAAATCGATTCCGTGCTGGAGAGCCCTGCTTTCGGCTTTACGGGACTGACCGGGATAAACTTGATGGAGCTTGCCCGCCAGGGCATCAGGATCAGCCTTGAGGACCACGACGCCAGCCGCCTGGAACTGATTAGAGACCTTTGGAGCCAGGCACAGCTTTCCCTCGACAGCAGGTTAAATCCTGATTACACCAAGCTGGACTATCCCGATAAATCCTTCGGGATGAGCTTCAGTTTTTCTGCCCTCTGGTTTTGCCAGAACCTCAGAGCTTATCTGCAAGAGCTCGCCAGAGTGAGTTCCAGGTGCATTTTCATCAGCGTCCCCAACCGCCAGGGCCTGGGCTATCAATCTCAGTTTCAGGACTATAGCCCTGCCAGGTATCCGGAACTGAAGCCTGCCCATATAGACCCCCCCTCCATTATTTCAATCCTCTCCAAAACCGGCTGGGAACTGAAGCGCAGCGCTCTGTTCGATTGTCCTCCCTGGCCGGATATCGGGATGAGCAAAGAGGATTTCCTGGAGCGCAAGCTGGGTATCCGCCTGGCGCGAAAGCAAGTGGAAGCAGCCAAATCAAATCCGCCACTCTGCATCATAGACCACTATCTGGACAAGGACCCCGGTTTCCCTGAGCGCATGCGCCGGCTCGCCTTTGTGGAAAAGCACGCTCCTCAAGCCTTCAAACGGATCTGGGCCCATCACTATTACATGCTCTTTGAACCCGGCGGGTGAAACCGATTAACCACCGAGACAAAAAGAACTGAACAACTATGAGATATGAGACCATGAGCCCTGCCCGTTTCAATCCTCTCTGCTCAACTCTCACTTTTAGCTCCCCGCTATGAATAGGAAACAGCTCATCTCCCTGGGTTTTGGTCTGATCCTGGGCATCCTGCTGATCCTGCTCTGGTCAAGGCTGGTGGAAACCGAGGAACTGCTGGTTCGCTTCCGGAGCGTCTTGATCAGGCCTGTGCTCATCGCTCTGGCCTGTTATATGCTGGCCTATTTCATTAGGAGCCTGCGCTGGTACCTGTTGATCGGAAAGTCCGCAAGGGTAGGTATGTTCAGGGTTTGGAGTTACAGTCTCACCGGTAACTTCGTCAATTACCTCATTCCCATTCGCCTGGGAGAAATCACCAAGGCCTGGCTGTTGAAAGAACGCAACCAGCTGCCCATGCCGCGCAGCCTTTCCACCATCTTCATAGACAAGAGCTTCGACACGGTGGGCATCTTTCTGGCGTTGGTCCTGCTGCCTTTCCTAAGAGTCAGATTCACCGGGGGGATGGTGATTTTGCTGGGCGTCCTGGCTTTGATCTTTGCGGTGTCACTGGTGCTGTTGCTGTTGGCCGTGAAGCGTAAACACAACGTGATTGCGGTGTTGCAGGCCCTCTTCAAATGGTTGCCCTCCCGGCTGAGTTCCAAGCTCAACGGCTATATCGAGCTCTTCGTGCAGGGTCTCAATATCTTTGATCATCATTGGAGCAGGCTGCTGATAGCCCTCGGGCTCACCATTCTGGGAGTGCTGCTGGACGGGCTCTATTTCTGGCTCATCTTCTCCGCTTTTGGGCTCAGCTATTCCTTTGCGATGGTGTTGTTTGGCTATACTTTGATCAACCTTTCCTACGCGCTTCCACAGCCCCCCGCCCAGCTCGGTTCCAATGAATGGATGATGATCATTATCTTTTCCGCGGGATTTGGGTTGACAAAAGCGGACGCCTCAGCGGTGATGGCATTTGCTCATCTTTTGACTGCCGCTGTGATTCTGATCAGCGGTGTACTGTCTCTCAGCTTGAACGGCAGCCAGATCATGCGCAAGATCTTCAAAGGAGAAGACCTCTATGAATAGCGAGCAGATGATCGCCAGTATAGATCAATTGAAACAGGCCAGAACCCGCCTGCGGGAACAAATCCACAGCGTGATCGTGGGCCAGGACAGAGTGATCGACGAAGTGCTGATCGGCCTCTTTGCCAATGGCCACATGCTGATCGAAGGAGTGCCCGGCCTGGCCAAAACGCTGCTGATCTCCACCATCGCCAAAGCTCTCAACCTCAGCTTCGGACGCATCCAGTTCACTCCAGACCTGATGCCATCCGACATCACCGGCTCGGACATCCTGGTGGGCAGCGGACAGGACCGCGAGTTTCGCTATATCAAAGGCCCCATCTTTGCCAACATCATCCTGGCGGACGAGATCAACCGCACTCCTCCCAAAACCCAGGCCGCGCTGTTGCAGGCCATGCAGGAATATGCCGTCAGCAGCGGTACTCAGACGCGTCCGCTGCCACTGCCGTTCATTGTGATGGCCACTCAAAACCCCATCGAGCAGGAAGGCACCTATCCCTTGCCGGAAGCCCAGCTCGACCGCTTCATGTTTTATGTCCACATCGATTATCCCGATCGGGACACTGAGCTCAGTATTGTGAAAAACACCACTTCCGTTCTGCAGCCTCAGATCACGGGACTCTTCAGCGCTGAAGAGATCCTGAAGGTCCAGGCAGCCGTCAGAGCTTTACCGCTGGCCGATCACGTGCTGCAATACGCTGTAGATCTGGCCCGCAAGACCCGTCCCCAAAGCGAGGACGCCAGCCCGGACATCCGCAAATGGGTAAGCTGGGGGGCCGGACCGAGGGCCAGCCAGAACTTGATCCTGGCCGCCAAAGCCAGGGCCGCTTTGGACGGAAGAGTCACTCCCGCGGAAGAAGACGTCCGGGCTGTGGCTTTACCGGTGCTCACTCACCGCGTCCTGCTATCCTTCACTGCCGAAGCGGAAGGCATCAAACCCAGGGACATCATCCTGTCCCTCACGGAGAAATAATCATGAAAAGATTCTTTGCCATCCTGGTCCTCACAGCACTGCTGGTGTCTCTGTCGGCTATAGACGATAAATTCCTCTATCCCCTCGTTCATGTCAAAGGCGCTCAGGCCACCAACATCGAGGTTTTCGACCAGCAGGTCCTCACCCGCGGCAGCAACCAGATCTGGATCTACACAATTTTCAATCCCTGGCAGCCTAGAATCGAGATGTCCTATCTCTCAGGGGCCCAGATCGAAGACTTTGACCTCGTGGGGGATAACTATCTCTATGTGGTCACCCGCGAACCGGCCAACGTGATCGTGCCGGTGGATTCACTAAACTCATACACCCGGATCTATTTCACCGAACATCTGCCCGGCGACAAGATCACCCGTGAAGGTCCCACCCTCTATGTGGCCGACCGCTTTAAAGGCATCGATATCATCAATATCGGCAAGGGCGGCCTCAGAGAGATCATCTCCACCTTTTCCACCAACTGGGGCATCCGCGATTTTGTGGCCATCTATCCCAACATCTTCGCCCTCAACGACTTTGGCCTGGTGACAGTGGATATCAACGACCTGCAGTTCCCCGTCAGCAGAGGCCAGAACTATCAGATCAACGACGCCCGCGTGATGGCCAAAAACGGAGACACGATCTGGCTGGGAGCCGGGAAAAACCTGCTGGGCATCAATATCCGCGACCTCAAAAACCCGCTCCTGATCAACCAATTCCGCATGCCCAACGAAATTGTGGACCTGGAAGTAATGGATGACCGCCTCTTTGTAGCCCTGGGCCGGGGCGGCGTCAAAATCCTCAACATCAAAAACCCGCTCCAGATCGACGACCTCAACACCATCAACACCCCCTTCACAGTCCACGACGTCGCCATCAGTAAAGATATGATCTTTCTGGGCCTGGGACGCGATGGCTGGGTGATATACGAATATCGCTAAGCTTGAAGCTGGAGGGTTGATGGGTACGAGAGGGTTGACAGGGTTATTTTTCATGCCTGGCAGCCAGGATCAGAATACCGGTTAGAGCTCCCATACCTCCTGCATCAGACTCGCATGGTCTATGTTTATTGAGGCGCGGACTTTATACGGCAGTCGCGGCGCTGGATGCCAATCCCTTTAGGAGGCTGACGCGGGCCTGGTTCGACCGCAAAATCCCCGCCACATAAGCAGTTATCGTGAATACACTGACTCCTGCCGACTTTGGCATCCAAGAACTCCTTCTCAATCTCTCAAGCTCAGAGATTAGCGTTGCGATCTACCTTATACATTTACTGACAGCTACTTGAGATTACTGATTGCATCCAATGAATTGACTATATATACCTATATCATTTATATATATCATTATATGTATGCCCATACCTTATCCTCTCCAAGCTCTTACTCCTTCCTTGCCGCACACCATTACGGACTCATTACGGATTTAGTCCGTAATGAGTCCGTAATAACTCCGTAATGCGAATCGGGAAGGACTCAGCAAAGCGTTGTGGAAAGCCTGGGGAAAGTCTGTACTGAGCACCCCCTGATAACTGGATTTTGGCCTGTTCTGACCTTGATTTTTACGAGTGCTAAAAATTCTCTTTGACAAGATACAAGCCCTTTGATTGTGTTGTCTGATGACTAACATTGCGGAAAAGTGCGCACATGAGACTGTTTGAAACGCATGCCCATCTTGATCTTCCGGAGTTTGATCCGGATCGGGATGCGCTGATCGCCAAGTGCTTTAACAGCGAGATCGAATACATAATAAACATTGGATTTAACAAAGAGACTTCACTGGCCTCTCTTGAGCTGGCCAGGAAGCATCTGCATGTCTTTGCCACGGTGGGATTTCACCCCCACGATGCCACGGATTTTGATGCCGAGCTGATCAAGCGTCTGGCGCGGGAGAAGAATGTGCTGGCCATAGGTGAGATCGGGCTGGATTTTTTCCGCAATCTGTCGCCGTACACGGTGCAGAGGGATGTCTTTGCCAATCAGGCCCATCTGGCTGTGGATTATGACCTTCCGGTGGTGGTCCACAACCGCGAGGCTCATCAGGAGTGCTACAAAATCCTCAAGCAGGCAGAGGTGAAGGAAGCGGTGTTTCACTGTTTTTCCGGCGATATCATCTTCGCGGAGCAGGTTTTGGAAGCGGGCTGGCATATCTCCTTCACAGGGACGGTCACCTATGCCAATTCCAAACTGGATGATGTGATCCGGATGATGCCGCTGGATCGTTTCATGATCGAAACGGATTGTCCCTACCTGCCGCCTCATCCCTATCGAGGAGAGCGCAACTCACCGCTGCACTTGCATTTGGTAGCGGAGAAAATCGCCCAGATCAGAGAGATGACTCCCAACCAGATCGCCGAACACGCCTATGAAAACGCTCACCGCTTTTTCAGGGTACCGCCAGATCCGGTAAAGCCACAGCATCATAAAGCCAGCCACAAAAGAAATGAAAACAAAGAAAAGCAGCAGTCTGGAAAGAGCGGTTAAGTCCATCGCCAGAGGAGCTCATAAAGAACCATGACACAAAAGAATAACGCTGATCCGCTCCATAACGCGGTGCGCCGGATGGGAATCCGGTCCCGTAAGCGGACCGAAGGGATAAAATGAAACGATACATCGCATTGACGGCAGTTTTGGCTGTCGTGGGCTTACTGGGGGCCGGGAACTCCATCTTTGCTTATGACGGAATTCCGGTACGTTACTACGGCAACGACGTTTATGGCCTCAGTATGGGAGACACCGGTTCCGCGGACGTCTTCCGCTACAACTCAGGTTTTGCCAATCCAGCCCTTCACAACTCATCCAACCGCACCCTTTTGGCCACCGGCTTGCTCTTCGGATTCACCCGGTACCAGTCTGAAGACAGTGCTGGCAACCGACGCAGCTTTGTGGACAATTCGCTGGACCTGCCATACTTCAGCCTCAGTATCCCGGTCAAAAAACACCGTCTGGGCTTTCAATTCAATTCCTACGCATCGGGACTGGTAAACAACGAGGGCACCTTCACCAGCGGCGGTTTCCAGGTCACTGAAAGGCAAAAGATGGACCGCTATCTCTATCGCGGAGATCTGTTTTACAACTACAAACTGGGAAATTACAGCCTGGGCCTGAGCGGTAATTATTACTTTGGTCACGATGTGCGCAGCCTGGACCAGGAAGCCGGTTACGCGCCCTACAACACGCATGAAGAGCTTTCCAGGTCTTACAAGAATCCCTCCCTCACTTTGGGGGCCATGGCCAGCTATCAGAAACTCAGTCTGGGCGGCTATTACAGCCTGGGCACCGTCCTCAAAGGCGAAAGCATCCGCTCCTCGCTGCACACCACCGAAGCGGCCATAGATTATAAATATGAACTGCCTCACCAGGCTGGATTTGGCCTCAGCTATCTTCCCCTCAAGGAGCACAAGCTCAATTTTGATGCCTATTACGAGGCCTGGAACCAGGTGAATCCTGAGATGGATGACGCCTACCGCTTTGGAATCGGCTGGGCTTACGAGCCCCAACCCGAAACCCGGGAAAGCTATTGGTCCAAGATCCCTCTGCGGGGTGGACTTTCCTGGCGGCATTTACCTTTTATGGTTGAGGATTCAGCGGTGGAAGAATACGCCCTCAGCCTGGGGCTGAGCTTTCCGCTCAAACGCGATATCAACCGTCTGGACCTGGGCTTCCAGGTGCTGAACCGCGGCTCTCTGGCCCAAAACAAGCTCTCCGATCTGTCCTTTATGATGATGCTGGGCCTCACCGGTTTCGATATCATCGGCAAGGCCAGCGATCGCACCGCTCCCAGAGACATCCCGGAAAAAGAGGAGTTGAATGAATGGTAGATAAATGGAGCTTGCCCCAAAGCCCCACGGCGTCTTTTGTAGACCAGTTGAAAGGCTCGCGTCCCCAACTGGACCTTGATTCCGACCCCGGTCTCGAGGCCTTGCCGGATGAAAGCTTGTTTGCCAATATCGATGAGGTGGTGGACCGGATCCGCAAGGCCATGTACAACAACGAGCCCCTCGTGATCTTTGGCCACGACGATCCTGACGGCATCACCAGCACCTATATTCTCTATCAATTCTTCAATTCCTGCGGCTACCAGAGACACAACTACTATATTCCCAACCGCAACACCACATCCCACGGGATCCAGGATGACTTTGTGGAGTATGTCAGGAGGGAAGGCTATAAGCTTGTGATCACGGTAGATAACGGCATCGCGTCCTATGGCGGAGTGGAGAAGCTCAATGCGATGGGCTGCGATACATTGATCGTGGACCACCATCTTATCCAGCCAGACCAGCTTCCGCGGGCTTTCGCGGTGCTTAATCCCCAGCTTCCCCAGTGCGCTTATCCCTTCAAAGCGCTGGCGGGAGTGGGAGTGGTGCTGATGCTGATCCGCTATCTGGGCCGCCTGCTGGACCACAAGATCCCCGCCTCGGCATATTTTTGGACGGCGGTGGGCTCCATTGCAGACAAAATGCCCATGATCGGTCTGAACCGCCTGCTCGTCCGCCATGTAATCAAACACTGGAGCGAGGTAAACGACCCCTCCATAGAGTTTTTGCTGCGCAATTTCAACCGCGTCAGCAGCGATATGGACGTCTTCAATTTCATCGTTTACGCCTCCCGCGTGATCGCCAATGGACGTGAAGACGGCGGCCAGCACATGGGGATGCGTTTCCTGCTGCAGATGGGTGACGAGAAAGCCGTGCTCTTCCAGACTCTGGAAGTGCAGAAAAAGCAGTGGGAAGGAGAGCTGAACCGGGTGTTTGGCTTTCTGGACACCATCACTGCCGGTTTTGACGGCAACGCCTTTATCTATTATGACGACGAGGACGTGATCCCCTACAACTTGCTGGGCACCGCGTCCACCTATGTGGTCTCCAATTTCGGCATTCCCACCATCATGCTCAAACACCACAACGGCAATATGGTCTGCGAGGGCCGCTGCGGAGACGGTTTTAACATGGTGGAAGCCTTCACCCGCTGCAAAGACCATCTGCTCCAGTTTGGCGGTCACACCAGAGCAGCCGGGTTTACGATGGACGCCGCGTCCTACGACGCCTTTCTGGAGTGCTACAACGACTATCTAAGCCAGAATCAGCAGCGGGAGGAGATTGCTCCCCTGCATCAAATCGACGTTTTGGCCCGCCCGGAGGATTTGTCTCTGGCCAACTGGAATTATATCCAGCAGTTGCTTCCCTTCGGCATGCAGAATCCGGAGCCGCTGCTGATGCTGCAGTCCACCACGCTCCTCTCCCTTCAGCAGCACTATCAGATCGAGTATAACAGTGTTAACATCCCATCTTCCAAAGAGTTGGATATCATTTTTCACTGGAAGAGCCCTGGCAGCATCAGGGTCATGGATTACAAGCTCAGGCCACCGGGTAATTGAGATAAAGATTGTTTTTCGGCGTGGGCGGCAGAGTGGGAAAGCCCTGGTAAGCAAGCCGCACGGCCAAAAGAAGATAAAGGACTCAGCCATGAGCGGGACGATGAAGATCGAAACCACAGAAAGCCCTGTTATGGGTTCACACCGCGCAGAAACAGGCCCGCAAGCCAATGCCGGCCGGGCAGAGCTATCATGATCAAGCTGAGCGAAAAACTGCGCAAGAGCATCCATCTCAGCTCGCTGCTGATTCCCTTCTCCTACAAGTATATCCTGGGCTTCAGTCATCGCCGTCTGGCCTTTGCGCTGCTGCTGGCAGCCTTCGTGGTCAGCCTCACCATAGAGTTTTACCGGCTGTGGCAGAGGTCCTTCCGCCACACCTTTTACCGGCTGTTTGGGATGATCCTCAGAAAACACGAGCTACGGGACTTTACGGGGGCCACCTACCTGCTCTTCTCATCGATGCTCTGCGTGGCCTTCTTTGAACCGACGATTGCCTTTTGTTCCATGGCCTTTCTGGCCATTGGAGATACCGCGGCGGCCCTGGTGGGTATGAGCTGGGGCAAACGCAAGTTTTTGGGGATGTCCAAATCCCTGGAAGGCAGTCTGGGTTGTTTTTTGAGCACCCTGATCTTTGGAGCGGTGTTTCTGGATAATCCCCTTTTGGCAGTGGTGGGAGCTCTGACGGCCACCCTGGCGGAGCTGTGGAAAATCCCCGTGGACGACAATGTAAAGATCCCCCTGAGCTCCGGCCTGGCGCTCACTTTAGCCAGTATATTGATATAAGAGGAGTTATGCACCTTTCTTTTGTGATTCCCGCCCTGAACGAACAAGATTCCCTGCAGCGCCTGGCCCAGGAAATAGATCAGCACAGCCAGCCCCACAGCTATGAGATCATCTTTGTGGACGACGGCTCCACGGACGCCAGCTTTCAGATCATGAAATCTCTGGCCGCAGCGAATCCGAGGGTGCGGATTGTGAAGTTCCGCCGCAATTTCGGCAAGGCCGCTGCTCTGCAGAACGGCTTTGAGATCGCATCCGGAGACGTGGTCTTTACCATGGATGCCGATCTGCAGGATGATCCGGTGGAGATCCCCGCTTTCCTCAAGAAGCTGGATGAAGGTTTTGATCTGGTCTCGGGTTGGAAGCGCAAGCGTCATGATCCCTGGCATAAGGTGCTGCCCTCCAGGCTGTTCAATTGGGTCACTGCCCGCACTTTCAAGCTTAAGCTGAGGGACTACAACTGCGGCTTCAAAGCCTACCGGCTCTCGCTGGTCAAAGAGCTCTGCCTGTATGGCGAGATGCATCGCTATATTCCCGCTCTGGCAAACTCGCTGGGTTACAAGGTGGCAGAAATTCCGGTCCAGCACAGGGCCCGGGAGTTTGGACGCTCCAAATACGGGATCGAGCGTTATCTGCGCGGTTTTTTTGACCTCCTCACCGTCAAGATGGTCACCCATTACAGCAAGAGCCCACTCTATCTGTTTGGCAGGATAGGACTTATATCCACCGTGATGGGAGGGGCCCTGACGCTATATCTGTCTATTCTCAAGATCTTTTGGGGCCAGCCGCTGTCCAACCGGCCTCTGCTCTTTCTGGGCATTCTGCTGATCCTGGGAGGCCTGCAGTTCATCTCTCTGGGCCTGATCTCGGAGCTGATCGTAAACCGCGTCACTTCGCGACAAAGACTGCCGATTTCGATCGAAAGCACCGTCAATGTGGATAGGATCACAGGCCCCGCCGGAGATTCAGCCCCAGGCAACTAAGGACCACGCAGACGTGAACAGCACCGAGAAGTTCTTTATCTCCCGTTATTTGACCGCTCCCAAGCGCAATCTGCTGCGCTTCAGCTTTGTGTTTATGGTGTTGGGAATCGTGCTTTCGGTAGGCATCCTGAGTGCTGGGCTCAACCTCTTTGAAGGCTATGAGCGAGCCCTGAAAAGCGTGCTGCTGGATTCCTTTGCCCATGTGAGGATCGAGCGCTCCGACGGTAAGTTTCTGGAAGCGGAGCAGATCCAGCGGATCAGGAAAAGCCTCGGTCCCCTGGATGAGATCAGTTCCATTACTCCCTCGATCGGGCTCAATCTGATGGCGATCGATCAGGCCAACACCCGCGGCTGTGTCTTCAACGCGTATGAGACTCCCGCCGGGCAGACTCCCCACTATGCCAAGTATGTGATCAAAGGCAAGGCCACTCTCCGGGACGGACAGATCATCGTGGGCCACTATCTTGCTGATGAGTTTGGCGTTACGCTGGGTGACACGCTGCGGGTGCTGTATCCGCAGTTGAACAGAGTCACGCCGATGGGCATCTATTCCGGAGAACACCTCTTTGAGGTGGCGGGAATCTATAGATCAGGCTTCTATGAATTTGACCGGGCCATGATCATCGGCACGATCGCGGACGCGCGTTCCATCCTCTTCACCGACGATCTCTACGCCTATATGGACATCAAACTGCGCGGTAGCCGCATGGAGGATGCCTACAATCTGGCCAACCAGTATTCCACCCTGCTGGGTCGCGACCTGAGCGCTTATCCCGTGGTGGGAAGCGGTCTCATGCGCACCGTCGCCATGCAGAAGTGGCTGATCTTCATAGTCTTCAGTTTTCTGGTGCTGATAGCCGGAATCAACGTGATCAGTGCTGTTTCCACCATGATCTTTGACAAGAAAAACGAGATCGCGGTGCTCAAAACCCTGGGCGCTCCTGCCCGGACGATCCGCAGGGTCATAGACTATCAGGTGCTGCTGGTCTGTTTTGCGGCGATTATTCTGGGCCAGGCTTTTGGAGCCCTGCTATCCTGGATGGTGGTCAAGCAGAGCTTCTATCGCCTCAAAGGAGACGTATATTTTATCGACCGGTTGGAGCACTATATCTCGCTGCCAAACCTGCTGGCCGTGTTTGCCGTGGCAGCCGTATTGGTGCTGATCTGTGTGTGGGTACCCTCCCGACGGGTGGACCGGCTCCAGATTATCGACCTGCTTAGAAATCCCTGAAGGAGTTTTTGATTTGAACATATTATCAGCCCGCGAGATCAGTAAAAGCTACACAGACAGCGACCAGCGGATCATTGTGTTGGAAAAGGCCAGCCTGGAGGTGGAGCAGGGTGCGTTGATCAGCATCACCGGCCAATCCGGCTGCGGTAAAAGTACCTTGCTGCACATCCTGGGTCTGCTGGATGAGCCAGATAGCGGCCAGGTCTTCATCAAGGGCAAACAGACCAGCTCCCAGAGTCCTGACGCCCCGGCTATCCGCAATCAGGACATCGGTTTCGTGTTTCAGTTTCACTATCTGATCGAGGACCTCTGCGCCCGTGAAAACGTCGCCTTGCCCTTACTGATCGCTGGCCAGAAGCTGAAGGACGCCCTCAGCGAAGCGGACCGGCTGCTGGAACTGCTGTCTCTCGGTCAGCGCGTCAGTCATTATCCCAATCAGCTCAGCGGAGGTGAACAGCAGCGGGTGGCTTTGGCCCGGGCCCTGATCACACGGCCCGCCATTGTTCTGGCCGACGAGCCCACCGGAAATCTCGATCCCGGCAACAGCCTGGAAGTATGGAACCTGATCAGAAAACTCAACCGAGAGCTGGGGCAAACCTTTGTGGTAGTAACCCACGATCGCGAGCAGGCCAAGCTGGCCGACCAGACTCTTGAGCTTTCCAAAGGCCAGGTGCGTCTGCTGTAAGCTATGAAACGCTCTCGTCTGTTCCTCACTCTGGTAATCATCCTGCTCCTGATCAATGCCGTTTTCTTCACGGCCTGGTATGGTCTGGGACTCAAAAGCAGGGTGAAGGAGTACATCGAGGAACTGGCTGGAAACGCGATGGGGGGGAAACTGCGGATCAAGACCTATAATCTGGGAGACCGGCAGGTCTATGCTGAGGGAGTGAGCTTTGCCGCTTCCGACAGCAGTATGAGCTTCCGGGTGGATAATCTGCGGGTGCGTTATGACCTCTTCAAGTTTATCTTCAGTGGCTTCAAAATCAAGCACTTACTGGAGAATGTCGAGATCAATTCACCCCTGCTCAGCCTCCTGATCCGTCCATCCAAAGAGCCCAAAAAGCCCGCCGCCCGGTTTGAGATTCCCGATCTGAGCCGATATTTTAAACATCTGGAGCTCAAAAACGGCAGCGTGGACCTCGATCTCGGCATCGCCCTCAGCTTTGGGGGGGGAGAACTGCTCCTGATCAAGGAATCGCTGCACAGCATTGAAATCGTGGCAGATAACATCCAAACCACTTCTCTCAGCCTGAAGGCGATATCCAACACGGGCGGTAAAATCAGCCTGGACGGCGCTCTGGACAGAGGCAGGGTCGCCAAATTCACCGGGCAGCTAACATCCTTTGTTCCCAGCTATATCTACCATCCAGCTTTGGGGTATCCCACGACGGAGCTCAATCTGGAGCTCAGTGCCAGCCAGGCCCACATCAAAGACCCCATCGAGCTTGAGGCCAAAGCTCTCCTTTGGAACACGAGCGCGGAGTTGCTCTCCGCTTACCCGGTCCAACTCCCTTTTTTGAGTGCTGAGCTGGACAAGCGTTCGCTCAAGGTAGCCTTATCGACTGCCAGCGTAGGCAGCAGCAGGGTGGGAGGCCAGATCAATCTGAAAGACCCTCTTTCCAGACCAAAGCTGGATCCCAGCGCGCTAAACCTGAGGCTGGACCTCGCCATGATCGATAAATCCCTCTCCGGAATCGTGAGCGCGGCAGTTCAGGCGGAAGGAAGCTTTGCCAAACCCCAGGCCAAAATTACCGCCAGTTCCGACCAGATCAGCGTGGCGGGACAGCAGATTTCCTCTGTTCGGCTGACAGGCCAATATGAGGATGAATTGATCAGCTTTGAAGCGCTCGAAGCCGTGTGGATGGACCACCAGATCAAAGCCGCGGGCAGCCTGGACCCCTTTGCCCTTTCCCTCAAAGCCGCCGTCGATGGACGTCCTCTGGCTGGGGCCAGAGACATTGCCGTGAATATGGACGCCGATCTGGAACTGGCCTTGTATGAGAGCCTTCCGGAAGTAAAAGCGGAATTCAGAGAGCTCAGCCTCCGCAAGGGAAATATCTCTCTGGATAAGATGAGCGGCAGCTTGAGTCTTTTCCCCGCAACCTTCAATCAGACAGAAAGTTACTATATAAACTGCGATCTGAACAGCGCGGACGGACAGCATCTGACCGCCGTCGGAGACGTGCTGGACCGCAGCTTGATCGTGGACGCGGAATTCAACACCATCGCCGTGAGTGAAATCTATCCCCATGAGCTGATCTACCGCTACGCTCCTCTGGTGCGTGGTAGCGTGAAAGGCTTTATGAGCAACGGCACTATCGCTGCCAGAACAGACCTCTATCTGGCCCTGAAGGGTGAGATCGACTATGCCACCCATATCAACGCGATCGGGTCCTACAACCTCGGCAACGGAGACGCGGCCCTCTTTCTAAACAGCCGCAAAGGCAGCCTCAACGGAGCGGAACTGGAGTTTGACCTGGCCGCCACGATGAAGGATAAACAAGTCAACCTGAGTTCTTTGAACCTCAACGACCAGATTTGGCTGAGCGGCACCCTGCCTTTGGACAATATCGCCAACGCGACTGTCAGTATCTCTGTCACCGACCTTTCCACTTCCATGGTCGCAAGGTTCTTTCCCGATCTGGACCTGCAACTGCCTGAGATCAATGACATTGACCTGAGCGGGACCTATAATCTGGAGGCGCCAGGCATTGCAGTGGGCTCCCTGAACGTGGGGAGCATCCAGGTCAACGGCATCAAGCCTATCGCGGCCAGCATCGAACTCAGAGGACCGCCCGCGGCGATTTCCCTGAGTGGAGAGGCTCGCGGCCCGCAGAGAGAGATCGCCAGCCTGAGTGCCAAACTGGACCTCAGCAAGGGTTTGAGCATTGATGTCAACGGCCGGGTGCACCAGCTCCCCGTTTCCGAAATAGTGCCCGATCTGCCTTTGGAACTGGCCCTCAGCGGAGATTTGCGTTTTGCCTATGGCACGGAAGGTTCCGCCCATCCAGGCATGTTGATCGGAGCAAAGGTGAGCGCGCCAAAACTGGTGATTCCAGACGTCATCGAACTGGAGGACCTGCGCCTGGAAGCCACTCAGGACCAAACCAAGCTCAAGGTTGACAGCTTGTATGTGAGTTCCAAAGGCCTGGCCAAGCTGAGCGGATCTGGAGCCCTGGACTATAACCTGCTCAGCGGCACTTTCTTCGACGGCAACAGCCGACTGCAGGTCAAAGCCGACGGCGAACTGTTTGACTGGCTGAACAATAACGTGGCCATGGTCCTGGATGCCGGTGGACGCTCTTACCTCAATCTGGAAATCGGCACCCGGGAAGAGCAATTCATTATCACCAAAGGCAATATCGATATCCGCAGCGGTTATCTGCAGCTCAAAGACCAGACGGAACCCATCACAGCCATCAACATGGCCGCTTCGGTGACAGACAACCGCGTCAGCATCGATCGTGCCAGCCTTATCATGGGCAACGGCAGGATGCGCTTTCACAACGAGTTTGAGGAAGACAGCAGCAACCATTTCTTTGTGGGATTTCTGGACCTCGGGATCCTGAAGCTGGCTATCGACGAACCCGGCATCCTGGCCAACATCCCCTACTTCACTGCTCCGCGCACCCTCAGCAACATCGTTATGCGGGGCAGAGACAATCCCTATCTTACCGTTTTGGGACCCTTTGACGACATGAAGATCAAAGGCGATCTCTATCTTTCGGAGGGACAGGCTCTGTATCCTCCCAATACGGACAACCTGCTCAGCCTCGTTTACAGCTTCCGCGGTGCTCTATCCAGACCGGAAGCCCAGACCACCGCGTCTGAGCCAGCCCCCCTGCCCTTCAGTCTGGACCTGATGATCCATCTGAGAGACAACATCCGTTATGTGACTTATCCCGCCAGCCTCGATATCCAGCCGGGAGGCCTGCTGCACCTGGTCTATGACGGGCAGACCTGGTCTGCCAGAGAGGCCAGCTTCAGCTCCGAACGCGGCAAGATAGACTTTTTGGGGACGGTGTTCCAGGCTGAATATCTCAACGTCAATATCCTGGAATCCCAAAACCTTTTTATCATCGACGGCTCTTTCTTCAAGCGCGGGGCGGACGGAACCATCATCACTTTGCGCGTCACCACCAACCGCGATAGCTCCAAGCCCCTCATGGAAAGGCTGGAATTCAATCTGAGCAGCGATAACCCCCGCGACCGTTCCATCACCGATATCCTGGCCAGACTGCGGTACAGCCAGCCCACCAACGAGTTAACCGGCACTCAGGAGCAGAACCTGCTCCAGGATGAAGCCCTCAGCCTGATCTCCGATAACCTCAACGCCTCGCTGCTCTCCCCCATGTTTTATCCTTTCGAAAACCAGGTGAGAAAAGCTCTTAAGCTCGATAGTTTCAGCATCAACGTTGGTTTTATCCAGAACCTCTTTACCCAATACTCAAACGATCCCAATCAACTGGCGGAATATGTAGACATGCAGCATCTGATGGATGATATCACCCAGTTCAGCTCCACAATTCTGCTCAACAACCTTTCCATTTCCGCCAGCAAGTATCTGGGCCGCAAGCTGTTTTTGGATTACACCCTCAGTCTGCAGGAAGCCACCGACCTCCAGCAACGCACTCGCATCCTGGTATCCCACGATACCTCGCTGCGCCTCTTTCTGCCTCAGCAGTTCAAGCTGGGCTATACCTTCAAATATGAGCCTCAGGACGAACGTCTGTCTCATGAACTGATGCTGGAACGCTCCTTCCGCTTCTGGGGCATCTAATAAATCCTTTGACAAAATGAGCCACTTTAAAATCCTGAGCTAAATGAAAAATTCCGTGGAGGATAACATGGCCGAGAATACCGAGAATCCGACCATTGAGACACCTGATGTCCCAGACAAACCATTGCCAGAAGAGCCCTTACAAGACGCCGCGTCCGGGACCATCGAAACTCCTACCATAACCAAACCAGAAGCTCCCGAGGCCCCCAAACCGGCTGCCCCAGCGCCAGCTCCTGTAGCACCAGCTCCTGTAGCACCCGCGCCCAAGCCAGCCGCGCCCAAGCCTCCGATCCATAAAACAAGCTCCGAGATCGAAAGCAACGAAATGACCCGCAAAGTCAGCCTGATCGAGCTTATCATGATCCTGATGCTGGTGGGATTGGTGCTGGTCTTTATCTTTGGCATGCAGCAGATGAAGATCGACAAGGAAAAGGAAACCATTGCCCAACAAAAGTTTGAATCCACTATCCCTGTGTTCGACCGCATCATCAAGGCAATGGAAGACTATCGGAAACAAGACGAATTTGGAGACTACCCCATCACCCTGGACGAGATTGGCAGCTTTCCCAATCCAGACTTCAAGTTCGACTATTCCTATGACGACAAGATCATCACCGCCGTCTCTACCAAGGAATTTGGCAAGGAAGGCGTGGAGGTGAAATACAGCCTCAACAACTCCGTCTATGAAGTGGTGGACCCCAGCCCCAAGGAAAAACCCACCGTTAAGGACGACTGGCTGCCATAAGCTCCTGATTGCACAGACCTTATACCCGCTGAACCCAGCGGGTTTTTCTTTTTATCCTCAACCACCTATCTTTCACCCCTTCCTCCTCAGCCTCCTTTGCACCACCTTTACCTCTCCTTTGCCTCTCCTTTACATTGGCACAGGTGGCCCATCGGAGGGGCAGGGGTGCTGCAAAGAAGGCAATCAGGGCTGTGAGGATTGGGTGAGATTATTCCGACGCTAATTCTCTCTCAGACTTTCATCTATGCCTTTGCGGATTTCATACCACCAGTCCAGGGCGGCTTCGTGAGGATTGGCCTCAAAGCGGGCCAGCCATGTTTCGAGGCTGGGATCTGAGCTGCCTTGCCGCTTATGACGGAGCAGAAAGGAGAGCGTAAAATCGATATTGCGGCTGGATTCCCAAAAGACAGATGCGTTGCGGCAGTTGATGCGACGGGCGGTGATGTGGCTGCTGAGCTCCAGTTTGGCTCCCAGGCCATAGAGGGCCTCGACGATTTCGGGAAGCATCTCTTCCGCCCAGGCCCTGTGGAAACGGCAAAAGCCCAGATTGTCCAGCATAAGTTCCGTCTTCATGCGATCGGCGCAGATTTTTCCCAGTTGACGGGGCTCAAAGTACTGAGGGCCATAGTACATATAGTAGCGTCCCATGGCCGGCATGGGGGCCAGGGCACCAGGAGTCCAATACTGGTTTGGCACCATCCAGCCCTTGCGGGCAAAGGAGTTGATCACGAGGCGGTCCATGATGGCCTGTCCTTTCACTCTGGCGAGGCGGCGGGCATATTTGCGGACTCCCTCACTGATGTTCACACTGCGGTCCGGTCCCACACAGGCATTCAGGAGCCGCACTCCCAGCTGAGCGTTGTGGAGGGAGTCTGTCACCGTGTCAAAGTCTGTAAGGTTCCAACGGGGTTTGACATCCACACCCAGCTCTTCCGGTTTCAGCAGGCCGGCATCCAGACACTCCATCATCCAGGCCAGCATACCTCCCGCGTTGATGGCGTCAAAGCCCAATGTATCTGCCTCCCGGTTAAGCAGTTCGGCCGCGCGCTGATCAAATATCCCGCATAGAGGACCCATGGTCTGATAGGGCTCGTAATCCTTTTTATAGATGCCGTGATTCTTTTTACAGACGGCTGGGCAGGGTTCTCCGCAGGTGGAAAACTGGCGGGGTACGATGGTTTCCTCGTTGAACTGCTTCAAATAGTGATTCCGGATATGTTTGGTGTGGAAGGCTTTGCGCTCTTCGTCCGTCCAGTGGACGCTCTGATAGTTGAAGGCCAGGAGGCTGTCCGCGTTGGTGGCGAAATTCACGCCCAAAGTGCCGCCGGTGTCGAAATCGGGATCAAAGCGGTATTTTTTGGTGGCCTCGAGGTCTTTGGCCATCATCTTGCGCTCGTAGCGGGCCTGAAACCATTCGTCCGCCACTTTACGGTCCCGGAAGTCTTCATCGATGGCCGTTCCTCCATACACAACCGCCGCAATGCCATGCTGCTGAAAGAGTTTGGAACCCAGGCCACCGCGTCCGGCCCAGGTATCCACGTGGGTCAGTTCTCCATCCCGGACGGGCACGCTCACGATGCCTCCCATATCGGTATATTTGGCGGCAGGGCCTACAGCCAGCACTCTGGGGGGATTTTCATAGCGGTCTTTGAAACCGTCAAAGCTGTGATGGAGCATGGCATAGACTCCCCGGTCGCCGCTGTTCCAGATTGCTTCGGGATCAATGGTTTCCAGGCTGAGGTCGATCTCCTCACCGTGATCACGGTTGAGCACCAGGATTTTGGGCTGGGGAGCCTTGCCGATGATGGCCAGCAGGTTGATTCCCAGATCGTCCCACACCAGGCCCGCGCCTCCCATGGAGGATATGTAAAACCCTCCCCAGCAGGGAGAAAAGCCTGTGAAAACCAGCCGGTTGGAGCCTGGGAAGATGGAACCGGCGAAAATCCCAGCCCCGATGCAGAGGCTGTTATATTTGCCAGCCAGATGCAGTCCCAGGTCCACCGGACCAAAGAATGCGCCCAGCGGATAACGCTGGATCCGATAGAATCCTGTGGCGGCGTCCACGATCAAAACTTTCAAGAAATGTGTCATAAAAACCTCAGGGAGCATCTTGGCCATATCCTCTTTGATGTCAAGGCTGAAGATCAAAAAAGTAGCGCCCGCCTGGTGAAAAGCGGGCGCGTTAAGGGTCTGGAAAGAGTTTAGAACTCCATGGACCAGCCGATAGTGGGATAGTGGAAGAGCGCGAAGGTATATACTTCGTCTATATCCGAGCCGCCTTCCAGGAGGCGATATCCCAGGCGGATTTCGTTGCTTTCGTTGACGCGGTAATCCACCGAGAGCTGAACGTCCTCGGCGCGGCCAAACTTGGAGGCCAGGGCTTCTCCTTCAAAGTTGATCTCCCACTTGTCGTTAAAGCGATGGCCCAGGTCACAGCTGATCAAGGGCACCACGCCCAGGTCCGTCTTCTCGGCATATTTGGTGTCACTCTTCAAAGAGATCACGGCGTCCCGGACCTTGATTGATAAACCCAGGGAGCGCAATACCTTGAGCTTGGGGAAGAGGTAGCGGTACTGGAGGCGGTAGGAGTTGAAAGAATAGACGGCCTCGATATCCTCACCGGGAAGAAAGGTCTCGCCCTCATAAGTGATGGAGCGGTCAAACTGGCCATCCGCGTTGACGGTGAGAGGAGTCATCAACAGCCCCACCTGATGCTTGGGAGCGACGTTCCAGCGGATGTGAAGTCTGCCGCTGGGCACGATGGCGGGGGATTCCAGATCGTCGATGAATGAGAAGCGGTCCGTGCTGGCGTTGTTGGGGCTTTGGGCGTCGTTGTAGCCTGTGATCGCTCCACTGAGTTCCACATAGGCGGAAAACTGAGCGTTGAGAGTGCCGCTGGCCAGCGCCAGAACGGCTATGATGAGAGAGATATGTCTGAGCATGGTATCCTCTGGTTGTTTATTTTAAAAATCTTGATCGCTGTCAAACGTCAATAACAAGATATCCTATCAGGAGGTTTTAGCCAAACACAGAATAACAGAGGACCTGGCAGCAGGCCGTCCTCCCCTAAGCCTGGGAAAGCCGGGAATTGATGAATTGATGGATTTTATCGGAAGTTTAATCTACCGCCGCGCCAGGGTGTCGATATAATCCAGCAGCTTCTTCCGGAACTCCGTTTCGAGCTTTGCGGCCGCTGTGCTGACCGCTCCGGCCCTGGCTTGAGATTCAATAAGATGCCCTTCCCGTCCGCTATCGCTGTATCCGATGATCTGGGTGCCGTCCTTATCGATGATGGCCAGGCTGAGCAGATAGCGGAAAAACTTTTGCTCCGAAAGCTGGTCTACCGGTTCCAGCTTTAGCTCGCAGCTCAGCAGATTGGCAGCATAGGGATTGATCACAAAGCCCATTGAAATGAGAAGGGTTTCCAGGGTGGGGCGCAGCTCTTCGGCTTCCGGAGTCTTGAGCTCAAATCTGAACTGCAGCTTGCGGGCGGCATCGGTGGCCTGGAATTTCAGCACTTCCGAGTCGTAGGGCTCCTGGTAGGCACTGCGCTCTTTGGGAGCAATCACAGCCAGCTGAGACAACAGCGCAGCGCTGTGCTGATCGATGGTCCACGCGGCGTTTAGCCACGCGTGGTATTTCCAGGGATCCGTCACGTCCAGCACCGCTCTCAGATAGCTCATCACGCGGGCATTGTTGTCTGCCAGCATTCCGAGATAGATATCCGCCGTCTCAGTCCTTTCAAGATAAGCAACGATGTAGTATCTGGCTTGCTCGTCTTTCCAGCTCTTGCCAAATTTGAGCTTGACGAGGGCCTGGTCCACCTGGGCCCGGATCGACGTGCTGACCTGAGATACTGAACTGGTTTGAGTTTGCTCGCCGCTGGTGATTTGCAGATAACGGTCCACCTCCTCGCCGGACGCCGTGACCTCTGTGAGCAAGATGGCGGCCAGATTGGCTCTGGCGTTTTCTTCAGCATCGGAACGGCTGGTCCCTATCCCCACAGTGCTGAGATACCTCTCTGGCTGATAAAGCTGGCTGGGATCATCCACCCAGGCGGGGCGCTTGGAAGCCCTGGGTTTTTTGGCTCCCGCCCAGAGGCAAATGCTTATGGTGATCAGTACACAGATCAGGACGGCGCGCTTCATTGGCTACCTCGTTTTGATTATAAAGCCAAACTGAACGGGAGCAGGCAGGGTGTCAAGCGGAAATGGTGAGATGCTTCGCTGTGAGAGCTTCGCTGTGAGATGCTGCGCTTGTGAGATACCTGCGGTAGGTGAGATCGCGGCGCGATGTGAATGGAGCGGCGGTGCTGAGGTCATAGGGATTATCAGCGCTGCCGCTATTTTTTATGCTTCACAACTTGAAAACTTGAAAACTCGAAAACTTCACAACTTGAAAACTTGATAACCCCACAACTCGAAAACCCTAAAACCTAAAACCTCCCTCTGTGCCTCTCTCTGTTCCCTCCGTACCTCTGTAGTGAAAAAAGAAACCTCTGTATCTCCCTGGTCGCACTCAAAACCCCAGCCCCCAAAAAAAGGCTTTACAGATTTGGGTAGCTGGATTTGCTGTCTATTCGTGCTAAAATGCGATCTTAATAAAATGATAAAGTACTGCAAGGAAAAGCGATGAGAAAACTTCTGATCTTGCTCCTGGCCCTGATGAGCCTGGGGCTGCTGGCCGCCAAGGTGGACCTTAACACGGCCAGTTACAGCGAACTGAGACAGCTCGATCTGACGGAGAAACAGGCGCGCGACATCCTGGAATACCGGGAATACGTGTCCATTTTCTCCAGCCTTTTTGATCTGCGCCAGATTCCATCCATAGACCAGCGCACTCTGCTGCGGATCAAAGACCAGGTGGTGGTCTCCCTCTATCAGGAAACTGACGATGTGGAAGCCCGCCGCGAGGAAATCCGCGATCTGCTGGAACGGCTGGATTCCAACGAAGGCGCTTCCGAAGGCATGGCGGATGTCTGGGAGGACTATCTGATGACCCCCCAAAACGTTAACCGCATGCATTTTGACGACCTGGTCAGCCTGCCCAACGTCTCGGCCATCGATGCCGTTGCCATTCTAAACCGGGTAGCCAGAGGCGACACGATCGCCGACATGCGAGACCTCCGCAACAGCGTGGGACTCTCCCACTACGGCTACACCAACCTCCGCAGCTACGTCTATTACAGAGAGCCTCCGGTGAAAAACCGCATGCTCTATGACGCGCAGATGCAGTTTTTCACCCGCTATTTTGAGGAAGGCTCTTATGAAATGTATCACGAGTCCTTCCTGCGCAGCGATTACGGCAATTCGGCGGTGACCATCAAGCACAAGAAAGACCTCGCCTATTGGGGGTATTTCAACCTCGACGAGCTGGACCCGGATATCGTGCTCAAGCTGCGGGCCCGTTACGGCAACAACTATAAGATCGGTCTGATGAACTACACCGGAAAGGGCGAATCCAGCCTTCTGGACCGCAACGCCACCGAAGTTGCCAACGACTCCAAGTTTTATGCCGGCTATGAAAACAGCCAGCTTCCCTGGCTGGGAAACACCCGCCTGAAGCTCTATCTGGGCCACTATCGCGCCACTTTCGGCGAGGGACTGGTGATGGAAAACACCGATTTCTACAGCGCCCGCAAGACTGGCTTCGGCTTCAGCAAACGCATCATGGGCATCTCTCCGGATTTGAGCCGCACCCAGGAATTCGCCCTGCGCGGGGCCGCCGTGGAAATCAACAATCCCATGGTCAACGTGGCAGTCTGGGCTTCTCAGGACGATAAAGACGCCATCATGTATGTGGATGAATACGGCAACACCGTCAAAGAAAACGGCAAGGACAAGGTCTTCAGCTATGTGGTCCCCTCCGCCCGTTTTGACAATGACGAGCTCAGGGAAGCGGAAGCCTATTGGAACGCCGAACTCCAGTCCGGAACGGCCTACGCGGTGCCTTACGTCAATCTCGCCTTCCGCAAGGACGCCCTGCGCGAAAAGCTCTGGGGCACCCACGTGCAGGTGAGCCCGCTGATCGGCACCCGCCTCGGCTTCACCACCTACACCGCGCTCTATGAAAAAGCCCATTTCATGGTGCCGGATTATGACGATCTCAGGACTCTGCTGGTGCGCGATTCCTATTACTATCCCAAGTTCAAGCAGATGGATGCCGAGATTGCCGGTCTCTACAGCACCTACAAGCCCGGAGTCTATGACCGCAATTTTCGCAGAGTGATCGGCTTCGACGGCGGCACCGTGATCGGCAATACTTCCATCCAGGGTGAATATGCCGAGCTCACCGTCACCGGCAAGGATGTAAAGCTGGGAGACGACCCCTCCGCTCTTCTCCTGAGCGCATACACCCAGTTTGAAAACCTCTATTTCATCACTCTCTACCGGGATTACGACGTCGGCTTCGACAACCCCTACAGCAACGCCTTTTCAGAGCATCAGCGCTTTGATGACACCATCATCGAGAAAAACGTCTATACCCTCACCAACCCCATCCTGGCAGACGTCTATCAGGGCTCCACTCAGGCACAGCCGGAGCGGGGAGTCTATTTTGAGACCCGCTATAAATTTAACAACTACTTCACCGTCGGCCGCAGCTATCTGGACATCTTTGAAAGAAAGACGGACGGACGCCGCACTGCCAGGTTCCAGAGCGAGCTGGAATTCCGTCCCCTCTACCAACTGGGACTCCGCCTCCGCTACAAGAACCAGGTGAACCGCATCGAGGACCAGGCCGAGCGCGGTGTCTCCAAGACCAATGAATACACCGCCAGCATCCGCACCTTCCTCTCCAACCGCGACTTCCTGGAGTTTGAGTACCGCTACAACACCGTGCTCAGCCCTCCCTACACCTCGCTCACCAATCCCGCCAATCCCGGTGAAAACTCCATGGCCGCCGCCATGACCCTTATGACCGGAGACTATATCGGCGTGAACTACACCCACAACTTCAACAAAAACCTGAAGCTGCAAGGCTCCTTCCTCTATTGGTTCAGCAACGGCATCAGCCACTGGGACTGGGAGGATATGGAGATCGACTTTATGGGCGAAAAAGGTGCCAAAGCCTGGGTCGCCCTCCACAGCCGCGTCTCCGAAAACATGTATCTCAGCCTCAAATTCCGCAACAAGACCTATCTGACCAAAGAATACTCCATCCGCGAATACAACGTTCCCGTCGAGGGCGAAAACTACTATCAGCGCGTGGAGCACAAAGAAAACACCATCCGTCTCTCCCTTGACTACCGCTTCTAAGCTGGAGGAATAAATGAATCAAGATAGAATGAATAAATGGATTCCCGCCCCCGCGGGCATGACAATACTGATGCTGGCCGTCATGATCCTGGCCGCGCCCAGCCTTGCCGCCTGGTCCATCACGGATTCCTATTTCGGCAACAAATATGACGGCTTTGAAGCCCGCGCCTTTGCCATGGGCGGAGCGGGAACCTTCAACGACCTGCGTCCCTTCGGCATCGCCGCCAACCCTGCCAACCTCACTCTGATCAAATCCCGGGTGGGCTTCCAGGGCGCTCTGCTGGTCAACCGCGCGGAAGACAACCGCTATATCCCGCTCTACAACTCCTTCGACAACTATATAGACGACGCCGTCTATGCTTCCAATATCAACTTCTATGACGACTATGCCGGTTCTGGATTTGCTTCCATGCGCTTTGGCCTCCTCAAACTTGGCCTGGGCGGCTATTACAAGCCCCTGCTCAACTTCGACGGCAACTACATCGAAGAGATCCGCAACAACCGCAACACGGACAACGACGTCTATCCCGAGAAAATCGCCATCAACGCCATCGAAAACGAAGGCAGCCTCAATCAGGCCGCCGGCGTCTTCAGTCTCGGTTACGAACTGGGTGAAAATCTGGAGCTCAACCTCGGCGCGGAAGTATCCCTGCTGAGCGGGGAACAGACCCAGATGAAGACCATCCGCTGGTCCCAGTGGGCGATCGACACCTTTACGGACGCGGTGGACAACCCCGCCAAGGTGCTGCCCGATTACACCCTCAGCACCGAGACCGAACTGGAAGGCACCCAAATGAAGGGTGGACTGTCCATGCGGCTCAACAACCGCTTTGGCCTCGCCGCCACCTACACGATGAAATCCACTCTGGACCGCACCGGCAGCACCCATGAGCTTCAGGATGCCCATTATCAGAATGCCGGCATCGATATTTCCACTCCCATCGCTGAAGACTATATCCTGCCCTCTGAAGTGCGGCTGGGATTCCTCTATCAGCCCCGCAACATCATGCGCACCTGGTTTAACCTCGATGTGGAATATGTGAAGTGGAGCGATGTGAGCGAGCACTTTGAAGACCAGGTAAACCTCTACGCCGGAGTGGAACACTGGGTGGAAAACCGCTTGCCGCTTCGCCTCGGTTTCCAGGCCGTCAACGGCTATCTGCGCGAACTGGAATCAGACGGCAGCATCATCGCCAAACGCATCATCAGCCCCAAAATCTCCGCCGGCACCAGCTTCGCGCTCACCAGCTTCCTCCAGATGGACCTCGGCTTCGGCTACACCTGGCGTGAATTTGAAGCCCTGGACCTCTTTGCGGACAGCTATTACAACGACAAAACCTACAGCGGAAACAGCACTTACGCCCTCTGGCCAAATTCCCACATCACTCTGGCGGATCGCGGCTGGGAAAATCCGGACAAAGTGAGAGAAAACAACATCAGCCTCAACGCTGGATTAACATTTAACTGGTAAATACCTATGAGACATAACCACTCCCTTGCCCTCCTCGCGGGACTGCTTGCCGTCCTGCTGCTGGGGGCCTGGCATCCCGCCCGGGCGGAAGATCTGCGGCTGGACATCATGTTTTCCAATGACGTCCACGGCGGCATCGATCGTGCCCAGGCTACCTTCATGAACCCGGAATTCCCTCCCCAACTGGGTGGAGGAGGTTCCGCGGCCACTCTCATCAAACATGTGCGGTCTCTGCAGTCCAAACAGCGGGAAAGCATCCTCCTGGACGCGGGCGATTTCTTTCAGGGTCGCCCCGTCGGCACCGTTACCAAAGGCCAGGCCGTGATGGAATACATGAACGCCATCGGTTATGACGCCATGACCGTCGGCAACCATGAATACGACATCATGGATACCGAGCTGATGGAAACTCTGCGCCTCGCCGATTTTCCCATTCTGAGCTGCAACATCGTGGATCGCCGCACCGGGGAATTTCCCTGGTATGTAAAGCCCTACACCGTGATCAGCCGCATGGGCGTCCGCATCGGCATCGTGGGCTTCACCACCACCGATACCGAGAAGATGAGCTTCCCTGAAAACATCAAAAACATCGATTTCATCAGCGAAAAAGAAGCCGTGCAGGAATGGGTGAATGTGGTCCGTGCCAAAGAGAAGGTGGATATCGTGATCGTTCTCGGCCACGCCGGCCTGCCTTATGACATCGAAGACGGCTATCTCAGCCGCTATGACGCCAAGGGCAACCCCCTCTCGGACAAACGTTATGCCGTCTGGGGCTATGACGCCCAGGAGATCGCCCGCGAAGTGAAAGGCATCGACCTCTTTATCGGCGGCCACATGCACCGCGGCGTGCCCAAACCCTGGATCGATCCCTACACCCACACCATGGTCATTCAGGGCTATGCCTACGGCTCCAACCTCGGCTGGATCACCCTCACCATCGATCCCGAGACCCGCACTCTCACAGGCTATGAAAGCCCCGCCATCCGCGAAGGCAGCATGATCACTCTCTTTGAGGATCAGTTTATCCCCGATCCCGAGATCGGACACACCATCGCGGAGCAGGTCGCCATCGCCGAACAGGGCATGGATGAAATCGTGGGATCCTCAGCAGTCTATCTCTCCCGCACCAACGTGGATGCCCAAAGCCTGATGGGAAACACCATCACGGATGCCATGCGCCACGAGGTCAACGCCGATTTTGCCTTCCTCAATCTGGGAGGGGTGCGCGCCGACATCAAAAGTGGCCCCGTCACCTATCGCAGTATCTTTGACGTGATGCCCTTCGACAACATGGTGGTATCGTTCAAATGCACGGGAGAATTTCTGCGCAAAATCATCGAGACCCGCGTGGAAGGCGGCCGACACGGACTGGTGGTCTCCGGCGTCAATGTAATCTATTCCAAAAAACGCCCCAATTTCGACCGCGTCACTTCCCTTAAAATCGCCGGTAAACCCTGGGACAAAAACGCCATCTACACCTGTGTCACGACGGACTTTCTGATGCAGGGCAACGCTGGTCTCAACCTGCTGGTCCAGGTGCCCCAGGAGGACATCACCAACCATCAGATCAACCTGCGCGACGCCATCGTGAACTATTTCCGCAAAAACAGCCCCGTCAAGACCAAAATAGACGATCGCTGGGAACGCAACGATAACGCCCAGCCGACCGCGGAGATGCTAAAGTGAAGATTCACATCCTCGTCCACTCCAAGACCGGCAACACCACCCGCTTCGCGGACGCCATCGCGTCCCGGCTGATGGAAGCCGGTCACAGCGTCAATATCACCCCTCTGGCCACAGTCAGCCCTGTCAAGGAAGGCAGCGTCCGCGCCCCTCAGGATATCCGCTTTACCAATCTGCCGGATATCTCGGATTGCGACCTGCTGATGCTGGGCGGACCCGTCTGGGCTTTTGGTCCCTCGCCGGTAATTATCGCGGCCGTCAAACAGCTCGGTAAACTCAGCGGCAAAACGGTGGTCCCTTTCGCCACCATGGGCTTCCCCTTCCGCTGTCTGGGAGGTAACGGTGCCCTGCGTGCCATCGCCAGAGAAGCCGCCACCCGGGGCGCGAAAATCATCCCCGGAGGCATAGCCCGCCAGATGGGCGGCAAGCTGGAAGGCGACATCGCGGTGCTCAGTGCTGAGATCGCGGAGCGGATACCCAAGGCCTGAAAGAGCTAACCCCTCAACATTGAATATGAGAACCCCGGGTGTGATAGCCCGGGGTTCTCATTTATGGCTCTGGTAAGTGGGTGCTAAGACTGGGAATTGATGAATTGATGAGAATCGATAAGGCTCCAAATAGAACAAGGTTTGCTTTTTCACAGGGCTTACAAGCCTAACCGCGCCCTGGATCTATCGAAACTACGTTCACAAACTTCCAATCTCCTCAGCCGTTTCAGTTATCCAAGCCCCCCAAACTCACAAAACCTCAACCCCCTCAACTTCCCTTCAGCCTCCTTTGCATCACCCATGCCCCTCCTGTGCCTAGGCATGGGAGAGGCACAGGAGGGGCATGGGTGATGCAAAGGAGGCTGAAGGGAAGGCTTAGGCAGATTTGACTTGACCGGGTGCCAGGAGTTAAAGCGGCTGGAATAGAAGAATCGATGGCACTCAGACCCAATGGTGACCTTGGCGGCTCTCCTGCGTTTACTTCCGCTTATGGATTGAGATCAGCTCAGCCATGATGGACACCGCGATTTCGAAGGGAGTCTGGGAGCCGATTGGGAGGCCAATCGGCGCGTGAACTCTGGCCAGTTCCGCGTCAGAAAAACCCTGCTCTTTCAGCCTGGAAAAAGTCTGGGCCACTTTGCTGGCGCTGCCGATCATGCCCAGATAGGCAAATTCCCGTCTGAGGCATTGCTCCAGCACCTGTTTATCGTGCGCGTGACCGTGGGTCATGATCACGATATGTGCCTCTTTTTCAAAGCTGATGGCGGTGGAGATATCTGAGTAATCTGAGTGGCTGGTTACATCTCCATACAGAGATAAATCACCTTCCATCAGTTCTTTGCGGTTGTCGATCAGCTGCACCCACCAGCCCGCGAGTTTGGCAAGCTGGCCCAAAGCCCTGCCGCAGTGTCCGGCCCCCACGATGTAGAGGGTTCTGCTCTTGCCCAGAGGCTCGATCAGGATGCTAACTTTGCCCCCACAGATCATCCGCGTGGGAATTTCTTCATCTGCCAGGGCCTGATCTCCCTGTTCCGATAGCATATAAGTCCTCAATACGGGTTCGGAAGGACGGTTTTCCCTCACCCAGGCGATGGCGCTGTGTTCCACTTCCCCGCCGCCCAGATTGCCAAATTCCCTGCCCTGCAGAGGAACGCAGAGCTTCATGCCAGGCTTGGCCGGAGAGGAGCCTTCACAGCTCACAACGCTCAACTGCCAGAGGCGGCAATTCTCTGCCAGGCAGTCACATATCTTTCTATAAAAATCCAGGTGCTCCATCATTTGGCTCCTTTGAAGATCATCTGATAGGCGCAGACGGCAAAGGCCACGCCCACGTTCAACGAGTTTTTCCAGCCCATGACAGGCAACTCCAGCAGTTCATCCGAAGCCTTCAGGACCTCTGGAGAAATCCCCAGGGCCTCGTTGCCCACCACAAGCGCGCAGGGAAAACTGATTGAGGCATCAAACACGCTTACAGCCTGCCCGGAAGTCTCCAGGGCGTAAACGATTCTGCCTTGCTTTCTGGCGGTTTGGACCGCCTCGAGGGCAGTGGCAAAGCCTCGCCAGGCCACTTTGTCAGTGGTTCCCATGGCGGTTTTTTCCAAAGCGGCTTCTCCGGGTCTGGCTGTGATGCCGCAGAGCCATAACTCCCCTATCCCCAGGCACTCAGCCGTCCTGAAGATGGAGCCGGCGTTGAAAGCGGATCGCAGGTCTGACAGAATCACCGCCATATTTTGGGCCCTTTCCACAAAGTGAGGATCGGAAACGCGCAGGCCATCGTTTTGACGCACCGGGATAGCGTCGTCTCTGGGAACTGCCTCTTGGGATATGAGCCAGGCGGCTGCTTTGAGGGCTGTTTCACGATTATCGGTCCCCCAGCTTGCCAGGTCCATAAAGCTTTTCAGCAGTGGGTCTTCCGTTTCTATCCAGCCAGCCGTATTGGCGATCATTTCCAGCAATTTCGGTTCGGGATCAGTCTGGCAGGATTGGCGTTCCAGCTCTCTGATCAGGCGGGTGAAAGCCTTTAGCTGGGCAGGCTTGCTCAGAGCGCGGAACTTCTTTTCCTGATAATGGAATAGCGGTTTCATGGATTCAATCACCTTTCCCGCAGTTTTTCCCGCAGATTACGCAGATTTATTCGCAGATTACGCAGATATAAATAAAGCGAGTACATGTACTTCTAATCATATTTGCGAAAATCAGCGGAATCTGCGCCAAAATCTGCATAATCCGCGGGAAACATGTCTGCTTCATTTTGCCAGCTTTTGGATTACCCGGGCCGCGATGAGCAGGTCCTCGCAGATCAGGTCCGGCTGATATTCCCAGCTCAGGACATTGGTCTTGAGCTCGTCCCAGCCGTTTCCAGACAGCAGCAGAACGGTGCGCAGGCCGGCTTTTTTGCCGAACTCCACATCGGTATAGCGGTCGCCGATCATCCATGAGGCCGAGGCTTGAAAGCGATGCTCCCTGAGCGCCGTGCGAAACATCCCCAGGCCGGGTTTGCGGTCCTCGTGCTCCACGTTCCAGGGCGTCACGATGCCGTCTTTGAAATAGGGAGAATAATATACGCCGTCCAGCTCGACGCCTTCCTGGGACACCAGACCGCGCATCCGGTCCAGCACCCGTTCCAGCTCTTCTACGCCAAAATAGCCTCTGGCGATGCCGGACTGGTTGGTGACCACAAAGAGCAGGAAGCCCAGTTCCTTGAGCATCCTAAGCGCTTCTCCGGTATATGAATAGAGGTGATATGAAGAGGGATCGGATATATAGCCAAACTCGTCCGGACTGATGCAGCCGTCGCGGTCCAGAAACACGGCCCGTCTAATTGCGTTTGCTGTCACGGGTCTGAAACCTCAGGGCGTCCGGCAGCACCACGTTGAAGAGGGCTATCCGATACTCCCAGAATTCGTTGCGACGGCTGTAGCTCATCTCCAGCTTCCAGCAGTGCAGGTTTCGGGAGATGGAAATGCTCTGCGAAATAAGGTCGCTGTTTTTGACGTCGTAGTAGTTGGAATAGCTTAGGAGCCAGTTCTGGCTTAGTTTGAGGCTGGCATCCAGTCTCAGGTTGCTGCCGCGGGGATCGAAGATATCCTTTTCGGCATTGATATCCTGGCTGAGGGAGAGTTTCCAGCCATCGTCGGAGCCCCCGGAGGCGAGGTCCTCCGCTTCCGTTTGCAGGCTGTCCGCGGCTTCATAGGGACTGAATATCTGGTTTTTGGGCTTGGAAAACCAGGTCTTGTATGCCGCCGTCCCGGAAAGGCCAAAGCTGTGGGAAAAATACTGATTGCGCAGCCCCAGACTGGAAAAGTTGATGTCGCGGGGATCGTGGCTGGCACTGAACTGAGCGCCGTAATTGACGCTGATCCCTTTGAGGAAAGTGCTGGTTCCGGGAATCCTGAAGGCCCCCAGATTGAAGCTGCCGGGCCGGAAAGCCAGGCTGTGGGAGATATTGGTGAACTTGCGCTCTTTGGACTTCAGGTCGGCCGAAGCGCGGCTGCTCATCGTCAGCACGTCTCCCAGGCGCTTTTCTTCCTTGCCGCTGCGGTATTTGAGCTGCCATTTCTGCTCCAGATTGAGGCTCAGATTGCTGCTGGCCTCGCCTCCTGCCAGTCCGATTCCGCCAAAGCTGTAGAAGCGCTCGTTGGAGCTGAAATCCGGCTTGAAACTGACGCTGGCGGAGGGGGTGACGATATGGCGGATGGAACTCAGCCAGCCGCTCCGGAAGTTGCGGATGCCGTAGATATTGAAATTGGCGCTGGCGCTGGCGTTGTAGTCGTTGCCCCTCACCCACTTGTCGTCGTTTTTGTCGCGGTCAAACCAGGCTTCATTGTAGCTGAGGCCCTGCTGAGTGTTGAGCCACCCGAAGAGCTTGAAGTTGTAGCTGAGGCCCAGGCTGTGTCTGATCCCTGCGTTGTGGCGGGTGCGGATGAGGGTGGAATCGATGGGATCGATGGAATTGTTCCATAGGATATCCATGATTCCGGGCTTGGGGTCGTTGATTTCGCCCACGTGATCAAGGCGCACGCTATAGTTGTAGCTGAGGTTGCTCCACCAGGTATTTGGACTGCGCTCCGGCTTCAAGAAGAGCTCATAGACCGGTTGCCCCGGCATGGAAAAACTGGCGCTGGGCAGCGAGACCGTGGCGCGATCGTTGACGAGGTCCTGGGTGTAGAGCGCGCCCACGTTCAGATAGGAGCCCAATAGCGGTTGGCGATAGGACATTGAGCTGCTGAGCCGTTCCGCCAGACTTTCGTCCAGGGAGTTGCTGCTCTCCCAGACACGTTTGTTGCTGATAAAATCGAGGTCCATATCAAAGGCGGCCTTTTCACCCAGTTCGTGATGATGCCTGGCCCGCAGGCTCCAGTCGAAGGTGGTGTTGCCGCCCAGGACCTGTTTCTGATAGGCAGCGCTGAGGTTGCCGTCAAACTCATAGCGTTGGGTGTAGAGCGTGCTGAGCTTGGCTTTCCAGCCGCTGCGCTCCATGAGATCCAGCCCCAGGATCAGATCGGCGAAATCCTTGTAGGGATAATACCAGGCGATATCTCTCAGGAATTTGCCGTCCACGCTGTTGTAGCCAGGCTCCGGCACCAAAAAACCGGGATGCCTGCCCCGCCGGATCGACATCGTGAGAAAGGGAAAATAAAACACCGGGAAGTGGTTTACCCAGGCCACCACAGGCTTGCCGACGATCTTGTCGCCCTGATAGATCCTCAGCTGTTTGGCGCTGAACCAGAAATCCGGCTCGGCGTGTTCACAGGTGGTGAAGCTCCCTTCCTCCACGTCATAGATTTTGGGGCCCACCTTGCGCACCTCCACGCCGCCGTAATAGGATTTTTCGATGCGGCTGATCCCCTCTTTCAGCAGGCCCGTCTGGGTATCCACGTCATAACTGACGTCGCGCCCCAACAGGATCTGCTCGCCGTCCTTCATGATAGTGGAGCCGTGGGTGAAGGCCTGCTCCCGCTCCAGATCGATATACATGCTGTCCGCGCTGATCTCGGAATCCTGATAACTGACCCTGGCGCTGCCGCTGAGCTCGATCTTATCCCGGGAATAGTAATAGGCCACGCTGTCCGCGGCATAAAAGAGGCTGTCCATCAAGGACTTGCCCTGACCCAGAGAATCCGCTCCGGTGACGGACACAGGCTCCCCCGCGTCGGACACCTGCGCGAGCAACAGGATCTGACAGCCCAACATGAGGAGGGTGATCAGGAGGAGTATTCTATTCATGGTTATGCGGATTTTCTCTATAGCTGTTACCAGCATCCAAAAAGGCCGATTATGTCAAGAACTTTGGCCGGAGGGCCGTTTTCTCGCGATGAGCAACCGCCAATGGAACAGCAAACGTCCCCGTTTGCCGAGGCGCGATCAGCGCCTGCGGCATAGTCTGGATTTAAGGATTATCGGCAGGAGGAGGGTTTTGCCCACCGGGATTCAGCTCCGCCACCATGATCATCCTTTGCAGCTTGAGGTCCGTGTAGCCGATTTCTTCGTTCAGGGCACGGTACACCTGCCCCAAAGCTTCCGTGCCGAGCTGCCTGAAGCAGTTCCTCACCCTGGCGGCGTCCGCTTCTCCGAGCGTGCAGCAGCTTCTCAGCAGATCCGGATCTATCCACCCGTCAGCTTCCAGAAACCTCTGCAGATGGTCCAGCAGCGTTTCCAGTTTGATGCCGAACTGCACCATCGTCTCCTGAAGGTTATGGCCGCCTTTCAGATAGTCAACCACTTCCACGGTCCTGCCGATTGTAGCTTTCTTACTGGGAACATTTGTTTTCGTTGATGTGTTGTCAGCAATCCCCCTGGGAAGGCAGTAAGAGCTTATCAGTCTGATAAATACGTCACCGTAGCGCTGCGCCTTGAAGGTCCCCACTCCGCCGATCTTTGTAAAGCTCTCCGCGCTTTGGGGAAAGAAGCTGCTCATCTCTCTGAGGCTTTTATCGCTAAACACCACATAGGGAGGCACTTGCTGGCGCGAAGCGATCTCCGCCCTCAATGCCGACAGCTGGTCGAAAAGCTCATCCTCAATCTTTTCTTCCTTGTCCTTTAAAAGCACTTCCATCAGGGAGACCGGCATCATGAAACTCCGTTGGCTTTTGAGGATTTCCCAGCCCCGGGGCGTGAGTTTGAGGTTGAAATCGGGATATTCCTGCTTGAGGCTGCCGTCCTTTTTAAGCGAGTGGAAGAGACTGAACCACATGACCTCGGACCACTGTTTGCCAATCCCCCACACGCTCAGTTTCGTGTCGCCCGCTTCCAGCAATTCCTTTGATTTGGAACCTCTCAGGATCTTGATTAAGCGCTTGGCGGGATACTTTTCCTGGGCCCTGTAAATGGCCGAGAGAAACATCTTGGCCTGTTCGCTGGCATCCATCTTTTCAGATATATCAGCCAGGCAGTTGTCGCACATCTGGCAGTTGGACTCTTTATAGTGTTCCCCAAACCATTGCAGCAAGGGTATCCTGCGGCAGCCCTCATGCTTGCAGTAGCGCAGCATCGCGTCCAGATGGCGTCTGGTGATTTCATTCATGGTCTCGTCATCTGTATAGATGATCTCGTTGAGGGTTCGGACGTCGGCATAGCTGTACAGCAGCAGACAGGAGGATGGGAGGCCGTCCCTGCCCGCTCTGCCGATCTCCTGATAATAGGTCTCCAGGCTTTTGGGAAGGTCGAGATGGACCACAAAGCGAATGTTGGATTTGTTGATCCCCATCCCGAAGGCGATAGTGGCCACCATGATGGGAATTTCGTCGTTGATGAAAGCTTCCTGATTGCGGTGACGTTCCGTATCGCTGAGCCCGGCGTGATATGGCAAGGCGCGAAAACCCTCCAAAACCAAGCGGTTGGCTATGTCCTCCACCTTCTTGCGGGTCATGCAGTAGATAATCCCGCTTTCACCATTATGCCTGGACAGAAAGCCTATCAAGCGTTTGAAGCTATTCTTCTTGGGCTCCACGGCCAACAGCAGGTTGGGGCGGTTGAAGCTTTCGATCACCTGATGCTCCGGAGGTATGGACAACTGAGCGCAGATATCATCCCGCACCTTTGGAATGGCCGTGGCCGTGAGGGCAAAACAGGGCAGCTTGGGAAAGCGCTCGCGGAGGATGCTAAGTTGCCGGTATTCTGGACGGAAGTCATGCCCCCACATGGAGATGCAGTGCGCTTCATCGATGGCGATCAGGGATGGCGGACGGGCTTCAAGCAACTCCAGGATCTGTGGCCGAACCAATGTCTCGGGTGCCATATAGAGCAGCTTGAGTTTGCCGTCTGTGAGTTCCCTGCGCACCCGGGCCTGTTCTTCCTGGCTCTGGAGGCTGTTGTGCATGGCGGCCGGGATGCCCAGCTGGCGCATCTGCATCACCTGGTCCTTCATCAACGAGATCATCGGCGATACCACCAGTCCGTATCCCTCCATGATCATGGCAGGAAGCTGAAAACACAGCGATTTTCCCGAGCCGGTGGGCATGATCGCCAGCAGCGATTTCCCCTCCAGCAAGCCCGTCACGATGCTCTCCTGAGCGTTGAGAAACTCGCTGAAGCCAAAATGCCTGGCCAGTGCTTCATAAACCTGTTGCCTTGAATACTGCATCCGAATCTCCTTAACTGCACAAGTATAAAACCAAACGGAAGCAGGTTCTGTGAACACCTTCCAGCAGTCAAGCAATAATTCGGTTGAGAGTCCCTCCCGGAACGGCAAACGTCCCCGTTTGCCAACTCGGACAGCGGCTGTAACAATTTTAACACAGAGAAAAGCAGAGGTTTGACAGAGAAAAGCAGAGGTTATTCACCACAGAGGACGCAGAGCACACAGAGAGAGGCTTGTGGAACGGCATACGTCCCAGTTTGACACTCTGTGTCCTCTCAACCCTCTAAACCCTCTAAACCCTCTCAACCCCCTCAACCCCCTCAACCCCTCCTCCGTCCATACAGTAAAAAATATTGACACTTTCTACCGCGTCAGAACAGTAGCATGGATTATCAAACATCAAGGCGGCGCCATGGATATCATCTTCACTATAGGCCACTCCAACCACGAGACTCACCAGTTCATCAACCTGCTCAGAGGCCAGGGAGCAGACCTCGTGCTGGACGTCCGTTCCTCCCCATGGTCCAAACGTTATCCCCAATTCAACCGTGAGGAACTGGGCAGAGACCTGCTGCGCCAGGGTATCGGTTACGAGTGGTTTGGCGACTGGTTTGGGGCCCGGCAGACGGACGAGCGCTTCTATATGCCGGCCGGATGGCTGAACTACGCCTGGTACACCGCCTCGGACCACTTCAAAGAAGGGATCAGACATCTGGACCAATGGCTCACCGCAGTCAATATACCTGCTCTGATGTGTGCCGAAAAGGACCCCTTCGATTGTCATCGCGCCATCATGGTGAGCAGGGCTTTGAGCCTCCAGGGCTATGAGATCAGGCATATCCTGGCCGACGGCACCGTCCAGACGCAGGCCCAGCTTGATGATCGCCTGCTGGACAAATACTTTCCCCACCGCGAAGAACTGGATATCTTTGGCCTCATAGATGGTGAGACTGACCCCGCTCAAACGCTCGCAGAGGCATATCTGAAACGCAACGAGGCCATCGCCTGGCGCCTCGAAAATCCGGAGGACTGATGAAACTTTTCACGATTGGCTTCGCTGGAAAAACCGCCGAAACATTCTTCACTCTCCTCAAAGCCGCCAAGGTCAAGACCCTGCTGGATATAAGGCTCAACAACCGCAGTCAGTTAGCCGGGTTCAGCAAAGCGGGAGATCTGGAGTTTTTTCTGAAGGAGCTGGGCGGCATCGGGTATTTCCACACCTCTGAGCTGGCCCCCGACCAGGAACTGCTGGAAGCCATCCGCAGCAAGGAAATCGGCTGGGACGAGTATATCAGGCGCTTTGAAGCCCTGATGGAATCCCGGAAAGCGGATAAGCTGCTCAGGGAATTGCTGCGTGAGCTACCCGGACCGCTCTGCCTGCTCTGCTCCGAACCCAAAGCAGCCGATTGCCACCGCTCCCTTGTGGCCCTGAGGATCAGGAAGCTGAAGCCAAAAACAGAGATCATCCACCTGTGATCAAAGAACTTATCATCCTGGCCGCCTCCCGCAAGTATGGCAAATTCTGCGTGGCGGGGATCGATACCAGGACTGGACAGTGGCTGCGACTCGTCACCACCGATTCGGACGCCCATTACGCCATTGACACAACCGACCTGATCATGGACAATGGAGCCCAGGCCGCCAAACTGGATATCGTGAGCCTGGAGATCACAGACCGCTCTCCCTCCTACTTTCAGAGCGAAAACTACGTCATCCACAAACGCAGTCCCTGGCACTATTGCGGCAGGGCCTCAATCCCGGATGTAACCGCCATCCATCCTCCCAACCGCTCGGAGTTTATCTTTTATAACACTTCCAGACGACTGACCCGAGACTTCTACCGCGGCCTCAAACCCTCCGAGGTCCAGTCTCTGCTCCTCATCAGCCCGGATAGCGCTCAGGTGGAAATCCTGGAGAAGGAAGCCAAACGCCGCGTTCTACTCCATCTGCATTATAGACAGCGGGATTACGAGCCCCTGCCCGTCACCGATCTGGAATTCTGCGCCCGCTGCGAGACTCTGGCCCCCGGCCTCTATCCCATGCGTAAACACGGGATCATGCTCTGCAGCGTGGGCGAATGCTATGAAAAAGACCAGTATCATTACAAACTAGTGGCGGGGATTATGCTGGAAAATGGGGTGAATTCCGAAGCTTGAACTTGGGGCAGCGCTTCTATCGGATCATCAATTCTCATCAATTCATCAATTTCTGGCCTTACGCTCCCTTTAGCCTCCTTTACATCACCTATGCCCCTCCTTTGCCTCTCCTTTGCATTGGCACAGGTGGAGTGAAAGTGGGGAAGAGGAGATGGAGCGAATTTGGGGCGGCAAACGTCCTCGTTTGCTATATATCGGTCAACAGCTCATCCAGCAGCTCCTGATTGGCCAGGCGCTGGGATTCCGGCAGCTTTGGCTTGAATTTTCCGTATCGGAGCCGACGCTCATAAAAACGCCGGCGGCTCTGTTCGAGGCATTGATTCCATACCTCCTGGTCCCACAGGTGAGTTCTCATCCCCGTGGTCTCGCGATAGGCCGTCAAAAAGTTTCTGGCCATGGATCGAAATCGCTGGGGTTCAGACTCTTCCGCCCAGAAGAGCAGCAGATGCGTGATGTCAGTTTCGGGAAGGTCCAAACGGCTGTCGGCAAAATCGATCAGGTAATAGCGTTGGCCGTTCCAGAGCAGGTTGCCGGGCTGGTTGTCAATGTGGCAGAGGCACATACCGTCTTTGATGATCGAGCTATGCAAGGCGGAGATGGTACTGGCCAGAAGCGCGGGATCAAAGCCGTCCGGGCTGTCCAGATAAGGGATTCCATCCACTCTAGAGGTGGCAATCCACACCGCTTCGTGATTATCCAGGAGCCTGGGCGTAATCTCGAGGCCCAGTTTATAGACCTCCAGCTCGCGGTAAAACTCTTCCGGGCGGCGAAAGTGTTTGATCACCCGGTCGGTAAGCAGTTCTATGGTAGTGCTTTTCGGCTCATTCATCCAGCGGGACGCGGATCACCTTGTTCTTTTCCATGAGGGGTACGATGAGCTCGTTGGTAGGCTGGTGCCAATAGAAATCAGCGGGGGAAGTGAGGTCTTTTTGATAGATTTCAAAGCGGTTTTGAGTCTGAGGGATCATATAGATGGCCTTTTCCGCCCAGGAGCTGAAGAAAATGCGGCCCGGATCGTCCGCCTGAATGCCGTCCAGACGGGAATAGATGGTGTCCATAAAGACGCTGAACCCGCGGGTTTTGGTGTTGAAGGCCAGGATGGGCTGTTTTTCGCCCAGGCTCACGATCAGCATCTGGCGCCGGGGCGCGTCGAAATATATCCCGTTGGGCTGGCTCATCAGCTTGTCCGTCACCTTTTCCAGTTTTTTGCTGAGCGGGTCCAGCAGCCAGAGGCAGTTTGCCCTCGTATCGCTGATGTAGAGGGCTCCCAGCTCGTCGGCTTCGATGTCGTTGAGCATCACGGAGCCCGGGATCGGGATGCTGGCGACGATTTTCTTGGCGGCTACGTCGATGGCGTGCACTTGGGTATCATCCGTCACCCAGAGGACGTCTTTCAGCATTTTGAGCCCGCGGGGTTTGGAGAGGCCTTTATCGATCAGCATTCCGAGGCTACCGGTGCTGTCCATCGTCACGATTGTTCCGTTTCCCACGTTGGAGATCAGGAAATCACCGCTGACGGGATCGAAAGCCACGCTCTCGGGACGGTTGAAAGCAGGACCGCTCACCTGGGCCCAGAGCCACACTCCAGCGGCTACGGCCAGCACGATTATCAGTATGATCAGATAGCGTTTACGTTTGGGGTTCATTGTCACTCCTAAGATCGTTAAGCGTTACGCGTGAAGCGTTATGAGGGTCTCTCACCTGCGCAGCATCTCACAGCGCGGCTCTCACTTATCATAGCTCCACTCGCAGCCCTGGGGTGTATCCTTGAGGGTGATGCCCAGGACGGCCAACTCGTCTCTGATCTGGTCTGAGAGCGCCCAGTTCTTGTCTGCTCTGGCCTTGGCGCGCTGGCGAATGATGAGCTCGATCAGTTGTTTGCTGAGATCGGGAATGGAGCTACTTAGTTCCGTCGCAAGGTGTTGGAAAAAGCCCAGCACGCTGCCCAGTCTGACCAGCATGCGCGCGGCGTTTTGACGTTGGGAGAGCTCCAGGGCCTGATTGCGGACCTTGTGGTTGAGATCAAAGAGCACGGCAATGGCCTTGGCGCTGTTGAAGTCGTCGTCCATGGCGCGGACAAACTCCTGCTCGCTGGCTTCCAGTTCGGTCTGGAAAGTCTTGTCCTCCGGCAGCTTGAGATAGTCTATGGCCTTGAGAGATTCGCGGAAGTTGTTGATGGCGCGTTCGGATTCGGCGATAATCTCGCGGTTGAAGTCGATGGGGCTGCGGTAGTGTTTTGAGAGGAAAAAGAATCTGATGGCCTCAGCGCTGTGCTGGGCCAGGATGTCTCTGGCTGTAAAGAAGTTATCGAGGCTCTTGCTCATCTTCTCGCCTTCGATGTTCAGGAAGCCGTTGTGCACCCAATAGTTGGCCAGCGGTTGGCCGGACAGCGCGTAAGCTTGAGCAAGCTCGTTTTCGTGATGCGGAAACACGAGGTCCACTCCGCCGCCATGGATGTCAAAGGTCTGTCCCAGATAGTGTTGGCCCATCACCACGCATTCGCTGTGCCAGCCGGGACGTCCTTCGCCCCAGGGGCTTTGCCAGATCGGCTCTCCCGGTTTGCTGTGTTTCCAGAGCGTGAAATCGGTGGGATTGCGTTTGAGGGTGTTTTCCGCCACTCTGGCCCCCGCCAGCTGGTCTTCGATCTTCTTGCCGCTCAGCTGTCCGTATTCCGGAAGCCGGGCCGTGTCGAAATAGACATCTCCTTCCACCTCATAGGCATAGCCGCGTTGGACAAGCTGCTCGATCAGGGCAATGATCTGAGGCATCATTTGGGTGGCGCGGGGTTGATGGTGCGGGGGCTTGATCCCCAGGGCGGCGCTGTCTTCCAGAAAAGCGCTGGCATATTTGGCGGCAAACTCGCTAAAGGGAATCCCCGCTTCGATGGAGCGCGCGATGATCTTATCGTCTATATCGGTAATGTTTTGCACATAGGTGACGTCATAGCCTCGGTATTCCAGATAGCGGCGGGCGACATCGAAAAAGAGAAAGGCGCGGGCGTTGCCGATGTGAAAATAGTCGTAGACGGTGGGACCGCAGGCGTAGAGGCTCACCTTGCCAGGTTTGACGGGGATGAATTCTTGCTTGCGATGGGTGGCGGTGTTGTAGATTTGCATCGATATTCCTATTTATAGATGACCAGGCGTTCCCTTGCTTCCGCGGTGCGGGAGCCGCTTTTGGCCGTGACTTTTACAAAGTAGCTGTTGTTGGCAAGCCGGTTGCCGTTGTGGTCGCGCCCATCCCAGGGAATCTGGTTAAAGCCTTGGCGTCCGGGAGTTTGGATGCGACGCAGACGTTTGCCGGTGATGGTGTAAATGCCGATATCCAGATCGCTGTCCTCAGAGAGGATGAAGGTGATATGTCCCTCATTCTCAATGGGATTGGGATAAATCAGAAGGCGCTCGATCGACAGCGCTCCGGTTTTTTTGGCGATGAACTGGGTGCTGGTCACGGAGGGCAGGTTAAAGTTGTCAAAGGCTACCACCTGCACGCTGTGAGGACCTTCGCTGAGGCCGGAAATCGGATAACGCAGAATCCCGCTGGTGTAGGAATCCTGATCGTAGCTGAAGTATGAGGTGACGGGGATCGGCTGGATGGAGTTGTCGATCACCAACAGGATGTTGTGCCCCGCGCTGCCAGTGAGGTTGATGCCGTTGTCGTCGCTGATCCTGGCCAGCAGGGTGGGGCTGGTGGAGACGGTATCCCCGGGCCGGAAGTCATAAGAGCCCAAAAACAGCTCAATGGCAGGAGCGGAAAGGTTTTCCGCCTGAACCGCCTGGTCACTGGTCGTGACGGGATAGTGGTAATTCACATAGTCCTGCTGGGCCTGTGCATCCCAGAGGTAGCTGACGATCGAGCCGGTGTCTCCGTTGGTGATATCGTCCGGCACGATGAAAGCGGCCTCATACTGCCCGGAACTGACACTGGCAGAGCCTTTAAAGAGAGTGGTGCCGCGGTGTGAAACTCTGGATTGGGCGTCCAGGTTGTAAAACACGGCACTGTCAAAGACCTTGATCTCGGCTGTACCTGCACCGCTGTAGGGATTCAGCGAGCCCTGAACATCCACTTTCTGGCGGGACTGCAGGGTGGTCTTGCCGTCTCTGGCGATGCCGGTGGAAACACTCATCAGGCTGTCCCGCTGGGGCGGGATGATCCGGAGGGTGGGATCTCCCAGTAGCACATAGACGTGGTCGTTATCGTCCGTCTGAGAAGCAAGCTTGGCGGCCATGATGCTGTAGCCCAGATAGTTACGCTTATTGGCCAGGTTGTCCAGAATCTTTTCTCCCATAGGCGCGTTGGAATAGGGGGAACTGAGGCGGGTGGCCGAAAAGGAAGCTATGGCACCCAGATTGTTGAGCATCACCACTTTCTGGCCCAGGCTCTCGAAGCCCCAGTGGTCAAACTGCGAGACCTTGCAGGAGGCAGCCATAAACAGAGGCAGATGGTTGGCATTGTTGAATCTGCCCATATCGGTAGCGCCGTTGAAAAAATCCTCCGAGCCCAGTGAGTCGAATGAGCCGTGACCGATGTAATACCACACCAGACGGCCTTCATTGACGGCGGCAAGCATGTCGTCCCGGGCCTGGGGTTTGTTTTGGTATTCATCGTAATCGTATTCCCAGGCGAAGATCTTGTCCACCTGGATGCTGGGATGGACTACATTCCCAGCTAGTTCCACCTGACGGGTATGGATGTTTTCGTAGTGGACAAGGCTGCCGTTGTAGAGGTCGTCTCCCAGCATCACCATCGAGTTTCTCCACCAGCCGCCCTGGGGATTCTGGTTATACTCGCGGTAGTTGGAAAGCATGTTGTTGAGCTCGTTGGTGTTACGCACAGGATAACGGCCTATGATCAGCTCCGGATAAAAGGAGGAGCTCATCATGGCGTAGAAATCGTCCGAACTGCTTTCTCCCCGTTGATAGATCATGAGCTTGTTTTTGGCGCTGGATTGGCGGGATTGATTTCTCCAGTCGAAGGTCCCCAGCCCGATCAGGGTAACGCCTCTCAATCTGGGAGCGGGATGATGGTGATAGACGTAGCGCAAATACTGACGGATGGCGGCCGGATCGGGATGTCCGCCATTGAATTGGGTGATGATGTCTTGCTGATCGACCACCTTGACGCTAAGCCCGTGGAAATCGGCATACATATCGGCAAGCGTCTGCGCCTGAGTCAGATACTCAGCGGGAGCGATGATCACGTGGTCTACCTGGCTGGGACTGACGGTCAGGTCCACCGGATTGACCTCAGTGATGCTTACGGGGCTGTAATACTCTGAGGGAGTGCTGATTATGAAGCGGCTGGCGTTGGTCCCGGAAGCGGCAAACCAAAGGGAATCGGGTTCAGAGACCACCGGTACCTTGCTGACGTCTGCATAGTCCAGCGCGCGAAAGACTTCCGCCTCACCGATACCGCCCGGCAGGGTGTAGCGCACCGTCTGCGAAATCAGAGTGGGATCTGGAGTAATGAGATACTGGCCGGCCCCCTTGATCAGGGTCTGAGGGTAATCCACCGCGATGAAATCCAGAAACAGATTATCCGTGCCGTTGCGGTTGACGCGGATCCGGATGACGTTATCGCCGTTTACAAAGCTGGTCACATACTTCTGGAAGATATATTCTCCCGTTCCTTGCCAGGAAAAGCTGGTTTGTCCGGAGGGGGGAGCTACTTCGATATCGTTGACGAACACGTTGATATAGTGCCAGATATCGGAATCGATCTCTTCCTGCCTGAACCTGATGGTGAGCAGCGAATCCCCGCGAGCGTTCAGATTCGAAAGCGGCAGAGTGTATTGATACTCCGCGGTGCTGTTGCCAAACAGCCTGCTGCTGTACCATATAAAGCCGATCTGGGTGCGGCGGTGAGTTTCCGTCTCATACCTGCTCTGGGCCAGTTGAGTGTGGACGGCCTTGGTGTAGCTGCCGGGCTGAGGCAGAGTGTCCATACGACGGGGCGGACCTGAAAAACTGCCCCCAAAGCTGAGCCAGTAAACGCTGTTTTGGGAATAGGGATTGAAGGAAGTGGGCACCACATCGAGGCTCTGGTTTTTGAGGGTTCCGTCCCGGCTGCTGCCATAGAACAGAATATAGTCGCCGCTGTCAAAATGGCCGTCTTCCTCGCCCACGACTCTGATGGCCAGCTCTTGAAATTCCGGACCGGGAGTCACCACCTGGAATGGTCTCAACTCGCCGCCGGTGCTGAACAGCCGGAAAGTCCTGGGGTCGATATCTGCCAGCGGAAGAGCGCTAAGCTGCTGATAGCTGAGCTTGTACATCCCCTCCTTGTCCGTTTCGATCTTCAGCCACTGGTCGGCTGATGCAAAGGGGGCGTAGTTGATGGGATTGCGGCTAAAACTCTGCCAGGCTTTGGCTTGCTCGCCGTTGACGAACTGCCCCAGCATCAACTCCATCAATTCATCAATCCCGGCCTGTGCTCTATACTCCAGGTCCCCCTGAATCCGGATGCTGAAGACGGCGCGTTTCAGGATAGTGAGCCTGGTCTGTCCATCATAGCGGAAGGGAGTGATCCTGAGAGCGGCGAAGCGGAAACCCCGCCAGTTCTGAGCTTCCAGAGCGGTGGTATAGTCTGGATTGGCGGCATAGAGCGCTTCATCGACGAGGTAGTCCGAGCGGGACATATCGTTTACAAACTTCATAGTGGGAGCGGGAGTAAGGCGCTGTTTCAGAGTGATATGCTCTTCTTCCACGCTTTGCAGGTCCCAAGCCATCTGCCCTCCCGGTGGCAGGCCAATCTTGCTTTCCAGATATGGCAGCAGCGGGCTCCCGCTCAGGCTGGGATAATCCATGCCGGGCATCGAGATCGTGATGAATCCGTTCTCTTCGATGAGCTTGTAGGGGTCCAGACGGTATTCCAGCGTGAGGTCCCTGCCCGTGGTTTGCAGCAGGGTGACGCCAGCCGGCAGACTGAGGACCATCAACAGCGCCAGCAATGTGGTAAGAGCGCGTTTCATTGGCTGGTCCTGGGTTTGAACAGCTTTTCCAGGCCCAGGATCAGGAGATAGAAGAGGGCCATGAAAAAGAAGATGCCCGTCATCCCCTGCAACAGGATCAGCAGGGCCTGGCCGAAGTTGCTCATCGTGGGGTTGGTTATCAGAGTAATCATTGAAAAAGTCCTTTATATATGATAGCTGCGGCCTTGGGCGATCATCGTCGCCCGATAGATCTGCTCGATCAGGATCAGCCGGGCCATGCGGTGTGTGAAAGTGAGCGGGGAAAGGCTAAGTATCTGATTGGCGCGATCTTTGAGCCGCTTGTGGGTGCCAAAAGCTCCGCCGATCAAAAACACCACCCGCCGTTTATCAGATAAACTAGTCAAAAAGCGGGAAAATTCAAGCGAAGATTTGAGCTGGCCAGCCTCGTCCAGCACCACCAGATAGTCATCCTCTCCTATTTGCTTGAGCGCGGCATCGGCTTCCCTGGACCGGACCAACTCGCTATTTTGGCTGTTGAGCCGGGAGTGGTCTGGCAGTTCTATGATGTTAAGGTTATGGTAGGGTCCCAAACGCTTGAGGTATTCATCGATGCCCTCTTGCAGCCAGCGATCTTTGGTTTTGCCGATCTGAACGAGGGCGAGATTCATACCGGAGGAGCGGTAACCGAGCTTGCCAGGGGAGCAGACAAGATGCTCGCGGACACCGGTCAGCGGGTCATGGAGGCCAGTCCCATCACCATGCAGAGCATCTTGGTCTCGCCGTCGTCTGCTCTGGAGGGGATCAGGATGGGGGCCCGGGTGCCCATCACCACATGGGCCACGCGGTAATGGCAATAATAGGTGAGGGTCTTGCCGAAGATGTTGCCGGCCTCGATGTTGGGCACGATCAGGATGTCGGCCTGGCCCGCCACGTCGGAAACGATGCCTTTGATTCTGGCCGCTTCGATATCCACCGCGTTGTCAAAAGCGAGCGGACCCTCGATGCTGCAGCCGGCGATCTGTCCCCGTTTGTTCATCCTGCTGATGATGGCGGCGTCGAGAGTGGAGGGCATTTTGGGATTGACGGTTTCCACGGCTGAGAGCAGCGCTACTTTGGGATTGGGAATTCCCATGGCGTGGGCCACCTGAACGCTGTTGCGCACGATGGCGATCTTTTCGTTGAGCTCGGGAGCGATATTGATCCCGCCGTCGCTCATCATCCGGATGCCGTCTGGATGCTCATAGGCCAGCACGTCCGAGATCACTTCACTCACCCGCAGGCCGTTTTCCTTGTCCAGCACGGCTTTAAGCAGCACGGACGTATCGGTCTTGCCTTTCAGGATGATGTCTCCCCTGCCTTCTTTCACAAGGGCAACGCTGGTGCGGGCGGCTTTGACGAGGTCGGCCCCGGTGTCGATGATCTCAAAGGCAGACACCTTGTCGGGTGCCATCGTCTCCAACAGCTTTCTGATGGCCCCCGCGTCGCCTACCAGAATGCAATCCGCCAGGTCTTCCTGAGCGGCCAGAATGGCTGCATCGAGGACGCTGTCGGTCTGAGCGGCGGCAATCACCACTCTACCTCTGCGGCCTTGTTTTACATAGTCTTTCATCTCATCAAAGTTGCGAAACATCTATCTCTCCTGTGCTGTTAAAATCCGGCTCAACCGTAGCGGTCGATAAACTCGTCCACAAAGGCGTCCTCATCTGGTTTGAGCTCAGCCAGCATCTTACGCAGGGCTTCCTTTTGGATCTGACGGACGCGTTCTCTGGAAAGGCCGATCCGATCGGCGATCTGGGCAAAGTTTTGGGCTTCGTTGTTTTCATTGAGGCCAAAATAGTCTCTGATAATATCCGCTTCACGGTTGTCGAGCTTGTCGATGGCGTTGTGGAGGCGCTCCTGCATGCGCTCGCGGTGATAGAGCTGCTGGGGATCGATGGTGTCTTTGTCTTCCAGCAGGTCGCGGGTGCTATATTCGCTGTAATCGCTGCTTTGGATGATCTCGTCGAAGGAGGTAGTCTCCACGATCTGGTCTTTGAGCTGGTCCACGGATTTGGCGGACATATTGGTGGCGTCACCCAATACCTGGCTGCTGGCCGATTCTCCCGTTTCCGAGAAAATGCGGTCCTGCACGGCTTTGATGCGATGGGCGGTGCTGGTCTTGCCAAGTGGGACGCGGATGAGGGAGCTCTTTTCCGAGACGGCCAGCATGATCCGCTGTTTGATCCACCAGATGGCGTAGGAAATCAGCTTGATATCTTTATCGGGGTCAAACTTTTCGATCGCTTTGATGAGCCCTATGTTGCCCTCGCTGATCAGCTCCGAAAGACTGAGCCCCCGATTCTGATAACGAGCGGCGATCTTGACCACAAATTTCAGGTTGGACTGGATGAGGCGGTTCAGGGCCTCGGTGTCTCCGTTTTTGGCCCGGATGCCCAACTGGTGTTCTTCTTCCCGGCTGAGGGTCTTATATTTGGAAATCTCGCGCAGATAGTTTTGCAGCGCTTTGTCCGCGAATACGCTTTCCCGTTTGGAGGAGGACATACCTGTGGGCATGGCTATAAACTCAGCACCTTGCGCGGATTGATGGCTTTGCCTTTGATGCGGTATTCAAAGTGCAGATGCGGACCAGTGGCGTTTCCGGTGCTGCCAATATAGGCGATCATCTGACCACGTTTGACCGTATCGTTCACGCTCACCAGGTTTTGATCGTTGTGGGCGTACACCGTCATCACAAAATCGGGATGCTCCACCACGATCACATTGCCATAGTTGCCCTGCACCCCGGAAAACACCACCACTCCATCCAATGCGGAATAGATAGGCGTCCCGGTCTTGGCGGAGATGTCTATCCCCTTGTGTGGTTTTCCGTTGCGAATGCCAAATTCAGATACCACCTTGCCCTGCACGGGCGTAAAGAGGTCGGTGCGCAGCACGTCTTTGGCTTCCAGCTCGGCTTCAGTTCTCGGGGGAGTGGACTGCCGGGGTGCTCCAGAGGGTGGAGTGCCTGCCAGATATAGGATCTGGCCGATCTTGATGTCGTTGGAGCTGAGGTTGTTGATCCGTTTGATCTCATCCACGGTCATATTGTTGGCTTTGGAAATGCTGAAGAGGGTGTCTTTGGGTTTGACGGTATAGGTCTTGTTGATCACCACCGTATCCCTGGCCGCTGAAACCGTGGGGGTAACCGGAGAAGGAGAGGCAACCGCTTCCGGCTGCTGCACCGGCGGCACTTCGGTCCGGGATCCAGGTTTGGCCAGAGCGGGATCTTTGATGATGATCTTGTCGCCGGGGTGGATGTCAAATTCGTCCCAGCTCTGTTTACCGTTCCAGAGGAAATAGTTCTGAGTGCTGATCCCGTAATTCTGCGATATCCGGTAAGGGTTATCGCCGGGCTGCACGATGTGATAAAATTCTTTGGGAAGCTCTTGCGCGGGAACGGCAAGCTGTCCCGAAGCGGGACTCGGACCCGGGTTTTCCGGTTGGGGAGTAGCCACCGCGACTGGAGCAGCAGGCTTGGGAGGTGGCGGAGCAGTGATCGTGACCGGAGCGGGAACAGCAGGTTTGGGCTCAGGACTTGTAACCGGTTTGGGTTTGGGTTTCGCTTGGGGCTTGGACTTCTCTTTGATCTTGAGCTTCTGCCCAATGCTGAGATTGTCTGAGGAGAGATTGTTCAGTTGCTTGATCTGGGCCACGCTCACACCGTATCGCTTGCCAAGACCATAGAGTGTGTCGCCTTGCTTGACGCTGTGGTATTCAAAATCGGCAAAAAGCAGCACCGGCAGCAAGAACAGCAGCATCAGCAAAAGCGGACGATTCCTGCCGGAGGCCGTTAAGGTCGGATGCCACGAAACAGCCCGAACCTTGAGTCTATGGGTTTTATCGTATCTCAAAATCATAATATTCACTTGCGTGATCAAGAGTCATGATATGGACCTCTGCCACGAGGGCATGCCGGTTGCCCATTCTGACCTCAGTTCCAAAGCGTTCCAGGGTGAGCTGATCCGCCTGGGCCAGGATTCGAACGGACCCATCCGGCAGGTTGCGAACGTAACCCTTCACTCCCAGCTCCAACGCCAGGTGCTTCGCGAACCAGCGAAACCCGACGCCCTGGACCCGGCCAGTGACGGTAAGCTCCCATACTGCCATATAATCCTCTCAATCGGTAGGATAAAGCTCATGATTGTGGATAGCTGATATTTGTCAAGCTTTCCTTTGGCCTCTCTATTTATTTATCACGGTAGGGGGAACTTAGGATTATCGCTCGGGGGGCCCGTCCACGTTCGCCAGGGCAGGGGATATAAGAGCTTTTTATCCGTGTGGAAGAGAATCAACAAATCCCCGCCGCGAGGCGAAAGTTTGCTTGCAAGTATCTAAAAAAAAACACTTGACTCAATTGACAAGACAGAAAAGCTTGTTGCAGATCAATGATATGAGGTGATAGGATGAAAACTTACCCAGTGATCCTGTGGTTGCCGCTTCTGCTGGCCTTGATGACTTCCTGTCAGGAGCCCTTGCCCCTGACACCCACACCGGCCCAGCCAGCGGAAATTATCTGCTCGGAAGACAAGCTGCCTCTGGGGGGAGATGAGTATATTTATCGCCAAAGCCTTTGTGCTGGCACCGACAGTCACCAGGGTAGCCTGTATGCCTGGAAACTGCATACTCTGAGCGGGGAACCGCCGTCGGGATCTCAGCTTGATCCGGATGGATGGCTGCTCAGGGAAGATGGACAGAGCATCTGGACTTCTGAGAAGGAACTGAATCTGGACTACAGATCGCAAAACGGCAAGCTGACCGACCTGATCACCAGCGCCACGCTCAGAATCAAAGCCCCGGATGGCCAGATCACGGAGTTCCACTCTCCCTTCAAGACCCAGCGCATCGTATCCAGCCACATCTTTGTCACCTTTCCAAACGGCGCCACCACCTCCACCGGCCTCTGTTTCAACCTGGCCGAGAGCGTGGGGGATATCTTTGTGGAAGGCCTGATTGCCGATCACTTTATGTATCGCCTCAATATCATCAATTCCAGCCTCGACGTTATATCCCACGGCGAGTGGTATAGTTCCATCACCTCACCCGATATCCGGCAGGTGATTCTCAATGAAAGCACGCTTCCCGCTCTGGAGCCCACTCCCAATACCCGCTACACCCAGTTTGAGGCTTATGTGGTGAGCCGTCAGGGCGTGGAAGAGGCCACTCCCAAAAGCGTCTATTTCCACGCCGATGGTGATTTCTATCCCGATGCCGTGATCCACAGCAATCTGATCGCCGGACTGGGAGATCATCATTACAGCATCAACCGCAATGAGCAAATCTATGATATGGAACTGATTCCATCTCAGACATATCGCCGCAACGGCATCCTCTGGAAGACGGGAAACGTCTATTCCGCCGTTCATTCCCCGAATTTCAAGCTTCATCTGCACTGGGGTTACAACGGCCAGTATGGCTATCAGTTCAACGGCAATGCCCAGGTGACCAACAATCCCCTGGACAGCCACTTAGACAATTGCGTCAGCGAAAACGGCGTCGATTATCATGGTCATATCGTGGCCTATGATCTCAGCCTGGATGGAGAACGCTTTCCTGTCCTGCCTCAGTTTATCGCGCCTCAGTTTGTGACCCACGCGGACGGCTCTATGTGGCTCAGAATACGCAATATTGGCGACCAGGCCAGCTCCTGTGTGCTTTCCGGCCTCAGTGCCGCTCCTCATATCTTCAAAGTCTGCGCCGTGGACGCACAGGGACGCTATGATCAAACTCCCGCGGTGATTACCATCAATCTCGTGCCCTACAAAGCACCTCCACTGCGCAACGGTATCCTGATCGTGGACGGCACCTACAACAACAGCACCTACACTCCCGAAGCGCTTGTGGACGCGTTTTACGCCTCGGTGGTACCTACAACCTGGGGTCCCGTCGAGACCCATGAGATTTCTTATAATGATCCCTGGAACGCCGCTCTGAATCCCGCTCTGCTCCAGAATTACAAGGCCGTGATCTGGCACCAGGAAAATCCCTCCTCCTCTGGAGATATCAATCTCTACGGCGACGCCCTGGAAGTGTTTCTGGACGGAGGCGGCAAGCTCATCCTGAGCGGTAATCACTGGCTGAACAGCAAGCTCAACTATTTTATGGACCACTATCCCGAGCTGGTCACCCAGCGTTTTGGGATCAGCAACCTGAACTGCTTCAGCCTCCTCAGCACCTCCGTTATCTCAAATCCTTGGTTTATAGGAGCGGAGGGCTTGGATGGCATCGCCGATATCGATCTGGAACTGGAGGACCCGATGGTGGGCGTGGTGGAAACGCGGCAAGGGATTGGAGGAGTATTATGTTACGATGGCAGTCAGCAGGCTGGAGAGCTGCATCGCTTTGTCTGTAAACCGGTAACCTCAACAGCTTCTCCACCCAGCCAGGAACAGTATAACACCTATTCCACCAAATACGTCAGTTTCGCCCATCAGCAGGATATGGGAATCACGGCCGTGTTTGGCTTTCCGCTCAGCTACATGGAGGTCGCGGATGTGTCCCAGGCCTTAAGTGACCTGCTGTCCGCATGGCTGGGAACCAGTTACGCTTCAGGAGGCCACAAATGAATCGCTTCTATCTTTTCATCGTTTTCCTGGCCGTCTCAGCCCTGGCCGCTTTGTCTATCCAGCCTGTTGATCCGGATCGTGCCATGAGCACCAGCACACACAATTCCGGCAGTATCGGATTGACGGTCTCCAACTACGGTTTCAGCACCAATCTGCTGTATCCCTCCACGCGCCAGCACAAGCTCATGTATGCTTCGGCCCCCTGGATAGGCGCAAAACGTTATCGCAGAGACCCATCCGGCCATCTGTATTACTGGCTGTCTCCCAATCCGGATCAGTTCAACGCTGAAATGGTCACTCAGTTCGATCCTGGCTGGAATTCCAGCCTCAAACCCGTGGTGGATACCCTCTGCACGGTGGGCTTCGATGGCGATCAGGACCTCTATGAACTGCTGCCGGCCTACAATCCTCTGGCATGGAACAGCCCGCAATACAGCCTCTTCAATTCATCTGATGTAGCTCTGAAAAGCATTCTGGGTTCTCCCGCTCCCCGTCCCTTTGTAATTCCCGATCCCCAGCAAACTTACTGCTTCAGTTTGCCGCAGGGCGGCACATTCGTCACTCCCGGCTTCGAGACGGTGAGTGCCTGGTTTTACGATTACTCTCCTCTCTATGCCTACGCGAATGGCGATCTGGGAGCTTCCCACAACATGAACACCCATTATCCGCTGGGCCTGGCCATCCATCGCGAGAGCTATGCCTGGAACCTGCAAAACTACGACAGGGCCGTCATCTATAAGTACACTATGATCAATTCCAGCCCCATAGATACTCTATTTGATCTGGCGATTGGAGAATATGTGGATGCCGATGTCCATCCCGCCGGCCAGGGAGTGGAGGGTGCCGCGGATGACGCAAGCGGTTATGTGAGGGGCGCGGGCCTGGATTATGCCTACAGCCGGGATTTTGATCATGACGGAGGCCTCAGTCCCTACATCCTGGCCAACAAGCTGATCATTCCAGGCTTTAACGGCAATCGGAACGCCTGGTTCTGGAAAGTTGGAGACGGCCCGGACGATCGTGATCCGCGCGGCTTCAACTACATACCCAATCTCACCAGCAACGAAAAATACTGGCTGCTCACCGGCCGTAATGCCAATTATAGCAAGTATGTGAGCCTGTTTCCCCAGTCACCGGATGGCCAGTATGAACAGCCCGCGGCGAACGATACCCGCTTTTTGCACTGCCTCTATGGATCTCAACCTGAGGCCGCTCAGCCCAATCCGCCTGGCCGTGTGCATCTGGCTCCCGGACAGAGCTTTAGCTGGTATTCTGTGCACTTCGTGGGCAGTCAGATCAGTGATCTCAACCTCCTGGCGGCTAGTCTGGAAACCTTTATCACTCAGCAGAATCTGCAGATCAATCCCAGCGCGGGACTCACCTGCATTCCTTATCTGATGCCGGTCCAGATCGTCAACGAGGGCGGTGTGGAACTGAACTGGCATTCCTACACCGATCCGGATCACTTTGAGGTGATGTACAAACTCCTGGACGCTCCCTCTTCAGACTGGGTAAGGACCAATAAAGCGGGGTCCGAACGCTGGCACGCTATCAGTGGCCTCGATTCAGACGGCTGGTATCAGTTCAGGATCGCTTCCATCTATTTTGTGGGCGCGGATGAGGTCTATCTGGAAAGCGAGACCCAGATCATCAGGCCTGGCGCGGTTGCCATTGACGATCCTCAAATCCCTGTGCCCCAACTGGCTCTGAAGACTTGGCCAAATCCCCTGCGGGATCGCTGTGACATCGGCTTCGAGCTTCCCAAAGCGGCATCCACAAAACTGCGCGTCTATAATATGAAAGGCCAACTTGTCAGGACTCTGATCTCTGCCAATCTGGCTTCCGGTGCTCATCAAAGCCTCTGGAACGGGCTGGATGAAAGCGGAAAGCCATGTGCCGCGGGAGTTTATCTGTTGAAGCTGGAGAGCGGTAACAGCCAAAGCGCCAAAAAGCTGCTGCTCAATCCTTAGCGCTTCGCCTCCTTTACTCCACCTTTACATCTCCTATGCCTCACCTTTGCTTTGGCATAGGAGGAGTGGGGGAGGAGTGACGGTGAGCAGAAAGTAGTTGACAAGAGCGGCACACCTGAAATCAGATGTCCGGCCCGCGCTAAATGGCGTGGGGATAATTAATGAAACGGCAGACGGGGAAGTTTGCCGATCCACCAATGGAGTCATCTGATGGAAGCTATAACACGAGGCCTCACGCATCTTTACTGGGACCAGGCGGTGATGATGATCGTGGGAGCGGTGCTGATCTATCTGGCCATCGCCAAAAAGTATGAGCCGGCGCTCTTGCTGCCGATCGGCTTTGGCACGATTCTGGCCAATATTCCCTTTTCAGCCGCCGTAGTAGATCACGGGGCCCTCACGATCTTATTCAATGCCGGTATCCGCACAGAACTCTTTCCGCTGCTGATCTTTATCGCCATCGGCGCGATGATAGACTTTACCCCGCTCTTGAAAAACCCTTCCATGCTGCTGTTTGGAGCGGCGGCGCAACTGGGGATCTTTGTGACCCTGGCCATTGCCGCGTTGATGGGTTTTTCGCTGAGAGAAGCGGGAGCTATCGGAATCATTGGCGCGGCGGACGGCCCCACTTCCATCTATGTGGCCAACCGCTTCGCTCCCAGTCTCTTGGGCCCCATTTCCGTGGCGGCCTATTCCTACATGGCCCTGGTGCCGATCATCCAACCGCCTATCATCAGATTGCTCACCACCAAACAGGAACGCCGCATTCACATGGACTATCACAGCGGCGACGTTCCCAGGATTGTCAAGATCGTGTTTCCCATCTCCATCACGCTGATCGCGGGATTGGTGGTGCCGGATTCCGTCTCGCTGATCGGATTTCTGATGTTTGGCAACCTCATCCGTGAGAGCGGAGTGTTGGAAAGCCTCTCCAAAAGCGCGCAAAACGAGCTGGGCAACATCATTACCATCCTGCTGGGCATCACCATCGCCTCCACGATGAAAGGAGAGGATTTCCTCAAGCCTGAGACCCTGTTTATCATGCTGCTGGGCCTGGTGGCATTTGTATTTGATACGGCGGGAGGGGTGCTGTTCGCCAAGCTTTTCAATCTGTTTCGTAAAACCAAGATCAATCCCATGATCGGGGCCTGCGGAATTTCCGCCTTTCCAATGAGTGCCCGCGTGATCCATCAGATGGGGCAAAAGGAAGATCCTTTCAACTTTCTCCTGATGCCGGCCGTGAGTGTGAACGTGGGCGGACAGATTGGTTCCGTGATCGCCGGGGGCTTGATTCTGGCCCTTTTGGCCTGAGGAGTCTGAATATGGAAAAAGACGTTTTACTATCTCTGCTGGACGATGCCAAAAAAGCCGCCCAAGCCGCCTACGTACCCTATTCCGGATATATGGTGGGAGCCGCGCTCTTGGGTGTCAGCGGCAAAGTCTATCTGGGCTGCAACGTGGAAAATTCGTCCTATTCGCTCACTATCTGCGCGGAAAGGACCGCTGTCTTCAAAGCGGTGAGTGAAGGCGAACGAGACTATCTGGCCATCGCCGTCTGGGTGGAGTCTGACAAACCTTTCCCGCCCTGCGGAGCTTGTCGTCAGGTGCTGCATGAATTCAACCCCGGGCTGAGCGTGATCTATGGAAACAAGCATGGATATGTGATCACCGATATGGCTGCCCTGCTGCCGGGAGCTTTCAAGCTCTGAAGCCTGAGTTTCTGGACCTGAAAGCCTGCCAGGCCTGTCCTCGCGATTGCGGAATCGACAGGTTTGCTCAGCGGGGAGCGTGTGGAGCGGGTTCATCCCTGGAAATCGATCTGGCCACCCGTCACTTTGGTGAGGAGCCAGTCCTCAGCGGTCCGGAAGCATTAGATGCCAGTTCTGTAACCCCATCCGTTGCCGTGGCCCCATCCGGAGGCAGCGGCACTATCTTCTTCAGCCACTGCAACCTGCGCTGCGTGTTTTGCCAGAATTATGAGATCTCTCATCTGGGCTGGGGCCAAGCTTACCAAGCGGATGAAGTGCTGAAGATGATGCTTGACCTGCAAAGCCAGGGTGCCCTCAACATCAACCTCGTTTCGCCCACGCACTATACTCCTCAGCTGATTCCCGTCCTGCGTCAAGCCAAAGTGTCAGGCCTGAGGATTCCGGTGGTCTGGAACAGCAACGCCTATGAAAAAGTAGAACTTATCCAGGCGCTGGAGGGTTTGGTGGATATCTGGCTGCCGGATTTCAAGTATGCTTATGGCATCTACGCGGCAAAGTATTCCGGAGTAAGGAATTATCCTGAGATCGCCATGAACGCGATAGCTGAGATGTATCGCCAAGGCGGGGACCTGGAAACGGACTCGCAAGGCATTGCCGTGCGAGGTGTGATCATCAGGCATCTGGTGCTTCCCAACCAGCTCTCCGGCAGTGAGGCAGCGCTTCGGAAGATTGCCTCCCGGATTGGGACCTCCGTCACCCTCAGCATTATGGCCCAGTACTATCCAAAAGGTAAAGCCGCGGAGTATCCGGAACTGATGAGACCGATCAAAGCGGAGGACTACGCCAGAGTGCTGGAAACCGCTTCAGAGCTGGGCTTTGAGCATGTCTTCGCGCAGGAGTTGATACCCACCCCGGATTGGACTCCGGAGTTTCGCGAGCTGTGATCAGCGGGCAAAACTACTGAGATACAGAGTTTTCTCTTTTCACTACAGAGTAACGGAGGAAACAGAGGAGAGTTACAGAGGGAGTTTTATGGTTTTAGGCGTTTGGGGTTTTCAAGTTTTCTGGCTTTGGAGTTTTCGAGTCGTGTAGTACTGAAGGATTGGTGGCACTGAAGATTGCCTCCAAGATGTCAAAGCCACCGCTCCAGTCACATCGCGCAGCGATCTCACCTACGAAGTATCTCACCTACGAAGTATCTCACCTACCGCAGGTATCTCACCAAAAAACCCCTTGACATCCATCCCCCCTCACCAGATAAGGAACAAGCTATGAAAAACACTAAAACACTACTCACAGCCTGGCTGTTCATAATGTCTCTTTCACTGGCCTGGGCGGACATCAGCGTTTATTTCAAGAATGAACGCAAGACCGTCGCTTTGCCGGAAACCAAGATCGCCGAAAAGCTCTACGTGGATTTTGACGCTTTCAATCAGGTGTTCAATTCCATCGTGAAGCAGGAACGCGGCGATCACCGTCTGCATCTGTTTCTGAATGGCAAGCAGTTCATTTTTCTGATCGGCTCTCCTTTTTACAGCTTTGAAAACGAATCCTGGAACCTCCACCTCAATGTGACCCGCTCGGGCAACCAGTTTTATCTGCCTTCCGTGTTTGTCACAGAACATCTTCCCACCCATTTTAAGGACATGGAGATGAAAGGCACTGTTCTGCAGATCGAGCGCCCTAAAGACCGCTCGGTGAAGGTGATAGTTCTGGATCCTGGCCATGGAGGCAACGACCCGGGCGCGGTAGGTAAAAAGCTGAAACTGCGGGAAAAGGAAGTAAATCTGAACGTGTGCCTCAAGCTCAAGCAGATGCTGGAAAAGGAGCTGGGCGTCACAGTCTTGATGACCCGGAACGATGATCGCTTTATCACGCTCAAAAACCGCACCAAGTTTGCCAATGAGCACAGGGCGGACCTCTTTGTGAGCGTGCATACCAACGCCTCCAAAAACCGCGCCGCTTCCGGCCTGGAAACCTACTATCTTTCCACCGCCCTGACTTCTGACGCCCGGGCTGTGGAGGCTCTGGAAAACGACGTGGTGGAAGAATATGAAGGCGGCAAGGCTGAACGCGCCAAGTATGACGCGCTGGCCTTCATTCTCAGCGACCTGAGCCAGACGGAACACCTGGAAAACTCCAATAATATGGCCCTGCTCATTCAGCAGAATCTGGTGGCAGGCACCAAGAGCTTCGACCGGGGGGTCAAACAGGCCAACTTCTATGTGCTGAGAGGGGCGTTCATGCCAGCCGTATTGATCGAGATCGGCTTCATCAGCAACCCGGATGAAGAACAAAAACTGGCAAACAGACAATATCAGGAACGCCTGGCGCGGACCATCTTTGAGGGGCTCAAGCGCTTCAAGTTCCGCTACGACAGGATTCGCAACACCTGAGCCCCTGCCGCCAGGGAAAGCAGATTGAGCATCAAGATCGTCTCAGTTGATCCCGCTGGCCTGGCCCGTCGTTATGATATCCAGCCAGGTGACAGGGTTTTACGGATAAACGGACACTCCATCAACGACCAGATGGACCTGGAGTATTACTCCTCTGATTATCAGCTTGATGTCTCCATCGAAGCCGCGGATGGCAAAAAGCGACGGTTTACGATCCTCCGTGATAGCTTTTTACCCCTGGGCCTGGAGACGGACCCCAAACCCGTTAAACGCTGTCACAATCACTGCGTGTTCTGCTTTATAGACCAGATGCCTCCGGGTCTGCGTTCCAGCTTGTATGTAAAGGATGACGACTACCTCTACTCGAGGGATTACGGCAACTACATCACCCTCACAAATCTCAGCGAGGCAGAGATCAAACGCGTGCTCACACAGCACATCAGCCCGCTCTATATTTCGGTGCACACCAGCTCTAAAGATCTCCGGCAGAGGATGATGGGTTATAAACAGGAGTTTGATCTGCTGAGAGTGCTCAAGCGATTGAGCAGAGCAGGAATAGCCTACCACACCCAGATTGTCTGTGTGCCGGGGTACAACGACGGGGAAGAGCTGAACAGGACGGTTAAAGACCTCCTGCGTCCCAGCCTGGCTACCCTGTCCATTGGAGTGGTGCCGGTAGGCTTAACCCGTTTCAGACAAGGCTTGCCAGACCTCAAACCCTTTGACAGATTATCCGCCACAACCCTCCTGAAGCAACTGGATAAACTGCGTGAGTTGGACAGGGGAGATATCCTCTATGCGGCCGATGAGTTTTATGTGCTGTCTGGCAAGCGTTTGCCTCCTCCCCAATACTATCAGGATTATCCTCAGGCCGAAAACGGGATCGGCTTGCTCAGCCTTCTGCGGCAGGGCTTTAGCAAGCGCAGAAAAGCCTTCATCACGGAACTGGATAAGCATCCCGCCAGTTATCTGCTCTTGCATTCCAGGGCCGCGACCCAGGAAATAACAAGAATCGTGACCCGCCTGAGCGCGTCTCTGGATAAATCCCAGCTCCACAACCGTGAGATCAGAAACCTCTTCATGGGCCCTCACATCAGCGTGAGCGGACTTTTGACAGCTGAGGACATCTGCCGCCAGCATGATTCGCAACCCAAGCAAACGCTTATCCTGCCAGGCTCGATGTTCAATGACGACGGCATCAGCCTCGATGGTCTGAGCGCCAGTGAGCTGGCCAGGCAACTCGCGAGGGAGCTCCTGATCGTGGACCCGCTATTCGATGGATGGCATCGGGTTTGAGGGGTTTTGGGATGCCCCCCGGAGAATTTGTTTGACTGCTGAGCGTGCTTGTGATTTATTGCCCCCAGTCATCCCCTGAGCGATCAAAGGAGATCGAGCCATGCGTATAAAGCTTATTACATTCATAGTTTTGTTGTTTGTGCTTACCAGCGCCTGTATGAGTGAATCCGGCAGGATAGACAAGGCCAACAAGGCACTGGGCAGCAAACGCAATCCTATCAAGATGTATTTTGTGCCCTCGCTGGAAGCCGGCAAGGTAGTAGCCAGCGGCGAAGCCATTGCCAAAGCCCTGCAGGCTGAGACGGGCTATTACTTCAAAGTGGCGGTTCCCACCAGTTACGCGGCCGTCATAGAAGCGCTGGGAAGCTATCAAGCGGATATAGCCTGGCTGCCCACTTTCGCCTATGTGCTTGCCAAACAGAAGTATGACGCCGAAGTGAAGTTTATGACCGTCCGCAATGGTCTGAAACAATACCGGGGCCAGTTTGTGGCCAGGGCCGACAGCCCCATCAAGACTATCGAAGATATCCAGGGCAAAGTTGTGGCCTACACCGACGCCGCTTCCACCTCAGGATACATCTACCCCTCCGCCATGCTCAAAGAACAGGGCATCGAGCCTTCCCAGACGCGCTTCACGGGCTCTCACAATGCCGCCATCCTGGCAGTTTACAGCGGGACCGCGGATGTGGGCTGCACCTACTGGTCTCCTCCAGACAGCAGTGGACTGCCCAAAGACGCGCGTGAAAAGCTTCTGGACACCAAGCCGGACGTGCTGGAAAAGATAATCCCCATTGCCTTCACGGATTGGATCCCCAACGACACGGTCACCTTCCGCAAGAATATGCCCCAAGAACTGGAAGCCAAGGTAGTGAAGGCTTTGAACGAGTTTGCCGCCTCTGCCAAAGGCGGAGACATTCTGCGCTCCCTCTATGATATCGACGGTTTGCAGTATGCTACCGACGCGGATTACGACGTAGTACGTAAAACCCTGCAGCTGATGAAGCTGGACCCCTCGAGTTTTCTGAATTGACGTTGGTACCGCAGCTGGAGATCAAGTCGCTCAAAAAGAGCTACGATGGCCGCTATTTTGCCATCGACAATGTGAGTTTTGAAGTGCGGCAGGGAGACTTCATCATCCTTTTAGGGCTTTCGGGCAGCGGCAAGTCCACGCTCCTGAGATGTGTGAACCGGCTGATAGAACCCAGCTCCGGGGATATCCTCTTTAATGGCTCTTCCATCCGAGGTCTTAACGGCGCGAACCTCAGGCATTACAGACGGCGGATTGGGATGGTGTTTCAGCAGTTTAATCTGGTGAAGAATCTCTCGGTGCTCACCAACGTGCTCACGGGCCGTCTGGGTTACCATGGGGCCCTGAGTGGATTCAATTCCACCGACCTGGAAAAAGCCTATCGCAATCTGGAGCGGGTGGGCCTCAAAGATATGGCCCGCAGGGAAGTGAAACAGCTCTCCGGAGGGCAACAACAACGCGTGGGCATCGCCAGAGCCCTGATGCAGGAACCTCAGATCGTGCTGGCCGATGAACCCGTGGCCAGTCTGGACCCCGCCACTGCAGACAGCATCATGCAATACCTTGGTGAGATCAACCGGGAGGGGATCACCGTGATCTGCAGCCTCCATTTCCTCTCTCTGGCAAGGCGTTACGGCAACCGGGTGCTGGCCCTCAAGGATGGCAAAGTGGTCTTTGAAGGTTTGCCCAATCAGATCGACAACGAACGCTTCAAGCAGATTTACGGACAGGACGCGGAAGAGATTTGACGCCCAGCCACCTGGATGGACATAACTGATTTCAGCTTAAGTGTTTGAGCTCTATGGGCAGAAACAGGGTGACCTTGGTGCCTTTGTTCACCCGGCTTTGCACTTCCACCCTGCCAGCCAGAAGGTCCATCAATTCCTTGACCAGCAACAATCCCAGCCCCGTCCCGCTTTCATTGATGGTGCCTGGACGGCGATAATCCCGATCCATTTTAAAGAGGTCCGGCAGTTCCGCCCTGGGAATTCCCACTCCTTCGTCCTGGACGCTAAGCTGAAGGTCTTGCTCCGTTATCAGGGCCGCGATGATAATCTTCCCTCGGGTCTGGGAATACTTGATCGCGTTGGACAGCAGGTTGCGAAACAGGCTGGCGACCACCTGGCGGTCCGTCTCTAGTTGCAGATCATCCGGAATGCTCATCACGAGGTTGAGGTTTTTCTTGTTGATTTGGTCGTGAGCCCCTTCCAGGCCGTCTTCAATTACCGCCCGCAAGCGAAAGAAGTCTTTTTGCAGCTTCATTTTACCAGTCTGCACTCTGGTCCAGTCCATGAGGTTGTTGAGGAGCAGATTCATGCCTTGGGCGGCATCGCGGATCTGGGTGAGAAACTCCATGATCTCCGCGCGCTTGAAGTGATCGTAGTTCTGGCAGATGAAATCGCTGAGCGATATGAATGAATATACGGGATTCTGGAGATCATGAACGATGGTGCTGAAAAAACGGTCCTTCATCTGGTTCAGCTCTGAGAGCTGATCAGCCCTCTCTTTCAGCATGGTCTCAAGCTCGCGGCGATGAGTGACATCCGTGATAAAGCCGTCCAGATAGAGAGGGCTGCCGGATTCCCTGTATACAGCACTGCCCTGTTCCCAGACCCAGCGCAGAGACCCGTCCTTGCGGATGATGCGATATTCCATACGGTATTGTCGCTTCTTGGTCACGCCTTCACTCACAGCGTCCCTCACCAGTGCACGGTCATCCTCATATATCATGTCCCCATAGCTCATCAAGCTGTTGTAGAGAATCTCCTCGGGAAAGTAGCCGGTCACTTCGAAACATCCCTCAGACATGAACAGCATGGTCCACTTGGAATCGTTTTTACACCGGTAGGCGATGCCCGGCAGGTTGTGCAACAGGTTTTTCATCATCTCGGGGAGCAGCTGGTTGAAGGCCTCCACGCCATCTATGGCGAAGGGCAGATGCTGTGTTTTACTGCGGTTTGGGGTCATTTCCAGGACCTCTAATCTCTTATTCCCACCGCTTTATAAAAAGCTCGCGGCGCTGTGGGTGAGGGAGTGGTCCAGCGCGTGGGGACCAGGACCTCAAAGCTGCCCTGAGCGCTGATATTGATGAAATCATCATAAGGATCGGCAGCTCCAAATATCCTGTATGAGCTTGCCTGGGATACAGGGACAATATTCAGGACCAAAGAGCCGGACTGCAGATCTATGCTCAGGAGCGTTTCCACATAGGCGATCAGCTGCAGACTGGATGATGTGATTGCGGTGGATTGAGTTAACTCGCTGGGGCTGATCAGGATGCTGATCTGACGGTTGTCATCAAAATCGCTCCCATTGAAAGCCAGGACCAATCTGGCCGAGTTGGAGCTGAGGTATTGGACAGACTGGATGCTGAGGCCAGCGGGCCCATTCAGTAGAGTGAAATTGGCCAGATTGAGGCTGGGATCTGAGAATGAGGCGTTTTGAAGGTTTAACTGAAGCTGAGCGCCCTGGAGGTCGTATTCATAAACTGAACTCTGAGCTGCTATTAGGGCCGTTCCGTTGGGAAGCAGATTGACCGCCACCCAGGGAGAATACATGCTGTAGCCGCTCAGGAAATAGGACCTCAAACGATAGTAATAGGTGTTCATATTCGATAGGCCAGAGATAGTTTTAGCGTTTGAAAGGGCTGCGTCATAGTTGGTATAGCCGCTCACAAAGCTGCTGAAAAGGCTGTCTGTGGCCACCTGCAGATAGTATTTGGTGGCTGAGATAGGCGTGCTCCAGTTGGCTGTGAAGCCTGTTTGCGTCAAGCTTGTGGGCCCAGTGGGAACAGGGCTCCAGATATATTGCGCGTAGCTGGGATAGTCAATAAAGGGATTACGGTTGCCCTGACGCTCAAATATCCGGTCGTTGCGCTGTCTTTCTCTGGCATCGGGAGGATCCTGAACATGCCAGTTCAGCAGGGTTGAGAGCTTACCGTAATATGGCTCGCCGCTGGGGGATGTGTTTGTATAGTCAACAATTTCCAGATCATAGGAAGTGTCTGTCCCCTCATAACGCACAGCCATATACATGATCATTCGGGCCACGTCGCCTTTGTCCTCATTTCTGGGTTCCCAGGTGTTGGAAGATGTGTAGCAACCGGTTACCCCAGAATAACCTGGGTAGGGAGACGCGTCTGTATAAGCCGTTCCGCCCTCGTCAAAATCCCGGTTGTTTTTTGCGGAATTCACCGTGGCATCGCAGGGTCGCATGTGGTGAAGGTCGGTACCTGCAGGTCTGTTATCGCCAAAATCGCCGTGACTTTTACTCCAGGTATGCTCGCGGTTCCATTCTGTGATCCCTCCACCATAATGGTTTTTGGGAACGCTCCAGCCTGTGTAGAGCTCGATAACGTTATTGGTATTGGCTGGATCTTCATCGGTGTAGGGAAGTTGGGTCCAGAGCGCGTCATAGGAATACTGCGTGGTGTGGGTGGTCCTGAGCAGGGCATGAAGGCTGCTCTTGATGCTTGAGCCATAACCACTTATTCCGGCATAATATCCTATTCCGGTGGTATTGGATGTGGTGGCCGGGCTGGGATTGTCCGGAGCGGTAATAGTCAGAAAGCGGGTCGTGATCCCAGTTCCATTGTATTCATAAATTCTGAACCAGTAAGTGGTATTGGGTTGCAGGCCTGATACCAGGCAGCCATTGAAGGGAGTGCCTTCAATGATTTGGGTGGCCCCATCGAAGATAACCTGTTCTCCCGAGCCGGAATACACAGGATTCGCGGTCGGCTGAGTTCCATCCGCAGGGGCTGTGAAGCTGTTGCTGGCGTTGATTTTGACTATTCTGCGGTTGCCATTTCCAGCCGTCCATTCCAGGGCGATTTCATCGTTGGAGGGATATGCCACAATATTGGAAGCCTGAATCGTGGGAGTGCAGACCGACTGGCCTCCTCCTCCAAAACTGTGGGTGCCCAAATCGGAGAACGTGTCGATAGGATAAAGATCCCACTCCGTGTCCAGGGTCGTGAACGCCGTCGCACCAGTTCCCACCGGGTTTTGCGTGACGCCAGAGATCACGGTGGGCTTTCTGACCAGAGTCCTATCCTGAGTGGAGTATCCTCCGTCTGCCGTCCAGGCTGTCCCTGGATCGTTTCCAATCACGCCAAAGATGTCCACAAAGGCTTCGGTGCTGATTTTTTTGAGGGCGATGGCATCGTTTCCGTTGTAATTGATCACTCCGTTGTTGGTTGTATCAGCCACAGCAAGTATGTTTGGATTGGAACCTGAATTGACTATCACAAAAACATCCATAGGCGCAAGGATGCCGTTCAGAGTAAATGTGCTTGTTGGAGTTGAGTTTCCGTTAAAATACGTCTCCAGCTTGTAATTGCTCAGATCGACAGGAGCGCCTGTCCCGTTGAATATCTCAATGGCTTTGTTGTTGCTGCTTCCTTCAATATACTCCGAGATCAAGAGATCTGTGGCATAAACGGCCGGTTCGTTCACCGTGCCGGATAAGCCCAAAAGCTGAGCTTCGGCCCCTCCGCCCGTGTGAGTAGCGCTTTGATTGTAGCTTCCAGCGCTCAGGCCAGAGATCATTCTCACGTAAACAGTGGCGCCGAACTGGGAATCATTATAAGGCACCAGCAGACTGGAGCTGTAGCTGCTGCCCGTGCTGGAGAACTCAAAAGCCGCGGCCCCGGCGATGGATATATTTCCGGAAGCGGGGGAGAGGTTCTGGCCAGAAATCGTGTAAGTTTGAGGATCGGACGGCCCCTCTTCCTGGACATATGTGAAGCCCGTGAGGCTGGTGGGAGCTAGCGTCAAAGTGGCTGGAGCGACCGCGTAGTCGGTGAGAGTGATATCGTCTATGTTCAAACGTAAGTTTGTGGTACCAGACTCGGTTGCCCGTTTGATTCTGATCCTGACATTGCCGTTCAGGTTGAGGGTGGAACTGAAGGACTGCGGCATATCAGAACTGCTGGCGGTAAACGATGGACCGGTTTGAATCCAGGAGCTGCCGCCATTGACGCTGTATTCCACCTTCCAATCCACCTGAGTGTCGGTCCCGTATCTGCGATATTGAAATGTGATAGCGCCAATGCCGCCAGTCTTATCGGCCAGCATGGTCATGGAGGAAGTGCCGTAACCTCTCAGGCGGGCTGACCGGGCGCCGTTTTTCCAGTCTGCGGTATCTGTTCCAATCAGGACTTCAGTCAAATTCCATGATATCCAGTTGAGGGTCACATTCCCGCTGGCATAGGCCAACTTCGTTTCTCCCGCTCCTTCGAAACCGACTATGTATTGCGCGCTCAGGATGCCGGCGAGCATCAGCAGAACAGCGGTCAGTAAAGCGTATTTGGGCATTTGGTCTCCAATAATGGTATCAATGAATATAGAAATATCATTATGACGCGCGTAAGCATATCCGTCAAGCTGATTTTTTGGCGGGTAGCCAGAGGAGTGTGGATATAAGTCCATCATCTCAGATGCGATAAATATTCTCAACCCTCTCTACCCTTTTAACTTTCCCATCAGCCTCCTTTACACCACCTATGCCTCACCTATGCCTCTCCTTTGCTTTGGCATGGGTGGAGCGAAAGTGGGGTAGAGGGGAACTGAAAGAGAGTGCTTGACACAAACAGCCCCTCGAAAAAGATGGCGCTCCGGTCAGA
>ERZ795059.237-NODE-237-length-77950-cov-9.489236_pt1 | contig 77950 bp, 62 predicted proteins | sample MGYA00375143_ERZ795059 | MGnify/ENA primary metagenome ERZ795059 (study PRJEB30188, sample SAMN05720168) | activated sludge metagenome | isolation source: Anaerobic digester | place: USA | collected 2015-01-07 ... | reverse complement strand
GGCCGAAGGAGTTTTCATCGATATCCAAGGCGCGGCGCATGAGGGGTTCGGCCTCGGCCAGCCGGTTAGTGGCCTGGAGCAACTGGGCCAGGTTGTTGAGGCGAATGGCGACCTTGGGATGGTCCGGGCCGAAGGAGTTTTCATCGATATCCAAGGCGCGGCGCATGAGGGGTTCGGCCTCAGTGAGCCGGTTGGTGGCCTGGAGCAACTGGGCCAAGTTGTTGAGGCAGGCGGCAACATTGGGATGCTCTGGACCTAATGAATTCTCCCAGATTTCCAAGGCGCGGCGCATGAGGGGTTCGGCCTCCGCCAGCCGGTTTGTGGCCTGGAGCAACTGGGCCAGGTTGTTGAGACAGGCGGCAACATTGGAATGCTCTGAACCTAATGAATTCTCAAAGATTTCCAAGGCGCGGCGCATGAGGGGTTCCGCCTCTTCCAGCCGGTTGGTGGCCTGGAGCAACTGGGCCAGGTTGTTGAGGCAGATAGCAACAGTGAGATGATCATGTCCTAAAGAAATCTCATTTATTTCTAGTGTACGACGTAATAATGGTTCTGCATCAATAAACAATGCTTTAGCTTCTAGAAATAATCCAAACTGATTCATCAATCGGGCGGTGGGTTCGGATATCCCAAGGATATCGGCTTGGGCGGTGATCGTCAATGCATGGGGATGAAGCAAATTCATCACCGGCCATGTCCGAACATCGTCTGTTTCAAAAGGGGTTGCTGCATTGATGAGCGCGAGGGCGATTTGTATCCATAGGGGATGGGAATCGTTGGGGAGACGGGATCGGACGACTTCCTGGACCAGGCGGTGGAGGGAGAAGGCGTTGTTTTCTTCGGGCGTGATAAGGGAATAGGTGTAGAGGCCGGCCAGGGCTTCGGTCACATCGAATGGGATTTGAGGGGATGATTTCTTTTTCTTTTTTCCGGTTTCTTGTACCACATCCAAGGCTTTTTGCAGAAGGTCTTCTTGGCTTTCAAAAAGGAATTCGGGGATGGGGTCGGGGGCGAGGAAGGCGCAGATATTCAGTAGGAAGCGGGCCTGCGGGGGGAGTTGATCGAAGCTGGTTTGCCAGGCGAAGGCCAGGGAAAATGGATATTCGGTTTGGAGCGTATCATGCCATTCCAGGACGGACTCGCGTTCGGTTTCCCAGATCTGGAGATAGCGGTCGAAGCTCCAATGGCGGCTGGCGATGTAGGCCGCGGCCAATTCGAGGGCGAGGGGCAGGCCGTCGAGTTTTTTTGCGAGTTCTTCGGCGCGTTGTTGATCCTCCGGGGATTTGGCGCGGTCGTGTTCGGTGCGTTCGAGGAGGTAGGCGGCGGCATCTTTGATGGCGAGGATATCGAGTTCATGGCGCTTCACGGCGGGCGACCAGTGTGCGCGGCGTGTGGTGATGAGGACACAGCCGTTATTCAGCCGTGGCAGGAGCGGCAGCACGGCGGCCGCGGCGGCTTCGGCGTCCACGTTATCGAGGATAAGGAGCCAGCCGGGATTCGTTTCGAGCCAGTGCAGGACGGCGGCGGTTTTGACGGGTTCTTCGCGGGCGTCGCGTTCCGGGAGGTTTAAGAGATCCGCCAGTGCGGCGAGATTGGCATGTACGGCCGCCGGGGCATCCGCGCGGACAAATAGCAAAGCGGTGTATTCGCGGGCGTAGCGATAGGCGTATTCGATGGCGAGGCGGGTCTTCCCGATGCCGCCGAGCCCGTGGATGGCCTGTTTCTGAACCACGGCGGTGGTTTTGTTTTGGGTGAGGGAGGCGTGGAGTGTTGCGAGAGCGCCTTCGCGGCCTTTGAATAGATCGCCAAGAGTGTCCAGGGGGAGGTTGTGGAGGGGGAGATGATTTTCGGGTACATGATGTGGCTCATGGAGTGGGTTGCTGAGAGTCTGGATAAGTTTCTGATAGGGATCGAGCAGAGGAGCTTCTTCGTCAAAACGAATCCCAACAAGGCTGTATAGCCATGTTGGCATTTCCACGGCTTCCAGGATAAGGGGAATCAATCGATATTTGCGCTCCGCCATATCGAGCACTTTGCAGATAATGGCCTCTTCTTCACAGTTGCCACTTTGCAGATACCGTGGAGATATAACGGCGAGGGTAAACCGGCTTTCTTTAATGCAACGTTCCATCTCGGACAAGAATTTAGCATTTGGGCGAAAGTCTATTTCATCCAGAGCGATTTTGAACCCTGCATCGATAAGCTCTTGACGGAGATTCCGAGCAAAGGTTTTATCGGGTTCGGCATGGCGGTAACTTATAAACGCATCGTACACCATTGCAGGATCGTCGTTGGTCATGAAGTCGTCTCCCCTAGTGGTTAAAGACCGGAGATATATTAGTACAGGGATTGGGAGAGAATCCAATGGAACGCGGAATGGGTAGGAATGGGATGAATGGGCGAAAGGACACAAAGGACATAAAGGACGAAAAGGACTGAGGGGGGGTAGGCGGGAGGCGGGAGGACATCTACGAAACGAGGGGGACTTTGGAGTGCGGGAGCTTGCTCCCGCTTTTTACTCTTTCACACGCATATGGGCAAATACTCGAAACGAGGGGGTGCACGGACGGACACCGACTAACATGGACAATATGGACAACATGGACGGAGTGGACGGAGTGGACGGAGTGGACAGGGTGGACAGGGTGGACAGGGTGGACAGGGTGAACGGAGTGGACGGGGTGGACGGGATGGACACGATGGACGGATATGGACCCGGTTTCGCCCTACGGGCTTCCTCCTTCGCTAAAGCTTCGGAGGACAAGACGCCGTGGCAAGCCGATAGCGATAGTGATGGGGAATGAGAGAATAGGACCAATGGGACCGATAGGACCAATGGGACAAGGGGAAGAAGGGGAAGGCAACTATAAAGTAGGAAAGGATAGTGATAGTGATACCGATAGCGATTACGATAGCGATAGGGATGGGAATGGGAGAATAGGACCAATGGGACCGATAGGACCAATGGGACAAGGGGAAGAAGGGGAAGGCAACTATAAAGTGGGAAAGGATAGCGATTACGATAGCGATAGCGATCCCGGAACCGGGAACCCGATCCTCCAATCCAATTCCCCTGTGGTTTTGACATAAACGCGGGTTGCGCCGTATCATACGTTTTTTATCTGGGTGATCAGGCCAATTCATTGGAAATAGTAAGTATGGGACGGATTATTGCCATTGCGAATCAGAAAGGCGGGGTCGGGAAGACCACGACGGCGGTGAATCTGGCGGCGTGTCTTGCGGCGGCGGATCGCAAGGTGGCGCTGGTGGATTTGGATCCGCAGGGCAACGCCACGCAGGGGCTCGGCACCGATAAGAATGCCGCGGATCATACGCTGTACGACGTTATGGTGAACGATTCGCCGGTATTGGAAGCGGTTCGTCCAACGGAGGTGGAGAATCTTTCTATTCTGCCGTCCAATCGCGATTTGGTGGGGGCGGAAGTGGAATTGATGGGCTTGGACCGGCGCGAGTTTTTCTTGAAGGAGTGCATCACTCCGCTGCATGATTTGTTCGACTATGTCTTCATCGATTGCCCGCCGTCGCTGAGCCTGCTGACGGTGAACGGTCTCGTGGCGGCGGAAGGCGTGATTATTCCGCTGCAATGTGAATATTATGCCCTGGAAGGACTGAGCGAACTGTTGCAGACGGTGATCCGGATCCGGGACAACCTCAATCCGGGGCTTTCGGTGCTGGGAGTGTTGTTGACCATGTACCAGCATACGAATTTGTCGCGGCAGGTCGTGGACGATGTTCGGGAACATCTCGGCAATAAAGTGTTTCAGACGATCATTCCGAGGAACGTGACGCTGAGCGAAGCGCCGAGTTTCGGGAAACCGGTTATCTATTATGATCTCAAGTCCGCCGGGGCGCAGGCGTATCTGGCCCTGGCGCGGGAGGTAATATCGCGTGGCTAACATGAAGAAAAAAGGACTGGGCAAGGGCCTTGGCGCCTTGATCGGCGGCGTGCCGTTTTCCGTGGACAAGATCCCGGAGACGGGCGAAACGCTTCCGGATGGCGCGCGGCTGTTATTGCTGGACCCGCGGGAAATCCAGCCGAATCCGAAGCAACCGCGGCGGGTGTTCGCGGAAGAATCGCTGACGGAACTCGCGGAATCCCTGCGGCGGGACGGGATGCAGGAGCCGGTGATTGTCCGGAAGGCAAAGGACGGGTATGAACTGGTGAGCGGCGAGCGGCGGGTGCGGGCGAGCGTGATGGCGGATATGGAGCGCATCCCCGCGATCTGCCGGAAGGTGTCGGACCGCGACATGCTGAAGCTGGGGCTGATTGAAAATATTCAGCGGGAAGATTTAAATGCCATCGAGTTGGCGCTGGCGTATCAGCAGCTTATCGAAGAATTCAAATGCACCCAGGAAGAACTCGCGGAGCAAATCGGCAAGAACCGGGTGACCGTGACGAACACGCTGCGGCTGTTGCATCTGCCGGAGGTGATGCAGGAGCAAGTGGCGGATGGCTCGCTGACGATGGGGCATGCCAAGGCGCTGCTGTCGATTGAATCGCCCACGGCGCAAATGGCGGCGGCGCGCAAGATCATCAAGCAGGGCCTGTCGGTGCGTCAGGCGGAGCAACTTGCGGCGCAGAGCAAGCCGAAAGAGAAAAAAGCCGTTGTCAAGGATCCGAATGTATCGCAGATCGAAGACAGCCTGCGGCGGAGCCTGGGCACGAAGGTGTCGTTGAAGGCCGGCAAGAACGGACGGGGCCGGATCGAGATCGATTACTACAGCCTGGACGAACTGGATCGCTTGCTGAAATTGTTCCGGGCGCATTCATAACACGAAGACCTATGTAATATTGAAGGATATCATTGCATGTTTGACATCAAGTTGGTGCGCGAAAATCCGGAGGCGGTGCGGGCAGGCTTGGAGAAGCGCGGCGGGAAAGTGGACCTGGCGCCGGTGCTGGCCACGGATGCCCAGCGGCGGAAGGTGTTGTATGAGATGGAACAGCTCCGCGCGGAGCAGAACCGCACGTCGGGGGAAATTGCGAAGAAAAAGCGGGCGGGCGAGGATGCCTCGGATCTGCTGGCGTCCATGAAAGATGTGAGTGAGCGCATCAAGGGGCTGGACGAAGAAGTGCGTCAGGCGGATGAACAATTGCAGGGATTCATGCTGACCATTCCCAACCTGCCGGATGAATCGTTGCCGGTGGGCGCGGATAGTTCGGCGAACCGGCTGGAACGGCAATGGGGCGAGCCGCCGAAATTCGATTTCACGCCGAAAGACCATGTGGAAATCGGCGAAGCCCTCGGCATTCTGGATTTTGAGCGCGCGGCGAAAATCGCGGGTGCGCGCTTTTGCGTGTCGCGCGGGGCGGGCGCGCAGTTGGAACGCGCCTTGATCAATTTCATGCTGGACATCCACACGCGGGAACATGGCTACACGGAAATTCTGCCGCCGTTCATGACCAATTCCGACAGCATGCGCGGGACGGGGCAGCTTCCGAAGTTTGCCGCGGATTTGTTCAAGCTGGAAAACACCGATTTTTGGCTGGCGCCGACGGCGGAAGTGCCCGTGACCAATATTCACCGGGACGAGATTCTGGAAGACGCAAAACTCACCATCAACTACTGCGCCTATACGCCGTGTTTCCGCAGCGAGGCGGGGTCGTACGGCAAAGACACGCGCGGGATGATCCGGCAGCACCAGTTTAACAAGGTGGAACTGGTGAAGTTCACGCGCCCGGAAGACTCATGGAATGAATTGGAAAAACTTACGAACAATGCCGAACGCATTTTGCAGTTGCTCGGACTGGCGTATCAGGTGGTCACGCTGAGCACGGGCGACCTTGGATTTTCCTCGGCGAAGACCTATGATTTGGAAGTGTGGCTGCCCGGGCAGAATGCGTACCGGGAGATCAGTTCGTGTTCGAATTTCCTGGCTTTCCAGGCGCGCCGGGCGAATATACGCTTCAAGCGCGGCAAGAAACCGGAGTTTGTGCATACATTGAATGGATCAGGGCTTGCAGTGGGCCGCACGGCGGTCGCCATTCTGGAAAATTATCAGCAGGCGGACGGCAGTGTGGTGATTCCGGAGGCATTGCGCCCGTACATGGGCGGGCGGGAACGAATCGAGGCCAAATCATGAGCGAAGTACTTCACGAAGCGGCAGAGGCGATTAAGCGAAGTCCATTGGTAGTGGCGGTGACCGGGGCCGGGATCTCGACGGAGAGCGGTATCCCGGATTTCCGGAGTCCGGGCGGTTTGTGGACAAAATATCCGCCGGACGAGTACGCCACCTACGAAGCGTTCATCGACAATCCCGACAAGGTGTGGACGATGTTCTACGAGTTGGGGGAAACGCTGCTGAACGCGAAACCGAATCCCGCGCATTACGCGCTGGCGAAACTGGAAGAACTGGGCAAGCTGCAGGGGGTCGTCACGCAGAATATCGATGGCTTGCACCAGCAGGCCGGGAATACGGTGGTGGTGGAATATCATGGCAATATCAACGTGTTGAATTGTTCCGCATGCTGGCGGAAGCGCAAAATGGATCTGACCTTCAAAAAGATCGGCGCGCCGCGTTGTGAATGCGGGGGCTACATGAAACCCAACGTGGTGCTCTTTGGAGAACCCATTCCCCATCAGGCGATGATGCAGGCCGATACGCTGGCGCGCACCTGCAACGCAATGATTGTGGTGGGCACGTCCGCGCAGGTATATCCCGCCGCCGGGCTGCCCTATGCGGCCACGGAGAACGGCGCGTATATCATCGAATGCAACACGGAACCCACCGATTTTACCCACCGTATCACGGATGCTTTCCTGGAAGGGCCTGCGGGGGTGATGCTTCCCAAACTCGTGGAACTGGTGCAGCAATAGGGAAGCTTTCAGCGGTCAGCTTTCAGCGGTCAGCGGTCAGCTTTCAGCGGTCAGCGGGAAGCGGTCAGCTTTCAGCGGTCAGCGGTCAGCGGGAAGCGGTCAGCGGTCAGCGGTCAGCGGGAAGCGGGAAGCGGGAAGCTATCTGTAAAAGACCCGGAAAGCATAAAAAAGTGTTATACTGTGGGTGTAGCGGTATTCCCTTATGCATGAAGAGTGGTTGAAGGGATGTTGCATGGGTGAGTGAAGTAATTTTCTAGTGGTTTCAGGACGGAGGTGCTCTTTGAGCAGCCACAAGGAAGAGAGGTGTCGTATGGTGAGGATTATTGTGGTGCTTTGCGGGTTGTTTGTGCCGGTGTTTTCGGTATGGGCCACGGTGTGGAACATACCCGGGGATTTTTCGACGGTTCAGGCGGCGATAGACGCGCGTGATCCCGAAGATCCCTATGAAACAATTGTCCATCCAGGGGATACGCTCATGGTGGGGCCCGGAACCTATCCGGGTTTTGACATAGGCGGAGTTTTTAACACTATCACGGTTTGTTCGTCGCATGGACGCGATGTCACCTTTATTGACGGTCAGAAGACGGAAGATGTTGGCGTTGATGTGAGGAGCGCAAATGTTTGCATAGAGGGTTTCACGATTAGAAATTTTCGTTCCTTGGGGATGTATCTCATAGCGGATGGGATCCGGATTAGGAACCTTCGTTTAGTATCGAATAATTATAATTTGGAACCAGAAGGCTGGGGCGGGTCAGGGATAAGCTTGCAGGGGTCGAATATGGAGGTTTCGGACGTAATTGTCCAGGACAACACGTATGGAATCCTGACTTCAAGCGGCTCTGGGCATAATACGCTCAGAAAAGTAAGTATTTCACACTGCCGTGAAGCGCTATTGTTAAGCGGTCATGATCATCTTATTGAGAAGGCAACCATCACGGGATGTAATTATGGGATTAATTTTACTCCCAATGTTGCCGAGGCGGAGGTCAACAACACGATCCGGAAGTGCGTCATCATGAACAACAAGTACGCGGGGATAAATATCGGCTACACCGATTTGCCCGCGGACACCAACACTGTCTATGACAATTATTTTGCCAACAATATGGATCATATCAAGGCGCCAGAAGGGGCGCGGGGCATTCGGTGGAATATAGACAAAACGGAGGAGCGGAACATTTTGGGGGGGGAGTTTACCGGGGGAAATTATTGGGATGACTATGCGGGTGCTGATCTTGATGAGGACGGTCTTGGAGACACGATTCTGCCGTATGGCAATGGGATCGCGGGCGGGGGGCCGGATGGGTCCGGGGAATCCTGGACCGGCGATTTTCATCCGCTTGTGGGGTCATTGCCCGATCTGTCGGTAACGGCGAGCGATATCACCGTGCCGGGTACGATTGAGGTGATGTTTTCGGAGTCGGCGGAACAAACCGAAGAAGTGAGTGCAACGGTCCGGAATCTCGGGGCGGGACCTGCCGGAAATATAAATGTTGTCTTATACGCCAACGGTTTCCAAGCGGGCAGCAGCATGATTGCATCGATCCCGGCGGGCGGCTCGGCCTCTACAACGGTTAGCTGGAACGTGGTGGATATGATCCATCTGCACATGCGGGATCTTGAGGCGGAAAACCGTGATGCGGCCAATACGGTCTGGGCGGAACCGCCTCTGGAATTGAAGGTAGTTGTTGACCCCGAAGAAGACATTCTTGATTTGAACCGGGCGAACAATTCCGCAGTGAAGCCGGCGGTATTGCATGTGATTCCGGATCTAGAGATCACGGAAGTAGTTCCGATTCAGGTGGTGCGGGACGTTCCGCTTATTTTAAACAAGGTGATGATGACGCGGGTATTCATGCGGCTGGCGCCCTTCTGCCAGGAGGTATTCTCCGTGGTGCATGGGATAAAAGCCCGGGTGAGTTTTGATGATGGCAATGCGCCGCAGGAAATGCCGGACGCGCCGGAAATGAGTCTGGTGGATAAAGAGGGCACGGGATACATTGTACCCCGGAATAAAGTGAGCATGTTTAAGAATCTCATGAACAATACCGTGCAATTGAAGCAGTGCCTTTTTGAGAATGGCTGGGACGCACTGAATCTGGAGCACGCCGCTGGCACGGGTCCAGAGCCGAAGCGGGTGGGAACTCTGACGGTCGAGGCGGAATTGTTGAACTGGGATTCGGACCTGACCGTAAATCATGCCACGGCTACGGCAGCCGTCAAACAATCCACCATGAACGTATACCGGATTCTTTATATGCCCCTGGATTCCTGGGGAACCGATCACACGCGTCCGCTAACGCGGCATGTGACACTGTCGCACAATCATGCGATGTTTCTGGAGGCCATCTACCCGGTTCCGGAGGTGCGCGAGTATTATGGGTATAGCCGGGTAAACGAAGAAGGCCGCCCGCTGGACCCACCGACGATCTACAGTTTCTGGGTCGGCGAACGGGTGCGGCTCGCGCGCAAGGCTACGTTGATATCCTGGTTTGACTGGGTGGATACGGTGGTGTGGGTGATTCCCGCCTTGGCGTTAGGGTTGGGCACTGCCGGAGTGGCGCAACCACAGGCCGGGATTGGCGTTTTTGTGGATGAGACGCAAGGATTCCCGCTGCATGTGAGCGCCCATGAGATCGGCCATACGTGGGGTCTCGCGGGTGGGCGCGGACATATCGAAGAATATCTCTCTGCGAGCAATATTCACGCCTTGTACCCCGCCGGAAACGGCTGGGATGTGAGAGGAGCCGTAAGCCGCTTGCTGAGCACCAGAAGTCATGCCCGATACAGCTTTTCGCCAACGGATTTAAGCGAACCGTTTAATCACCTCACGCACATGGGGGATCACTGCGTACCGTCCCCGTGGGTTAGGGAGGAAAACTACAGGCGGCTCATGGATGGGATGTGGCCTTGGGGCGGATTGGTTAACGGCGGGAGCGATCCGAGAATGCTTTTTGTGAGCGGCGAGATCCAGGAAGACGGAACGACGGAATTGTGGCCTTTTTTTACGCGTGACGGCATGGAGATGCCGCCGGAGGCGGGGGCCTATTCTTTCGATTGTGAGGCGGAGGGCGGCGCCATCTTGTCCTGCACCTCGTTTGATCCGTATTTCGAGAATAATGGAGAAGGCGTCTTCGCTTGCTTTGCTTTCCCCATACCATTCCCAGAAGGCACGGCGAATGTGCTTCTGCGGCACGAGGGAACCGTGTTGGCGCAACGGAGCGTTTCATCCACCCCGCCCGAACTGGATCTCGGCACAGTATTGGGGACGGGCGATGACTGGTTTGAGATGACGTGCACGGCGGATGATGAAGACGGGGACAGCATGGAATTTCTGACGGCGTACAGCAATGATGGGACTACGTGGATACCGTTGGAAAGCAGTTTCGCGAAGAAGAAGAAGAACGGCAAGAGCGCATTTACATTTGACAGCCTGCCCTTGCCCGGAGGAAGCGCCTGCACCGTCAAGGTCGTGGCCTCCGATGGCATTAACACCGTAGAGGAAGTGTCCGCTCCGTTTATAGTCCCGAAAAAGGCGCCGTCGGCGATCATTGGCGATCCGGAAACCGGCGCGGTGTATCACGAGCGCGACACGGTGTCGTTTAATGGATTCGGATACGACGCGGAGGATGGCACTGTAGACAGCGCCACGTATGTCTGGACGTCCAGCCGGGATGGGGAATTGGCACGGGGGTGCGAGGGTTTCTCCACGTCCATGCTTTCCGTGGGGGAACACACCATCACGTTGCACGTACATGACAGCGATAGCAATCCGGCGGAAAGCACGATTACAATCCAGGTGGAACCGGGCTTCACCGATTCCGATACGGATACGCTGCCCGACTGGTGGGAGGAGGAGAATTTTGAAAGCTTGATTCTAACAGCGGAAGATGATCCGGATGGCGATTTATACAGCAACGGCGAGGAATACGCCCAAGGAACGGATCCAAATGTCTCGGATGCGGAAGGCGAAGAGGAGGGTGCGATAGAAGGCACAGCGGAAGGCGAAGAAGAAGGAGTAGAAGAAGGAGAAGGAGAAGGAGTAGAAGAAGGAGAAGGAGTAGAAGAAGGAGAAGGGCTAGAAGAAGGAGAAGGCGGGAGTGAAGGCGAAGGGGAAGGCGGAAATGAAGGCGAGGGTGAAGGCGAAGAGCCGAAACCTGAGTGTGGATGTGATAAGGCCGGAACGCCAGGGAAAGCCAATGGTTTGTTCGGCGATCTTCTTCTCTTGACGTTGAGCGGGGGCGTATTAATCTTGAGCAGTGGCAGGAAGTGGTGAAATTGTGGTTGAATAAGCTGTTATAGGGGAAAAGGGGGCGAAGTTGCGCGGGTGTGCAGGTTTTTTTGGGGTGCAGAGGGGAAATCTTTAGACAATGCGGTGGATTTTCTTTAATTTGTCGGATTTTCTATATATTGTGGTGCGGTAGGAAATTGCCACTAGCTGTTGTGGCAAAAAGGGCAGTTGTAAGTGGTTGGGAATACTGGGGAAAGGGCACTTTGTGAAAAGTGAAGAAGCGGGCTTGACATGGGGGGTATTTTGTGGTAGCTTTTTGGAGTCTTAGTAGAGACTGAGTGGAAAACTAGTGGTTAAATTGGGGCTTGGGTATGAGCATAGCAGAGTCGACAGGAAGTACGGCCGAACAGGGCAAGTATTCTGGGGAGTCGACTGCCTCGTTGGATGATAAAGGGCGGATGAATATTCCGATGCAATTCAGGATGGTGATGGAGGTGTTTGATCATGACACGTGGTATTGCACGCGGGGGTGGGATAATTCGATATTTTTGTTTGACAGCAAGAAGTGGGGGGAGTTGTTGAAAGAGATGGATATGAGTTCGACGCTGGATCCGGAGATGATGGATTTCCGGCGATTTTTTATTGGCGGCGTGGCGAAGGTGCGGCGGGACAATCAAGGGCGCATTCCGCTGCCGCAGGCGCTTCGCGAGTATGCGGGGATAGATCGCGAGGCGGTGATCATAGGGGTGATTGATCATTTGCAGGTTTGGTCGAAGGAAACCTGGCGTGCATATCAGGCGCGACAGGCGGAACAATACAAAGCGATGGCGGTCCGGCTTTTTGGGCGTAAGACAGGTCAGATCGCCGCAACCGAGGGAGATGCGCAGGGTGCTTAAGATCGAACGATTGGAGAGTGGAGCGATCACAGTGCTCCGTCTGGATGGCGACATTGATGAGGACGGGATGAACATGCTTCGTCTGGCATTGGCGAAGTGCATCCAGGATCAGCGGTGTCACCTTGTGGTGAATCTGGAACAAGTGAAGTTTGTGAGCTACATGGCGGTGGGGGTTCTGGTGGAGCGGCTGCGTCAGCTTCGCGCGTACCGGGGCGATATGAAACTGGTGGGCGTGAATCTGTATACGGAGCGTTTGTTCCGGATGGTGGGGGTGACGAAGGTGTTTGAGATGTTCCGCGCAGAGCCGCTGGCGATTCAGGCGTATCGCGAGGCGGCGTGATGGTTGCGCCATGAGTGGCGCGGCGGAACATGTGCCGGTTCTCGCGGAGGCGGTGGTAGCGTGGCTGGCGGTGCGGCCGGAGGGCGTGTATGTAGACGCGACGGCCGGTCTGGGCGGCCACTCGGCGCTGATTGCGGAGCGGTTAGGCGGCGGCGGACGGTTGGTGGCTCTGGATCGGGATCCGGACGCGGTGGCGCAGGCCTGCGCGCGGTTGAAGCGGTACAGCCAGGCATCGGTCCACCACGCGAATTATGGTGAAATGCTTGAAACGCTGGTCCGCTTGGGCGTGAGCCCGGTGGACGGCGTTCTTTTAGACGCTGGTTTATCCAGCCGACAGTTGAATTCAGCGGAGCGCGGTTTTTCCTTTCAGGCGGATGGTCCGTTGGACATGCGGATGGATCCGACGCGCGGCATGACGGCCGGGGAGTATTTGGCCTGGGTGCCGGAGGCGGAGTTGGCGGCGGTGCTGCGGCGGTACGGGGACATCGGCCCGGCGAAGCGCATCGCACGCGCGATTGTGCGGCGGCGTGAATCCGGAGGATTGCACCGGACCAGCGATCTGATGGCGGCGGTGGGCGCAGGGCTTGATTTTGTGCGCGGCGTGCCGGAGGAGGTTCGGACGGTATTTCAAGCGATCCGCATCGCGGTGAACGAGGAGTTGCGGTGGCTGGAGGCGGGTCTTCGGCAGTCGGTGCGGCTATTGAAGCCGGGCGGACGTTTGGTGGTGATATCGTTCCATTCCGGGGAAGACCGGGTGGTGAAGCGGATATTTCAGGAGATGTCGCGTCCGCAGCGTGAATTGGAGCGTGATGGGCGCATCCGGAAGGTGATTCCGCCGATACTCCGGGTTTTGACGCCCAAGCCGGTTCTTCCGGATGCGGAAGAAGTGCGGGAGAATCCGCGCGCGAAGAGTGCGAAATTGCGGGCGGCGGAAAAGCTGACCGCGGGAGGAGAATGACACATGCATCGATTGATAAGCAGACACCGTCAGCGTGCGGCGCTGTATGGGTGGATTAAATGGATACCGGTGCTGGGGATTCCGTTTTCATTGATGTTTTTTGATGCGTGGTTAAATATTGCAACGCGGAACAATGATTACGATTTTGCCCGGTTGAGCAATCAGGTTCGCACGCTTACAGGGGAGCTGGAAAAGGCCCGTGCGCAAAAGGCGGAGAATGAGAATTTAGAGGATCTGGCGGCAAAGGCGCCGAATCTTGGCCTGGTGGAGCCGGGTCCCAATCAGATAATAACGATGCGTTGGGATGGCAAGTGGCGGGAACGGCCTGGTGAGATTCCGTTTGCGCTGGCCAGGGCGCAGGGCACGATAGATACAATGGCAGCGATTCCCGCGACGGGGCCGGTGCCGCTGGTTATTCCGGCGCCGGATCCTGCGGCGTCCGGTGCTGCAAATATCCCCTTGGCGTCCCCCCCCGTTTCTCCATCGCCGGAAGCGGTTACGGAAACGCCGAGCATTGCATCGATAGAATCGATGGAAGAGGCAAAATTATTGGGAAGCATAGCGATGGAGTAACCGGCATCGTGAAGACGCGCCGCGCCGGCGATGCCCCAGGGGAGAGATCGAGATGGATATGCGCCGCCGAGAGGAAAGTCAGGGAATAGCGGCCGCGTATGGCGGTCTGTTGCCGAAAACCGTTCAAACCCGGCTGAAGTGGGTTTTGGTGGCGTTTTTCGTGGCGTATGCCATAATCGGAATCCGGCTATTCTGGCTTCAGTTAAATCCACGGCATGAATTGACGGAAGAAGAGGCGCTTCACATAGGCGAAGTGGAGCTTCGGGAGCCGCGGGGGGAGATTTTCGACCGGAACGGGTTGATGCTGGCGACGGAACGGCAGGTTCCGTCGTTGTGGGCGGATCCGAGGCTGGTAAGGGACGCAGCGGGATTATCGGAGGAATTGAGCAAGCGGCTGGGGTTGGATCCGGTGGAGTTGCTTCAACGATTTTCCCAAAAAGACAGCAAGGGGAATCTTCGCCGGTTTGTATGGGTAAAGCGCTGGCTCACGGACGTTCCGGAGAGTGTAATCAACGAGATCCAAGACATGAGCGGGGGGGCGGTGGCGGTACAATCCGAACCGATTCGTTTTTATCCACAGGGCGATACGGCGTCGCATTTGCTGGGATTTGTGAATCGGGCGGGGGAAGCCTGCGAAGGATTGGAGCAGAAGTTTGACAAGCATTTGCGGAGCGTTCCCGGGAAGTACCGCGCGCGGAAGGATGGCACGCGTCAGTTGTTAGAATCGCTGACCCTGGAGTATCAGGAGCCCCGGGGCGGGGAGTCGGTGCAACTGACGATTGACTCGGACATCCAACATACGCTGGAGCGTGCGCTGGATCAGAAGATGGAAGAAACGAAGGCGGAGGGTGCCATGGGGCTCATCATGAATCCGTTTACAGGCGCCCTGCTTGCGCTGGCGACGCGGCCTGCGTTTGATCCGAACCGCTATGACGCGTATGCGCCGGAGCTTCGGAAAAACAGTGCGATCATCGACGTGTTCGAGCCGGGTTCTTCCTTCAAGATCGTCACCGCTTCCGCCGCGCTGGAACAAGGCATAATCACACCAGAGACCATGATTAACTGCGAGAACGGTTCTTTTAATCCATATGGACACAGGATCAAAGACGTGCATAAAATGGGAACCGTTCCTTTCACCAAGTGTTTCGAAGAGTCCAGCAATATTGCGATGATCAAGGTGGGTGCGATGCTGGGCCCCGATCGTTTGTCGGAATGGATTAGCCGGTATGGTTTCGGGGAGAAAGCGAGTCAAGATTTTTCATTGGAAAGCGCCGGGTTAGTACCGCCGCGCAAGACGTGGTCCCGCCTGACAATGGGGTCGTTGCCGATGGGCCAGGAGGTGGCGGTGACCATGACCCAATTGGCGCGGGCGTTTGCGGTGATTGCCAACGGCGGGTACCTGGTGGAGCCGTATTTTGTGGAGCGCGCAGTATCGCGGACGGGGGAAGTGACCTATTGGCACAAGCCGGAAACACCGGTTCGGCTGCTGTCGCCCGGGACGGCGGAGACGATGAAGCGGCTTTGTTTTCAGGTGGTATTGAACGGGACGGGGCAGAAGGCGTTAATTCCAGAGTACCGGGCGGGTGGTAAAACGGGGACGGCGCAGGTGGCGCGGCCGGCAGCGGAAGGCGGCGGCTTTATTCCCGGTAATTACACGGCGATTTTTGCGGGGTTTGCGCCGGTGAACCATCCGCAGGTGGTGGCGGTAATCATTGTGAAGCATCCGCTGACGTATCCGTATTATGGCGGCTGGGTATGCGGCCCGGTATTTAAAAATGTGGTTCGCGACACCTTGATCCGTCTGAATGTGCCGGAAGATCCAGTGCTGGATGAGAACGGCCAGCGGATCGATCTGAAGGAAAAAATGAAAGTGGCGGAGAAGCTGGCGGCGGCGGAGAAAAAAGCGAAAAAAGAGTTGGAAAAGGCGGAAGAAGAATCCGGGGATGCGGACACAATAGGGGACCGGGCGGATGAACTGGCGTTTGCGGCGTCACTGAGTCATTTGTGGGAACCGATGGATGGTTTGGAACTGGGAGCGGAAAATCCGGATGGTATTAATCGTACCAAACCGCTGCCGGATTTTACGGGGATGACCAAACGCAAAGCCCTGGAAACCTTGCGGAACCTGGGTATCCCCTGGGATCCCAAAGGCACGGGATGGGTAGTGGCGCAAACACCGGCGCCGGGCACGCCGTTAGGGTTGGTGCCGGTATGCACTTTGGAGTTTTCCCCAAAACCCGATGTGGCGGCGGTGGAAGAGGCAGATGGAAAAAAACAGACTACATGACGTGCTGGCCTGCTGCGGCGGATGTCCAGACGATAAAATTATCGAGGCCCTTTTGCCGATAGGGCTGGTGACGGAAGATTCGCGCCGGGTGAAGCATGGGGCGCTGTTTGTGGCGGTTCGGGGCGAACACACCGATGGTCATGATTTTGCGGCGCAGGCGGTTTCGGGGGGCGCATGTGCAATTCTGGGGGACCGGGCGGGGATATCGGAGTACTGCGGCGTTCCCTATGTTTATGTGAAAGAGGCGCGCAAAGCCGCGGGGCTGATTGCGCATCAACTTGCAGGTGATCCGACCCAGGGCATGGCGGTGATAGGGGTGACGGGCACCAATGGCAAGTCAAGCACGATTTTTATGGTGCAAAGCATACTGCAGGCGGCGGGGCATCCCACGGCGAAGTTCGGTACACTGGGGTATGAAATTGCGGGGGAGGTATTGCCTGCGCTGCATACAACGCCTTTTTGCGAAGAGCTGGCGGCGCATTTTGCGCGGGTGCGGGATTGCGGCATGCGTCATGTGGTGATGGAGGTCAGTTCGCATGCATTGGATCAGGAGCGGGTGTCGGGGATTCGTTTCATGGCGGGCGCATTTACGAATCTGACGCAGGATCATTTGGACTATCACCACGACATGGAACGTTATCTTCAGGCCAAACTGAAACTATTCGAACGAATCACAGGGGAAGGCAGTTTTACCGTGGTGAATGGCGATGATCCTTCAGCGAAGGCCTTTCTAGAAGCATCGAAGGTTCCGTGCATCAGGTATGGCACAAACGGCGAGGTACGGGCGGAGAGTTTTAACACGGACATTGACGGAACCCGCTTTGCGTTGACGACTCCCTGGGGCATGCAGGAGGTTTTCATGCATCTTGTGGGGCGTCATAACGTTTGGAATGCGCTCTGCGCGGCGTCGATAGCGGGCGGCCTGGGCATTTCGCTGGAGGCGGTGGCCGCGGGCCTGCGCGATCTGGCGCGCGTGCCGGGGCGATTTGAAGCGGTGAAGGCGGACCAGGATTTTCATGTGATTGTGGATTATGCTCATACGGACGACGGGTTGCGGAATGTGCTGGAGGCGGCGCGGGGGATGTGTTCGGGACGGATCATTACGGTGTTCGGATGCGGCGGGGACCGGGATAAGACGAAACGCCCGAAAATGGGCTCGGTGGCGGCGGCGCTGTCGGATGCCATTATTGTGACCTCGGACAACCCGCGGACGGAAGATCCACACCGGATATTGCTGGATATTGAGGTGGGATTGCAGCGGGAAGGCAGGCGCAAGGGAGAGGGATATGAGGTAATTGAGAATCGCAAGGAAGCGATCTATTCGGCGATACACATGGCGCAGGCGGGGGATTTGGTGATGATTGCCGGCAAGGGACATGAGGATTATCAGATAATCGGGACCACCCGCATCCATTTTGACGACCGGGAAACGGCTCGCGCAGCTTTGGAGGCGCGTGGCCGATGAATTGGCGCTACACAGCTTCTGAACTTGCGCGGATTGTGAACGCGCCTGCTCCCGCGCGGGATGCGGCATTTTCCGGGGTGTCGACCGATACCCGCACGCTTGAGCCGGGGCAGGTCTTCTTTGCCTTGCCGGGGACGAATTTTGACGGGAATAAATTTGTGGCGGAAGCGTTCGCCAAGGGTGCGGCGGGGGTGGTGTCTCAGATTGCTTTGGCGGATCGTCCGTGTGTTGTGGTGGAAGATCCCCTGAAGGCACTCCAGGTGCTTGCGGCGCATCACCGGGGCCGGTTCAGCCTGCCCGTGATAGCGATTACGGGTTCCTGCGGGAAGACGACGGCGAAGGACTGCATTTCGGCGGTGCTTGGCGCCAAATACCGTGTGATCAAGACCCAGGGCAATTTCAATAATGAGATTGGGTGTCCGTTGTCGCTATTGCAGCTTGATGCGGACACGGAACGGGCCGTTATTGAGATGGGCGCGAATCACCTGGGTGAAATTGCGCATCTTTGCCGCCTGGCGCGGCCCACGGAAGCGGCGATCACACTGGTGGCTCCGGCACACCTGGAAGGCTTTGGTTCTATTGAAAATGTGGCGGCGGCGAAAGCGGAAATCATGGAAGGGCTCTCCCCCGATGGATTTTTTTATGTAAACGCGGACAATGCATGGTGTTCGGAAATTGGCGGGCGTTTTTCAGGCGGAAAATGTTATTTCGGGCATTCAGGCGATGTGGTGGTGGATCGTCAGGAATGGGATGCATCGGGAGAGATGGTGGTGGATATCCGGCCCATTGGGCGGTTGCGTTTGCCGTTGGCGGTGCCCGCGCAGATTGCCAATGTACTATTGGCGGTGGCGGTGGGGCTGCACCATGGAGTGACGGAGTTTGAAGCCCCGCTGCGGGGTGCGTTGGAGCATGCGGCGCGATTTCGCGTCAGCCGGATTGGCGTATTGGAAGTGCTGGATGACAGTTATAACGCGAATCCGGCGAGCATGGCGGCGGCGCTGGAGGCGCTGGGGGCGCGGCCCGGGGGCGGGGCCCGGATTGCGGCGCTGGGCGACATGCTTGAGTTGGGCGCGGCGGCACGCCGGCTTCACCGGGAGATTGGCGAGGCGGCGGGGCGATGGGGCGTGAAGCATCTTTTTGCGTATGGCGCGCACGCCCATGATATGATAGAAGGCGCCTTGGCGGCAGGCGTGCCGCATGCGGAAGCCGTACAGGATCATGCCGCGATTGCGTCCGCCGTTCATGCCGTGGCCCATCCCGGAGATTCCTTCCTGATAAAAGGATCGCGCGGAACGCGCATGGAAACCATTCTGCCCGAGTTGCGGGCGTTGTATAAAGAACCAGCGGCTGAAAACGCACGGCATTAGGCCGTTAACAAGCGAATAAGAGGATACGTATGTTGTACTATCTGGCGCTTCTGCTGAAACCGTATCTCAGCGCCATGAACGTTTTTAGTTACCACACGGTGCGCGCGGGCGGCGCCGCAGTGACGGGGTTTATTTTCTGCCTGCTGGTGGGTCCCTGGCTAATCGAACAGTTGCGGGCGTTGAAGATAGGTCAATACATCCGCAAAGAGCATGTGGAAGATCTGCACCAGTTGCACAAGAGCAAAGCGGGCACGCCGACGATGGGCGGCACGATGATCATACTGAGCACATTGCTGTCGCTGGCGTTGTGGGGCAAATTGAACAACCGCCTGCTGCTTTTGTGTGCGGGGGTGCTCCTGCTGCTGGGGGCGGTGGGATTTTTGGATGATTATATCAAGCTTCGGCGGAAACATAACATGGGGCTGAGCGCCAAGGCGAAATTCATGGGCCAGATTCTTTGCGGGCTATTACTGGGCGTGTATTTGGTGAATAATCCCATCACCGTGAGCGCATCGTATATCTATCCCCGGGACGTGGTGGACTGGCGTGCGCTTGCACAAGAGTTATCGGAATCAGAATCCTCTCATGGGAATGCCGGCGCGGCGGTAATATGGAAAAACCTGGGACAGGACGCGCAAGCATCCGCCCAGGCGATTGCGTCTTCGGAAGCGCCGTCCGTGGAAGCGCGCCGCGCCTTGTTGCAGGGAATCAACCATATTCTTGGCGAGCGCAGACTATATGATGAACATATTTGGCCCGTGGAAACGTTAGTTCCAGAAGCTCAGGAATTGTTAAAGACAGATCCTAATACGCTGCATGAATTGGAAGTGGTGCGGCTGGATCGTCTGTTGTTGGAGGCCTCCATGCCCCATGCGCTGGCGAAGAGCGTGCCCAATCTCCATACCAAGGTGGGGATACCCGGTTTGAAGGATGTGTTTATCCCTCTGGGGCCGCTCTATGTTCTGTTTGTGGTCTTTTTGATTGTGTCGATTTCCAATGCGGTGAATCTGACGGACGGTTTGGACGGTCTGGCGGCAGGGGCGTCGATTTCTTCCATTCTGACCTACGCGGGGATTGCGTACGTGGTGAGCCGTGCGGACTGGTCGCAGTATCTTTATTTGACCTATGTTCCGGAAGCCAGTGAGTTGTTTGTTTTCGGGTTGGCGCTGCTGGGAACGGGATTGGGCTTTTTATGGTTTAACGCGCACCCCGCCGAGGTGTTCATGGGAGATACCGGTTCTCTGGCGCTGGGCGGGGCGATTGGCGCGATGGCGCTTCTGACGAAGCAGGAGTTATTGCTTCCGCTGGTGGCGGGCTTGTTCGTGATAGAGGCGGCAAGCGTGGTGATCCAAGTGGGATCATACAAACTGACGGGCAAGCGGGTGTTCCGCATGGCGCCGCTGCATCATCATTTTGAATTGTTGGGCTGGTCGGAAACCAAGGTGACCATACGTTTTTGGATTATAGCGTTGTTGCTGGCGCTGATGAGTTTCAGCACATTGAAATTGCGGTAAAAAAAGAGGAAAAAGCGCATGCGATTGCGCGGACGAAAAGTGACTGTAGTAGGGATGGGCCGTTCAGGCATCGGCGCGGTGAAGCTGTTGCTGTCCGAAGGGGCGGAGCCGTATGTGACGGATGCGAAGAATGACATTTCGTTATTGGAGCACCGCAAAGCATTGGATGCACTGGATGTGCAATATGAGTTGGGGGGCCACAGCGAGCATGCATTTGCGAATACGAGCCTGGTGGTGATTAGTCCGGGGGTGCCGGTGAACTTGCCGCAATTGCGTACGGCACGGGAGCAGGGCGTTCCGGTTTTGGCGGAATTGGAACTGGCCTGGCGGTTTTGCCGGTCGAAGGTGATTGCGGTGACGGGAACCAACGGGAAAACGACGACCACGGAATTATTGCGGGCGATGATTGCATCGTGCGGTTCCACTGTAGCGCTGGCGGGCAATAACGACACGCCATTTTCGCTGACGGTGTTGCAACGCACGGCGCCGGAATACGTGGTTTTGGAAGTGAGCAGTTATCAACTGGAGGCGGTGGATCAGTTCCGCCCCTGGATTGGCGCGGTGCTGAACCTGACGCCGGATCATTTGAGCCGGCATGGGGGGATGGAACACTATGCGCGGGTCAAGGAGCGGATCTTTGCGCGTCAGGGGGAGGGCGATGTGGCGGTGATCAACGATGATGACCCGTGGACGGCGGAAATGACGGCGCCGGACGATGTGCGTCTTTTGGCCTTTAGCACCCAGAAACGGGTTTTGGACGGGCTTTGGGTGGATGGGGAAGTAATTCGGCGGCGGTACACGGCGGTGGCGCGGCTTTCGGACAATCCGTTGCCGGGCCGGCACAATTTATCGAATGTACTGGCGGCGCTGACAATTATGCGGGCCGGCGGGTTTAATTGGGAGAAGACGCTGGAAGGGCTTCGTTCATTCAAGGCGGTGGAGCATCGCATCGAGCATGTGCTGAAGGCGGACGGCGTGAATTACTACAATGATTCGAAGTCCACGAATATTGACAGCCTTCGCGTGGCCTTGGAAAGTTTCACACAGCCAGTCGTGCTTATAGCCGGTGGACGGGGCAAAGGCAGCGACTACCGGGTGTTGCGCGAATTGATGCAGGAACGGGTAAAAAAGCTGGTGACGCTTGGGGAAGATGCACCGAAACTGACGGAAGCATTCGGCGATGTGGTGGCGGTGGAACAGGCGGAAAACATGGCAGGGGCTGTAGCGCTTGCACGGGCTTCCGCCGATGCCGGGGACGTGGTATTGCTCTCGCCCGGATGCGCCAGCTTTGACATGTATTCTAACTTTGAGGAACGCGGCCGCGACTTTAAAGCTTGTGTGGCCCGCATGACCAGGGAGATCAAGACATGAAAGAAGAAACGACTCTATTAATCACAGTGGTCCTCGTCCTGACATTGGTGGGGATATTGATGGTGTATAGCGCAAGCGCGGTAGGCGGTAATGATCGGGGCTTGCTGATACGGCAATTGTTTTATGTGGGGGTGGGGGTGGTCTTGATGTTCGGGGCGGCGCGCTTTGACTATCACCGCTTTACGGATAAATTCGTGTTTCGGGTTATGTTACTGACGGGGATAGGCATGTTGTTGTTGGTGCTGGTTCCTGGCATAGGCATCGAAGTGGACGGTGCGCGCCGCTGGCTGGGCATCAGCGGGATAACCCGATTCCAGCCGTCGGAAGTGGCGAAATTCGTATTGATTCTGTGGCTGGCGGCCAAACTCTCCCAGAACCGGGAACACGGGCGGGAATTTTTCCGGGGCTTTTTTCCGCCTGTGGCCGTAACCTGCCTGTTTGCAGGATTGGTATTGGCAGAACGCGATTTGGGCATTCCGGCCATGATGTTAGGCGTGGCGGGCATCATGATGTTTGTCGCGGGCATCCGGTGGCATTATCTGGCATTGAGCATTGCTCCGGCTGCGGCGTTAGCGGTGGGGTTGGTGGCGTTTTTCCCGCATCGCGTGCGCCGCATATTCGCCTTTGTTAATCCGTGGGATTACCGGGATGATGCGGGATGGCAGTTGATTCAAGGGTATTCCGCGTTTGCGCGGGGGGGCGTCCTGGGCAGCGGTGCGGGGGCGGGAGAACAGAAGTTGTTTTATCTTCCTGCCGCACATACGGATTTTATCTTCCCGGTGGTGGGCGAGGAACTCGGTCTGGCCGGTACGCTGACGGTGGTGGCGTTGTTCGGAGTGTTTGCGTGGGCGGCATACCGCATTGCCAAGCATGCACCGGACAATTTCGGAGGACTATTGGCTTCAGGGATTGCCTGCATGATCTCGCTGCAAGCGGCCTTTATCATGGCGGTAACCACGGGATTACTGCCCACCAAGGGCTTGCCTCTTCCTTTTATCAGTTATGGCGGCACGGCCCTGGCCGTGTTCCTGGGGATGGTGGGGGTATTGATCAATATCAGCATTCAGGCATCGGTTCCCGAATCCCACCGCGTACGGGCGCATGGGAACAGCCTTACAGCGGCCGTACGCGGGATTTCATGAGGCGGCATGCGCGTATTGATTACAGGCGGCGGCACGGGCGGGCATACTTCACCCGCCGTGGCGGTTATTCAGGAGCTTCGACGGCGGGTTCCGAATGTGGAGTTGATGTGGGCGGGTTGCCGGGGGGCGGTTGAGGAGCGGGTGAGCGCCATGCAGCAGGTGCCTTTTCGATCGGTTCCGTCGGAGGGCTGGCCACGCCGCAATTCCTTGCGGCGGGTCTGGGTGGCGTTGAAATTGATGGCGGGGGTGGTGCGGGCGCTGGGCATAATGGTTTTTTTCCGCCCCACCATGGTGGTGGGTGTTGGCGGGTATGTTTCGTTGCCTGTGGGATTGGCGGCGCAATTGCTGCGCGTTCCGACGTTCCTTCATGAGCAAAATAAACGGCTGGGAATGACGAATCGGATCTTGGCGCGCCGGGCATCTCGGTTATTCCTGAGTTATGAAAACACGCTGGGCACGTATCCCAAGGAGAAGGCGGTGGTGGTGGGCAATCCCGTCCGGGCGGATTTTCTGACGCCGCCAGACCGAAGCGAGGCGTGCCGGAGGTTTGATCTGGATCCGGACCGGCCGGTGGTGCTGGTGAGCGGAGGCAGCCAAGGCGCTCGCACGCTGAATCAGGCGATGAAAACGGTGGTGGAGGGTCTGGGTTCCGGTGATCCTCAGTTTATATGGATGACCGGCAAGTATGAGGCGGAAGAAGCGCGTGACGTGGCAAGTGGACGAACCGCGCAGGTGCGCGTATTTCCGTTCATAGAAGATATGGCAGGGGCGTGCGCGGCAGCGGATCTCATTGTAAGCCGTGCGGGAGCTTCGAGCACGGCGGAACTGGCCGTGCTTGGCAAACCCTCGATATTGGTCCCGTTCCCCTTCGCCACCGACAATCATCAGGAAAAGAATGCGCGGGCGTTTGAAGAATCGGGCGCATCGATAGTACTGACGGATGCGGAATGTACGGGAGAGCGCCTTACAGGGTTATTCAAGGAACTATTTTCACGTCCGGAGCGTTTAGCGGCCATGGGCCACGCCGCAGGCGCTTTGGGCAAGCCTGATGCCGCCGTCCAGTTGGTGGAGGTTATTTTGAAAGCGATTTAAGGCGCCGATGCCGCGAGAATGTTGAGGGGTTTTCTTGAATTCATACCAGCGCGAAGACAGGGGTGCTGTCTTTCTTGGTTTCAGCGACGATGGAAGCAACATCCTCCGTGGGAATGCATAATTCCGCCCACAATTCCCGATCAAGCAGGGTTTGCATCCGTTCATCAGCAGCATTCTCTGCCTCCAGGATCTCGGTGATAAGCTCCGATGTCCGCACCGTTTCGGTGAGAAGCCGAGTTTCGGGCACGGCGTTTTCCGGCTGGTTGTGCCAAGTTACTGCATGTACCAGGGGCATAGGAAGGTTCCAGAGGTCCAAAAGATATCCGCCGATTTCTCCGTGGTCGATCCCAAGAATGTCTCGTTCGATGTCCGCGCTGTCCGCCCCCTTCGACTCAAAGGCTGCGTGAAGTTGTTCGTAATCATCGGGGAAATACTGGTCCAGGATGAGGAAGCCAAGATCATGAAGAAGGCCCGCCATATACGCCTCTTCCTCCGCGAAAGATTTCGATGATCTCGCAGCGCGGGCGATAACACGCCCGGCCACCGCAGTACATAGGCTTCGCCGCCAGAAGCGCTTTGGATTCAAGTGGGATCCCGTGGTCTTAAACGTACGGATAAGAGCGGCGCTGGAGACCAACTGGCCGACTTCCTTGAGCCCGAGGCGTACGATTGCGTCTCGAACGGATACGATTGTCCCCGACATGCTGCTATAGAACATGACGGAGTTGGCCACCCGAAGCACCCCTCCGGCAATCCCGGGATCCTCCTCAATGACCAGGGCAATTTCGGCAACCCCTGAAGATTCGCTGTGCAGCAGTCTCTCCAGTTCCGTCAGGATGGATGGCAAGGTGGGCAGATCTTCGACCGTGGCAAGTTTGACCTTCAGTTTGTCTCGAAATGTACTCATCGTACGTGACCTCCAGAACCGATGCCCTACCCGGCCCACAAGCAGCCACACATGCCAATCAGGGGTGAAAATTCAGCGTATTTGCACACCTATATTATATAGGGAAACTCCTGTCCGCCGCCATTAATTATATTGAATAAAACATTTTGCCAACCCGCTTGTTCTATCATCGAGTATCCCCCCAATGGCAAACCTCTCAATAAGCGATTAAAAACCACCATTTACACATGCCTAGAGCGTCCGTTACGCGAGAGTCAAGCGATAGGGGCAGACACGAATGAACTCGAAAAAGAAGAAGGCAGACGGCACTATAGTGTGAAACCCGTCTAATGTACGGTCTTATTTTTTGATGCTGTAACCGGAATCCATGGAGAGGGGTCTAATATTCGTCAGAGATGAGAATATTGTGCAAACCGAGGCCGGAGGATATGACGGATGCGTTGCCTATTGCCGGTAGTGGCAGGATGTCTGTTGATTGGGATTGGGGGGTCTTCCGGCGCATCGAAGGTTAGCCTTGCTCCGGATGGGATGATTGAGGTGGAGGGAAAGCGGCTGTTTGTCATCGGTTTATATGAAAATCCAAAGGAAGATGCGGTGTTGGATACGGTGGCGCAGGCGGGTTTCAATCTGATACGGGGTTCGGAAGATGCGGGGGATATAGAGCGGATACACCAACGCGGGATGTATGTCTGGCTGAACACAGGGGGGCGAATTGAAATTAAGGATCCCTCCCCAGAGCGAACGCAACCACTGAAGGAGATGGTGGAACGTTGGGGGAAGCATCCGGCGTTGCTGGTCTGGGAAGTTCCCGATGAAGCGTTGTGGAGTTGCATGTTGGGGGCACTGGGACAGCCGGTTCCGTTTGTGCAGCGATGGAAGATATTCCAGGAGAATTCCGCCGTATTAAGCGCCCGAATGAAGGCGGGGTATGGTGTTTTGAAAGAACTTGATCCGGATCATCCGGTGTGGATGAATCATGCGGCGGGCAATCAACTGGAAGACTTGGCGGCCATAAACCGGGCGGCGGATATCGTGGGATGTGATGAATACCCTTTGTTGCCGTACCGGATGTGGCCGGTGGATGTATCGCACAGTGTTTTAGGGTCCATCGGGACGTGTACTTTGCGCATGCAGGCGGCGGCGCCGGGAAAACCGGTGTGGATGGTGCTTCAGGGGATGAGTTGGGCGGATATTGGCGTTATTTTCCCGAAGCGTCCGGGGACGGGTCAATATCCCACGTTTGAGGAGTCGCGCTTTATGGCCTATGACGCGATTGTATGCGGGGCGCGCGGTGTGTTGTATTGGGGGACGCACACGTTGGGCAAGGATAGCCCATGCTGGCACGGCTTGCTGCGGGTGGCGCGGGAACTATCGGACCATCAGGCGTTGCTTTCCGCGCCGGATGCCGCGGTGCGTCCGGAGGTTGAAACCGCGGCAACCGCGGCAACGGAATGGTTCAGCTATCACGTGTTGGGGACATACTTCAACGTGCGCGCATTGGGAAAACAGGTGGCGGACAAGACGTGGTGGATAGTAGTCAATGAAATGCCCACGCCTTGCGCATATACCTTGCGGGGAATGAAAGAATTTGATGGCCAAGCGTATGAAGAGACGGCGGCGGGAGTTCGAATGGCAGTAAATGGCGGTTCGTTGGAAGGGGTGTTGCCCGCAAATGGCGTGCATATTTTGAAACCGGTGCAGGAGTAAGAAAGGACAAAATCGAAAAACGGCGCGGTTCCAGGTATTATTTGCGGGTTTTGAAAAGAGAAGAAATAATTGGGAAGTAAGGGTTCGGAATGGCGATGGGTAAGGAGACAGCGGCATTGCGGGCGCATTATGACGCGCTGGCGGGTTCGTATGATGGGGAGGCGAACCAAGCCTGCAAGCGCGCCTATGCGGAATTGATCCGGCGGGTGCTCGGCAATGCGAAGCGGGTGTTGGAAATCGGCGCGGGGACGGGCAAGCTGCTTTCAGATCTTGATGCGCCCTTTAAGGTAGCCACGGATTTCTCCCCTCAAATGATGGTGGCGCGCAAAGAGGAATGCCTGGTACACCGTGCGACGGCCAATGCCGAGCAGCTTCCGTTTCAAGATTCCACCTTTGATTTTGTTTTGAACGTGAATCTTTTGGAGCATGTATCCTCGCCGCCGCAAGTGGTTTCGGAAGCGGCGCGGGTGTTGACGCCGGGAGGACGTTTTTTAGCAATCACGCCGAATGGCGACTTGGCGTGGCTATTGGAACTATTGGAACGGCTTCACCTCAAGCTGCCGGAAGGTCCGCACCGTTTCCTGCCCTTTGATGAGTTGGCGGCATTGGGAGGGTCTTTATTCCGGGTGGAGGAGGCACGCCGGTTTCTGGCGTGTCCGGCAGGTCCTTCGGGATGGGTGCGATGGGTGGATGGTCTTTCAGGCAAAGGCCGCGGCTGGGGATTGTTTCAGTATTTACTGATGGAGAAGCGTTGAATAATAATGAAAAAAGCAGACCAACAACCTGTAGCGCCCGCCCGGTGGAACAAATTGAGCCCTCTGAGGGCGAGATATGGTAGTATGCAATCCTATGACGAATGAAAGTCAAGATAGTTTTATCCGGGTCAAAGATATTACGAAAATCTATGACATGGGCGATTCTGTCGTAGAAGCGCTTGTGGGGGTGTCGCTGGAAATAGAACAAGGCACGTATGTGGCGATCATGGGGCCGTCGGGTTCGGGGAAGACGACGTTTTTGGATATTTTGGGGTGCCTGTCGCGTCCGACGTCGGGGGAATATTGGTTAAAGGGCCAAAAGGTCAGTGATTTTTCCGAAGCGCGGCTTGCGCAGTTACGCAATCATGAAATAGGGTTCGTGTTTCAGAATTTCAATTTGCTTCCGCGCGCCTCGGCGCTGGGGAACGTTGAATTGCCTCTTCTGTATGACGGGGTGCCGCGCCGGGAGCGGGTGCGCCGTGCGCGGGAATCACTGGAGGCGGTGGGTCTCGGGGACCGGGCGCATCACCGCCCGAACGAGATGTCGGGGGGGCAGCGGCAGCGGGTGGCAATCGCGCGGGCGCTGGTGAATCAGCCGTCGATTGTATTTGCGGATGAACCGACGGGGAATCTGGATTCGCGCAGTGGAGAAAGCATCATGATGCTTTTTAATGAGTTGCATGCCCAAGGCAAGACCATCGTCATGGTGACCCATGAACCGGATATTGCCCAGCATGCGGAACGGGTCATAAGCTTCAAAGACGGATTGGCGGTGAAAGACGTATGGCAACGCAAAAGAGAAAATCAATCCTAGTACCCATCCTCATATGGGCCGTTATAGCCGTGGTGATCGTAGGCGCCGGGGCGTATTTTTATACGCGGGAGCCTGAGATCGAGGTGACGACGGGCAAGGTGGAGCGGTGCATGGTGGAGGAGACGATATCGTCGATTGCATCGGGAACCGTGATGCCCAAGGAGCGGTCAATGGTGGCGGCGGGGAGTCTGGGAACAATTTCGAAGGTGTTGGTGGAGGAAGGCGACAAAGTGAACGAGGGGGATTTGCTGGTGGAGTTGGATCACAAGGAATTGGATGCGCAGTTGGCGCTGACCCAGGCGAATTTGAAGGTGGGTCAATCACGGTTGGAGCAGGCCCGTATCGCGGCGAAGATTTACGAAGAAATATCCGCCACGCGGGTAAGCCAAGTGACGGCGCAATTGGATCAGGCGCAACTGGATTTCAACCGGGTGAAGGAGTTATCGGAGAAAAAAGCCGTCTCGCAGAGTGATTTTGAAAAGGTGGCGCTGGCGGTTCGGGTGGCGCGGGAGACCAAGGCGGCGGCAGAGGCGAGCCAAAAGGAAAACCTGGTGCGTGCGGAGGAGATCCGTTCCGCGGAAGCGGCCATCGAGCAAATGGAGGCGGCAGTGCGGGTGGCGGAGGCGGCACGGGATCGTGCTTTGGTGCGGGCGCCGTTTCCGGGCGTGATTGCGAAGAAAATCCTGCAAGTGGGCGAAGCGGTGGCGATGGGTCTTCCGTTGTTGCAAATGGTGCGTTTGGACGACTGCTATATTGAAGCGCCGTTTGACGAGGCGAATACGGCGCAAATCAGGTTGGGGCAGGAGGTGCGGCTCAATTTGGATCCGTATCCCGGCATGACATTCAAGGGCGAAGTTGTTTATATCTCCCCGGTCGTCACGGTAAACAAGGAATTGACGCGCACCTTGGACATCAAAGTGCAGATCTTGGAACAACAGGAGAAATTCATGCCGGGGATGTCCTCGGACGTTACCATCATCGTCCAGCGCAAGGAAAACGTGTTGGCGGTACCCAGTGAATCGCTGGTTCGGGATGAGTTTGCCTATGTAATCGAAAATGGTCATGCGGTCCATCATAACGTGAAGCTGGGCATCGGCAATTGGGAACAGCAGGAAGTGCTGGAAGGTCTTGAGGAAGGCCAGACCATCATAACCTCGGTGGCCATCAAGGCGTTGAAAGACGGGTCGAAAGTGCGGGTTGTAAGCGAACTGGGCAGCGGCGGATGAATGGAATAGAATATTTTCTCACGGCATTGCGTTCGATAGGCCAGAACAAGGTGCGCGCCATACTGACCACGCTAGGCGTGATCATTGGCGTGATGTCCGTAATTTTGCTGATTGCACTGGGGGAATCGGCACAAGCGTATGTAGAGCGCGAATTCGCCATTATGGGGAGCAATGTGCTCATTATCACGCCAGGGCGGCAGGAGACCACCGGGATGTTCCCTATCAGCGCCGGGGCGCACCGGAAATTGACCTATGACATCGCCAAATCGATAAAACGGAAAGCATCGGGCGTGACCGGTGTTGCGTCGAACTGCATCGGGCTGGCGGCCGTGAAATTCCGCACCCGGGAACGGCATGTATTGTTGATAGGCACCACGCCGGATTTCGAAGGCGTCCGGCAGCTCTATACGCAAATAGGCCGGTTTGTTTCTCAAAAAGACGTTGAGCTCAACAACAAGGTTTGTGTCATCGGCACCACGGTGAAACGGGAACTGTTTGGCGACCAACAGGCCTTGTATGAGACGGTATCCATCAATAGCTGCAAGCACATGATTGTGGGCATTCTTGAAGAGCGTGGAATGGCACTGGGGATCGATCTGGGGGACCTGGTGATTGTGCCGCTCCCAAGCGCGCAGCAGATGTTTAACATGGAAGGCGTGGGCGAGATTCTGGTGGGGGCGCGCAGCCAGGAAGATATTCCGATCGCCTCGGCCGCAATAAAACGGATTATTAAGTCGGCTCACGATAATAATGAGGATTTTACCATTACCGATCAGGACGGAATGCTCAAAACCTTCTCGCGTATATTCGACATGCTGCGTTTGATGCTGACGGGGATTGCGTCCATATCGCTGCTGGTGGGCGGGATTGGCATCATGAACATCATGCTGGTGTCGGTGCGGGAGCGCACGCGGGAGGTTGGGGTGCGCAAGGCCGTGGGGGCCACGCGGACGGATGTCGCGATGCAATTTCTGATAGAAGCCGTCACCCTGAGTGTTATTGGCGGATTGATCGGGCTGAGTTTGGGGGCGTTTGGGGCGTTTGTGATTCATTTTCTGTATCCCAATCTTCCGATAGGCATCTCGATGTGGGCGGCCCTGATGGCCTTTTTCTTCAGTCTTGGCGTAGGCGTGTTTTTTGGGGTGTATCCGGCGGTCAAGGCCGCCAGCGTGGACCCGGTGGTGGCCCTTCGCTACGAATAATTTCTGCTGGGCGATTTTAAAATCAGGAAACGCAGTGAAGTCTGATTTTTCCCTCCTGGAATGCAAGGCGCCGCCTTTGAAACCTGGGAGGAAATTGATGGTCCAACTAAAGAAAGTCTGCAGAACACAATGAGGAGGGTTTATGCGGGCTGCTTTTTGGCTGTTTTGTTTTCATTGCGCCGCATTCGCCGCGGCGCAACCTCCCCCACTCCATGTGTGCCTCATCTCCGGTTCATTCGAATATACCTCGGATACCTCGCTGGAAGGATTAAAGAAATACCTGGAATCCGGCTACCGCGTGGACTGCACGCTCCTGAAAGCCTTGGATTGGGATCAGTTGCCCGGCCTGGAAGCATTGGACACCTGTGATGTGGCGCTGTTTTTCACGCGCCGCCTCACGCTGAAAGGAAAAGATCTGGACCGCATCAAACACTATTGCGATTCCGGAAAGCCGATTGTGGCCGTGCGCACCGCCAGTCACGGGTTTCAACATTGGCTTGCGTTCGACAAAGAAGTGTTGGGCGGGAATTATCAGGGGCATCTCGATGAAGGCCCCACCACCGACACCCATGTGGCCACGTTGCTGAAAAATCATCCGGTGCTGGAAGGCGTGGGACCTATTCGGTCCCGCTACTCGCTTTATAAAACAAAACCCGTGGCCAAGGACGTGGCGGTGCTTTTGTACGGGCAGACGCCCTTCTCGAACGGACCGCAACCGCTTGCTTGGACGCGGGAGCATAAGGGCGGGCGCATCGTTTACACCTCCCTGGGCGGCGTGGGCGATTTTGACGGCGAGAGTTTTAAGCGCATGTTGGCCAATGCCTTGTTTTGGACTGCCCAGAGGGCGGTAGACCGCGTTCCACTTCCCATACTGACGCCCAGGAGCCGGATGGAAGGGCAACTCCTGCTCACATTACGCACTCGATCTGAAGTGAATGGCGCATGGCCGGAAACGGTTGTTGAAAAAGCGCTGCCCGTTTCGGAGACCGCTATTTTACTTTGCGATATGTGGGACAAGCATTGGTGTACGTTCGCCAGTGACCGGGTGGCCGCGATGGCGCCCAGGATGAATACGGTGATCACCGCCGCCCGCCAGGCCGGAGTGCAGATTATCCATGCGCCTTCGGAAACCTTGGGATTTTATGTGGACACTCCCCCGCGCCGGCGAGCGCAGGCCGCGCCACCGGTGGAGCCGCCTGCGGAAATAACCATTGATGAACCTCCTCTGCCCATCGACGATTCGGACGGTGGATGTCCGTTGTCAGACAAATCGTATGGCGCCTGGACCCGGCAGCATCCCGCTATTGTGATTTCAGATGCGGACATTATTTCCGACGATGGCCGGGAAATTTATAACTACTTGCGGCAGGAGGGGATCAAGAATGTGATCTTCATGGGGGTCCATACCAATATGTGCGTGCTGGGCCGATCCTTTGGCATCCGCCAGATGACCAAGTGGGGGGTGAAGTGTTTTCTTGTACGCGATCTCACCGACACCATGTACAACCCGGCCATGCCCCCGCGGGTCACCCATGACGAGGGTACGGAACGGGTGGTTCAACATATCGAAAAATACTGGTGCCCATCGCTGCTCAGCAGCGATCTCATGAATGCCATTGCACGCAAATAATTTTTTTGCATTCCGCCAAGATTGATCGCTTCGCGGCCAAGAAAGCGGCCATGATCGGGAGGGCGAGGCTCCTGCCGAGCCGTCAGAACAAGATCAACAAGGTATATTTTGTTTACGGCTCGGCAGGAGCCTCGCCCTCCCGATCTCGCATGTTTATTCTGTTAGAAATCCGGACCTAATTGCATTCGGGTTCCAGGGGGCCTGCGAGTTCTTTCAAGAAGAAGAGGCGTCCGGGAAGGGTGGGCATGAAGGTGCTGGGTATCCACGGGGTGGGCTTGTGGTGCAGTGTCGCCCACAGCGACATTCCCTGCCACATCATCCCTCGGCCGAGCGCGCCGTCCGCGCCGCCGATGATCTTGTCGGATTGCAGAAACAGGCCTGGGCCTATGGTGTTGGCGCGTGTCGGCACGAGCGTGGTCCGGCTTTTGAAACTTGTGATGGCGTTTTGCTCAATGGTCAGGGGGCAGAGCTTGGCCCCCAGCCGGAATTTATCGTCGCGCCATTCCTTAATGGATTTGTATTCGGCGGCAAAATGGGGTTCCCAGAACGCGATATGGCAGGCGCGGCCAATGCCGAACACCGTCACCAACCGGGCGTCTTTTTTCTTCAGCGCCTTGATTTGATGTCCGAATTCCGGCAATTCCTTTTTCGTCGCGAAATGCCGCTGAGCGGACGGTACGGTGAGTTTGCCCAAGGGGCCGTAAAAGGCCTGTTCCATGGCATTTTGGAAGGCGCCGGGATCCTTCGCGGGCAGCGTATTGCCGTCCGCATCCGACCACTCGTCCATATTGAATCCGTGCACGTGTTTGCAGTCTATATTCCATTCTTTCAGGAAGTAGACAGCCCAACGGTACATGCCCATGGGTCCGACGGGCAGGATAAAGGCAATCGGAATCCGGTTTTGTTTTGCGCGCAGAATCTCGACGGCGATTTCATGGCCCATCATGGTGTCAAAGTCCGCCAGGCTCTCACAGGGCACTGGTTCGAAGTTCTTGTGCCACCATTTTTCCTTCTCGACGATTTTCGCCGGTGGACGCGAACATAACTCGTCCAGCGTTTTTAAATCCCAGCCTTCCGGGAAAAAGCCTTTCAGCAAAGAACCTTCCAACGTGCTGATCAAATTAATGGCCATGACACATTCTCTCCTTTCCTCGTGGTTACGTCCGTGCCGGAACCGTTATACCATGGTACCGGCAGGCGACTCTTCTCCCAACCGTATCGTAAGCTTGCTATCGTTTACGGAAAATTCCGTCACATGCTTCAGGATTTCCGACACTTGCGGATTGTTTTCATAGCCCTTGGCGAAATTTTCGCCCTTCAACCCTTGCATGAAAAAATCAGGCAGGGATTTTCCCTTGATTTGAAGATCATCCAAGAAAATAACCAAGCGGCCCTTCACAATGGACACCGACAAAAGCGCCAATCCGTTGATATATTTTCCTGGCAAAAACTCAGTGCTTATCTCTGCTTTAATTGTATCGCCTTCGAGAGTGACATATGCGGTTTTTCCAATGTTCTCCAGTCCTTCCATGGATTGGAGGATCACGTTGACCTCCGTTGTATCCAATGTAATGGAGGCATTGCTCTTCGCCGCGGCCGCCTCTTTAAAAGCCGCCCAGCGATCCAGAATTGCCTGTTTCTCGCTGTCACTCACCGTGAGACTCGGCAAGGAAACAGGCTTGTCATCCAGGAAGTAGTCCGTGGTCTTTTTATAGAAAAAATATCCGCCCATAAGCCCCATAATCAGCATGCAGACCATGCCGATACCAAGAATCAGACAGCCATACAAACAGGCATGGCTTTTCTCCACCGGTCTCTCGCCGGGAAGCGGTATGCGGTATTCCTGGGACATTCTCTCGGTTCCTCGAATAACACCAACAAAGAACAGTGTTTCACAGCGTCCCGCCTTGCGTCAAACCGTAATTTTTAAAATTAACCGGCACTATGCTATACTTACCTCTCATTGTGAGCGCATTCGCGTTTTTCTGGAATTACCCAAAGGAGTTTCACAATATGCCACTTGTACCCATGCGACAGATTCTGGATGAGGCCGCAAAAGGCGGCTATGGCGTTGGCGCGTTTAATGTTAACAACATGGAACAGCTTCAGGCCATCATTCAAGCCGCGAACGACACCAACAGCCCGGTGATTGTGCAAGCCAGCCGCGGCGCATTGAAATACAGCAAAATGATCTACCTGAAGAAACTGATGGAAGCCGCCGTCGAGGAATATCCTCATATTCCGCTCGCCATGCACCTGGATCATGGCAACGGCGTGGACACCTGCAAAATGGCGATCGATCTCGGATTCACCTCGGTAATGATGGACGGCTCCCTGAAGTCCGACGGGAAATCCCCCGCCACCTTCGAGGAAAATGTCGAGGTTACCCGGAAGGTTGTCGAGCTGGCACACCCGCTCGGTGTGACGGTGGAAGGTGAATTGGGTTGCCTCGGCGGCATCGAAGACGGCCACGGCGCCGGACTTGAAGGCGACGCTGTCAATGAGCACCTCACGGATCCGGGCCAGGCCGAAGAATTCGTCAAATTGACTGGCGTGGACGCATTGGCCGTCGCTATCGGCACCAGCCATGGCGCCTATAAATCCGGGCGCAAAGACCCCAAGACCGGTGAAATCCTGCCGCCCGCTCTGGCCATGGACCGCATCCACGAAATCCATAAGCGCATGCCCAATTGCCATATGGTCATGCACGGCTCCAGTTCCGTACCCAAAGAACTGGTCGACATTATTAATCAGTACGGCGGGAAAATGCCCGGCACCTTCGGCATCGCCGTTGAACAGATCCAAGACGGCATCAAGCACGGCGTCCGTAAAATCAACGTGGACACCGACAGCCGCCTTGCCATCACCGGCGCGATCCGGAAAGTATTCTTTGAGACGCCGGAGAAATTCGATATGCGCGACTACCTGAAGCCCGCGCGCGAAGCCGCCTACGCCGTCTATGTGGCCCGGTGCAAGGCCTTCGGACAAGCCGGTCACGCTGGCGATTACACGCCCATCACCCTCGACGACATGAAGAAGGTGTACGGCTACTAAGCCATTCCATCGCACTTTTTCCGAGGCAAACAGTTTTACGATTGTTTGCCTCGGTTTTTTTAAACTGATGAGGAGCATGAAACAAAAATACACCAGAAAAATGAAACCATTGCTCCAAGTTTGGGATAATAGCCATCAGGAAAAACGACCGGAAATATTTTACGTGTGTTGAATAAAGAATAAACCAACTGGCAAGGGGAAAATCCATGATTCGGAAGAGCATCATCGCGGTTCTTGCTATCTTGTGCATTTTTGGCGTGTTGACCGGCTGTAAACACAAAAAAAGCGAACCTTGTACGACTCGGGCATCCATTGATGGCAAGGGCGATGTGAACAAGGTTCAACCGGAGCGCATGTTAATCTGGACTGCCTATATCACTGTTGAAGTCCACAATGTGCAGGAGTCGATGGACAATGCCTCCGCCGCCATCACTCAATCCGGAGGATATGTTGAAGAGAATTCCAGCAGCAGCGATGGTTCCGTCCATCTCCGTATACGTATTCCTTCTAAAAACTTCAATGAAGCCGTTGGTTTCCTGGAAAAACTGGGCAAGGTCAAATCAAAGACCATTACCGGTCAGGACGTTACCGAAGAATATATTGATGTGGAAGCCCGACTCAAAAATAAGATCGCGCTTCGGGACAGTTTGAAACAATTGCTGGAAAAGGCTGTAGATGTTAAGGATATCCTCGCCATCGAAACGGAACTGAATCGCGTCCAGGCCGATGTGGATTCCATGGAAGGACGAATCAAATCCCTCAAAGAGAAAGTGGATTTCGCCACCATTACGTTGAGTCTCGAACGCGGCAAAATCCTCGGTCCCTTCGGCTATCTCTTCAAAGGCCTGTGGTGGGGTATTGAGAAACTCTTTGTAATTCGAAAGTAGCATTATGATTTGAGCTTCTTTTTGCCGCAGGATTGGGCAATTTCTGCTTCAAGAAGTTCAAGATTTTCCCGTGCAGCACAGGTTTTGGGATGATCCGGTCCCAGACTGACCTCGAAAATGGCCAAGGCGCGTTTCATGAGGGGTTCGGCTTCGGTTAGCCGGTTGGTGGCCTTGAGAAACTGAGCTAGGTTGTTGAGGCGAGTGGCGACTTTGGGATGGTCCAATCCGAAGGATTTTTCGTCGATTTCCAAAGCACGTCGCATGAGGGGTTCTGCTTGGGCCAGCCGGTTGGTATCATGGAAAAACTGGGCCAGGTTGTTGAGGCAAATGGCGACATTGGGATGGTCCGGGCCGAAACTTTTTTCTTCGATATCCAAGGCGCGTTGCATGAGAGGTTCAGCCTCGGCCAGCCGGTTGGTATCATGGAGCAACTGGGCCAAGTTGTTGAGGCAAATGGCAACATTGGGATGATCCGGGCCGAAGGATTTTTCATCGATTTCCAGGGCGCGTTTCATGAGGGGTTCGGCCTCGCCCAGACGGTTGGTGGTCTTGAGTAACTGAGCCAAGTTGTTGAGGTCTCTGGCAACATTGGGATGGTCCGGGCCGAAGGATTTTTCATCGATTTCCAAAACGCGGCGCATGAGAGGTTCAGCCTGGGTCAGACGGTTGGTGACCCTTAGCAACAGCGCCAAGTTGTTGAGTCGAAGGGCGATTTTTGGATGGTCAGGACCGAAGGATTTTTCGTCGATTTCCAAAGCACGTTGCATGAGGGATTTGGCCTCGGCCAACCGGTTGGTTTCCTTAAGTAAATAGGCCAGGTTATTGAGGCGAATGGCGACCTCGGGATGGTCCGGGCCAAAAGATTTTTCGTCGATTTCCAAGGCACGCCGCATAAGGGGTTCAGCCTCGGCTAATCGGTTTGTGTCGCTGAGCAATTGTGCTAGGTTGTTGAGGCAGATGGCGACTATATGATGCTCATACCCTAAAGAATTTTCGTTGATTCTAAGCGCACGTCGCATCAAGGGCTCTGCTTCCAGAAACAATGCTTTAGTTTTCAGATACCATCCAAATTGATTCATTATTCGCGCAGTAGGTTCAGGTATCCTAATAATATCTGCTTGGTCGGTAATCGTCATTGCATGGGGATGAAGCTGATTCATCACCGGCCATGATCTGACATCCTCGGTATCATAAGGGGTTACGGCATCGACAAGTACGAGGGCGATTTTTATCCAATCGTGGTGGGAATCGATTGGGAGGCAGGATCGAACGACTTCTTGAACTAGGCGGTGGATGGAGAAGGCGTTGTTTTCTTCGGAGGTAATGAGGGAATAGGCGAAGAGGTCGGCTAGGGCTTCGGACACATTGAATGTGGTTTGATGGGGCGGTTTCTTTTTCTTTTTTCCTGTTCCCTGCAATAGGACCAAGGATTGTTGTAGACGTTCTTGTTGTCCTTCAAAGAGGAATTCAGGGATGGGATCTGGGGCGAGGAAGGCACAGATATTCAGTAGGGCGCGGGAAGATAGGGTGAGTTGGTCGAAGCTGGCTTGCCAGGCGAAGGCAAGGGAAAAGGGATATTCGGTTTGGTGCTTATCGTGCCATTCAAGAATGGATTCGCGTTCGGTTTCCCAGAGGTGGAGATAGCGGTCGAAGCTCCAGTGTCGGCTAGCGATATAAGCTGCGGCCAATTCGAGGGCGAGGGGCAATCCATCAAGCTTTTGGGCGAGTTCTTCGGCGCGTTTGGGGTCGTCGGGGGATTTGGCGCGGTCGAGATCGGTGCTTTCGAGGAGGTAGGCGGCGGCGTCTTCAATGGTGAGGGTATCGAGTCCATGGCGCTTCACGGAAAGCGGCCATTGTGCGCGGCGGGTGGTAATGAGGACACAACCGATATTCAACCGTGGCAATATCGATTGCACAGCGGCTATAGCGTCCTTGGAGTCTACGTTATCGAGGATGAGGAGCCAGCCGGGATTCGTTTCGAGCCAGTGCAGGACGGCGGCGGTTTTGACGGGTTCTTCGCGTGCCTCATGTTCCAGAAGATTTAAGAGGTCAGCCAGTGCGGCGAGATTGGTATTTAAAGCAACTGAGGAATCGGCGCGGACAAACAGCAGGGCGGTGTATTCGCGGGCGTAGCGATAGGCGTATTCGATGGCGAGGCGGGTCTTTCCGATGCCACCGAGTCCATGGATGGCCTGTTTCTGAACCACGATGGTGGTTTTCTTTTGAGAGAGAGATGTGTGGAGTGAGACTAGGGCGTCTTCACGGCCTTTGAATAGATCGCCAAGGCGGTCAAGCGGGAGATTATGAGGTGGCAGTGTACCTTCATATGATGCAGCTTTTTCACGAACAAAGTGATGGAGTGTGACATTTAATAAGTCAATTTCTTCTGCCGAATTTCCTTTCAACGTATATAAGTCTATAAGTGTATCCACGAAAACCATTGCTTCTTTGGGCACCTTGCCACTACGATGCGAGATATAATCTAGAACCTTACGGGCAAGTGAATCTTTGATCGTGTAATGAACGGGGGGGAAATGTTGTTCTAGAAGATCCAGAAACTGGATACTAAGTCTTCTAGCTTCTGTTCTTGCGGGGACATCGAGCAGAGCTTTTGTGGCATCACGAGCGAGATCTATAGCGGCGATAACCTCCTCGGTCGTCTTCGATGTTTCGACAATGAACTGGAATCGTTTGGCAAGGTTTTGAGCACGATTCCGTGCATCTTCGATATGCGGGGAAAGATTTTTTTCTTCCGCAAACTCAAAGGCTTGCATTGTTGTGGGCACAGGGATACTTTCCATTAACCGAACCCGCGCGAGAAACCAGGAATCGAGATCCGGCACGGCCCGTACAAATCGTTCCGCGAAGGCTGTTGGCATCCACCAGATTTGCCGGAGTCCAGGGCGATTAAGGCTTTCCCGGTAAAAATTAAACACCTTCAGCGATTGTTCGAGGGATGCATCGCTGGGAAAGGCGGTTGCAAAACCAGTAATAGATACTACACCCTCTTCCGCCCCAGATAATTGATCGAGCTGACAGAGAAGTTCCTGGGACAGTTGCATGGGGGTAAGCCCTGTGGGCAGGGTGATCTCCGAATAAATGGTAATGCCGTGTTCATGCAAGGCTTTGGCTAGTTGGTCCATGACACGCTGACGGGCAGGTTCGGAAACAAACTCAGCGCGCGCAAAGCCGTGCGAGGCGCGGCGGCACCAAGACGCCAGACGATCCACGGTCTCCCCAATGGTTCCTTTACCGCGCGGAACGGCCCGTTTTTTTGGCATTTCTTTTTGCCTTTGATTTTTTCGGCGCGATTAGGCCTTGATCTTCTAAAATTCTAACCACCATGGGATGAACGCCAAACCAGCGGTCACCATTGAACTCTTGAATAGCGTTCGCCCGTAATAACGAAAGCAACACAGCATCGGGAACTTTGACTTCAGGGTCCTGACAATACGCTTTCACCAACCGCTTCGCTTTGTCCGCATAAGTAACGCTTTTCTCATCAAAAGGACTTTGCCCAATCTTTCGTTCATATTGGACCCGTAATTCCGTTATGGCCCGATCACTGTCATCGGCTGTGATAATCTTGGAGCCTGTCTTCCTCAGCAAAGCTGAATCGGCGGCGAAGGTAACCAGAAAAAAAAGATCGCGCAAATTGCCGCCCGAAGCCTGAATAATTCGTTCCTGTTGCCCCTTAGCAAAGAGGGAGGGATTAACTCTCGCATTGAGGATTTCCTGGATGGCTTTCCGTCCTTGTACGTGTGGTGTGTGTTTAGAGGTAAATACAGGGGTATCGGGGATAATTTCGTGAGGGAAGGGCAAACCTACCGCCGCTGTAGAGTATGTCAGGGCTACCGGTACGGTAAACATCATATGGAGCCGCAAGGCTTTTAAGGTACTGCCATAGGTTAAAAAGAGTTCTCTCACTTTATCCGGCGGGATCTCCGGCTTTTCAAAATTGTCGAAAATCACCACCCACTCTCTATTTGCGCCTTCACGCAATTTGTCATTGCATTCATCGAGTAATCTGTTTGTTATATCAAGAAGTTGTGAAATCCGCGTCAGGCGGTATTCGATTCGTTTTTCAGTGCGGTCCTGGCCGAATTTGATTTCCCCGCGCAATTTCAAAAAAAGTCCGGTAATCTTTTCCCATAGCGCCCCTCCGGAAAGACTCGCGCCAGCACTCGCTGATCCACTCATGCCAGAAGAAGTAGTTACGGACACTTCTTCTTTTGCGAAGAAGTCCTGAATTTCTTTAAGGCGATGCTCCGACGGTTTCCAACCCTTTATTATCTTCTCCGATTCCTCGGCAATTTCAATCATAGTAATCAGCAAGACATCAAGAGGATTGAATTGCACGGGGTTTAGCTCCGAGGTGGCGCTAATGCGTATGGGATGGAATCTTTTCCGAATTTCATCGTCGAATATGAGGCGTGTGAGTTCCGTGGATTTCCCCACTCCGGGATGCCCCGTGATAAGCACTTTATAGGGGATTTTTTGGAATCCCCGTATCAACCCTAACTTAAGTCTTTCCACCTTATCCCCACCGCGCACTTCATTAAGCTCCGATTTATAGAAAATCGCCAATTCTTGCTTGGTTAACAAGGGTTCGGGAGAAATGGTGTTCCAAATGTCCTCCAATTGTTGCGCGGGCCCCTTTGGCATAGGGTGTTTAGCTGTCATTTGTCAATCCCTTCATTATATTCTGCGCACATTGGACCATTGTCTTCACTCTAATGCTGCAATTATTTATACAAATCACTTCAATAGGGTGAATTATACCATTATTGATTAAAGCTGTCACAAACCCTCTGTTAGGGGTATTTTCTGTTTATTAGAGCGCTATCAACTGAGCACAAAAGAGACTTTAGTGGATACTCTCAAAGCCGAGCCCTTTCGTTCCTTCTGACACATCATTTACTTCAGAGGTCACTGTACCGGAATTCTCTTAAGCCGTGTTTGGCGATGAGTTCCTGGGCTTCCTTGAGCTTTTGGGGGGGCACGCCTTCGACGCGGTGTGCGATTTTCTTGGCGGGAGCGCCTGCCCAGATTTCGAGGGGGCCTACCTGGGTGTCCTCGATTAATACGCTGCCTACGCCAATGATCGCGCCGTCTCCGATGGTAACGCCGGGATGAATATAAGTGCGGCTGCCAACAAAGGCGTCGTTGCCGATAATGATGGGTTTGGTGATATGGGGGTTGAGCACCCAATGGTGATCGGTTCCGTAGATCATGTGGTTGGTGTCGCGGATCACGCAGAATTCGGTGATGGCCGTGTTATCCCCAATCTGGACCAAATCCTCCGCTTCGATATAGCAAAAATAGCTGCACCCGGAGTGGTTCCCGAAAATAATTTTGCCCTTGCCGTGGGTGCGCATGATGACATGATCCCGGAACCGGCAGTAGTTGCCCACCTCCACATGGCCGTCAATTTCCAGATCTTTTCCCTGGAAACGGCAGTGTTTCCCCTTTTGGGCGAATTTAAACCCGTGTCTCCACGTTCTGATACGGCGGATAAGCGTACGCATGTTCGTTCTCCTCACCCGTAACTGCCCGCTGGTTTCCTGGCATTATTCAACCTTTCCCGCAGTATACCATACCCTCTTGCAAAGGGGAGATTTTATTGGTGCACAATTTTGAGCAATATGCTAAAGTACAGGAGGTAGAAACTGGTATTTTGGGAAAATAAGAAGGAGGAACGGCGTATGATGGATGGCACACGATCCAGTTGCATCAATCATCCTGGGGTGGAAGCCACGGTTCGCTGCAAACAATGCGGCAAGCCGGTGTGCAACACCTGTGTGGTCCAAGGCTCCACGGGCCGGTTTTGTTCTGAATCCTGCCGTCAAAAGCATGAGGCGTATACGCAACGCGCCCAGGAACTGGACGGCAAGGCGCGAGGCAGCGCATTTATCAAGTTGAGATCGATCCTGGGCACGCTGATTATCATTGCGGCGGCGCTTGTGGCACTCGGTGTGGCCGGATCGTTCATGGATGTGCCAGTGCTTTCAGATGTTGTGTGGAAAATCCGGGATATCCTGGGAATTTAGGAGGGTGTTATGGATCTCAGTGGATTAAAATGGCCTCTCATCATTGTGGTTGTTGTGGTGGTCGGCTGGTTGCTGTCCAGCGGCGGCGTCAACTGGATGGAGAAAAACTTTACCAAATCCGTCCCCGGTCAGGACGAAAAGCGCGACATTTCGGACGAGGCAGGGTTGGCCCGTTTGGGCGGCTACTGCATGTACCTGTTCCGCTATGAAAAGGCGGCCAGCATCTTTGAAAAAGCCATTGACCGCTATCCCAATGGCGCGAATTACTATTATTGCAAGTATTGCCTCGCGCGCTGCTATGAAAAGATGGACCGCTATCAGGACAGTTACAACATTCTGTTGGATCTCATTGCGGCCAATGCGAGCGAGGTGGACAAACGGGTCAACAATAATGATGTGCTCAACCTGCGCGCGCAAAAACTCAAGGAAGTGCATGGTTTCTAGTGAGCCAGCGAATGGAGAAGGTGATTGGACGCATTCCGGTATTGGAATGTCTCCGGGCGGGCAAACGTGAAATTCACCGGTTATATTTGGCGCGAGATGCAAAAGGTTTAGATCCCATCCGCCAAGCGGGGCGAGGTGTACCCATTTTGGAACATTCCCAAGAGGAATTGGACCGGATGGCGGGCAACACCGTCCATCAAGGGGTGATTCTCGAAGCCTCCCCCCTCCCACTCTGGAATCTGGCGGAATGGCTTAATCAACCCCTTCCACAAGACGCCGTGCTGGTTATTCTGGATGGAATCGAAGATCCGCACAATTTTGGGGCCATCACCCGCACGGCGGCGGCCTGCGGCGCCTGTGGTGTACTGTTTGGGAAAGACCGGGCCGCACCGGTCTCCCCTGCTGCCGCGAAAGCGGCCGCCGGCGCCATGGAATACATCGATTTAATCCAAGTGACCAATTTGGCACGGGCAATCAAAGACCTGCAAAAAGCGGGATTTTGGGTGGCAGGGCTGGAAGCAGAGGCCACTCAATCGGTTTGGGAAGCGGATCTAAAAGGCCGAATTGCCCTGGTGTTGGGAAACGAGGGGCATGGTCTCCGGCGCCTAACCCGGGAACTTTGTGATCTGCGCCTCTGCATCCCTCTCCCCGGACCTATTACCACCCTCAACGTTTCCGTAAGCGCGGCCATAGCCTTGAGCGAATGCGTCCGCCAGCGGAATCGGCCAAAGTAACCGCATATTAACGCTTGACGGGTTCAGGTTTTGCTTTTGCTTCGGGCTTTTTTTCCTCTTTGGGTTTCGTATCCCCTTGAGATTTTTTCTCCGGTTCGGACGTTTTCTCTTCTTTGGGCTTCACTTCACCGGTTGTTGATTTCTCTCCATCAGATTTCTCTTTACCGGCTGGTTTCTTTTTGTCCATCAATTTTATCTCGGGAAGATCCGGTTCCGGTGTTTGCGGGCCAATCACTTGGAAGAGATAGACTTCCGGGGCCGTGGACGTGTGACCTTCCAAAGCCCCCCAATGCACCGCATACACACCGGAGGACAAGGGTTTCAAAGGACGCACAATAAACAATTGCCGGCCTTGTTCATCCACCGGTGCCAACAAGGTCTCGATAGTATCCACCGCCGTCCATACGGAATCCTTCACCAATTGAGAGGCGGGTAAATCGCCTGGAGAAGACTCCAACGGCTGTACCTGACGTTGTTGCGGAATTATAGCCTCCATTTTGTTCACCCGGTGCAGTTGAAGGTCGTAATCCGGCATTTTGAATGCAATAATCAAGGGCTCCTGGAAGCCTTTGTCTCCCGTGATGGGGACCTGCGTGGAACACGCCGGATCCCGCTTTATCCCGAAAACCGGTTTATTCTCCGTGGACAAGTACCGCTTCGGCTCTGTTCGAGTGGTTTCCTGATATCGGAAATTCTCGAATAGATACACGCCTTTGCGCACCGGAAGCGGCCATAACACCACGTCCCGCGCCTCCGCGGTGATCCGATCTTGTATCGTCACCTGCAAAACCCCCGGCGTGTATCCGGTTTTCATGAAGTCCACCGTCATTTCACCCGGCGAACAGTGCAAGGAATATTGTCCCCGCCCGTCAGTCGCCACTTCATATTCACTGTTGCGGACCGCTACCGCCACACCCGGCAGGGTTTGCCCCTGGACATCCTTCACTTGCCCCTTCAAGATAAGCGGGCGCTCACAGGCTGCGAGCGTAACCGCCATACACAAAAACGCAATGCCAGATTTTACATAATTCATAAAATGCGTTATTTTTCAGATCCTTCGCTTTATTGGGACACGCCGGTGATCCAGCTTATCCACTGCCGGGATGCAACTGATTTTATACCCTTCTTTGCGCCGGCGCAATGAAAAAAGGATTATCCTTTCTGATACAAACGCCCAGTGTAAAACCATCACGCATATCCCTATTAATGTCTTAATCCGTCATCCGTGTTCCAACGCTCGCCTCCATTCCTTTGATCATCTAATTATTCAACAAGAGCCACGGAAAAAATACTGATGGAAAGTGAGGGAGAAATTGTCTATACTCTTTTCCGTCATTTGAAGCATATGGAAGGGTGCTTCGCGCGGTCTTAGTGTTTGAACCCTAACGGGCCCGTTGGTCTAGAAAACCCTGTAGACGCATGGCGGTTATGCTCTACACACATGAAACAAATCGGTTTCTATGGGGTATGGGGTCTCTCTTTGTATTTCTTGTTGTATTTCTTGCCAATTCTTCCGCGTGGGGCGCAACCTATTATGTAGATGCCGTCAATGGCAATGACACCCGTGCGGGCACCTCTCCTGCAAACGCCTGGAAAACGTTAAGCAAAGTCAACATGACGTCCTTTCAACCAGGCGATGTCATTCTGTTGAAACGGGACAATGTCTGGCGGGAGCGTCTCCTGATAGCCATGTCCGGCACGTCCGCTTTGCCCATCACGTATGGCGCTTATGGCACCGGCGCAGATCCAGTATTGAATGGTGCGGACGTGATAACCTCCTGGACTTCGCAAGGCGGGAATCGATATACCGCCACCATTACGAAAGAGCCTGAAGTGGTTGTGTTTGACGGGGTAAAAGGGAACCGGGTTGACTCGGCGGCGTCCGTGGATAGTCTTAATGATTGGTTCTGGACCGGAAATACACTGACGATATACTCCGCAGGCACTCCTCAGAACGTGGAAGTCTCTGCCCGCCAATTCGTGGTGGAGATTTTTACCGCGAGTTATATTAACGTTATTAATTTGACGATCCAATATGCGGAAGACGGGATCCGGCTGTATGACAGCAACGGGGTGACGTTAGAGAATATGACGGTCAAGGATAGCGCGGGGTATGGCGGGATTATCCTGTGCGCGGTCACTGCCGGCAAAGGCACAAATAACACCATACGCCAGTGTACGGTTTCCAGGATAAGCGGGAGCACCGACTCCATGGCCGGCGGGGGCTATGGTCATGGCATTTTTATTTGGGGGCAAGACATCTGCAGCCACAACACCCTTGCCGGCAACATCGTTCATGACAACGGCGGGGCGGGACTTCTCATCATCGACAGTTCGGACAACCTTATTTCTGAAAATACCGCGTATCGCCACGGGATCTCCGGCATTTCCATCAGCGGGTTGAACTCGAGCGGCAATGTGATCGAAAAAAACAACGTGTATGAAAACTGCCTGCTGGAAAACGACCGGTTCGGCGTAAATTTATATATGGCGGGCAATAATAATCGCATACGATACAATCTCATTCACGATCAGCATGTATTCACGGATGAAGAAGTGGGAATTCCGGGATTCACGGCGCGGAGCGGCGCTATTCGATTTGACGGCGACACGTATATCGGCGTTCCCGACAAAATCGGAAACCAGATCTATTCCAACCTGATTCTGAACGAATACGAAGGCATCCAGATTTTCAATTTCAGCAATGTGGATGTTTTCAACAATACCATCTGCAATGTGATTCATTCCGGCATCTATATGGCGTGTTACAATGTCCCCGGTTCCGGAAACAACAACACCTTCCGCAACAATATCGTGGCGCAGTCGCAGCAACAGCTTGTCCGGAACAGTCAGGCCACCAACTCCATATTTGATTATAACGTCTATTTCCCGGATGGTTCCGCCGCCTTTGAATGGAATGGCAGCAAAACGAATTTCGCCTCATGGCGTTCGGCCACTGGGCAGGACAGCCATTCGCAGGTGGCCAATCCCGGTTTCGTGGACCCGCTGACCGGCGACTTCCATCTGGCGTCCGGTTCCCCCTGCATCGATATCGGCGCGTTCCTGGGCGCGGGGGAAGTGGATATTGCAGGCGTAATGCGGCCTCAGGGCCTCGGAATTGACATAGGGGCTTATGAGTTCGGGCAGGCGCCCACCGCTTCCTTCTCCGCCTCCCCTCTTTCCGGAAGCAAACCTTTGACCGTGTATTTCACCGATACCAGTGCTTCCGGCACCTCTCCTATCACCGCGTGGTCCTGGGACTTTACAAACGACGGCATACCAGACAGCGCGGAACAACATCCCTCTTTTATCTATGCCGCAGACGGGAAATACACGGTTTCCTTGACCGTTACCAACGGCATGGGAAGCAATACCCGCACGGAAGTGGATTTAATCAATGTCACATCGGGACCCAGCGCCGATTTCTCCGCCGCCCCGATTTCCGGCATAGCGCCCCTCAGCGTTACGTTTACGGATCTTTCCCTGGATGGCGGCAGCCCCATTGTAACATGGTCCTGGGATTTCAACGGCGACGGCCTGGAAGACAGCGCACTTCAACATCCCCAATACGACTTTGCCGCGGGGGTCTATACGGTTTCATTAACGGTTCAAACCCTCGACGGGCAGACGGATACCCGCACCAAGGCCGGCTATATTACGGCGGATGTGTTGCCCACGGCGGAATTCAGCGCCGATCTCACAAGTGGTTTCACGCCCCTGACCGTCCACTTTACTGATTTGTCATCGCCTGGAACACGGCCAATCACGGGTTGGAATTGGAATTTTGGCGACGGAACTCCGTCCAGCTCCGTGCAACATCCCACGCATATCTACACCACCGCCGGGTCTTTTGCGGTAACCTTAACCGTTACCACCGCCGCCGGCCCGGACTCTGAAACAAAACCCGATTATCTCGCCGTGCAATTGGGTATAGGCCCCGCCGCTTCGTTTGAGGTGGATATGTACAGCGGCAATGCTCCCTTGGCTGTTCAATTTACCGATACTTCCACGCCGGGCACCTCCCCCATCACTTCCTGGCTGTGGGATTTCGGTGACTCCACGAGCAGCACGGAACAACACCCGCAACACACCTATGAAAACGCCGGGGACTATGTCGTGCATTTGACCGTGACCACCCTTGTGGGCAGTAATACGGCCCCTGGATTCTCCTCCATTCACGTGAATCCCACCCAGCAACCCATTGCTGCGTTTACGGCCGATGTCACCACAGGCCAGGCGCCTCTTTCCGTACATTTCACCGACCAATCGGAGTCTGGATCCGAGCCCATCACGGCATGGTTTTGGGACTTTGGAGATGGAAGTTCCGGCGATGTTCAGCATCCAGTACACCTCTATAATGCCCCCGGCGTCTATACAGTTTCCTTAACGGTAACCACGGCCATAGGCTCAAACACCTTCACTCACACCGGTTATATTCACGTTTTTACCGTAATTTTCGTGGATAAGGATAATGCTTCCGGAATCCATACCGGTTCCTCCTGGGCTACGGCATTCACCAAGATTCAGGACGGGATCGATGCGGCCGCCAATGCGGGCATTCCCGAAGTGTGGGTGGCCGAAGGAAATTATCGTGAAGCGCGCACGGACGCCAATGGCGCTCTGGTGCTTCGGGCCAATGTTCACCTGTACGGTGGATTCAGCGGTCTGGAAATCCAACGTGAAGCGCGCAATTGGCTTACCCATGTTACATCAATTGACGGTTCCATCGCCCGAAATGGCAATCCTGCGTATCATGTCGTAACGGGCGCGAACACTGCCTCCCTTGACGGATTTATTATTACCGGCGGCCGGGCCGACAACGGCAATCTGTCCCGTGATCGGGGCGCGGGCTTGTATAATGCAGGGGTTTCCCCTACCGTGATCCATTGCACGTTTACGAACAACGCCGCGCAGTATTGCGGCGGCGCCATCTACAATGGGAATGGCTCCACACCCCTCATTTCCGCCTGCCGCTTCATTGATAATACCGCCACCGCCACCTACTTCACCCAAGGCTTTGGCGGGGCCATTTACAACAATAACACCTCGCCCACCATTGTCAACTGCACTTTTTTTAATAACAAGGCCCTGGCCGCCCTCACGGCCTCCGGCTATGGCGGCGCCATATACAACCAAAGCGCCTCACCCTCTATCGTGAATTGTTCCTTTTCTAACAACAGTACAACGGGCGTGTTATTCTCCAACGGTGCGGGCGGCGGCATCCTGAATTACGGCGGCGCCGCTGTAATCACCAATTGCATACTCTGGGATGATTTCCCCAATGAAATCCGCAATCAGAACAGTGCGAACCCCAGTGTAAATTATTGTGACATACAAGACGGATATTCTTCCGGAACCGGCAATCGGGATATTGATCCGCAATTCCTGGAGGCAAGCGCAGGCAATCTCGAACTGCCTTCCACTTCCCCCTGCATCGATCAGGGCACAGCAACCGGAGCGCCAGCGGCGGATATTCTTGGCATGCTCCGGCCTCAAGGAATGGGAGTGGATATGGGCGCGTATGAATTTAGCGCATCGCCCCAGGCGGCATTCACCGCCGCCCCAGTACAAGGATATGCGCCCTTGTCCGTAACCTGCACGGACCTTTCCCTGCCGGGAACATCGCCCATCACCGGCTGGGAATGGACTTTTGGGGATGGAGACTCTAGTACGGAACAAAGCCCCACGCATATATTTGAGGAACCGGGCGCCTACACCATTCATCTGACTGTAACAACACTGCTTGGCAGCGATCAGGCCGATCCACTCGAAATTATGGTTCAATCCCCGCCGGACATTCTCCCCGTAGCAGCGTTCAGTGTTTCATCCGATCACGGATATGCTCCCTTCACTGTGGCCTGCACAGACCTTTCCGCGCCCGGCAGTTCCCCAATTACGGAATGGATATGGATCTTTGGCGATGGCGGAACCAGCAATGACCAGAATCCCTCCCATACCTTCCTGTCACCCGGCGCTTACACCGTTTCATTAACCGTGACCACCTCCGCCGGAAGCGACACGGCGGAGCCGATCATTATAAATGCCGTTCCTCCACTCCACGCAGAGATTCAACCCCAGGAAGCCGCTGCCTATGTGGGAGGTCACATTACATTCAGCGTTATCACCGATGGCGGATGGGGCGAGCAGCAGTATGACTGGTGGTTCGAGGGAACTGCTCCCCCCGCAAAGATTGGCGGTAACACCAGTGTATTGATCCGCAGCCCGCTCACGCAGAATGAAGCCGGCATCTATTGGTGCGAAGTTCACGACGAGATCGGTTCCTGCTCCACCCTTCCCGCCACGTTGTCAGTATATGAACATCTCGCCATGGAAACTCCACCGGCGGGGGCTTCAGTGATGGCTGGTGGTTCGTATACGTTCAGTGTAACAACAACAGGGGGCATTCCCCCCCTGGACTACCTCTGGAAAAGGAATGGTGTCGAGGTCCCGAAAACTTCTGGCGATTCCCTGACCCTGGATTATGTCTCTCAAGATGACGCCGGCCTTTATTCCGTGGACATTACCGACAGTGGCACGGATGCCGTTTCCTCCGAGGAGGTCATGCTCGAAGTTGTGAAAACGACACCCGTTTTATCCTGGCCCGGGATTGTGTTTTTGATGTTGGCAATGATTGCTTTCCGTGGGATTTTCCGTCTCAAGCGGGCTAAAAATGACTGAGCCCGCAACCGGCCGTGGACCAATTGCGGGCTGCCTCAAGCGGTGATTATTGCTTGGAGGTGACGGAGTTTATGGCATCGCGAACCGTCATGAAGGTCTCCGCGGTCAACTGAACCTTGGTCAGTATGTCCGTGTACACTTCAGCCTTCATGGGCCGCTTTTGCGTAACCACGTGAATATGCATGTCTCGCTCCTTCTTGGTTTACAACTGCTGTATCACAAAACATATTTATTGGCGCACGCGTTTTTTAAAATGCAAGCTTGGTTTCCGCGTATAGATAATCGGCATCCTTGTCATCCGTCCCTCCGGTGAATCCCAATCCGTTTGCAAGCGAGAAACTCCCTTTTGTAAGGCCGTCACCCGCAAATAGATGGCCCCAACCCGCCTCGAACGAGAGGTTTTCGGTATAGTCATACTTGGCGCTCAACAGGGTTTCCCAGCCCAACTCTTTGGAATTCTTTTTGGTCCAGAAGGCGAGCAGCGGCAGGTTGCTATGGGGGGCGTCAAAGCCTTCGACCGCCTGGAAATAGGAGACGCCCACATTCGCCGTTAATTTTTCGATTGGATTGGCACTGGCCCCCAGACGCGCGATCCAGCAATTGCTCAAATCCGTGCTGTCGATGAAATTGCTGTATTCGAAGTTGGAGAAGAGACGGTTGAAACTGATGCTTGCCCGCTGCTTATAGAACGGATACACCGCCGCCGCCAGCGTATCCCAGAAATCATGTTTGCGGTTGTCTTCTCCGCCTAAGTACACCCCGCCCACATAGATGCGCGGGGTGAATTTGGTGTTGAAGGCGTACCCTATTTCTGCATTTCCCGCCCATACATTCCACTTGGCGGAATCATCGCCATACAGCGAGAAACCACCTGCACCGGCCAGATTGAATGTTTGGCCCGCTTGATCCGCGTTGCCAAACTGATAGGCCAGTTCGGCATTATAATCAAACTTGCCTATCTCAAAAGCGTCTATAGTGCCCGCGCCGCGTATGGAGATGGTGTGCAAGTTGGTGACCCCATAGTCGTCTACCCCGAAAGTGTCTTCCAGCCATTCCTGGGCTATGGAACCCCGGTTATCGGAGAGCGAGCGGGCGTCGCGGACAAAGATCCAGCACGCCTCCAGCACGGTGTCCTTTAGGCCTTCGTAATGGGCATACAGCGAATAGAGATCCACGTCCCCATCGCTTTCTATACCGGTGCGTTCCACGAGTTTCGCCCCGATTGCCCCGATATTCAGCTTGTCTATGGGCGTGTATACGAGATGGAGAGCATCGAAAGAAAGTCCTGTGTAAAAAACCTTTCCGGAATCATTATTGCCAAGCAAAAAACCATTGCCCAGTTGCAGTTCCTGACGGCCTATGCGCAGATGCACGGGAAGTCCAAAGGTCTTATCCACATCAATGTACGCCTGATATATTTCGACGTCATCCCCGGAATTCGCGCGCCCATCCGCGCCGGTGATGTAGTTCGGAGATCGAAAATCTTCTCCCCAGATATCGTAACTGTCCAATTCGACGAAAGCGGATACATCCTGCGTGAAATCGGCTTTTACACTGATTTTTGTACGCTGCTCAATCGCAGAATACCCGCTTCCATCATCATCCCACGAAAAAATACTCGTAATTGCAGGACGGCCCGGCGCCGCAGGATACCGCAATCCCGCGTTGGGCCGATTGGGATTGTCTCCTGTCGCCGGCGCGGAATAGTAATTTCCACGGATTCGGATAACCCCGCCCACTTCCACATTTTGCAGTTCCGCGAGGGATGACCAGGAGACCAAGGTCAAACTCGCCATTACAAAAAAAACAGTTATACCTCTCATGTTATCCGCTCCTTGTTATTGCGAAAAACAGTGCTCGCGCTGTTCTTCATCCGACCCAGACTTTGCAGCATGGTCCTCTTGAACCTCCCACTGTTTTGTGGGTTGGTTTGAAAGAGCAACTGTTGTGCCAACGCACAAAAAAATTATGACGGAGTGTATTCAACGCCCTCTTTGCCAAGCGCCTGCATCCCACCTATCGATCAGTCATTTCTTCTTGAAAGGCACAAATTCTCTTGAAAAATGGAAACATTTCGGCAATCACGCCAAGGGCGAAAACAATTCATGTGCGAATAAATCAAGAAAACTCGTTCTGAAGGAAATCATCACAAGCCGTCTATTTGGAAGAACGGGAAAACCTACAAAATGGTGTGTTTAGTTTTATGAACAAACCCTGACGTCGGAAATTGAACGCCATTACACCATTTTTCCCTTACCCTTGGGAATATTGAGGTTACACAGATTGTTCTTGCATACAACTTTAGCGGTGGTCAAAGACAGGATTTCTCAATTCCGCGTGATGAGGGATGGGAACAAGGCATGAACCGGGTGGTGTTACGAGAATGAAGAACATGCTGGAGACAAGAAGATGGCAGCGCCGGTAGAACATTTGGTGGACGCGGATTATACGGGAACCCGTGTGGAACGCAGCAACCGTGAAGTCGCGGAAATCGCCGGCCAGCACTATAAATATGGCTGGACCACCGATATCGAGTCCGAAACCCTCTCCAAGGGACTGAATGAACAAGTCATTTGGCGCATATCCCAAAAGAAAAATGAACCGGAGTGGATGTACGAATGGCGCTTGAACGCGTATAGGCACTGGCTGGGTTCCACCGATCCCGATTGGGCCAATGTGAAATACGATACACCCGACTTTCAAAACATTCGGTATTATTCCGCCCCCAAAAAATCCGTACAGAGAAAAAGCATAGAGGAGGTGGATCCCAAGCTGCTCGAAACCTTCGAGAAGCTGGGTATCCCGCTGGATGAGCAAAAAAGGATTTCAGGAGTGGCCGTTGATGCCGTTTTCGACAGTGTTTCTGTCGCCACGACGCATCGTGAAATTCTTGCGCGCAAGGGGATCGTTTTTTGCCCGATTTCCGAGGCCATCCGGGAGTATCCGGAATTGGTGCGGAAGTATTTGGGCTCCGTGGTGCCGCCGAATGACAATTTTTATGCGGCATTGAACAGTGCGGTGTTCAGCGATGGTTCGTTCGTCTATATCCCGAAGGGCGTTCGGTGCCCGATGGATTTGAGCACGTATTTCCGCATAAATGCAGCGGAAACCGGTCAATTCGAGCGTACGCTCATTATTGCGGACGAAGGCGCGGAAGTCAGCTATCTCGAAGGCTGCACGGCGCCCATGCGCGATGAAAACCAATTGCACGCGGCCGTCGTGGAACTCGTTGCCCATAAAGATGCCGTGATCCGGTATTCGACGGTGCAGAACTGGTATGCTGGGAATGAGGAAGGCAAGGGCGGGATCTACAACTTCGTGACTAAGCGCGGCAAGTGCCTGGGCGATAATTCACGAATTTCCTGGACGCAGGTAGAGACCGGTTCGGCGATTACCTGGAAATATCCGAGTTGCCTGTTGATGGGCGATAATTCCGTGGGTGAATTTTACTCGGTCGCCCTTACGCGCAATCGCCAGCAAGCCGACACTGGCACCAAGATGCTGCATTTGGGAAGAAATACCCGCAGCACTATTATTTCGAAAACGATTTCCGCCGGCAAGAGCAACAATAGCTACCGCGGCCTTGTGCGCATCATGCCTAAGGCTGAGAATGCGCGCAATTACACGCAATGCGACTCGCTTCTGATGGGAAATCAGTGCGGGGCGCATACGTTCCCGTATATTGATGTGCGCAACAAAAGCGCGTCGGTTGAACATGAAGCGTCCACCTCAAAAATCAGTGAAGATCAAATGTTTTACTGTCAGTCGCGCGGGATTGGCCCTGAAAACGCGATTTCCATGGTTGTAAACGGCTTCTGCAAGGAAGTGTTCGATCATCTTCCGATGGAATTTGCCGTGGAAGCCGCCAAACTGCTGAGTATCAGCCTCGAAGGGAGTGTCGGATAGATGTTGGAAATTAAAAACCTCAAAGCCTCCGTTAACGGCAATCTGATTCTGAAGGGAATTGACTTTACGGTGAATGAGGGCGAAGTGCATGCCATCATGGGGCCGAACGGGTCGGGTAAAAGCACGCTCGCGCAGGTATTGGCGGGTCATGAAGCGTATGACGTCAGCGAAGAGAGCAGCGTGACCTTTCTTGGGCAAAATCTGTTGGAGCTGCCTGCCGAAGAGCGTGCCCGCGCGGGACTGTTCCTTGCATTTCAATATCCGGTCGAAATTCCCGGCGTCTCCAATGCGCATTTTCTCCGTGCGGCGTTAAATGAAATCCGTGTCAGCCGGGGTCTGGAGGAATTGGATGCAATAGACTTCGAGGATCTTCTGAAGGAAAAAATGGAACTCATGAATGTCCCGGCCACGTTTGCCGAGCGTTTTGTGAATCTCGGTTTCTCCGGCGGAGAGAAAAAACGCAATGAAATCCTGCAGCTTGCCGTGATGGAGCCCCGGCTGGCCATTTTGGATGAGAGCGATTCCGGATTGGACATCGACGCCCTGCGCATCGTCTCGGAAGGCATCAACCTGCTGCGCTCGCCGCAACGGGCCTTCATTCTTGTGACGCACTATCAGCGGTTGCTGAATTACGTGACGCCGGATTTTGTTCATGTGCTGTACAAAGGCCGGATTGTACGTTCCGGCGGCAAAGAACTGGCGTTGGAACTCGAAGAGCGCGGTTACGACTGGATCAAAGACGAAGTCATGGCCGCGGCATAAAGGAAGCATTGCGTGAGTACGGTAAAAGATAAACAGGATCTGAAAAAGGCGCACTATGTGTCGGAATGGTCCCGTATTCCGCTAAACGGCGATCCGATCTGGTTGAAACAATTACGCATTCGGGGCGCCCACCTGTTTCGGGATACCGAATTTCCCAACACCCGCATGGAAGAATGGCGTAGAACCAATATCAGCATCATCAACAATACGTCATATAGAAGTACGCCGGCTTCTCCCCCAATTGCCCTAACCCAAAAAGCTGTTGAACCGTTCTTTTTGAAAAATCCCGCAGCCACAGAATTGGTATTCATCAATGGACGGTATAACAAGACGATTTCCCGACTGCCGGCATTACCGGAAGGCGTTGCGGCGGGAAGTCTCCGCCGGGCAATACAGAGCCCGCTTGCCCGGGTTGTGAAAACACATCTGGGAAGCTGTCTACAAGCCCGTAACGCCTATACGGCTCTGAACACCGCGTTCCTCCAGGATGGCGCGTTCGTTTATGTGCCCAAAAATATTCTCGTGGAAACGCCTATCCATATTATCGCCCTAACTATTCCGGGCCAGGAACCTTCTGCCGCCTATCCACGCGTATTGGCGGTTTTGGAGGACGGCAGCCAAGCCAGCATTACCACCCATTTTGTTTCCCTGTCTGAACATCAACCGTACCTCGCCAATGCCGTGGAGGAAATCATCCTGGGGCCGAATGCACAATTGGATTACTGCCGGTTGGTGGAGGAAAAAGCGCAGGGCAATCATCTTGCCACCGCTGAAGTGCGTCAGGATCAAAACAGCCGCTTTAACGGCTTTATGGCTGTGCTGGATGGGAACATCGTCAGAAGCCAGGTATGCGTCGAACTGGCGGGAGATGGCGCGGAATGCCAGTTGAATGGACTTTATTTGAATGACGGACACCGTCTGACTGATACACAGTTCAGTGTACTCCATTCCCGGCCACACGGCCTTAGCCGGATCACGGGCAAGGGCATTTTGGACGGCGACAGCAAGGCGGTTTTTCTTGGAAAGGTATATGTGCATCCTGATGCCCAGAAAACGGATTCCAGGCAATTGAATCAGAATTTGCTGCTCTCTGAGCGTGCCTCGGTCGAGACCAAGCCTCAGCTTGAGATTTATGCGGATGATGTGAAGTGCACGCACGGGGCAACAGTAGGCGCTCCGCCCCAGGAAGTTCTATTCTATTTCCGGAGCCGCGGCATTTCGGAAGCGGCCGCGCGCGGCATGCTCACCTGCGGTTTTGCCCAGGAATTGATTGAAGAGGCGCCGACACACGCTATTCGGGAATATCTGAGCGCCCATGTGCTTGCGAAATACGCACCAAAAGAAATAAGGTAATGCCATGAGTGGTTCTACGGCGGTAAAAATTGATGCGCGCCCCTGCCGGCAGTCTTGCCAAGCATTCAGCGTCGAGCATATTCGCAAGGATTTCCCCATACTAAATACATTGGTTCGAGGAAAGCCACTGGTATATCTTGACAATGCCGCTACCACCCAAAAACCGCAGGCAGTCATTGACGCTATTAATCATTATTATACGGCGCAAAACGCCAACGTCCACCGGGGCGTTCATCATTTGAGCCAGGTGGCCACATGCCTGTATGACGATGCCCGCCAGAAAATCGCGGCCTTTTTAAACGCCACGGTTGAGTGCGAAATAATCTTCACGCGGGGGACCACGGAATCCATCAATCTAGTCGCGCAATCCTATGGCCGCCAAACTATCCATGAAGGGGATGAAATCATCATCTCCGGGATGGAACATCACTCCAACATCGTACCCTGGCAAATTTTGTGCCAGCAAACCGGTGCGAAGTTGCGCGTGATCCCTTTTGACGACGATGGCAACTTAATTATGGACGAATTTGACCGGATGTTGAATCCGCGCACTAAAATGGTTGCCGTGGTGCATGTTTCCAATGCGCTGGGCACGGTGAATCCAATACAGGAGATTACGGCGAAGGCCCATGCCGTGGGTGCGCGCGTGCTGGTGGATGGCGCGCAAAGCACGCCGCATACCGCCATCGATCTCAAAGCGCTGGACTGTGATTTCTTCGCCTGCTCCGGACACAAAATGTACGGGCCGACAGGCATTGGCATTCTCTACGGACGCGCAGAATTGCTTGATGCCATGCCTCCTTATCAGAGTGGCGGCGATATGATCCTTTCGGTCACCTTCGACAAAACGATCTATGGCCGCCTGCCCAGTAAATTTGAAGCGGGAACACCCCATATCGAGGGTGCGATAGCGCTCGGCGCTGCCGTGGATTATCTGAATGCGGCGGGAATGGAAACTATCCATCGGCATGAACAGGATCTGCTCCAGTACGCGACGGATGCGGTTGAGACCGTGCCCGGCTTGCACATCATGGGCAGAGCCCGGGAAAAAGCCGGTGTTTTAGCATTTACCATGGATGCCGCCCATCCCCACGACGTTGGCCAAATTCTTGACGAAGAAGGGGTGGCGGTGCGCGCAGGGCATCACTGCGCACAGCCCGTGATGCAACGTTTCGGCGTGCCTGCAACCACCCGCGCCTCGTTTGGGATGTACAACAACCGCAATGATGTGGATGCGCTTGTGGCCGCATTGCATAAAGTTAATAAGGTATTCGCGTGATGGCTGATACCCGTGCGCTCTACGAGCAGGTCATCCTCGACCATAACAAGAACCCGAGGAATTTTCACGCCCTTGAGCCCTGTGATTGCAAAGTTGAAGGGCTGAATCCGCTGTGCGGGGACCATTTCACCGTCTACGTCCGTTTGGAAGGCGGCCGGATCAGCGATATTGCGTTCACCGGCGCGGGATGCGCCATCTCAAAATCTTCCGCCTCCGTCATGACCAACGTGCTCAAGGGAAAGACCATCGCCGAGGCAAGAATGCTTTTTACCAAATTTCACCAGATGATCACCGCCAATCCAGACGCCCCCGTCGATGAAGCGGCCTTGGGCAAACTGCGCGTCTTCAGCGGCGTCCGGGAATTCCCCGTTCGCATCAAATGCGCCACCCTCGCCTGGCACGCCATGGCCTCCGCCCTCGACGGACATAACAACGCCATCAGCACGGAGTAATGATATCTTTTAAGGCATCCATGACCTCGGCATAAGTCATATCAGCAAGTCCAACAGCACCGGCGGCTTCTTTTGGGGTCAGTTCCGGTAGATTGCCCGGATATCGTGCCTCCACTGCATAATCGGTTAGTATGATTGCCTGGTGTAAAGATAATGCCAATGATGAATTACACGTGGCAATGATGTCTAGTAATTGCTCAATATTATGGGTTTTCGGAAATTCAACTTGCTTCCAAACGAGATAGGCCTTCAGGTACTTCTCAACGGCCTGTTGAGCATGAAATCCAATTATTCCAAGGTAAGGGACCTCTGTATCGAGCAAGTAATGTGCAACTTCACGATCTTCATGGGCTTTCGTTAACCATTCCATCAAAAACTGCCGTCGAATCTCATCAGGCGGCATCATAAATCACTCTGCCATATTTGTTGGCGGGGTAGGCGATGCCGCCTATAACCCCTTTGGTCTCTTCAAATCGGTCCTTTGTCATTAGAATGACATCAAATGGATATCCTAATCCCCGCAATGCTTGCCGAACATGAAGACGTTCTTTTCTTGGATCGGTGACGGTGTCTTCAAGAATCAACAGATCGATATCGCTGTCCCGGGTCATCTGCCCTGTGGCAGCGGATCCAAAGAGGATAATCCGCGCAGCCGGAACCACGCTTATGACACGGCGCACTATTTCATCCAGAATCTGCTGCTCAATTGCCATGGCGGGATTATACAACAACCTTCGTACCAACAACCACAAGATCTGTAGCCTTTCCAGCGGAGATTTGGGTAAACAGAGAACTTTATTTGTGCTTTTCGAGTCAAATGTGCTAAAGTCTGATTCTAATCTGTTTTTGCGGCGGCTGTGCATTCCCCAACGATATGAGGTTGATATTTTTTATATGGCCACTACAAGCCCCATGACAGTACCGGCCTCTTTTGAGGCAACCCTGGCTTCCATGCGGAAGAAGCTGAAAGGGATTGTTCCGGACTTTGAAATTCAGATGAAAGCGGAACTGGCGCACCAGATTAACATTCTCAAGAAAGAACTGAACGCCATCATCCTGGGTCATAATTACATGGAGCCCGCCCTGTATCATTCCGTGCCGGATCACACCGGCGACTCGCTTCAATTATCCTCCATCGCCTCGAAAACGTCCGCGGACATCATTGTCTTCTGCGGTGTGTGGTTCATGGGTGAAACGGCCAAGGTGCTGAATCCCCAAAAGACCGTGCTCGTGCCTTCTGAGCATGCCGGGTGTTCCCTGGCCGAGGGTATTCATGCTGAAGATGTGATCGAATTGCGCAAACGTTTCCCAGGTGCGCCCGTGGTTAGCTATGTCAACACCTATGCGTCCGTCAAGGCTGAATCGGACTACTGCTGTACTTCCGGCAATGCAGATAAGGTTTTAAAATACCTCTTCGATCAAGGCCACAAACGCGTGATCTTCATCCCCGATGAATACCTGGCACGGAACACTGCCGATCAACTCAACGTTGCCTACCTCGCCGGCAATGATGCCACCGGCGAAAATCTTCCTGCCGATACGCCCGTAGTCATCGGATGGAACGTGCATTGTGAAGTACATGAACTGTTCACCGTTCAGGACGTGGAAAATGTCCGCCGCCAGCATTCGGATGTGGTGATCATCGCGCACCCGGAATGCCATCCCGATGTCATCGCGCACGTGGACGTAACCGGCAGCACAAAAACCATGATCGACTATATCAAAGAAGTTGACGCCCCCCGCTATGCTCTGTTGACGGAATGCACCATGGGTGACAACGTCGCCGCCGAATTCCCCAACAAGGAAGTGGTGCGCGCGTGCAGCCTGCGCTGCAAACACATGAATCAGATCACGCTGGAAGATACCCTGGAAGCCTTGAAGAAAATTCAATACAAAGTGGAACTTGCTCCGGATATCATCCAGCGCGCCAAACAACCCATTGATCGCATGATCCAAATCCGGTGATTCCTTTAAAGGAGAAAGGATATGTTGTATTTCAAGACCTCGCAATATGTTCCAGGCAAAGGAGACGCGTGGACCTACTACGAATGCGATGCGGAAAAGAAGGTGTTGCGTCAACTCACGCATCTTCCCGATTCCGGAGAACTGAACCGCATTCCCGATCCCATCGTGAAGCGTCTGGTGCGGCCGGATCTCCTGCAGGACGCTGTGGAGTCCGAATTCAAGCAGTTGTGGGGCGAAGATTAAGGAGTAGTAGTCATGCCGTTTATCATTCGCAGTCCCTATAGCGACAATCATTCGCAATGGCTTAAGGGCAATCTGCACACCCATACCTCCAACAGCGATGGAAATCTCCCGCCTCAGGATACCATCGAGGCGTATCGCGCGCTCGGTTTCGATTTTCTCATGTTTTCAGATCATGACAAATTTACGGATCCCGCGAGTCTGGATGGAAAGGGCATGACGTTACTGCCCGGCTGTGAAATTACAGCCAACGGCCCCCACCTCCTCCACGTAAACGCGCATGCTGCTGTTGAACCGTTTGAAGATCGGCAGAAAGTCATTGACGAAATCAACAACAACGGCGGCGGGTTCTCCATTGTCAATCATCCCAACTGGCTGGATGATTTCAACCATTGCGATCATAAATTCCTCGAAACCTGGCAGGGGTATCTCGGCATCGAGATCTATAACGGCATTTGCCGCCGCGTGGAAGGAAGCCCCCTTGCCACCGACCGATGGGATCGTCTCCTCAGCGCCGGGCGCACGGTGTGGGGTTTCGCCAACGACGACAGTCACAGAGACCAGGATCGCGGTCTCGCATGGAACATGGTACAATCAGCATCCCGCGATGCCGGCGCGATCTTGGAGGCTCTGCGCAATGGCCGATTCTACGCGAGCACAGGCGTAATCATTGAGTCCATCCGCATAATCAACGGCAATACTCTTGAAGTCGTCACCCCCAATGCCCACCGGCATTACATCTGCGCGAAACACGGGCGCGTTCCTGTTGTCATCGACGGCCCCGTTATGCGCTATACCATACCGGACGATTTCCCCTTCCCGCCCTACATTCGCGTCGAATGCTGGGGCGCCGGCGATGCCATGGCCTGGACCCAGCCCTTCCTGCTGGAAAGCGCATAACGCGTAAGTAATATCACCCATCTTTTCGGCGTTTTTTCGTCCATTACATGTCTTTCGTGGTGAATAATCTCTTCTTTTTTTACCGCGAGATGCGCGAAATCCCCAGCGCGGTATAGCTGCAACCAAAGAATGGGTATGGCGACAAAACTGAACAAGGAGGACACGGATTGCGCGGATATAATACACGGATGAGAAAATTTAATTTCAATGTCAATTATTTTTGGGCATTGCGTGCAGTATTTCCAATAATATCGGTGACAATCTGTTAGATCTTGGACAATATTCGTAAAACCCGCCCAGATACACTCGGTTTTATTCTGCGGATGCGGCGATGATCCCTTGTCTGATCAACATCCATAAAGGGCTTGATTACTGCGCGGGGGGGGTATACTGCCGCAAACCCACACAAGGGAATGTGATTTCACGTGGGTTGGAAATAAACAGTTTTAGGCAAATCGAGGGGATCAACAATGATTGACTATACCTGTCCGCACTGCAATCAAGAACTTCATATCAAAGAAAAACACGCCGGGAAAAGCGGCCGCTGCAACAAATGTGGTGGGAGTATTGTGGTACCCACCACCCCATCCGCAGAGTATTCAGCCAATGTGCCAATAAATGCTCCGCCTATACTTATTCGAAGAAATAATCGAAGTGATTAACCGGCGTTTTTTCTGTACCTGTACCACCTGCTAAAAAAATGCGTACCGCCCCGCTACAGCGCGTTTGCACCGGTGCTTTTCTTCGCGAATTTAGCTTCTTGACGCAGTTCGCGGGTCTTTTTCCGCCAGAACGCCACTTCCTGCTCCACGGTCATGCCCTTTACGGCATCATAGACCCGTCGGGCGCCTTTTCGTTTCATCGCGACACAATCAAATTTTTTCTTCTTCATACCGAATAGACTCTTTACGAGGGATTTTACACTATCTTCCATATATGTTTCCCATGTGCGAGCAAATACGTGCGGCTTTGGCGGTTATTCACAAAGAAATGAACATCGTGCGGCTGGGAAAACGCTTCTTTGGAACGAAGGGCACGCACATTTTTCAACGATTTTCTGACATCAGGAAATCTGTATCTGTCACAAAGTTGACAGCAGGTCTTTCGGCAAGGTACCTTGCACGGGATCAATATCGGTTTAGAACCCCCAATTGAGGATGAAATGAAGAATCAATACGTGAATATGCTCCAGGAAGGCGACTATATCAACGACTACTTTGTTGCCATCCGCAAAGACCTGCGTGCAAAACAAAACGGCGGGAAATTCCTCGGCATGGTGTTCAAGGACAAGACCGGCGAGATCGGCGGCGTTCTCTGGAATAATGCCACGGAAGTTGCCAAATTGTTTGAATTGGGCGATGTCGTCAATGTCCGCGGCCGCGTTTCCACCTATCAAAACCGCCTGCAAGTTCAGGTGGATCAGGTGCTTCCCCTGCGGGAAACCGACTATAACCTCGCCGACCTTGTCGCGACCATCACCACTACTCCCAATGACCTTCAAACGTTTCGCGCCATTTTCGACGCGGTCGAAAATCCATTCCTCAAACAATTAGTGCACCTTTTCTTGAACGATGCGGAATTTATGGATCAGTTCACCGCGGCCGCGGCCGCCAAGAAATGGCACCACGAATTCCGCGGCGGGCTCCTCCGCCATTGCCTAGAAATGGCCCGAATTGCCCTCACTATGTGTGAACTTTTCCCCGAACTCGACAAGGACGTCCTCCTTACCGCCGTCCTCCTTCATGATGCCGGGAAGATCCACGAAATGTCCCATGAACTCTATGTGGATTACACCAACGCGGGCAAACTCCTTGGCCACTTGCAGATTGGCTGCGATATGGTCCAGGCTAGAATCAACACCATCCCCGGATTTCCTGAAAAACTCCGCCTCCAGATTCTCCATTGCATCTTGTCTCATCATGGTGAGCTCATCAATGGATCGCCGGTCGTTCCTAAGACCTTGGAAGCCATAGTCTTACATCATATTGACAATCTGGATGCACAAGCCGCCGCTTTCACCCGGATCATTGAAGAAACTCGTGAAAACGGCCAGGAATGGTCTGAATATCTCCCCCTTATTGAGCGGGTCATCTGGACCAAAGGCAACGCTTAATTATCGTTAAGAAGTTGGCCCCTCTGTTTCATATCGCTTGACAATGCCCGCTGTTAATGCGACAATTTAATAGGAAAAGCCAGAAATACCAGTTTATAGCGTACGGCGTATACAGGAAAGCATACGATGGGTGTGCAAGTTTCCACTATAGCCCCCGATCTGATGATGTTTCGCGCCGGGAGCGTGAAGCTTCCCAGGCGTTCACAAGAAAACCTGCCAGATCTCGGATTTCAAAAAAAGGCCGAAGTTGACCTGCAAGTGGGCTTTGGCAAAAACACTATTTCCGCGCCTACCGCCGCCTTGCGGACCATTGACACTTCTGTTCAACGTGCACGGGACATTGTTCCCACGGTGGAGGAAGTCCAGAAAGCTTTTAGAGAATATCAAGAACAACTGGAACGCGCCCAGCAAGAACAGAAGGAGCGTTTCACTCCGCGTTTTCTCGAACCGGCTCCAGCGGACACAACCCGGCAAACACTTCAGACGGGAGTTCAGACCGCCCCACAGACCATGGCCTCGAAAACACAAGCGGCCAATCCCTTCGCCAAGGATGCTCAGACTGTTAAAGCGGCGTATCCCGGCAGTGCGATGATCACCACTCCCCAACTAAACATTCTCATTTAATATCCTTCTTCATTTAATTCGCTAAGGGTGTTCCCCTGTCTTCAATTGAACAAGATGTTGAAGTGCCCTTCCTATAAACAGGCAAAATAGCAGACCCGCGCCAAGGCTGATGCTAGAAGCAGGCGCAGCTCCTGAAAAAAGGAAAAATGGCGAACGTTTTGCTGTTTGCAATAACGCGGAATTTTTACTGATCAGCCATTTTCCGGTTCCGTGGAATCTTGTCCTTGTTCCGCTGCATCCGATGCGGCAGGTGCAGGCGCTGCTTCAGGTGCGGGTGCAGGGGCCGGCGCTGCCGCCGCGGGGGTTGCGGGCGCAGGCGCCGGAGCGGGAGCAGGGGCTTCGGCCGGCGCCGCCGGGGCCGGACCTCCTGGAGTCAGTATCGATGTAACTGCGGGAGAGCGCAACTCCGGACCATTCGTCCGATACAGCGCTTCACCTGTCAGTTCACGCGTTCCATCCAACGTATCGGCGGCCTTGATGCGGTAGGTAAACGTGGCGGGAAACTTCGGAATATTGAACCATGCAAATTCCAGTTTTTTGTCCCGCCCCTTTTGCGGTGAAAGATCCGGGCGGTCGGTGCTAACGACCCCGTCAAAGGTCCATCCGTCCGGCAGATTCTCCACCACGCCCATCGCCCGGACGGGTTCCGAACCTTCGCTGGCCAGTGTAAGCGTCACATCCATCGTGCCGCCTTTTTGATACGCACCGCCATTGGCCAACTCGCGCATCATGGTCAATTTGGTATCCCCTGCGCCAGGAGCCGTCTGCCCCAGCGGCGCCGGCATTCTTTTGTTCAGCGCGGGTGGTTTTACCGGCATTGCGGTTTTAACGGGCGTTTGCCGCGGAGCGGCAGCGGGTGCAGGCGCCGTGGCGGGGCCTTTTGTCATAAAATAGCCCGTGATGAGCAACACAAACACCACCACGCCAATCGCGAATCCAAACATTGCAGACTTATTCATGTAAGTCCCCTTCCTGTCTTTGAAAAACTCTACTGTATCATGTATTAAAATATTCTATCACGGAACCCAGGGGCCTTGCGAAAACCCGCACGCAGTAACAAGGTAACGCACCGGCCCATGCTTTCGATGACCCGAAAGGAAGTATATTAGGCCCGGCCCCGGCCCGGAATCAAGGCCTGATATCCCAGGTGCATCATGTAATGATCCAGTACGATCAATGCCATGAACGCCTCCGCCACTGGCCATACCCGCGCCACAATGGTGGGATCGCGCCGTGTCACCGCGCTCAACGTCGCATTATCACGGCTCACCTTGTCGATGGTTTCCTGGTCTTTCGCAATGGTCGGAGTCGGTTTTACCGCGAGCCGCGCCACCACCGGCTGGCCCGTCGTCAGCCCACCTGTAATACCTCCTGCATGATTGGACTTGAACCTCACGTTCTTTCCATCACCGCGCATGGCATCGTTGCACTCCGAACCACGCCGGTCTTTCACAGCATACCCCGCCCCCACTTCCACCGCCTTTACCGCGCCTATGCTCAGCATGCGCCCGATCTCTCCGTCGAGTTTGCGGAACACCGGCTCGCCCATGCCGACAGGAAGCCCCGTTACCACTACTTCCACCAAGCCGCCGCTTGAATCTCCCTCGTCCCGGATTTTGAGAATTTTCTTTTCCATCTCGAATGCCGCATCCACGTCTGGGCAATTCATCGTGAAATGAATTCCATGTTCCTTGCGGATGGCCTTCGGGTCCACCGGTTTCGCCAAATCACGAATTTCCAGCAGGTCCCTTTCCAGTTCCGCAATCACCGACATCTTATGCAGGAAGCGCATGTTCGGATTAATCCGCCCTTCGGCAAACGCCCACTGATATACCGGGTCATAATCCCGCCGCACCTTGCGGAACGTCTCTGTTTTCTGCCGCGCCGTTTCCAGATCCACATCCTTCGCGCGAACCCCCGCTGCTTCCTTTACATACGCAAACACTTCGATGCCATGCCGTTTCAATACATGCCGGGCCACGGCGCCTGCCGCCACGATTGTCGATGTATACCGTCCGCTGAAAAAGCCCGCGCCGATCGCATCATCCCATTCGCCGTACTTTTCATAGGAAGCCCATGACGCATGCCCTGGACGCGGCGTGCGGTTTGTCACCTGATATTGTTCGATATGCTCAAAATGCCGGTCCACGTTCGGAATCAAAACCACCATCGGCGTGCCATTGGTATACCCCGCATTATGAAAGCCCGGCATCGTATCCGCCGCATTCACGCCGCTGTAGATCACCGGCACATCCGCTTCCCGCCGCGGCGACGCCAATTCACTCTGGCCCGGCTTCCGTGTCAGCAGCGCCTCATAAATCTCCGCCTCCGTGATATACAGTCCCGATGGCACCCCTTGAAGCAAGACCGTCAAGCCTTCCTGATAACTCCCGCCAGCCACCGACACCTGAAACATCGATCCTAACGTGCACCCAAGCATGCCAGTTTTCTCCTGATTTTTTGCCGTTATCTCGGCTACGCCTTCTTAAAGAGGAAGGAGTATACCACGAAAACTGAACCAACCTCGAATCGAGCATTGCCCACTTTTTCCCAAAAAACCACACCGTTTTTTCTTATAAGACTTATAGGACATATAGGTCCTACTGATCCCATGCACGGCATCGCATACAAATGTTACTTCACTTCCCACGATATCCCGAATCCGGCGCGCTCACGGGGCCAGGTTCGGTCGGTGCGGCGCCGTCTGGGGCGATGCGGGCCTGAACCCAGTAGTAGAAGGTATGGAACACCGTTTGGGGTCCGCGGCAGCCGCTTCCTGGGATTTCTTCCGCCGCCTGGGCCGTGGTGTCCGCAAAGGAGGCTGCTGGTTGCCAATCCGTTACCATGACAGCGCTGGCAAAATCATTTACAGTGTTGCGGAAGACCTGGTATTGCGCGGCGCCCGGCAGCGCTGCCCATTCCACTTGAACGCGGTCTGCGAACGCGCCATCGCTTGCCTGAACATTCTGCGGCGCGTCCGGACTCTGCGCCACACGCGGGTCCGTTCCCTGATTCAATTCCATATCATCGCGGCGTCCATCCTGATCAGTGTCCGGGTTCAATGGGTTGGTATGGTAGATCGTGAGTTCATCTTTATCATCCAAGGTATCGCCGTCTGCTTCGGTATCCAGAAAATTCAAGGTGCCATCCCCATCGATATCCGATATGCCTTCGTTGATATCCGGCAATCCGTCATCATCCGAATCCGGATCCAGAAAATTCGGTGTACCATCCGCATCCGGGTCGCCCGTACCCTCGAAGGCATCCGGAATGCCATCCTCATCCGAGTCCGGATCCAGGGCATTAATTATGGTGTCGCCATCCGGGTCGCCTGCGCCTTCCACGCCATCGGGTATTCCGTCCAAATCACTGTCAAAATAGAAAGGATTGGTATGCCATTCCGTGGATTCCACCACGTCGTCCACCCCGTCTGCATCGCTGTCCAAATCCAGGTAATTCGGAATATGGTCGTTATCCAAGTCTTCCACCCCCTCCTCCAGGTCTGAAATCCCATCTCCATCCGAATCCGTATCGGCCAGATTGGGCACACCGTCTCCATCCAGATCCAGACTCGCCACACTATCGGAACATTCTTCCGCATCCGGAATGGAATCCCCATCCGTGTCTCCGTCGGTAATCACGGGCAGCCAGGAGATCTTGTTCCCCGATGCATTGTGATGGTGGAACAACAAAATCCCCAGGGAGCCGGACGGCTGACGGGAAAATGGGTTCAGCGGCCCATTGTCACGGTAATCACTTTGGGTATATCCCACTGAAATTTCCGTATTGTTCAAATCGCGGAAGAATGGCCCTTCCAGATCGCTATTGGGAAAATACACGCCGGGATGTGTTACATGATAGACAGACGGTCCTATAGCATCAATCACCCGCTGCGCCGGAGGATACGGCGCATCCATCGCCAACTGCGTCTCCACCCGGAATTGGATCTCCGGATTGCTCCCGCTGAGACTCAGCGCGGACACCGGCACGGGCAATATCATCACATTCGTATCAAACGGGACAGTGTCGAAATGATCCGGCGTCAATAAATTAACGTCGCCCACCACGGAATTCTGCCCGTGCAGATTGTCCAGGCGTGTCACAAACACATCCTGTATGCCCTGCCCGGTTCCGGAATCGCTCGCATCGGAACTGTTGTACAACACATATTCGGCATATCCATCGCCGGTAGTGTCGATGCGGATTTCAACCCGTATTGCATTGGGCGTGGTCCAATCCGCCCACGTTGCCACGGCGAAGTACAGGGTACTCTCGGCAAGCCCCTGCCCGATGGATTCACGGTGCTTATAATCGCTCGACACCCCCACCAAGCGCAGATCGGCCATATCCTCCAATTCCGTGCTATCTGATTCGTTCGGACTCTGCAAAAGCAGTTCAAACGCGCTTATCAGCGACACTTCATCATACGGATACCCGGCGCCCGTATTGAGATCCTGGCCCTCCAGCGAAATCGCCGAATCCGCCTTCGCCCGCCCGTCGAACGTTTGCTGCGCCACCTCCATCTCCGATACGGGCCGCAACGCCCCATAATAGGGAACACTCAACACCGTGCCACTGCCCTCGGGTGTAAACACCACATACCCCGAAACCTCGCTCAACCAATGTCTGGGACGGCCGCTCATTTCTTCCGCAAGCGTGCCATCTTTAGCATGGCGCATCGCCGCCGCCGAGGCCGTCAGATGCAGGGGAACCTCCACACTCGCCCCCGGCGCAATTTCACCCGTCGCCGCCGCCCCCACATCCACCGCCACACCGGGAATTTCCGTCAGACCATCCAGCGCAACAGAAAAGGCCGCCGCTTCCGCACCCTTGTTCATCACTCGGACGAGTTGCGTCTCGCTGGCATCGGTAAACACTTCCCGTGTATCAAATGTCACGCTCACCTGCTCCGGATGCGCCATACTGAATGCGATCGTCTCAACGGAACCCGCCGTGGCCGCGCTCACACGCCGCGCGCCCGCCCGCATGGGGGCCATGCGCGGCGGCATCTGATCCGCGCCTGCATACACATCAAAAACCGCCGTGTTCATTGCCAGCGCCTTCAACTCCGAAACCGTCCATGCAGGATGCTGCTGCCGCAACACCGCCATGAGCCCCGCAACATGCGGCGCCGCCGTCGAGGAGCCGTCCATCACACTCGAATACGCTGACGGATTTACCACATATGCGCATGCCGAACGGATCCGAGCGCCCGGGGCACACACATCCGGCTTCAACAGCCACCGTCCATCCGCACGGCCCGCCGGACCACGGGATGAAAGCGAATAGAGACGATCCGCCGACAGGGTCCATTCGGATGGATCATCATCTTCCGAAGCCGCCACGCTGATTACCGCAGCCCCGGCCGCAGGCGATTGGCCGGTAAAAAACACATCCCCACGGTTCCCCGCCGCCGCCACTATAATCACTCCGGCGTCCGCTGCATTGCCGCACGCCACCGATTCCGGCGCATCCGCCGCGCCCAAATCATTGCCAATCGAAAGATTTAAAATATCCAGATGATCCGAAAAATCACCATCGCCGTTTGGGTCCATGGCCCAGTCGATTGCCGGCAGGAACACAAAACTCTTCCCCGTTTTGGCGAATATTTTCAACGCATACAAGGTGGCCTCCGGAGCCGCCCCCGGCCCCACCGCCATCAAACTGAATAGTGTTTCCACGCCATACCCGCCCGTGTAGGTGGTTCTGTCCGCATTTGTCCCGAATCCCGCCGCTGTCCCCGCCACATGGGTTCCATGCCCTAGAAGATCCATCGGATCCGGGTCCGGCACAGGCGTCGCCGTGCCCGCGTTTAAGGGATTGTACGCATCCCCGACAAAATCATAGCCCCCCGCCACCTTCGCCGTTGGAAACGGCACATCGCCCAGGACGGATGTATCGTTTTGCGCATGATCCGCCGCGTTCCCGCTCCCTCCGAAATCCGGATGCAGATAATCTATCCCCGTATCCACGATACCAATCGAAATCCCCTGTCCCGTAAGTCCCGGAAGTGGCCCCTGCCACAATTCCGGCATTTCAATAAACGGAACACTCGTCGAATTGCTCAACTCCATCATACGGAGCCGGTGCACCGCTTTTACCCCCGGCAACCCCTCAAGCAATTTCATTTCTGTTAGAGAAGCATTTAATGCGATCCCGTTATAGGTCCGCTTAACGCGAAACAATTCCGTTATCCCGCTCTTCTTCGTGCGTAACGCCTCTAAACATGCCGCCTGTTCCCGCTCAATCTGCGCCAGACTTTCCAGCACGTGCGTATAATGTGTTTTGTCTTCGAGCCCCTTGCATTCCCCGTACACCTTGGCCGCGGCAGGCGTCTTCATCTCCAAAATTACCGGAATTTTCTGTAAAATATCTTTCTCAAGCCCGGCAGCATCTCCGGTCAGAAAAATCGCCCCCGCCATAACAACTCCAGCAATCCATACCGCCATCTCCTTGCGCATCATGACATGGTCTCCAAAATATTCACTCTTGATGATAGGTCTCAAAATGCTTCCCAATAGTAACATACTCCCGCTCCAGATAGGGATGAACACTCTTTTTCAAGATCTTGTTCCGGCGCAACATGCCAGCCCATAGCCTTCTTCCCCCCTAAACCCCAATTCTAATTGCGTTCATATCGCGCTGTACTTTCAGTATATATAGCCACACCATGCTGGATTCATCGGTGGAGCCTGAAACCTGGGAATAAGAATGGGAAACAGGAATCAACGCCTTCCGCATGTTCGCCTTCGGCGAGCCATGCTTGCGGAGGAGGGTTTTGGGCGGAAACACGGACGGGCACGGACAGGCATGAACCGACAATGACGGGCATGGAGGGGCATGGAAGTTTGAGGGGAGAGGTTGGGTGGGATGTGGCAGGAATTTCCGCTTTACGTTTTCTTGGGGTAGACTATAAGGATCAGGAAAATCGTGGCGAATTTTGTCTTTATTACAAAGCACACATTATTTGAATTTAACTTTAATCACAATTATATATGGTATTTATTGAAATTCTACATATATGTCATGGAAAATCCTGGAAAATATATCTTGACTTCTTAGTATGTGGGGTGATATTCTGTTTGTGAAATAACTAACAGCGTTAAGAGACTATCAGTAAAAATGCCGGATAGAATTCCCCAAAGTCCTTCGGAAAAAACGGTAGAACGTTTAAGTTTATATCGCTACCTACTGTACGGTATACTGGCAGAAGGTGAGCGCAATATATTTTCACATGCGCTTGCGGCGATGGCGGCGGTGAGTTCCGCTCAAGTGCGGCAGGACATGATGGTGTTGGGCTATTCGGGGAGTCCGAATCAGGGGTATGAAGTGGGGAAGTTGATCGCGAGCATCACGGAATTTTTGGATGATGGTCACGGGCGTAACATCGCGTTGGTGGGGATAGGGAATTTGGGGCGGGCGATATTGTCGAATTTTTCGGGGCAGCGGTCACGGTTACAGATCGTTGCGGCGTTTGATGTGAATTGGCAGATTGTGAATCGATTGATTCATGGGTGCTGGTGTTTTCCGATGGAGAAGCTGCATGGCGTGATGAAGGAGCAGGATATCACGCTGGGGATCGTAACGGTTCCACCAGCGGCGGCGCAAGTGGTGGCGGATCAGTTGTGTGAAGGCGGCGTGCGCGGGATATTGAATTTTGCGCCCGTTCGATTGCGGGTGCCAGAAGATGTGTATGTGAGCAATCTGAATATCACGGTTGCTCTGGAAAAGGTGGCTTATTTTGCCCATCACGGGATGGTGAGGGTGGAATCGCCGTCAAGAGAGGAAGCGAAGGTATGACAACGGAAACGATGGTGGAATCGGACATTGCAGCGATACTGAACAACTATCCGGACGCCAAGCGGGACGCGCTGATTCCCCTGCTCCAGGAGGTGCAGGAGAAGGTTGGCTATTTGTCGCGCGAGGCGGTGGTCAAGATTGGGGAACACCTGAACTTGCCCGCGAGTAAGATTTACGGGGTGGCGACCTTCTACAACCAGTTTCGCTTTAAGCCGCTGGGCAAGTATCACGTACAGGTATGCCGGGGCACGGCGTGCCATGTGAAGGGCTCGATTAATGTGTTGTCGGCGGTGAAGCAGGCGCTGAATGTGTCTCCGGGCGACACGACGCGGGACGGATTGTTCAGCCTGGAGGTGGTGGCGTGTCTGGGCGCGTGCGGTTTGGCGCCGGTGATAACGGTGAATGGCGAATTCTTTGCGGGGATGACTCCCTCCAAAGCGGAAAAGATAATCCGGGACATCCGAAAAGAGGCAGGTGTACAATGAGTGATACAAAGAGCAAATCGGGATGTGCGTGTGGTTGTGGCACGGACAGTGTGTGCGCGGATTTTGTGGCGGCGTTGACCGGCGGTGGAAGCGCGGCGCTGCCGGAACAGCAGGCCAAGTTGCGCCGTGAGGATGTGGTCAAGCCGGTGATTTATATTGGCGCGGGCACCTGTGGATTGGGCGCCGGCGCCAAGAAGACCATCGCGGCGGTGAAAAAGTATCTGGACGACAAGAAGGTGGATGCGGAGATTGTGGAGGTGGGCTGCATCGGGATGTGTTCGTCGGAGCCGTTGTTGGACGTACAGTTGCCGGGTCAGGCGCGCGTGTCGTTCATGCATGTTACGGGCGACAAGGTGGAGAAGCTGCTGGACGTAGTATTGGCGGGAACGCTTCCACAAGACATGGTGCTGGGCCAGTTCCGTTCGGACAAAGTGAAGATGTGGCCCGATGTGGCGTGTCTGGATGAGCATCCTTTTTTTGCGCAACAGACGCGGTGGGTGCTGGCGCAATGCGGGGTGACGGACCCGCTGAGTTTGGCGGAGTATCTGGCGTTTGACGGGTACAAGGCGATGGCGAAGGTGCTTAAGCTGAATCCGGAGGGGGTTTGCGATGAGATGGAGAAGAGCGGTCTCCGGGGCCGCGGGGGCGGCGGATTCCCGACGGGCAAGAAGTGGAAGTTCGCCCGTGCGCAAGAGAATGAGCAGAAATATTTGATCTGCAATGCGGATGAGGGCGATCCGGGCGCCTTCATGGATCGCGCAGTGATTGAGAGCGTTCCGTACCGCCTGTTGGAAGGCATGGTGATTGCGGCGTATGCCATCGGCGCGTCGAAAGCGTATGTATATATCCGTGCGGAATACCCGCTGGCGATTGAGCGGTTGAAGGTGGCGATTGCGGAAGCGACGAAATATGGTTTGTTGGGCGACAATATCCTGGGGTCGGGCTTCAGCCTGAAGATCATTATCAAGATGGGCGCCGGCGCATTCGTATGCGGCGAGGAGACGGCCCTTATTCATAGTATTGAAGGGCGCCGCGGGATGCCGCGTCCGCGTCCACCGTTCCCTGCGGTGAAAGGACTCTTCGGCAAGCCGACCATTATTAACAATGTGGAGACGTTGGCGAATGTTCCGCCGATTATGCTTGCGGGGGCGGAGAAATACGCGGCGCTGGGCACGAAGGGCAGCAAAGGCACGAAAGTGTTCGCGTTGTCTGGCAAAGTGAATCGCACGGGGCTCGTGGAAGTGGCCATGGGCATGCCGATCAGCACGATAATCTATGATATCGGCGGCGGCATCCCGAATGGCAAGGAATTCAAGGCGGTTCAAATGGGCGGTCCTTCCGGAGGCTGCATCCCGTTACAGCATGTCAATATTGAAGTGGACTACGAGTCGCTGAAGACGGTCGGGGCCATTATGGGCTCCGGCGGCATGGTGGTCATGGATGAAGACAACTGCATGGTGGACGTGGCCAAGTTCTTCATGGACTTTATCCAGCGGGAAAGCTGCGGCAAGTGCATTCCGTGCCGTGAAGGCACGCGGCGCATGCTGGAGATTTTGCAGCGTGCCACGCGCGGCCGGCGCAATGAGACGGGCGTGGATGCATTGGAGCGTTTCCGCGGTATGGTGTATCTGGAACGGCTTGCGAATGTCATCAAGGACACCAGCCTGTGCGGGTTGGGCCAGACGGCGCCGAATCCGGTGTTGAGCACCCTGCGCTGGTTCCGGGATGAGTATGAAGCGCACATTTATGAACGGCGCTGTCCGGCGGGCGTGTGCCAGGAACTGCGCACGTTTGAGATTAATCAGGAATTCTGCAAGGGCTGCGGTCTGTGCCTGAAACGGTGTCCGTCCGGGGCCATTGTGGGCGAATTGAAGAAAGCGCACTATATTATTGCGGAGAAGTGCATAGGCTGTGGGTCGTGCGTGGACGTGTGCAAGTCCGGCGCGGTCCAGCTCGTGGAAATGGCGGAAGACACGATCGCGGCGGAAGCGTCCGCGGAAGCCGTGTCCTAAGGTTGAGGAGAACATCGTCATGTTGAACATTGAAATTAACGGAAAACCCTTTGAAGCGAAAGAGGGCGAGACGATTCTCGAGGCCGTACGCCGCGCAGGGGTGGCCGTGCCGACGTTGTGTTATCTGGAAGGTCTTGCGCCGACGGGCGCGTGCCGCATTTGCGTGGTTGAGGTGGAGGGCATGCCCAACCTCATCCCAAGCTGCTCGTATCCGGTTGGCAATAACATGAAAATACACACGCATTCCGCGCGCGCGGTTCGTGCGCGGAAGACGATAGTGGAGTTGCTGCTGGCGGATCATCCGGATGATTGCCTGTATTGCGTGCGCAATCAAAAGTGCGATCTTCAGACGCTTGCGGCGGATCTGGGGGTTCGGGATCAACGCTACGGCGGGGAGAAGAGCACCTGGAAAGAGGATTTGTCGAGTCCGTCCATTCTGCGCGATCCGAACAAGTGCATATTGTGCGGGAAGTGCGTTCGGGTATGCGAGGAAATCCAGAAAGTGGCTGCCATTGACTTTATCGGGCGGGGCAGCCGCACACACATCGGAACGGCTTTTGATGAAGGTCTGAACGTTTCCAGTTGCATCAATTGCGGGCAGTGCATACTGGCCTGTCCGACGGGGGCGTTGCGCGAACGCACCTATATTAAGGAAGTGGTTGCGGCGTTGTCGAATCCGAATCTGGTTCCGGTGGTCAGCCATGCGCCCGCCATCTCGGTTACGCTGGGCGAGGAATTTGGCCTTCCCGCCGGCACCGACGTGGATGGTGTGATGGTGGCGGCGTTGCGCGCACTCGGGTTTAAGTATGTATTCGACACGAGTTTCACGGCTGACCTGACGATTATGGAAGAAGGCTCTGAGTTGGTGCATCGGGTGAGCAATAACGGCAAGCTGCCGATGCTGACGAGTTGTTCGCCGGGCTGGATAAAGTTTGTCGAGGAATTCTACCCGGATTTTATCCCCAATGTGTCCACGTGCAAGAGTCCGCAGCAGATGATGGGCGCAATCATCAAGAGTTTCTTCGCCGAACGCATGAAGTTGGATCCGAAGCAGATTTACAGCGTGTCCATCATGCCGTGCACGGCGAAGAAGTTCGAGGCGTCGCGCCCGGAAATGATGAATAATGACGTGCCGGACATCGATGCGGTGCTCACGACGCGCGAGCTGGCGCAGCTCTTCCGCATGCGGGGCATGGACCTGAAGAACTTCCAGCCGGAAGCGGCGGATACGCCTTTTGGCGAACGCACGACGGCGGGCAAGATTTTCGGCGCATCCGGCGGCGTGATGGAAGCGGCGATTCGTTCGGCGTATTTCCTGATCACGAAGAAGGAGTTGGGCGATCTCAATGTCGAAGCCGTGCGCGGGCTTGAAGGCCGCAAGGAAGCGCGGGTGAATATTGACGGGTTGGACGTTGGCGTGGCGGTGGTGAGCGGACTTGGCAATGCTGCGAAGCTGCTGGATGAGATTCGGGCAGGCCGCAACGATCTTCATTTTATTGAAGTGATGACTTGCCCCGGCGGCTGCATTGCGGGCGGCGGACAACCGCTGGAGACGGATAAAGCGGCGATTCGGGAACGGATGAAGGGCTTGTACAAACTGGACGCCGAAGGTCCGAAACGCACGTCGCACTCGAATGAGTATGTGCAGCGGTTGTACGAGGAGTTCCTGGTGAAACCGTTGGGTGAAAAGAGTCATCATCTGTTACATACGCACTACGCCAAGCGCGAAGTGATGCTGTAAGATAGACGGCAAGTGGAAAAAATAGAGTGGCATGGCCGGCGCGCGCGGATAGGCGGCGGGCCGTGCCACTCAAGCGCAATGGGCCGGAATGAATGAGACAGCCAAAATACCGCTGGTGACCACCATTAAAGAACGGTGCCGCGTGTGCTACACCTGTGTGCGCGAGTGCCCGGCGAAGGCTATTCGTATTGCCACCGGTCAGGCGGAGGTGATGAGCGAGCGGTGCATAGGCTGCGGGAATTGCGTGCAAGTCTGCGGTCAGCGGGCGAAGCAGGTGTTGGACTCCACGGGGGAGGTTGCGCGGCTGCTGAAAGAATCGCCTACTGTTGCGGCGGTTATTGCGCCGAGTTTTCCGGCGGAATTTTCCGACTGGGATCACCGGACGCTAACGGGGATTGTGCGCGCGCTTGGGTTTACGCATGTGGTGGAGGTGGGCTTTGGGGCGGATCTGGTAGCGCGTGAATACCGCAAATTGATGGAAAACGAGAAGGACAAGCATTACATTGCGACGACGTGTCCTGCCATTGTCGCGTATGTGGAGCGTTATTTTCCCGAACTGACGCCTGCGCTTGCGCCCATTGTTTCGCCCATGGTGGCGGTGGCGCGAGCGCTGAAACGGATCCATGGTTCGGATCTTAAGATAGTGTTTATCGGTCCGTGCATAGCCAAAAAGGGTGAAGCGCGCGGCGCCTTCCCCGAAGATGTTGACGAGGTGCTCACGTTTGTGGAACTTCGCCACATGGCGCAGGAGCGGGATTTGTCACGGCATTGCGTGGTGCCCAGTGATTTTGATCCGCCGTATGCGGGGGCGGGGGCCTTGTTTCCGATTAGTCACGGCTTGTTGCAGGCGGCGGAGATTTGGGAAAATCTGGCGGCGTGCGATGTGTTGGTGGCGGGTGGGCGTGCGGGGTTTGTGGAGGCGATTAAGGATTTCAGTTCGGGCAGTTATAATCCACGGTTGCTTGAGGTATTGGCGTGTGAAGGCTGCATCATGGGGCCGGGCATCAGCAATAAAGAGCCGCTTTTCCGGCGGCGGACGCGTGTGAGTCATTATGTCCGGGGCCGTCTCAACCACCTGGATTATGAGCAGTGGCGGGGCTGTATGGAAAAGTTTGCTGATTTGGATTTGACGCGCACCTTTACGCCAGAAGATCGGCGGCTGTCCGAGCCTTCCCCCGCTTCGTTGGCGCGGATTTTGGAGCGGATGGGCAAATATGTTCCGGAGGATGAGTTGAATTGCGGGGCGTGCGGGTATGAAACGTGCCGGGAGCATGCGATTGCGATATACCGGGGCTTTGCGGAAAATGAGATGTGCCTGCCGTATACGATAGAGAAGCTTCGCGAAACGGTGAAGAGTCTTGCGGTATCGAAGGAGAAGCTGGCGAAGACGCAGGAAACGCTGGTTCAGGCGGAGAAACTGGCGAGCATGGGCCAACTGGCGGCCGGCATTGCGCATGAATTGAATAATCCGCTCGGCGTGGTGCTTATGTACGCGCACATTCTGGAAGAACAGGAAGGCGGCAAGCCGGTGAGCGAAGATTTAAAAATGATTGCGGAGCAGGCGGATCGCTGCAAGAAAATTGTGTCGGGGCTGCTTCATTTTGCGCGGCAGAACAAGGTGAGCCGGCAGCCGGCGGATTTGTGCAACCTTGTGGAACGCAGCATCAAAGCATGCATCATACCTCCCGGAATCCAGGTGAATGTTGAACACAACCTGGAAGATCCCATAGCGGATTTGGATGCCGACCAGATGATTCAGGTGTTGACCAATCTTATCAACAACGCCTGTGCGTCCATGCCGCGGGGCGGCGCCGTAACGATTCAGACGGTAGGCAACAGTTCCCGGGTGGAATTGCGGGTGCAGGATACCGGGACCGGGATTCCCAAGGAGCATTTGGACAAGATATTTGAGCCGTTTTTTACGACGAAAGGCATTGGCAAGGGAACGGGCTTGGGCTTAGCCATCACGTATGGCATAGTGAAGATGCATTCGGGCGATATTCGCGTGGAATCGAATACGGATCCGAATTTTCCGACGGGCTCGACGTTTACGGTGTCTCTTCCGCGCCATTCAGCCTATGGCAGTGTAGTGGCAGGCTAAGCGCCTGCCACTACACTGCCATAGGCTGAATGCCGCGGAAGAGACACCGTAAAC
>ERZ795059.236-NODE-236-length-78185-cov-68.969244_pt1 | contig 78185 bp, 68 predicted proteins | sample MGYA00375143_ERZ795059 | MGnify/ENA primary metagenome ERZ795059 (study PRJEB30188, sample SAMN05720168) | activated sludge metagenome | isolation source: Anaerobic digester | place: USA | collected 2015-01-07 ... | reverse complement strand
ACCGATGAAGTTTACGTCGACGAGAAACTCATCAACTATATTGCCAAGATCGTCTATGCGACCCGCGATCCAGCGCGATATAAGTTAGACGCGCTCGTTCCGTTTATTCGTTACGGGGCTTCCCCGAGAGGGAGTTTAAGCCTGCTTAAGGCATGCAAAGCCTACGCCGTTATTCAAGGGCGGTCTTATGTCAACGCGGACGATATCAAAAAAATCGCTTATCCCGTCCTCCGTCATCGCATCCTGTTGACTTTTGAGGCGGAAGCGGACGGGCTACAAACTGAAGAAATCATCAACCGGGTCCTCCAAGGGCTCCCCGTCCCATGAAAACGTCCGAAGCCGATTCTTCTTCGGAGCTGTTAGAGAAGCGGAAGGAGATACTGAAAAGGATCCGTGTTTTGCGCTTATTCGCCGAAAGATCGATCAGTTCTCAAACCTTGGGTATCTATCGCTCTTTTTTCCCCGGTACCGGTATGGATTTCTCCGAGATTCGAGGGTACTATTTCGGAGATGACATTCGGAACATATCTTGGCCTACCACAGCCAAAAATCGGAAACTCTTCGTCAAATCTTTTAAAGAAGATCGGTCTCTCAATGTTCTGATCGCAGTCGACTGTTCCCGATCGATGGGGTTTTGGAGTAAAACGCGGCGTCAGGAGAATATGGCCTTCATCGCCGCCTGCTTGGCGTTCTCGGCTTTGAAAGCGGGAGATAAAGCCGGTTTAGTTCTCTTTTCAAATCGAATCGTCAATTACCAACCGGCGAAGAGCATAATGAAAAACGGGATTGCGATCATCGATGCCGTTCTCCGCGCGAATCCTTCCGGAGTCGCCGATTTTTCTGTTTTGCACGCTTTCCTTTTATCGATCTTAAAAGACCCTTCGGCGATTTTTCTGATCTCGGACTTTTTCCTTTCGGAACCCGAGATCGACAATATGATCAAGAAGCTGCAAATACTCCGTGTTCGGCATCGCGTGTATCCGTTCAGCTTTTGGGATCGAAACGAATTCTTTCTTCCCGAGCTCGGTTATACCCGGATAAGAGACATGGAAACCCATCGGGCGGAATGGGTCAAGATGAGCGAACCTTTGAACGGAGAATATCACCGTCAGATGGAAAATAAACGCTCTTACCTGCAAAATTCTTTCGAAAAAGCAGGAATTCCGTACCTTCCTATACTGGAAGGAGAGGACTATGGGAAACGCCTTTTCGAATTTTTTAAAAAAAAGCCATCTCAATAAAAGGTCCTTTCGACGCTGGCCTTTAACCGCAGCGTTGATCGCCGTCTTTCTCTGCATTGGAGGGAATCTGAGCGCGGTAACTTCTGCCGGCAGTCTCGTTTCCAATCCTTCGGGAGGGATAGGCGTTTACGCGATCGCTGTCCATTGCAACCAAACGGAAATCCCGTTAGGCGGCGTTTTTACGGTCATAGTCAAGGTGCGGCACAATCCGAGCGAGCGCGTCGGGTTCCAAGGATTGGAAAGTCTTCATGAATCGCTGGCCATAACGGGAATCTCTACAACGACGCAATGGTTGACCGCAAACTTCGTGGAAGATAGATGGATCTACACCCTCGTTCCGTCTCAGACGGGGGCCTTCCATTTTCCCCCGCTCACCGCCACCCTATCCGAGCCCGGAACGGTTACGGATCTCGCGATGGTGCTTTCAAGCGTTCCTTTCTACTTGGACGTCTACGCCGTCACGGACCGATTCGGGTTCGCCGAACCAGGGTTGACGGCGGTGATGCCTATCCCGCCTTGGGTTCGATGGATTGCTTGGGTAATCGCCTTCGGTCTTCTCATTCCTTGCATTCTGATTATCCGGAAGGCATTTATCCGCCCCAAACCGGTTAAAGGAATGATACGGAAACCGGCAAGCGTCGATAACCTCGAGTTGTTGGAGGAGCTAAAAAAAGAGTATTCTCTATTGCTCAAAGACTACAAAACGATCGATACACCCGAACAAGCGAAAGAATTCTACTATCGCCTCTCGCGTTTCGTACGGTCTTACATCGATGCGGCCTATCGGACGCAATTGCTGATGAAGACGCCGGAAGAGATCCGGTCAGAGTTCTCGGGTTCCAAAGAGATAGAAACAAAAATGGAAGAAGAGATCGTACGCTTTTTAATCCGATGCGATGCGGTCAAGTACAGGCCGATCCTTCACCCAACAGAAACGATCGATTCCGACATCAAATCTTTGAAAAAAATAACCGCTTCCGTATCCAAACGGAAGATCGGGTAGCCGGTGGAAGATGTTTCAATTCTTGATACCAACCGCGTTTTTGTTCTTTTTAATCATTCCAATTGCACTGTGGGCCGCTTATGCGCGGAGTAAGCGGAAAGTATTCGCATTCTCCAATGCGGAGATGCTCTTTTCTCTCAAAAAACCGAAGGCCAGCCTCGAGAAGTTCTCATGGTTTCTGAAAATCGTCGCTTTGATCCTTTTCGTCATCGCCTGCGCCCGTCCCGTCCAAACACGGGATGTTTCGCTCTTCGCCCAAAAATCCTCTTTGGATCTCTTGTTCACAATCGATATCTCCTCATCGATGAACGAAACCGTGGCTGCTGACTCTGGCGATCAATCCGACCTGCCTCGGATAGAGTACGCTAAACAAGCTTTATATGCCTTGTTAGACATCACCGAGCGGGAAAGGGCGGGGTTGGTCGTCTTTTCCCAAAATCCGTATACTATTTTGCCTCTCAGTTTTGATCACACGCCCTTACGGTACTACGCCTCTCATTTGCAGGACTATCCAGGTACCATCGAAGACGGAACGGCCGTTTGGGACTCGCTGATGGTCTCGGCGGAACGGCTCGGGAATGTGGATTCTCCCGCTAAAGTCATCATTCTCATCACCGATGGCGCCAACAATTGCGGGTTTTTCACGGATGATCAGGTGCTGGAACGGCTTTTACGCGACAATATTCGGCTGTATGTCGTTCATATAGGAAACTACTTTTCCTTTACTTTCACGACAAGAGAGGAAATCGACAAGATCCGTAAGATTTCCGAACATTCTTCGGGAGTGTTTTTTACCTTTTCCGAAGAAAAAAATATACAAAAAATCGCCAAACAGATCGAATCGTTGGAACGGACGATAGAAGAGAAACAGGAGCGGGTTCGTTTTCATCAGGACTACTATCTTTACCTGCTCATCCCCGCGCTGCTGTGTCTTTCGGTTTCTCTGAATATTGACTGGATTTACCGGAAGGGGTATCTTTTATGAAGTTTGCCCAACCCGCTTATTTTTTGTTCCTGATCGGGCTTATCCCGTACGGGGCGTTTTTATTCTTGAGGTATCTCAAATCGGAGAGACGAAGGAAATTGGACTTCAGTGTAGAAGCGATCAAAGAGTTTTATCCTTCCCATTCGATCAAAAGGTTTTTCGTCCGAAGCCTTCTCTTGTTGTTCTCATTGATCTTCGCCGTTATCGCTCTCACCAATCCCTACACGAGAGAGTCACTGGTCTCCGTGCCCCGCCCCGTTAAAGATGTGGTGGTCGCTTTGGATGTCAGCCTCTCGATGAACGCCCGTGATGTGTATCCCTCCCGGTTTGAAGCGGCTCGGCGGGAATTGATACAGATTTTGAAGATCCCGAATCTTCGGGCGAGTTTGTTGCTATTCTCCGGAAAAACGTTGTTAACCCTGCCATTGACTCAAGACAGGCAAGCCTTGTCTTTATTCGTTCAAGAACTGGAACCAGGTTATATCCGTTCGGAAGGCACCAATTATCGGGAGCTGTTCGAAAAAATCCTGCAGGAATACGATCATACCCAATCCTTGTCGAAAGAACTGGGTTGGGCCGCTTCGAGAGTCCCGATGCACGTGATCGTCTTAACGGATGGAGACGGTATCGAATGGCCAGAGGAATCTTTGTTTTACGAGATGCGCAAACGCGATATCGTGCTTTGGGTGGAAGCCTTCGGCTCAGTAGAGGGGGCCAGTATCCCTCTCTACGATGAGAACGGGGAGTTCACGGATTATTTGGAGATGAACGGCCAACGTTATTATTCGAAGAATCAGGATACCGTTCTGAAAGACTGGGTGGAATCAACGCGAGGTTACTATGTGTCCTATTCAGCAACGGAAAGGCTTTCCGAGAAAGTCTTCCAAATCCAGGATAATGTGGGAGCCGACGCGGTTTTTCAGGACTACCTGGCGATTAAAAATTCTATATTCCCCGTTTTTCTTCTGCTGGCGATTCTCTCTCTATTGATGGGAGTGATCCTATGAGGATGGTGAAACGAACATTGAAAAGACCCGTCTTATCTCTGATCGGCTTGTTATCTGTCGTCTTTCTCCTATCATCGCGCCTTCTCCCGTTAGATCCCACCCTTCCAAGAAGCGTGTTAAAAGCCTCGGAAAACCCTCGCGACATCGTCAGCAACAACGAAGCCGCCGCCGACTACTACATTTTAGGCGATCACCACCTTGCCGTTGTCTACATTGAGCGAGCCCTTGAAGAAGGACATCCTGAAGATGGCCATCGCGACGAGTTATTGACCAACTACGGAGATATCTTGTATCAGCTGGGACATCTGGAAGCGTGTTTAGAAGCCTACCAAACCGCGCTCTCCCTCAACCCGATCAACGAACGCGCCTTTAACCACTATGAAATCGCTTACAATCGCTATCTACGGCACTTGGAGAGCGAGCCTTCCGAAAGGAGCGAGACCGAGTCTGAAAAACAGGAGGAAAGGGAAGGCGAAGAAAGCGGCGATGCCGAAGGAAAGAAGGATCAAGAGAGCGATCAAAACAAAGAGGATAGTGAAAAAGGCGGAGAACCCCAAGAAGAAACGGGCCGTTCGAGCTCGGACAATCCCGAGGAAAATCCAGAACAAAAAGAAGCCAGAGGCAAAGAAGAGGACGAGCAGGCGAATTCCGAGGACGAGACCGTTTCCGGGGAAAAACAGTCCGGAGAGGGATCAACCAATCCCGAAGGTGATCAGAGTGAGCATTCCGTTGGTTTTACCAATTTAGAAGACTATTATCGGAAAATAAACCCGGATGATACGCAAAACATCAACAAACTCTATTTTCCTGAAGAAGGCGACTATGGAGAACAACCGCATTTACCCTGATCCCAAACGGTTCATCCTTTTCGTCGGGGCGCTTGCGTTCTTCGCTGTGTTCGGATTTGCGCTGCAATTGGAACTCTCGGTCGATGCCCCGATTCGGCCAATCGAAAGAGGAACCCCTTTTCTGGTCCGTTATCGGGTTTTTGACTACGTCGGGGACGAAAAAAAACTCACACTCTCTCTGGATGCGAACGTTGCCTTCTCGGGAAGCTTTGAAGAATACGAAACCGCTATCCTGAATCAAACGGTCAAACCCTTTCAAGAATTAGGGGAAATCGATCGGAGAGTGGAAGACGGGGTCATCTCCGGAGGCATCGTATGCTCCGGCGCTGTCACTGGAACCCACTCGCTGGGAGTTCTCGCCTTCGAATTGGACAAGATGATCGGCTCCGAATCTCTGGAGATTGAAATTACCGAGAACGATCGTCTGAGCCGGGCTTTGTACCAACGCTGGGATAAAAAGTCCAAGACAGATCATTTCGGTTTAACGCTCCTGCTGGAGGATGCGATTTTCTATAATGACCAATACGCCTTTACGATTATTGCGGCTAAAAAAGTAAACCCGAATGAAAAACTAGACCTTTCCGGTTTCTATTATTACACCCCTTCTTTTTCACAGGCTAAAGCGTTGTGGTACGAGGTGTTCCTTTCCGAAAAGCTGGATCAAGAGACTTATGTTATCAAGATGGCCGATATCGTCGTAAACCCAAACCCGTTATTGGAAGAGCAAACGAAGGTAAAAATCTATCATCCGTATCTGCAATGGAAAGACGCTTCGGGAAATGACATCGAAGACCTTTCTTACGAAGATGAATACGAAACGGTTCTCTATCAAAAACCGTCCGATGTGTCTTTTAATCCGATGGAACCGATCCTGTTAAAAACGTGGGAAGGATCTCCCGCGCTGGAAATGGGGGAAATCGGCACTGTCCGGTTATCAATAGAAAGCCGAAGCCTTTTTCTTGGCTCGTTTTTTAAGATGATTTCGGCACCCAGCACCGCGACCTCGATCACGTTACGCCGTTCGCAGATTACCGAATCGCAAGGTATCAGAAAAATCGATCGGACCTATCATTACGAATACGACTTTCTCCCGTCATCCCCTGCAACCTACACGCTTACACTCGAGCCGTTCTCCTATACGGTAACGAGAACGGGAGAAAATCTGGTATTTCAGACTAACCCGTTAACGATCGTGGTAAAGGAGAGGCAAAACGAACCGGTTTTCACGGGCATTATCAACCCGTTGAAACCGTTACGGGAAGATCCGACACGCGTGAAGAACAAACAACAATTCGAAAAAGGGCTCCTTTTGGCCTTTGAAAAGAAATGGGAGGAATCGCGTCGCGTCTTTACGCGCCTTGCTGAAGAAGAACCATTATCAGATGATATTTGGTACAATCTGGGGTGGGTCGCTTTCTATCACGACCAGGTAGGGCTTTCACAATTGTGTTTTTATCGCGCTGTAGCCATAAAAGAATCCGAAGACACGCAATACAACATCCGTTTTATCGAAACGGCGAAAAGCCTAAGTGGACGGCCACTCGCAAAAGTCTATCGAATAGACAGGCAAACCCATCGATGGCTCGGTGTCGGGGGTATTGCCTTTTTGGCCCCTTTCCTCTTCGTGATGGTCGTACGCAGCTTACGGTGGTCTGTTTTCAGACGAAGCGCGAAACAAGAACCGATGAAAAAACGCGGGCGTATGATCCTTGTTTTGCTCTCGCTGACCGGCATCATTTGCTTAACTCTATATTTAGCGGACCTCATACGGGAAAACGCGTTCGAGCGGCAGACCGTGGTCCAATACGACAGCATCGCATATGCAGGGCCGGCTTTCAGCTACCCTGCCATCGGAACCGTCGCCAAAGGGAATGTTGGGAAACGCCTCACCGAACAAAACGGGTTTTCCTATATCGAATATATCGCGCTCTCACCACAAGACACACCCCTTTCCGGAACCGTCACCCCCTCGGTTCGCTATTGGATCCCTACCGAAAACCAAGAGATTATCCTGGATTCCTTATTCACGGAATAACGTGTTCGAAGAGACGCAAGAGTCCGTTAAAAAAGCGCTGTGGTTAATGTATCGGGCTTATTCTCTTCGCCGGAGCAGAGAGCAACTTGCGGAAAAACACCTCCAAGGATCGGTGATTTACCTTATTGGAGAAATAAAGGGTTTCTGCAGAAGATGTAATGTTTATTTAATTATTTACGTTCCATATTGTTACTTGACAGAAGAATTCGATTCGCAAAAGCGGTTGTGATATAATACCCCGATTAAGCTTGAAGAAGGTTTTAAAGCCGAAAAACGGTACCTTCCCAGCGACTGATAAAAAGGAGGGAAGACGATGTATGCCATTATTCATGCGAGCGGAAAGCAGTACCGTGTAGAAGAGGGACAGGTTTTATACACGGAAAAACAGCCTTTGGAAAAGGATGATCGTATCGTATTCGACCAAGTTTTAATGGTGAAAGACGAAGGCGTCACGATAGGAAAACCTTTTATTGAAGGCGCGAAAGTAATCGGTATCGTACAGGAGCACGTACGCGAACCGAAAGTGCTCATTATTCGCTTTAAAGGCCGCAAACAGTATAGACGCACTCGCGGACACAAGCAATGGAAGACGGCCATTCTCATCGATAAGATCGAAAAAGCCTGATCGCGAGAAACGGGCTTTGATTCGTTGCACGGTTTTTCGATGCAAAGAGGGTTATCGGGGATTTGAAATAACCGGACACGCAGGAATAGAGCGGAAAGGGAAAGATGTATTGTGCGCGGCCGTCAGTATCTTGTCGATACACACGGCAATGACGATACAGGAAGAGTTGGGAAAGGTAGGAACTGGTAAAGAAGAGGCGGGGTATTTCAGATTTGAGATCATGGACAGAGACGAGACGACGGATATGCTTTTCAGAGCGTTTTTAAAGCGGATGATCGGTTTATCGGAAAAATACCCGCAGAAAATCATGGTCGAGGTGAAAACATGAAATTGCATCTGGATATACAGTTGTTCGGACATAGAAAGAGCGGTGGCGGCAAGAACGGGAGAGACAGCAATCCGAAGTATCTCGGCGTGAAAAAAGGAGACGGATCCAAGGTCATCCCCGGCAACATCATCCTGAGACAGCGCGGCACCAAGATATTCCCGGGATTAAATGTCGGAATCGGAAGAGATTTCACGCTTTTTGCCCTCAGCGAAGGAACCGTTCAGTTCAAAGACAGACATAACCGCAAATACGTTAATGTCATTGTAGAGAAGACAGAAACGACTGTATCGGAATCGTAAACCGAAAGTAGAATTATTTCGCGGATCAGGCGGTCACGCGAATTTGGCAAGAGGAGGAAAGATGATTTACGATCAAAAAAGTTTTCGTTTAAAGCAGGAAGAGATTACCCATCCGTGGTACGTTATCGATGCGGATAATCAAATCCTGGGTAGGTTAGCGACGCGCGTCGCCATCTTACTTACCGGCAAGAATGACCCGCGATACACCCCCGGAGTCGATTCGGGAGCTTTCGTCGTCATCGTGAACGCAGAAAAGATACAAATGACCGGTCAGAAATGGGATCAGAAGATATACGTCCGGCATACCAAACATCCTGGAAACGCCAAAGAGTTAGTGGCAAAAGATGCGCTGAAGAAAAAACCCGGCTTTATCATCGAAAAAGCTGTGAAGCGGATGTTACCGAAAAATCGGATGGGTTTAAAGTTAATCAAGCGGCTCAAGGTTTACGCTGGGACGGAACACCCGCATCCCGCTCAAAAACCTGTCGAGATAAAGCTTTAAGGAGGGTTGAAGATTCGAATGATGGAAAATCCAGATTACTACGGCACCGGTAGAAGAAAGACCTCCGTCGCGAGAGTCCACTTGCGGCCCGGAACTGGCAAAATCAAGATTAACGGAAAACCGTTAACCGGCTTAAAAGACTATCTGCTGAGAGACTCACTCGTGATTGAAGCAATGAAACCCCTTACGCTGACGGGATTAGCAGATCGTTTCGATCTCGTGCTCAAGCTGTCTGGCGGCGGGCTTTCCGGTCAGGCCGGGGCGCTTAAGATGGGAATCGCCAGGGCTCTCCTCGAATATAACATCGACTTGAGACCGACTCTGAAAGCGGCGACGCTGTTACGCCGAGATCCCCGAATGGTCGAACGGAAGAAATACGGGTTAAAAAAAGCGAGAAGAGCGCCGCAATTCTCCAAACGATAAAACAAACTCGTGCTTGGGCGCGTCTTAGTAATAACCGAACGGTTTTGTCAACACTCAATATAAGAGGGAAGAGTATTCTTCCCTTCTTTTGTGTGGAAAAGAACGGGATGCCCCCTGCCCGATGAGGAGATTGCGATTTGGAGTTTAAAGAGATTGTGCGAGAAGTCAAAGACGCGATCAATATTGTCGACCTCATCTCTTCTTATCATATTCAGGTTCAACAGTCAGGGAAGTATTACAAAGCGCTCTGCCCTTTTCACGGAGAAAAAACACCTTCCTTTTACATTTACCCCGAGAAGAAACATTACCATTGTTTCGGCTGCGGGGCAACGGGCGACGCGATCAAGTTCGTTCAGGAATATGAGAAGATCACCTTCATAGAAGCATTGAAGGAGCTGGCCGGGCGATATTCGGTTGCCATTCCGTCGCTATCCGATCGAACCAATCCTTTGAAACAGATCTATACGGAAACTTTCGAAGCGGTAGCCAAGCACTACCATCGCGCCTTGCTTGATCATCCGACTGCTATGAAATACCTGGAGGAAAGGGGATACGGGATCGCCGAAGCCCAACAGTTCCAGATCGGTTACTGCGATCTCCGATTCCCGATAAAAACCTTTCATCTATGGACGAAAGGCATCGGCGGCGAAACGGAGAACGAGCAACACTGGAAAGAATGGGGACTTCTCAATCAAGACGGGTCGAGTCGTTTTTATCGACGGATCATGTTTCCGATCCGTGATCGTTACGGCGCATGTATCGGTTTTTCCGGAAGGCTTCTCGAACTTGTTGAAAACACCTCGGCAGCCGCGGATAAAAAAGAAAGTTCTTTTGAAGCGCCGAAGTATATCAACTCTCCTCAAACGCCGTTTTTCAATAAAAGCAGAATTCTCTATTTAGAACACCTGGCGAGAAAGCCCATCCAAGACTTTGGATTCGCCATCGTCGTCGAAGGGTTCTTCGACGCGATACGTTTGCATGCCAGCGGTATCAGCAACACCGTCGCCGCAATGGGAACCGCTTTCAGCTCAGAGCATTTCCGCGCGTTGGAAAAGCTGACGAAGCAGTTTTTGTTTATTTTCGACAACGATGAGGCCGGAAAAAAAGCGGCGGAACGGGCGTTTTTCTCTTTACCTGCGGAAATTAGAGCCATGGGGTGTTTTCTAAGCGGGGCCAAAGATCCCGACGAATATCTCCTGCGTATCGGGAAAGACCACTTTATCCGGGAGATGGCCTCGGCCAAACCGTTAGAAGAATATTTAATAGATCTCCTGAAGAATCGATACGAGATAACCCGGGTAGCTGGGCAAGACGAATATCTCAGAGCCTCTTTGCCGATCCTGGGAAAAGTTAAGGAGATCGGCAATCTTCCTTCCTATGAAAAGATCGTCGGGCTCGTCGCCGGGACGCTTGGGATAGAACGGCAGAAGGTGGCGTCTTGGTACGAACAGCATTTAGCGAAAAAAACCGCTGTAAATGTGGAAACGAGAGGATTAGACCTTCCGAAAACGGTTAAAGAGGTAGGCGAAGGGCGGGATTCCTCTTCCGTAAACGTCAAACCCAAGCAGACTAGGGAAGAAAACCCGGCCGAAGAACAAATTTTGGCGATTTATCTTGAACGATCCTCTTTTCGGAAAGAGATCGAAGCCTTTGTCCTGGAACACACCGCTTACCTCGACGAAAACTTCCGCTCGTTTTTTGACAAAACACGGAAAGAATTCGAACCGGACGATGCCACCAACCACCTCAACGAGTTTTTTTCGAAGGAATTTTTGCACCGCGTTTTCCGTTTTATGAATCGGCCGTTCTTCATCAAGGACGAACCGGAGAGGATATCAAAAGCACTCGGAGATTGTTTCGGCATTATTCAATCCCGGCAGAAGGTCTCCCAAATGAAAACTCTGGAACGGCGGATCCAAGACACTACTGATCCAGAAGAAAAAAATCGTTTAATGAAACAAAGCGTTGAATTGATCGGCGCCTCAAAGAAAAAAAAAGGAACAGATTTGAAGGGAGGCTTTTCCGATGGAGGAAGAAATCGAGGAAGGTAAGCACCTTCGGAAAGAAGAAACGCCAGCGCCTAAAAAGATCGCAAAAAAACCGAGTGAACCCAAATCTAGCAGTCCTAAGAAATCGAAAGCGGGGATCGCTTCCGCGAAAAAGAAAAAGGGCGTCGAGCTGGATCTTCAATCGATAAAGCTACCCGAAAGCTTAAACGAAGCCAACTTGCGCGGAGAAGCGGTGGACATAAAGAAGAGCATGACCGAATTGGTCGCGATCGGCTCTAAGAAAGGGTACATCACCTATGAGGACATCGACGCGTTTTTACCCGCCGAAATGGAAGGATTCGACAGCAATTTTCTCGAGATGGTTTACGAAACGCTGGAGAAAAACAAGATAAAAATTATCGAAAAAGAGCCCGAAGTAGACGAATCCGAATCCGAGGAACCTGTCGAGGATGAACTGGTAGAGCGCATGATCAGCGAAGACGGACCGGCTATCTTCGATAACAACAGTTTTAACAAAGACGGGGTTAAGATGTATCTCAAAGAGATCGGCCGCATCCCCCTCCTGACGCCCACTCAGGAAAGAACCTTCGCCAGAAAGGCTCAGATTGGAGATGAGCGGGCGAAGCAAAAATTGGTCGTCGCAAATCTGCGCCTCGTTGTTAGCATCGCCAAACGCTATATCGGAAGAGGCCTTTCTTTTTTGGATCTTATCCAGGAAGGAAACATCGGTTTGCTTAAAGCGGTCGAAAAATTCGATTGGAAAAAGGGCTATAAATTCAGCACCTACGCCACCTGGTGGATCCGACAGGCCATCACGCGCGCAATAGCCGACCAGGCGCGGACGATTCGCGTTCCAGTTCATATGGTGGAAACGATCAATAAGATCAACAAGATCCGTAGGGAGTACCTCCAAGAATACGGGAACTACCCGACGACGAACGAGTTAGCGTCGCTGACAGGCAGGAGTAAAGAGAAGATAGAGGAGATCCTGCAGGCCGATAAAGAAACGGTTTCCCTGGAATCTCCTGTCGGCGGAGACGAAGACTCCTCCGTCGGGGATTTCGTGCCCGACAACGAGATGATCAACCCCGAGGAGTCGGCGATGCTGATGCTTCTCCGCGATGAGATCAACGAAGTGCTGAACACATTGGGTCCCCGAGAGGCTACTGTGTTGAAGATGCGTTACGGGTTGATTGACGGGCGTCAGAAAACTCTCGAAGAAGTTGGGAAATACTTGAACGTCACGCGGGAGCGCGTCCGGCAAATAGAGGTCAAAGCGCTTCGGAAATTGCGCCATCCGACGCGCAGCAAACATTTGAAAACATTGATGAACTACTTGAACAAATAATTCTTCATTCGATTCGTCATTTATAGGAGAGAATGAAGTTAGAACACAGGAGGTGTCAAAGAGCGTGGACTATTATTCCTCGATGCTGATCGTGATTCCGGCGATCATCTTTGCCACTCTGGCTCAATCGGCTGTGAGCGCAACCTTTTCAAAATACTCTCAGGTCCGCTCTGGAACGGGTTATACCGGAAAGCAACTCGCTCGTATGTTGCTGGACTCTCATGGCTTGTCAGCCATAACGATCGAACCGGTCCAGGGAGTATTGTCTGATCATTTCGATCCAAAACAGCGGGTGGTCCGCTTATCGGAGTCTACCTTTCAAAACAGTTCAGTGGCTTCGTTGGGCGTCGTCGCCCACGAAGTCGGTCATGTGATGCAGATGCAGGAAAAATACGCGCCGATGCTCCTTCGGAATGCGGTCGTTCCGGTGGCGCAATTCGGTTCTTCTTTTTCTTGGCTGATTTTTTTCGGAGGTCTGTTCCTATCGATACCGCTGCTCATCCAAGTGGGTATCGGGTTGTTTCTTGCGGTGGTCGCTTTTTCGCTGGTGACGCTTCCGGTTGAATTCAATGCGAGTCGGCGCGCTTTGAACCTTCTGCAAACGCGCGTGTTGATGTCCCAAGATGAACTGTCGATGGTGAAAAAAGTACTGAACGCCGCGGCGATGACCTATGTGGCTTCCACATTAATGGCCGTGCTCAATCTCGTTCGAATGCTAATGATTTCAAGAAGGTCAGGTGATTGACAATGATGGGTATCGAACAAACCTTAAGCAACCTCGTCGGACAATCTCAGAACTATCAATTCAGAGTAAAAGAGAGCGACCTCTGGCAGGAAGACCCTTGGATACTTGACTTGAAAGTATTGTCCTCCAGAGCGCTCATCCATCGATTATTCGAGTTCAGCCATCAATTTTTGGTTGAAAACGTCTTCGGAGGCGAATTGGCCTTCGCGGTCACCGATCTCGATTATCGGCATCTCGCGCCGACACCGTTAGGTTCTTCAATAACGGTTCGCTTATCCGTGGAGAATACCCTACGGAATCACATCAACTTTCTGTTCGTTGCATACGATGAGCACGAAGAGATAGCAAACGGCCGCATAAGCCGGGTCGTTCTGTCAAAAGACCTTATTGGTAGAAACATTCAAAAAAAGATGTTATGAGAAAACCACGGAACAGCGCTGACTTTACGGAGTTTTCAACCGTCAAGGCGTTTTCCGATGAAGAAACCCGATACGACCGGCATAAGGGTTACGGGGACGTTGATGTGGCCCTTGTCTTCCCCTCCGGTTACGACCATACGGTCGGCAATTTAGGATACCATAAAGCTTTTCAGATCTTCAATAGCGTCGAAGGGGTCAATTGCGAGCGGTTTTTTTATGATCCGTCTTTCACGAAGTACTATTCTCTCGATTCTTTTCGCCCTATCGACGAGTTTAAGATCTGGGCTTTCTCCGTCCATTTCGAACTGGACATCTTTCACATTTTAGAGATGCTTAGAAAAAAAGGGGTGCCGCTTAAAAGCGCCGAAAGAAAAGAGGGTCATCCGCTCATACTCATCGGCGGATCGCTCACCTATTTCAATGCACTCCCTTTATGGGATCTATCCGATATCATTCTTTACGGCGATGCGGAGGAATCCCTTCCAGAGCTGGTTCAAAAGATCGTTACCGCCATGGCGAAAGGAAAAAACAGGCGGGGACTGCTGGAAGCGGTATCGGATATGGCTCCGATCGCCCTGCCGCCACTCGAGAAATCGCATCGGGTTATCGCCTCTTTCTCCTCGCTCAACCACTATCCAAGCCGTTCCAGCTTCATTCACCCGAGAGGACCGTTCGGACACAAAGCGCTTATCGAGATCGGGCGAGGGTGTCTACGGCGTTGCTTTTTTTGCGTCACCGGTTTCACGCGTTCTCCGGCGCGCTTCCTTCCTTTTGAAGACTTAAAAAGAGAAATCGGGGGACTGATAGAGCGAGAACAGGCGATCACCGGAAAAACGCCGGGATTCGGGTTTATTTCCGCGACCCCCACCGACTATCCGCACCTTTCTCAACTGCTGGAGTTTTTAGACCAATCTTCCCTGTCTTTCAGTTTCTCCTCGATCCGTTTGGAATCGATTTCGGACGCTCTTCTCTCTGGATTGCGACAAGGAGAGCAGCAATCAATCACCATTGCGCCCGAAGCGGCGACAGAGCGGATGCGTCGCGTTCTGAACAAAGGGATCACGGACACCCAACTCGCCGACGCGCTGGAGCGCATCGCCCGCGCAGGTTTTCGCGAAGTGAAATGTTATTGTCTTTTCGGTGTCGAAGAAGAGACTGAGACGGATTTGTTCGAGTTCGCCCGTTTGGTAGAGGAATGGCGAAAGCTCGGGTTTTACAAGATTCATATGAGCTTCAACCCCCTCATCCCCAAACCGAATACACCTTTTGCGGGCCGAACCATCGAGCGTGAAGAGACTTTGCGACGAAAAAAAAAGTTTCTTGAGAACGCTTTGCGGGGAATGTGCCAGTTGCATTTCGAGAGTATCCGCAACAGCCAGCTTCAATACCTTTTAGCTAATGGGGACCGCGCGTTATCCGCCGATTTGGTCTCGGGAGAATCCGGAGATGCGATACAAAAGCAGTTGTTGCAGCGTGTTCGTCTGCAAGAGCGGGCGGTTCATAAAAGTTCATCTATCTCTATCTTCGATTGATATTTCGATCGTATAGTGGGTCATCATTCTTTGCGAAAAATAACGCACAGGAATAGGGAGGTGTTACGCACCATGTTTCTTAAATCCCGTTATCGGATTATGGCGATCCTTTTATCTCTGTTGTTCGTGATATCCGGGTTCGCCCTGCCACAGAGCCATCGCGTTCAAATAGCCATTCCTTCGGATCCTGCCGAGACGATCGACCCGCATCGCGCGACGGGCGCCCTTACTTTCGAGATCTTATACAACCTGTATGAAGCCCTATTGGAAGTTAACCCTGCCGGAGAGCTGGTTCCCGTTCTCGCCCGGTCTTACACCGTGTCGGAAGATGGGAAAGAGTACCGTTTCTTTCTTAAAGATAATGTCGTCTTCCACAACGGGAAAGCCTTTTCAGCATCCGATGTGGTTTATTCTTTTCAACGGATTTTGAATCCGGAGACCGGATATCCCAAAGCATCGAATTATCGGGTTGTTGAATCGGTTTCATCAGAAGACGACGCAACGGTTGTTTTTCGCTTAAAGCAAACCTACGCCCCGTTTTTGGCTCTCGTATCGAAAATATACATCGTCCCGGAAGGCGCCACGAAAGAGCAGCTGGATTCCTCCGCGATCGGTACCGGACCTTTCATGCTCAAAGAATGGCTGAGAGACCAGTATCTCCATCTCATCAAGAACGACAGATATCATCAGGAGGGGCTGCCCTATCTCGATGAAGCTTTTTTTCGGATCATTCCTGACGAGAACTCGCGATTGATCGCGATTCAATCTGGAATAATCGACGTTATCCCAAAAGCGGACGCTTCCAGCCTCTATGAATTTGAGCGAAACCCCGATTACGTGATTTTAAAAGCGCCGATGAATTTGGTGCAAGTACTGGCTTTGAACAATCAAAAACCTCCCTTCGATCGGCTGGAGGTTCGGCAAGCCCTCCAATACGCCATCGATCGGGATCTGTGCATTGATTTGGTCGCCGAAGGGTTTGCCAAACCCCTCTACACCCATCTTCCCCCGGAAGACTATTTCTACCGGGATTTTTCAAAAAGGTATCCTTATGATCCTAACACAGCGAAAGAATTGCTGAAGAAGGCAGGGTATCCAAATGGATGTCCATTTACTATCCAGATCGCCCAACTCTATCCGTTCCATATCCGTACGGGAGAAGTGATCATACAAATGCTAAACGAAGCCGGTTTCAAGGCAGATTTGCAGATTGTTGAATGGAGCAAATGGCTTTCCGACGTTTACGGCGCGCGCGAGTATGAGGCTACCGTGATCGGACACGTTGGGGAAGCGGATCCATATCTGCTGTTGGATCGTTTCTACCAAAATTCGAATCGGAACTATATGAACGTCTTTATTCCCGAAATCGACCGTCTGTTGGATGCCTCGCTCGCCGTCTCAGATCCTGAAAAGAGATTGCCCTTCATTCACAACATTCTGGAAGAACTCGTCGAAAACGCGGTCGCCTTCTGGGTGATGGAACCGGAAGAGATCGTGATCCTCTCTTCGAAAGTTTCCGGTTGGGTCATCTACCCGGTCTATGTCGACGCTTTGAAAACCGTCCGTAAAACCAACTGAAGCCTGAGGTCTAAGGTTTAGCCTTAAGAAGGGGTCGAAGAATCCGGATCGTGGAGCGCGCGCTCGCGATACGATTCTCCGATCTCTTTTTCAATCGAGTAAGGCACGAACCCGCGCAGGCTCTTGCCGGCAAAAGCGCGCTCGCGAATGCAGGTTGAGGAGATTTCGAACACCGGAGTATCCAAACGGTAGATACGATGGCGGTAAGCCGCCAGCCATGCCTCATTCCCCGACGGTGGGAATTCGGTTTTCCGGCCAAAAACAACGATCTTAGTTTTTTTTAACAACGCTTGCCAATCCTTCCAGCGGTTGAAAGATCCGAGCGCATCCGACCCGATCCCCAGATACGGGTAATAGCCGTTCGACCGATAAAAGCGCTCCAACGTTTCGTTCGTATAAAATACAGAGCGCACGCGACCATCTTCATCGCGATAAGGCGCTTCCAGCCTTAGAATACTCACACGCTCCATGTCTTCGAAGGCCTTCTCAACCCAACTGAGCCGCCGATTAAAAGACTGATATTCCTTCTGGCCTTCTTTGAATGGAGAAGCGCCGGTCGGAACGATCAAACACCGGCGAACCCATCCATACTCAAGCAAGTGCTGAACCAACAGAATGTGGCCGTTATGAATGGGATTGAAGGAACCCCCGAAATAGACGTCATTGGCCCGCAGGCTATCCTCCCGTTCGATAGGCGCCCACCTCTTTTCGAAGGGACTCCACCTCTTTTTGATGAGAAAACAAGGCGCATGGGCCATTCCCGGTTTCCAGAAGGGTTTCCTCTTCGCGAATGCGCTTGAACAGCTCGCTGCCCATCGCACTTTCGAAGGAGCATGATTTTAGATTGTGCGTGGCGATATTCGAGACCGGACACGGGGTAACATCCCCGTAAGGCGTGATATGAATAAATCCTTTACCAGCGGATACGCACCCGCCGAATTTTTCTTCGTCACCCGGGGAGTGAATGATAAATAGACGCTTGTGTTCGCGGTAGTACAACACGCGCTGACGGAAGGCTGCCCGCTCTTCGTCTGTCAGCATCGTTGCTTGAGCCAAACCGTAAGACGCATTCGGGCAATCTTCCCCGCCATCCACCGGAATCATCTCCGTCAGGAAAGCGATACGGACTCCGTTCTCGATAAAGTGGTCGATATGCTCTTCCTTCTCCCAAAAACGATAGTTCAGTCGATCGATCGTTACGGAGATCCCGTTCAAAACTCCGTTTTTTTCGAGAATCCGGAGGGTTTCCATCGCTTTGAAGTAGGTTCCTTTTCCGCGCCGAAGGTCGGTTAACGTTTCGTCGCCTTCAAGACTCACGGCTACCAGCAGGTTGCTCGCGCTTTTCAGATCGTGAAGGATGGCATCACTCATCACCGTTCCGTTAGTAAAAACCACAAAAAGCAATTGAGGAAAATCACGTACCAGCCGAAACATCTCGGGGAATAAGAATGGTTCGCCCCCCGCGACTAAAAAGCAGAATACGCCCGCCTCCGCCGCTTCCGTGATGATGCGTTTCCACTGGACGTAATCGAGTGAAGGCGCCGGTTGCGCTCCCTTTGTATCCATCTGGCCGTGAGAGACCGTTCCCGTAGCTGATGCAAAGCACCCTTTGCAAAAAAGATTACAGCGCGAGGTGATACTGAGAATCACGACGGGAGGGATCAACAGCCCTCGGGATAACTGTTGGTCCCTCTTCTCTTCAGCTTTTTCAAAGGCCTTAAGCATTGTAAAGGCATGCCGCAAATACTTTGGATGTTGAAGCAACCACGGAAAAAATACCTTTCCCATCCGCGGGTGGACCAGATCAAACGCGGATCGGACTCTTTTCATTCTCGATACTTCTTTCTCAACTTTTTTTTCGCTCTTCGCAATCATATAAACGTCCCTCTCTTTCTGACCATCATCCCACGATCCTTAAGAATAAACGCGATGCGACGATACCGATCAATAAGCGGCGACGCAACCATCGGACCGCCCGTCGGTTCCCCCGCAGTAAACCGGAGGCGCGCCATCAGCATATGCCGTTCGCCAGATCACTTGCCCTCTTCCGAATAACGCCGAAGACGGAACCGTCTCGATTTGATGCCCCATACCCGTCAACTCTTTGAGCACTCCCGCATCGCATGGCTCTTCGAATGTGACCGAACGGCCTTTCATCCATTGCCACCGGGGCGCGTTTAGAGCATCCATCGGTTGTTCCTTCTCCAGCAGAAGTTTTAGGAGAAGCTGCGTGTGCCCCTGGGGCTGCATAAACCCTCCCATCACGCCAAAAGGTCCCACCCACTCGTTTCCCCGGCTAAGGAATCCGGGGATGATCGTGTGATAGGGGCGGTGCTTCCCCCTCAAACAGTTTGGGTGACCGCTCTGAAGCGAAAAGTTGCACCCTCGATTGTGTAAGGCTATACCGGTACCCGGGACCACTAAACCGCTACCAAAACCCATATAGTTGCTTTGTATGTACGAAACCATATTTCCGGAGCGGTCCGCCGTGCAAAGATAGACCGTCCCCCCCGGTTGGCTCGCGTCGGCAGGGTCAGATACCGATCCTAAAGATAAGTGTTTCGATCCCTCATCCAGAGAGCCTTTATCCAAATAGAAGCGCGGATCATCCGGCATAGATCGCGGTTCTCCAATCTTCTCTAATGCGATTTGAAAAGCGTGCTTAACGGCTTCTATCGAAAAGTGCGTTCGTTGTGCTACCGAAAAGGATTCGAGAGGCAAGCGCTCAAGCAACCCCAAAGCGATTAGCGCCACGATCCCCTGTCCGTTGGGAGGCAGCTCCCAAACGGTATACCCGCGAAAATCGACGCGCAACGGTTCCACCCATTCGGGCCGGAAGTTCGCCAAATCAGACGCCTCTAAATATCCGCCGAAAGCCCGAACGCACCGGACGATCTCGTGAGAAAGCCGACCCGAATAGAACGATTCTGTTCCGGTCTGGGCCAACTCCTTCAAAGTTTCGGCATGATCGCCGGAACCCCACCGTTCGCCTGGATGGGGTGCGCGCCCCGACGGGGCGAAGATTCGAAACCATTCTTTGAAGAGAGACGAATCAGATTGCCGGCGATAGGTTTGACAAGCTTTTTCCCATCCCTTCCCGGTCAAAACGGAGACGGGGTATCCGTTTTGAGCATAATCGACGGCAGGTTGGAACAGCGTTTCGAAAGGCAAACGCCCGAATCGTCGATGGAGCGCTTTCCATGCGAAAGGAGCGCCGGGGACCGTTACCGGTATCGGTCCGTATCGCGGGATTTCTTTCAGCCCATCCCGTTTCAATACCTCCGCGGATAGGTTTTCTGGCGCATATCCGCTGCTGTTCAATCCGTATAACTGGCCATCAAACAAAACGATCGCGAAGGCATCCCCGCCAATCCCATTCGATGTGGGTTCGACCACTGTCAGCGCGATGGCCGTCGCCACCGCGGCGTCGATCGCATTCCCTCCGCGTTCGAGCATACTTAGACCCGCTTGCGCGGCTAAATACTGGGAAGTCGCTACGATCCCGTTTGAAGCGAAGATCGGATATTGGGTTTTAGGTTGCCGGTTTTGGGTAACGTCGAATGGAAACATCCTTTACCCCCTACGGTGAAGCAATTTTATTTTCACTATTATAGCCTTTCTTAGGATAAAACAAATATCGTTATCAAAAAATTAACCGAAGCGAGGTTTCGAGTTCCCGATCGCCCTTTACACTTCTTAATAATCCTATACATCCGGTAGATGGTTAGGTTCTATAATTATGCCGAATCGAGGTGAATCCATGCGTTTTAGAATCTTTAGCGATCAATTTCGGACGTTTTGCATCCAAATGGCCGCTTTTACCGGTATATTCGTCCTAACCCTACTCTTCTTTTTTATCCTCAAAGAATCGGCGCCTGCGATCAAAACGGCTGGGTGGGAAATGCTCTCCTCTCCCAACTGGTATCCTACCTATAGCGAGCCGGAGTATGGTTTGCTTGTGATGCTCATCAATTCGCTCATCGTGACGCTGGGGACTTCGCTTATCGTCTTGCCACTCGGATATGGACTGGCTTTTTTCCTATATGAATTTGCGCGCCCCCTCGAAAAAACCTTTATCAAGTCTGCGATCGATTTGCTTTCGGGAGTCCCGTCCGTTATCATCGGGTCTTTTCTATTAGTCATGATCTCACCGCAGTTTCTGAAGGTCGGCATCTATTCTACCGAAAACCTGCTCTTGACGATGATCGGATTGACGCTTCTGTCGTTACCGTTTACGGCCTCCTTAATATACGAGGCTTTATCCGGCGTTCGATCGTGTTTGCGAGAAGGGGCTTTGGCGTTGGGCGCAACTCGCTCGACGGCCGTTCTCAAGGTAGTATCGCGAGCGGCGAAGTCCGGTCTCGTTAACGCCCTCATCCTGACAGTCAATCGGGTCATTGGCGAAACGATGGTTGTCTTGATGGTCTCGGGAGGAGCCGCGATCATTCCTCAAAGCTTGTTCGACCCGTTGAGGCCTTTGACCGCCGTCATCGCCAGCGAGATGGGCGAGGTGGAAGTTGGTTCGATCCATTATTCCTCTCTCTTTTTCGCAGGATTGGTATTATTCGTTCTCTCTTTTTTCCTTACAGTCCTTTCACAAAAAATGATCGCGCCAAAAACGCGGAAACTGCTGGCGAGATCGGGCGCATGAGAAAAGACCGGATGATCCAAACAGTTTTACGGATGCTTTCCTACGGCGTGTTTACGGTGATATTATCGATTTTCGTCTTGATTATCTTCGAAGGAGTGAAGTCATTCTCCGTTTCCTTTTTCACGCAATCTCCGCGATCCGGTATGACCGCCGGGGGGATTTTACCCGCGATATTGGGCAGTTTAGAGGTGCTGGGCTTAAGTCTTTTGATCGCTTTTCCGCTGGGTTTGTTGACCGGTATCTATCTCGCCGAATACGGAAACCGGGGTAGGGTGATCCGCCTTATCGGACTGGCTATTACAGCGCTATCGGGCATTCCTTCTGTCGTTTACGGGTTGTTCGGATTCTCTTTATTCTGTATTTTCCTTGGGTTCCGCACATCGCTGCTTGCGGGAAGTCTCACGCTCTCCTTGATGGCGCTTCCCGTAATCGCCTGCACAGTGAAAGAAGCATTAATCGCTGTCCCCGACGATATTCGCGAATCCGCCTTCGCGTTGGGAGCCCGCAAGACGGAAGTGATCTTTCGGGTTCTCCTCCCTTACGCGCGAACGCGTATTATCACAGCGACCCTACTGGGATGCGGCAGAATTATCGGAGAGACTGCTCCGATTCTGCTGACAGGCGCCGTCTTCTTCGCCACAAATTTACCGCAATCGGTTCTGGATCCGGTCATGACATTGCCCACCCATATCTATTACTTAACCGCCGCGTACGGCGAAAACGTCCAGTGGATGGCCAAGGGCAGTTCGGCTTTTTTATTAATTCTTGTTTTGTTTATCTATTCCATCGCTTTCAGATTAGGGAGGAAAAAACCTGATGGAAAACGTTGCGTCAAATAACCCGTTGAAACCGGTTATCCGTGTGGATTCATTTTCGGCCTTTTACGGAAAAAAAGTAGGGGTCCATTCCGTCACCTTTCCGATATATAAACACAAGATAACCGCTATCATCGGACCTTCCGGGTGCGGAAAGTCCACTCTTTTACGGAACATGAACCGCATGAACGACAACATTCTCAATTATAAAACTTCAGGCGACATCTATTTTGAAGAGAAAAATATCTTTAACCGGGATACCGATCTGATGCTGCTACGCAAAAAAATCGGAATGGTTTTTCAAAGGCCTACCCCGTTTCCCATGTCCGTTTTCGACAATGTGGCCTTTGGTGTACGGCTGCATCATCGCCATTCTAAGGAAACCCTCTCCGGAATCGTGGAAGAGTCTCTAAAAAAAGCCTCTTTGTGGAGCGAAGTGAAGGATGAGCTTCACAAACCCGCAGGATCCTTCTCAGGTGGTCAGCAACAGCGGATGTGCATCGCGCGGGCTTTGGCAGTCGAACCCGAAGTGATCTTGCTTGATGAGCCGACTTCAGCGCTGGACCCCATCGCGACGAAGAATATCGAGATTTTGTTGGAGGCGCTCGAAGAAAGCTATACGATCGTCATCGTCACCCACAATTTATCGCAAGCGATTCGCATTTCAGACTATATGGCGTTCATGTATCGCGGCGAACTGGTAGAATATGGAGAGACGTCAGAGATCGTGAAGCAACCGAAAAATCCGCTTACAGAAGAATACTTAAGCGGAAAAATTAGCTGACGCAGGAGGAAAAATGGAAGGTATCCACTTTGAAAAAGAACTGCTATTGCTGCGTTCGGACATCTCCAGATTGTTGTCCTTAGTTCTCGAATCTTTCGAGATGTCAGTTCGCTCCTGCGAGGACGCCAATGAGAAATTAGCGAAAGCGGTGATAGCCCTGGACGATCAGATCGACGATATCAATCGAAAAGTCGAGGATTCAGTTTACCAAATCGTCGCGCGTTATCATCCCATGGGAAAGGAATTACGCTACGTCATCACGATGATCAAGTTTTCGAATAACCTTGAAAGAATCGGCGACCTCTCGGTCAATATCGCTGAAAAAGAGTTGCTGCTTCAAAAAAAGCATATCAGCTATAAACCTCCGAAAGAATTGAAACAAATGATCGGATTATCGATTCAAATGATCAAAGACGCTTTTACCGCCTTTATAGAAAAGGACGAGAAGAAAGCGCTATCCGTTTGGCAAAAAGACGATGTCGTGGATCAACTAGAACGAGATATCGACCATTTTGTGATGGAAATGATGAAGAAGAAGGACTTTGATCGCCATCTGGTACCGATCTATCTTCTTTTGGCCAGGGATATCGAACGGATCGCGGACCACGCAACGAACCTGTGCGAGGAACTTCTTTACATCGAAACCGGGCGTTCTATGAATCAGATCGTGCCAAAGGAGTAAGGAGAATCGATGGGAACAATTCTAATCGTCGAGGATGAAAAGGATCTCCGCGAGATATTGAGAACCTACCTGCAGGTCGAGCGGTTCGAAGTTTTGGAAGCCGGATCATTGGAAGAAATGCGAAGGGCGCTCTCCTCAAAAGCGGTGGACGTCATGCTGCTTGACGTGATGCTGCCGGATGGAGAAGCTTTTGATGAGCTTCCAGAGATACGTTCAAGGAATAAAGAGATCGGCATCATCATCGTCTCTGCCAGAAAAATGGATAGAGATCGCATTTTCGGCATCGAATCGGGCGCGGATGACTACATCTCCAAACCTTTCAATCCGAGAGAGGTTGTTGCCCGCGTGCGCGCCCTCATGAAAAGAATCCGCAAAGAAGAAGAGGTTTTGGTTTTCGGAGACCTTTCCCTCTATCCGAACAATTACGCCGCGCATATAAACGGACAAAACACGGAATTAACCGGTCGAGAATTCGAAATTTTACTGTTATTGGCCAAACAACCGAAGAAGATCTTCTCACGCGATGAGATTATCTCCCAGATTTGGTATGATGACGATACGATCACCGACCGCGTGGTGGATGTCCATATCAGCGCCATTCGGAACAAAATCGGTAAGAATCGGATCAAGACGGTACGGAACGTCGGGTATAAGTTTAGCAAAGACGCTCACCTCTTGAAAACCGAAAAGTAGGCGATCGCATGCGATTAAGCGCTTTAGATCCGATTCGCGAAGCGGTACTGCGTATAGAAAACCAATTGGTGACCGACCTGAATAGAAAAGCGGCAGAATACGGATTCAAAACCGATCAGGATTGGTTGTCGGTTTTTACTTTCGACAGGATAGACAGATTGACCGAGTGCATCCTGGAAGAGAAACTGTTCAAAGAGGAAGCGACATTATTCTTTTTCGCAGGGGGAACCCGCTATTGCCGAGTGATCTATGACCCAGCAGACGCTTTGCTCTTCATTATCGATCTATCGGAGATCGAATGGGTTAAAAAAGTGAAGATAGAGTTGGTCACATCGATCTCCCATGAACTGACAACCCCGCTCTCGATCGCGATCGGAAACATTCAGATGCTGAAAGACTTCTCTTCCACCCCTGACAATCAACGAATGATCACGAAATCCCAAAAATCGTTATACAAAATACAGAAGATCATCAATCAGTTGACTTTACTGGCTCAAGCCGAACTGGGCAACTATTCCCTTCACTTCGACGTCATCGATCCCCTCTCGGTCGTGAAGGAAGTGGTCGCGGATCTGGAAGAAAAGAGTAAAAAGAAAGATATCACGATCCATACAGAGTGTTCGGTAGACACGCTACAATCCGATCGTTTCGTCCTCTACACGATTGTTCGGAATCTTTTGTCCAACGCGATCAAATACTCCTACGAACATTCGGAGGTTACGGTGACCCTGGACAAAGAAAAGTTGACGGTAACCGATCACGGTATCGGTATTCGAGAACAGGAAAAATCGCGGGTCTTCGAAAGATTCTATCGGGGGGTCGACGCGGGAAAGTACGCAAAAGGAGCGGGATTAGGTTTGGCGATTGTCAAGTATCTCTGCGAACTTTGCCGCTATCGCATCGAATTGGATTCTACGTGGATGGTCGGAAGCGCGTTTAAGGTGTTTTGGGTTAATGACGGTGTTTAATCTTCCTGATGCTCGTACAAGACCCGGTCGATACGGATATCTTTTTGCCGGTCCAAGTAAATGAGTTCTTCTTCCTGCTCTATGTAAGCGACGATCGGAGTAGTTAGCGCATTCTTGCGATTCCCTTTCACGACGACTTCCCGGCCATTGGACAATAACAGCCGGGTACCGACCGGATAAATCCCAAAAAGCCTCAGAAAGCACGAAACAATATAGGGATCAAAGGCTTTTCCGGCTTGTTGGATGATATACCCGATCGCTTGATAAGGAGACCACCGCATCTTGTACACACGATCGCTCGTCAGCGCGTCGAAGACATCGGCGATCACGTTAATACGGGCGCTGCTCGGGATTTCGTTCCCTTTAAGCCCCCTAATATAACCGGATCCATCGAAGCGTTCATGGTGGAAGAGGATCTCATCCAGGATAATCCGGTTTTCTATCCCCGAATCTAAAGCCATTTGATACCCATATTCAACGTGCTTTTTCATCAACTCGAATTCTTCGCCGGTTAACCTTGTCCGCTTGTTCAATATCTCCTTCGGGACGATGAGTTTCCCGATATCGTGGATCAAAGCGCCCGCTACGATAGCTTCCGCTTTTTCCCGTTCGTCGGGATAGACTTCGATCGCGATCAAGCCCGCGATGATCGAAACGTTGACTTGATGACAGAACGTATACTCATCGAACGAGCGCATTTGAGAAAAGAATGGGACGACAACGTCGCCAAAATTCGACAGCATGCTTCTTACCACTTGTCTTGAAAGAGTGGAAACCTCATCGACGGGAATCTTCTTTTCTTTCTGGACGGCGTCAAATACTTTTTTAACGCCCTTTTCCATCTCCTCCAGCACTTCTTTGCTCAAAATCGGTTTAACAAGCGATTCTTGAGAGTCCTTCGATTCGACTAAAATCCATTCCACTCCGTGGTGGACGAGCTTCTCTTTCAAAGAAGGAGAGACCACTTCACCGAAGTAAACGATTGTGTCCCCGGTTTCGTATTGCGTCAGCTTTTCCGCAATGATATCCCCAGCGATGATTTCGGTTGTCCGTTTCCATTGAAGCATAGGCGACCTCTTGTTCTTGATGGCGGTTTATTCCGTTAAAAAGCGTTCGGTATCTTCACGTCCTATTAATTATACACTCATTTTTAGCAAATATGAAGCTTTCGCCAAGAGTTAGCACATGCGTAACCGCCACAATTTCGCCTTCCGGGGTTCTAATATGCTATGAAAACGGCAAAACTGAGAGCATCTATCGTGGCGATCACTCATATAAGAAACGGTTCGAGGCGAAAAGGCTGTAAATTTTACGTAAACTTATCGGATTGTCCAGAAATACGTTATAATCTACAACTGTCATTCTTGGGGGATAGATGGAACGCGAACAGATAGAAATACTCTACCAACTAGCGAAGAGCTTTTTGGAATCAGAACCGGAAGATATTCTAACAACGTTAGACGAAAGCGCACCCTTAATCGCTTCTTTTTGTCCAATCTGCGCTTTATGGTTATGGAAAGCGGAAAAAGAACAAAAAGGCGCGACTTGTTATTGGCGTTACCCCCGAAACGAAGCCGGCCCGTCCCGAGGATTCGGCACGCTTTGTGCTCTCTTTTCGCAAGAAGAGAAAGGTAAGGAAAGTGAAACAGACCCTTCGGAACTTCGCATCCTTTTCGAAGGAGAAAATCAAATCCGTGTTTTGATCCCTCTAAAAAACCGGCGTGGAGGATATGGGCTTTTAGAGATTCTCATCGACGAGACGAATGTGGTAGAAGAAAGCCATTTGCGGGCGTTCTACCAAGAACTGGCCCCGCTTTTTGGTGGGATTCTCCCTCTATTAGGCGAAAACAATCCCGACCCTCTTGATCCTTCTCGGAGCGCGTTCCCTGGAATACCCTGGGAAACCGGAACGGATGGCTGTTACCGTTACGTCGATCCGAAAGTCTACGAATGGTACGGCTATCGGCCCGAAGAGATGATCGGGAAACCTCGCGACGAATTTATCGATCAATTCCAAAGCGTATCGGCGGTTGATCGGAATCCATCTATCGCTCCCATATCCAAAGAAACGCGGTCCCACGTGATCCGAGTGAAAGGAAAAGAAGGTGTGTGGCAACAAGTATTCACCAGCTTGATGCCTTTCTACGACGATTCGGGCGAATGGCGCGGGTACCGAGGCATCGATCAGATCTATCCGGATCCTTCCGAAAAGGTCCCGTATCCGAGCGTAAACCAGGATCTGGAACGCCGGGTCGCTGAACGCACACAAGCCTTTCAACGGATGATAGAGCGATACAAAACCGTTCAAATGCGTTTGGAGATGGTGCTTTGGGCGGCCAACCAAGGGATTTGGGATTGGGATCTTCAGTCGGACACGATTTACCATAATGAAAACTACTACACGCTTCTCGGGTATAGCAAACGCGATTTCACCGATCCCAACAAAGTATGGAGGCAACTGATCCATCCGGAGGATCTCGACCGCGCTTTAAAAGCTTTGGAAGATCATTATTCAGGATTGAAACCCTATTATGAAGTCGAATACCGGATGAAGAAGAAGAATGGCGAATACTTATGGATTCTTGACAAAGGGCGAATCGTCAGCTACGGCGAAGACCTCATACCCTTAAGAATGGTAGGGATCCATTCTGATATCACTGAAAGACGCGCCTTTGAAGAAGAGTTGAGGCGGGCGAAAGAAATCGCCGAAAACGCCAGTCGCAGCAAATCGGAGTTCATTGCAAACGTCAACCATGAGCTGAGAACCCCGCTGACGGTGATTATGGGAATAGCGGAAACGATTTTAATGGAAATACCAATCGAGAAAAAAGAGTTTCCGATCCGTATTCTCAAAAACGCTAAGCATTTATTAAACTTGATCAACGACATTATCGACCTTTCGAAGATCGAATCCGGTAAGTTTGCCTTAGTGAAGAAGCCGTTTCAACTCACGGAAACGATGGACTTTATCCGTCAGAGTTTTGCGTTGGAAACGGAAAGAAAAGGGTTGTATCTCAAAATCGCCGCCCCATCGATCGGTTTAGTCGGCGATCACGTACGGCTCAAGCAAATCCTAACGAACTTAGTCGCGAACGCGATAAAATTCACTTCCAGAGGAGGCATTACTCTCTTCTGCGCGATTTCAACGGAAGAAGACCATGCCGTTCTCTCTTTTGAGATTCAGGATACCGGTATCGGTATCGCGGAATCCGAACTCGATAAAATATTCGAGCGGTTCTATCAAATCGACGGTTCGAATCATCGTAAGTATTCCGGAACGGGTCTCGGCCTCTCGATTGTTAAACAATTGGTGGATCTGATGAATGGGAGCGTTTGGGTCAGGAGCCAGATCGGCAAAGGTACGACGTTTTTCGTTCGAATCCCGTTCCGCTTACCGGACTGACCACGTGAAACCTCCGCTCACGCGACGTCACAAGAAGCTCTTTAAAAAAGCTTGTTATGGCTAGTCAAACGAATCGGGCCCACGGTTTTAAGAATAATCACTTACGGTTCGCGAATCTCTTATTTTCCCTGTATGGCTAAGCAATCATCCTTAAACGAAAAAAGATTGCGGATTCTGTATTTCGGCATCTTTCACCTGCGCTTCCGTAACGGTGGCCTTTTCACGGTTTTATCGGCTGTATCGCTCTTTTAGATATGCTTTGAAGTGTTTTTCCTCCTTTTTTATTGGCGAAAGCAGCGGCGATTTTACCTGTTGCCCCATAGAAGTCCTTTTGAGAAGAACGGAATCGCGTGCTTTTTTGTTTTACGTCCGCCTTTTATGATATATTTCCTTCTGAGAGTAAAAAACGCACATTTCGATGTTTCAAAGGGGGTACGGCAGATGAATAAGAAAGAGATGGTAGACAAGCTCGCGATGGAGACGGGGGTAACGAAGAAAGAAGCGGCTCAGTTCGTCGACGCTTTTGTGGATGTCATTTCCGGTGAATTAGCGAACGGCGGAAACGTTAGGCTTGTCGGTTTTGGCACCTTTATGGTCAAGAACACAGTCGAACGTAATGGCGTCGATCCCAGAACCAAAAAACCGATAAAAATCCCCGCGCGAAAAGTACCGAAATTTTCCGCCGGGAAAGATCTGAAATTACGCGTCAAGTAAAAAGCGGGGAAACCCGCTTTTTACTTGACTTTTCCTTCCCTATGTGTTAAAATTTGCCTGAATGCGCGGGTGTGTAGCTCAGCGGGAGAGCGCTTCCTTCACACGGAAGAGGTCGTAGGTTCGAACCCTGTCACACCCACCATAGAAGGCCCGTACGGGTCTTTTTTTTAAGGGAGGGACTCCGATGATCGTCACAATCGTTTCGATTTGGGTGAAGGAACCGTTCATCGAGCGGTTCATAGAAGCAACCAAGGACAACCATCGGCATTCGGTTTCCGAACCCGGCAATCTTCGTTTCGACGTTTTACGGCATCAAAAAGAACCGAATCGATTCACGCTATATGAAGCGTACCGAACCGAACAAGACGTTCTAGACCATAAAAACACGGAGCATTATCGCCGATGGAAAACGACGGTCGAGGAGTGGATGGAAAAACCACGAGAAGGAGTGCCGCACACCGTCATCGCCCCTGAAGATCCCAGTTTGTGGAAATGAAAGCCTTCCAGGCGTTACTCCCGCCGAGAACATTCTTTGGCAAAGGCTCTTTTTTTCGAATATTCGAAGCCCTACCGTTAAAAAACCGGGCGGTTTTAGTTTTAACCGGAAAATCCTCCGTTCTGCTTTCGCGTCAATGGCAATGGTTCAAGGAAGAAACCGGGCGAAGAGGCTTAAACCTTAGCACTTATCGCGTTTCCGGGGAACCGACCTCCGAACTCATCGATAAAATCGTCGCCGAATGCGCTTCCAAACAATGGGACGCCGTGATCGGAATCGGAAGCGGTAGCGTTTTAGATACCGGAAAGGCTGTCTCGGCCATGTTGTATAAATTGGAATCGGTTCATACCTATCTCGAAGGGTTTCCAGACAGTCAACCGCACGACGGGTCGAAGGTCTTCTATGTCGCTTGCCCAACTACTACCGGTACAGGAAGCGAAGCCACAAAAAACGCCGTAATCCGTACAACGCACCCCGCCCGATATAAACGTTCGCTCCGACACGACCGGCTCGTTCCCGATCTGGCCATTGTCGATCCGGAGTTATCACTGTCCTGCCCTAAAGACGTTTTGATTGCGACGGGATTAGACGCCTTTACCCAGTTGCTGGAGTCATATACCTCTTCCAACGCCTCTACCCTGACAGACCTTCTCGCGTTGGAGGGACTGCGACATTGTTCCATTTTAGTGGACGCGGTCAACCACCTTGAAGATTTGGATCTCAAGATACAGATGGCCTACGCGGCTTATCTTTCAGGGATCACGTTAACCAACGCGGGACTCGGGATCGTTCACGGATTGGCAGGTATTTTGGGAGGAATGTACGACGCACCGCACGGAGCCTTGTGCGCCGCTTTGTTGGCACCCGCCGTTCGTAAGAATATCCGTAAGCTTGAAAAATCCGGTGATCGGGACACATTGCGGAAGTACGAACAGGTAGGGGCGTTTTTCCGTCCCTCCGATTTATGCGCAACGCTCGGGACATGGCAACGTGCTTTTCCGATCAAGACGCTACGGCAGTTGAACGTCGCGAAAGATCAGTTTTCCTGGATAGCTCAACAGCGACCGAACAAAAACAACCCGGTACCGTTGGATCCGGAAGAAATATTAGAAATCCTCGAAGAAAGCTACGGATAACCGATTCCATTCTCCGTAAAAAAAGAAAACGACCCGCGTTCCTTGCTCGTGGGTCGTTCTTTTAAAAAAGCGGGTCGCCCCGCTTTTATTTATTTCACTTCGATCTCGCCGACCATCTTTCGTTGCCGAATCGCATCTTTTCCGTATTCCTCCGAAACGCTTTCGGCCATATCCGCTAAGAGTTGCGCAAACTCCGGATCGTTTTTCTTGAGATTTTCGATGCGCTCTTTGAATTGTTCGGGGTTCAAACGATACTGCAATCGGTCAAAACCCTCTCCATAAGAAGCGGAACGCTTCTCCATATCTTTAATCGCCTTTTGCCAGTCTTCTTCCCAAATCGGATCGAGGTATTCGGCCGCGCCGGCAGAATAGTCGTCCAGATCCTTCGCCAACCGTGTAAAAATAACGTCCGCTCCTTCGTGGGTCGGCTGTGCGTTATTTCTCTTAACGGCGCCGCGAAGCACCTCCGGATTGTCGATGATCATGCAAGGCCGAAGCAAATTGTCGGTATGGGGTTGGTGCATCCGGATATCGGCAAAGAAGGGAGATTGCAAGCATTTCACAAGAGATTTGTCACGGATGTTGTCCGTAGCGAAATGCGCGAAAATGCAAGGCTCCACGTCTCCTTTATGGTTGATGTGCAAATAGCGTCTGCCACCCGCGATACACCCATGAACAAACGGGGCGTCCGCCCAGAAGTCCATGATATAGAACGGTTGTTCGGAACGGAACTTTTGGATGAACTCGCCGTATTTGTAACGTTGTTCCGGCGTCGGCATCAAAGCGGTCGAAGCGTCTTTTCCCACCGGCATGAACAAGAAGTTCCATGCGTAAATCACGCCACGTTCCCGCCATTCCATATAAAACTTCGGATTGGTCATAATCTCAAAATTATGTTTGGTTAACACGAGAGACATCCCGAAGAGCAGATTCCGTTCTTTCATCTTTGTCATGGAAGCGAGCACTTTTTCGTAGACGCCTGGTCCGCGCATGAACTCTGTTTCCTTGGCATCGCCGTTCACACTAAAAGCGACGACAACATTCTTGAGTTCTTTCAAACGATCGGCTACTTCATCTGTGATCAGGGTTCCGTTCGTGAACACCTGGAACAAACAATCGTTGTTTTCTTCAAAGATATCGGCAAGTTCCCAGAACCGGACGAAGGGTTCGCCACCCAAGATGGTGAAGAAAAAGGTCCCGAGTTCCTTCGCTTCCTTGATAATCCTCCTTAATTCGTCCGTCGAGAGTTCCCCCTGCTGGGCATATTCACCGGCATAACACCCTTGGCATCGCAAATTGCAGCGCATCGTCGGACTGATGAGGATCGTATAAGGCGCGGTAATCCCATGCTTTTCCATCAGCTCTTCGTTGTTGTCCATCCAACCCAGACTGATATTCACGAACATGGTCTTCATAAACGCGCGGATTTGGTTCTCGTCGCGAGAGAGCAATTCGATAAACCATTGTTTGCTTCCTGGGTTCGCGTTAGCCCAACCTAAGAATTTCGAGAACTTTCCATCTGAAGAAGAAAAAATGCCTTCCAATTTCCCAAGATTGTGAGTTAACTTTTCGAAGTTGTTTTGCGGATCTTTCTGGATATACTTTACGGCTTGGTCAATGATCGTGCCGATCGCAAGCGACGAAGCCTTATCTTTTACGGACTTTCCGAAACTCATTATTACCCTCCTTGATTCTATAAGACTATCCCATTTTATTTTTCACCCAATTTTACCACTTAGTCAATTTTTGTCAAGACGGTATTTTTGACCGTTTGGTAAAATTTTAATGACCGCCCGTCATTATGATCTAATGATTATAAGTATACCGGTCCCACAACGGGCTGCAAAAGGTTTCTCCTTCCCCGATAAGGCACCCGGCGCACTCCCAACGAGTTAGGTTTTCTATTAACCATCGCGGATCGAGCGTTTGCGCGGCCACTAAAATACATGCCGCTTCCAAGGCGGTCGGCGCGATCACCGCAGAATACAAGTACCGATTGATCGGATCGCCTTTTTCGGGAGATAAAATCAGGTGGTCTTCGTATACGGCCGTCCCCTGTGGCGACACCTTCAGCGGATGTTGAAACAATGCGCCCGACGAAAGGTAAAGCTCTTGGCCATTCCACCCGCCTGCCATCCAATCGGCGCCTCCCGCTTTAGGTCCAAAAAAACGAATATCCCCGTCCATCTCGCAATACCCGGTGACTTTCGGATCGGTAAGTTGAAGCACTTCAAAAACCCGATCCAAGGCATAACCTTTGACCGCTTTTCCGAAATAGAACAGGAACGCCTGATCGGACTGGATGGCTTCCGCTTCCAGTGAGAAGGTCACCGGGTATCGGTAGCTTTCTGGAAACGGAAGTTCGAAAACGGCATATGGACGGTAGTGCGTTCCGATCGTAAAGTCATAGTGCCATAGGGTTTTTTCGGATAGATCCCGCAGGTTCACAAGGAACGCGAAGGTTTCCGTATCTGTTTTTCGGTAAATTTCCGGGATTTTGTTCAAACGGGTGGTTTCGCTATCCGGAGAAAAAAACGAGAAACGGGCAAATATCCGTTCCAATTCATTAGAGGCGGTTTGAAAGAGCTTTTCGTGATCACGAGCGCTTCCGATAACCAAGCGTATTTCACGGCCTTGAACCATGAATCGATAATCGGAGTACGGGATTCGGGTTCGCAGCGTAAAATACGCGACGATACCCACCAGGATGCACAAGACGAAAATGACAAAGAGCCAATTCCGTTTGGAAAGACGTAGAATATCAACGCCCGAATAGTCATCGCGTTGTACATCTGAACGGGCGGTGTCGGGCGTTGGATTTCTTTGTGATTTTTTCAAAGGCATCGATGAATGCTAATGTCCCAAGGACCTCGGATCAAAGGCGTCTCTCAACGCGTCTCCAAAGAGGTTGAAGGCTAATATCGCGATAAAAAGGAACAAACCCGGAAGCAACAACCATGGGTAATTACGGAGCGCCACGAGGTCTTGCGCCTGGGACAACATCAGTCCCCATGAAGATTGGGGCTCTCGAATGCCAAAACCTAAGAAGGATAGCCCCGCTTCTCCGAGAATGTAACCAGGTATACTCAAAGAGGCGGCGACGATAATATAAGTGGCGGTGTTGGGGATGATATGTTTCCAGATGATACGCAGAGAAGGATATCCCATCGCTTTGGCCGCCTCGACGAACTCCTTTTGTTTCAAGGACAACACCATCCCGCGGATAACTCGGGACATTCCGGGCCAACCGATGAAAGAAAGGATGACGACCACCATTAAGTAGGTGGTGGTCGAGGGCAAATCGGGAGGCAAAATCGCGCGTAAAGAAATCAACAAATAGAGCGTCGGGATCGATATAAGGATTTCAGTGAGCCTCATTAAAACTTCATCCGCCCAACCCCCGTAGTATCCGGAAACCCCTCCTAAGAAAAGGCCGATCGTGAAGGTGATCAGGATACCGATTAATCCGACTGAGAGAGAAGTGCGCCCCCCGAATAGGATCCGCGTATAGACGTCCCTCCCGTAGTTGTCTCCGCCAAACAGGTAAAGTACGGCAGGAGAATCGACTCCGAAAAGGTGAAGATTCGCGGGAATAAAACCCAGCAGTTTATATTCCCAAGATTGAACGAACCATTTGATCGGGTATACTTTAAAGTCGTAGTCTTCAAGAACGCTGACAGGGACGGATTCCGATTTGCCGTCATTGTACTTAACCGTTATTTTCTGCAAGGTTTCAACGGTTTTTATCTGTTGCAAGACCCCGATCTGTTGGAGCGTTCTTGCATACCGGGGATTGCTTCGATACAGATCCAGCGTGTCTTTTTCGACAGATAAGCTAATAATCGGTTCTTTGAAAATGCCTTCTTTTTCGATTCGCACCATATTCCAATCTTTGTTGGTTGTCTTGAAGAGCGTTTCTCCCGTTTCTCCCACACCGATTTCATCTATTTTGACTTGCGCGACGAGCGCAGTGACATTGTTTTCGCCTATTGTGTAAACAAAGGATGATCCATCGCTCTTGGAGCCTTTTACCGTATATAACTCCGAAGTTTCGTAAAAAGATCGTTGATAGGTGATGGGATCTCTCGCCGTCTCGAGCGGATAGATATGCGGACCAATCCATTCTCCTTTGTGTTTCCAGTAGATTTTCGAAGGAGCGGCGAATCCGATACTCGCGTTTTGTTTAAAAGGGCTCGTGGGGGATAAAAAATCGGCAAAGATTACGATGACGTAAAAGAACGCGAGGATCCACATCGAAAGGATACCCAGTTTATGTTTACGGAAAGAGCGCCATAGAAGAGCACGGCGGGGTAAAAACTCCACTTCGAAGGATTCACCCAAATTTTCTGCTGTAACGTTTTTTTTCACATTTTCTACGTTTTTCGCCATAGTCTCACCTTTAGTGGAAACGGTATCGGATTCTGGGGTCCACAACAGCTAACAGGATATCCGCGGCTAAGTTCCCGATAATAAGCATCAATGAGCTAACCATCAAAGAAGCCATAACAAGATAAAGATCCTGGGCCGTAAGCGCTTGAATGACCAAACGACCCATTCCCGGCCATCCAAAAACGGTTTCCGTCAACACGGCTCCTCCCAATAGACCGGACAAGGAATATCCGAATATTGTTACGAGAGGGTTGATCGCATTTCGCAAGGCATGTTTGTAAAAAACGATTTTTCGCGGCATACCTTTTGCTTTCGAAAACTCCACGTAATCCATATGAAGCTGATCTAAAAACTGACCTCTCATCTGGCGCATGATACCGGCCAAACCCGAAAAGCCCAAGGTTATCGCCGGACCGATCACGTGCCAAAAGTAATCCCCGATCAACTGCCAGGTATTCATCTGAGAGCTGTTAACCGATAACATCCCCCCGATGGGAAAAAGGCGCGTACGGGAGGCGAAATATAAAAAGAGTAAACCGAAAAAGAAGTTCGGAATCGATAATCCCAAAAAAGCGATCACCGAAGAAAGTTGATCTTTAAAGCTGTATTGCTTAAGGGCGGCATAGATTCCCAAGGGGATTCCGATCGCCCAAGACAACGCGAGCGTTGTAAGACTCAACAACAACGTGGCACCCAAACGTTGCCAAATCAGGTTGAATACGGGTTGTTTGAACTGGAAAGAGTACCCCCAATTCCCTTTAGTCACTTGGAACAACCAGGTGAAGTATTGTGTAAACGGGTCTTTGTCAAACCCGAATTCTCTTTCCAACCGTTGGACCGTTTCCCGGCTGATCGAAGGATCTAACCGGAAGACATCGAGAAAGTTTCCCGGGGCTGCCGAAATGATGAGAAACGAAAGGATAGAGACTCCCAGTAGAACGGGAATGGACAGGATGAGCCGTCTTAAGATGAATTTCAACACGTCGATTCAACCTCCGAAAGAGAAATGGGGGATTCTTAAGAATCCCCCTAAACGGGTTCGTTAATCTCTATAAAGAGCCCAAAGATTCCATAAGATCGGGGGCGTCGAGCTGCTGCCCAGATCGGTGCCTTTCAGTTCTGCTTTTTTCGCGTACAGACGAAGACCTTGAACCGTGTACAGAAGCGGAGCTTCTTCCACGTAAAGTCTTTGGAAATCGGCGAACATTTGCCAGCGTGTTTCTTCATTCATTTCCCTGACTTGATCTCGGAAAATGCGGTCGATCTTCCACTCTTCGTTGGAGATCCAATAGTTGTCTGGATCAGCCCAGGAACCGGTGTCGGGGTGAATATTCCAGAAATGGAGATCCCCGTCGATTCGGTTGACATTGGATCCAGAATGAGGATCCGGCCCGCCGGTTAAACCCATGACCATCGTTTCCCAATTTCCGGTAGCCGTCAGCGCGCCTACCAGCGTATTGAAATCGATCGGGTTGAAGGTGACGTCGATCCCGATTTGCCCGAAGGTATCGACGATGAGGTTACACGCCGTTTCACGTTGGTTGTTACCCGCATTCGTCGTTAAAAGGAATTTGACCTGGATACCGCGATCATCAACGAGTTTCCCTTCTGCATTCCACGTGAAGCCGGCCGCCTTCAGCATCTCTTTGGCTTTTTCGAGATCGTAAGGCGTCGCTAAATCCTCGATCGCCGGATCATAGAACGGAGACGCCGGAGAAACGGGACCCCATTGGGGTTGCGCTAAACCGTTATAGATGACTTCGATCATGGAATCGCGGTCGATCGCGTAGGATAAAGCGTTTCTGAATTTCTTGTTTCTGAACCAGTACTGCTGATCCGCCGTCGGAGAATGTTGGTTGAAAGCGAGGAACAACGTGGAATAGGTCGGTCCGACAACACCGACGTCCCATCCCTTTTCTTCGGCTTGCGCTTTAATGTTCGGGTATTGCGCGGCTTGCGGAGCCAAATAATCCAATTCCCCCGCTTCAAATTTCAATTGGGCGGTGTTCAAGTTCGGAACGGAAACGAAAACCATGCTGTCGAAATAAGGTAACCGATTGCCATCCAAATCGACTCGGAAATAATACGGATTTCTCGATAATACCACTCTTTGATCGGGTAGATACTCGGTAACGATCATGGCGCCGGAACCGACTAGTTTATTGACATCCGCCAACGTCCAGAACTCTTGCCATTTCCCGGCCGCTAAAACGGGTTCGACGATGTGTTTGGGGAAAATTTGAACGCCACCGATCTGTCGTAATCCCACGGCGTAGGGTTCTTTGTACCAGATCTTAATGCGATTTTCGTCGAGCATTTCGATCTGAGGGGCTCTCCCTTGCGCGTCCGTAATAACGTCGTAGGTGCTCAGACAGTTTTCCGGTACAAACCATATGTTCTTGAACGTCCAATAAACGTCTTCCGTCGTTAACGGTTTTCCGTCGGACCATTGAAGCCCTTTTCTAATGGTGAAAATCCATCCGTTGCCTTCCGGAGTGACTTCCCACCCGGTAGCCAAGTTTCCGCCTCTGATTTCGACGTTCTTACCGAAATCGACCAGACTATCCCACATGATACCGGTGATGTCGGTCGAGCTTGTTTCCTGGGCAAACGCCGGGTTAAAGGTTTTGGGGTCCGAGACGGCGTAGAAATAGAGCGTGCCTCCGGTTTTTCCTTTGACTGGTTCAACGATGTACTGCAGGTTATCTGATGGAACAATACCCGCAAATACGGTGCCGAGCAGTAAACTCAGTACGAACAACACACTTAACGCTTTTTTCATGTTTTCCCTCCTTCGAATTTTGGGAGTATAGCGCTGATGCGCATTTTCTATTTTTCTACGATTTTTTCCGGCTCACCCAGCGAGTAGAGATGACAGGAAACCGAATGGTTTTGGGCGATCCGCACCATCTGCGGGTATTCTTTTTCGCAAGCCGGCATCGCGTACTTGCAACGTGTTCGGAAGAAACAGCCGGTTGGCCGGTTGATCGGGCTGGGGACTTGTCCGGAGAGCAGCTCTTTCCGCTTCCGCCGCGTTTTAGGGTCAGGAATCGGCGTCGCCGCCAGCAACGCTTTCGAATACGGGTGCATCGGATTTTCGAAGATCTCGTTGGTATCCCCTTTTTCTACCATTTTCCCGAGGTACATGATGCCGACACGGTCGCTGATATACCGTACAACAGACAAGTTGTGGCTGATAAAGATATACCCCGCGTTTAATTTTCCCTGTAGCTCTTTTAACAGTTTGATAATCTGAGCTTGAACCGAAACGTCCAACGCGGAGGTCGGTTCGTCCAATACGATCAGAGACGGATCAACGCATATCGCCCGCGCGATGGCGATACGTTGCCGTTGGCCCCCAGAAAACTGGTGGGGATACCGATCCACATGGTAGGGTTTTAATCCAACCGAAGACAAGAGTTGGCTCATCCGCTCTTCGACTTCCTTCTTCGAGCGTACCATCCCGTGGAAGAGAAGAGGCTCGGAAAGGGTTTGTCCAACGGTCATCCGCGGGTTGAGAGAAGAGGTGGGGTCTTGGAAAACGATTTGCATCTTCTGACGATACTGTTTCAGGGATCGCTCTTTGAGAATGGCGATGTCTTCCCCCTCCAAAAATATGTTGCCTCCGGTCGGATTCAACAGACGGATAATCGTTCGCCCGATGGTGGTCTTACCGCAACCGGATTCTCCGACGATACCGAAGGTATGGCCTTTGTCGATGGTAAAACTAACACCGTCGACCGCTTTCAGCTGCGCGACAGTTTTTTGAATGAGAAACCCCGATTTGATTGGGAAATATTTCTGAAGATCTCTTACTTCCAGCAAGACTTTTGAACCGGAATCATTCATGTCCTTCTCCTCACCCATGGGATACGCCGTTTGTAATCGGGTTGAAACAACGGATGTAATGACCGTCTGCGTGTATCAAAGATGGCAGCTCTTTTAAACAACGCTCGAGCTTTCTCGGGCAGCGCGGCAGAAAAGGACAAAGATCGGGCGCGTTCAACATCATCGGGGGTTGACCCGGGATCGGCTCAAGAACCTGGTCTTTTTGGTCCATCCTGGGAATGCAACTAAGCAAAGCATGGGTATAGGGGTGCATCGGTTTTTCGAAGATCGTGAAGACGTCCGTATACTCCATCGTTTTTCCGCCATACATAACCATGACACGGTCCGACATCTCCGCGATTACGGCCAAATCGTGGGTGATAAAGATCAACCCGCTCTTGAATTCGGCTTGAAGGTCTTTCATCAATTCCAGGATCTGCGCCTGAACGGTGACGTCGAGAGCGGTGGTCGGCTCGTCCGCGATCAATATTTCAGGATTGCAGGAAATGGCGATCGCGATAACCACGCGCTGGCGCTGCCCGCCCGAAAGCTCGAAGGGGTATTGGTGAACGCGTTCCCGGGGATTTGAAAAGCCAACTTTGTCCAGCATCTTGACGGCAATATCCAGCGCTTCCTTCTCATCCACTTTTTGGTGAAACATAATCGTTTCGGTCATCTGGTCCGCTACCGTGTAGAGAGGGTCGAGCGAGGTCATCGGGTCTTGAAAGATGATGCTGATATGCTTTCCGCGAATCTTCGTGTATTCGTCCCCTTGAAGCTGCGCCAAATCCAAATACCCGCCTTTTTGACGTTCCGGGAACTCAGGGGTCTTAAAGAAGACCCTTCCTCCGGCCAATCGTCCCGGCTTGTCGATCAAACCTACGAGGGATTTCGCGGTAACGCTCTTTCCGGAACCGGTTTCACCGACGATCCCGATGACTTCGTTCTCAGACAGCGAGAAAGAAACGTCATCCACTCCCTTCACCGTGCCCTCAGCAAGGTCGAAATACGTTCTGAGCTCCTCAACTTTTAAAATCGGTTCGTTCAAATCGGACACCTCATCAAGAAAAGGTCGGTTTTATTGGTACTTGTTAAGGAAACATAGAGTCGGGCAATTATAGCACGGTTTTTACGATCACGCACACCAGTTCGTTAACCGAATGAAATATCATATTGATAAATCTCGAATCCTCAAAAGAATTATGATTCTTCCATTCAGATCCACATACGCCCCGATAGGAAGACGCGGATCGATTTGAGGGTGCGCGCTCCCGGAGGAGTGTCGATTGCGCACCAGAATTCTACCAGATTCCGGTAGGTCGGCAACAGTGACGAAAGTCATAACCTTCACGGAGCCGTATATTATTTGTATTCTATCCTTCTAAACGACGTCACACCTCGATAACCGTTAGTTAACCGTACCATTTCTTCCGATTTAAAAGGACGCGGAGGTGATTGTTTTCCGGGTCTATCGTCCGTGTGGGCATTATGGTATAATAAGCCTTAAGTTTTTAGAAGCCCAAAACCCTCTTTAGTGCGGGGGATGGACTTCCGGGAGGTCTGAGCGGGATGTACGATTTTCAAGCGGTCGAAAAGAAATGGCAAAGGGTCTATGCCTCGGAGGAACCGTTTCGGATAGATTTAGAACAGGCGAAAAAGCCGTTTTACAATCTTATGATGTTTCCTTACCCAAGCGCCTCGGGTTTACATATCGGCAATATGTTCTCATTCATCGGTTCGGACGTTTACGGCCGATATATGAAGCTGCTGGGATATGATGTCTACGAACCGATCGGCTTCGACGCTTTCGGAATCCATAGTGAGAATTACGCGCTGAAAACCGGGAAACATCCGGCGGAGTTGACGCCACAAAGCATTCGATTCTTCCGCGAAGAACAGTTGAAGAAAATAGGGGCGATCTACGACTGGCGAAGCGAGGTCAACACCTCTTCCCCAGAGTATTATCGGTGGACGCAATGGGTTTTCCTGCAGCTTTTCAAAGCCGGATTAGCGGAAAAACGCGAAAGCGAAGTCAACTGGTGCCCTTCCTGCAAAACCGTTTTGGCGGACGAGCAAGTCATCGAAGGCCTTTGCGAGCGGTGCAACGCGGCCATCGAGAAGAAAACGATGAGTCAATGGTTTTTTAAAATCACAAGATATGCCGACCGTTTGCTGGAAAACTTGGAAAAACTCGATTGGACAGATATCACAAAGAATATCCAGAAGAGCTGGATCGGCCGTTCCAAAGGAACGACGGTTCACTTTCGACTCGAAGCATCCGAGGAAAGCGTCGAAGTCTTTACGACGCGTGCCGATACTGTTTTCGGAGTTACTTTTATCACCTTGGCGCCCGAACACCCGCTCGTCGAAAGACTCGTAACGGAAGAACAAACCGACGTATACCGGGATTTTTTATCGCGCGTCAGCAAAATGGACGATGCCACCCGCACCTCGATCAGCCGGCCAAAAACCGGAATTTTCACAGGGTCTTACGCCTGTCATCCCTTCACCGGTGAAAGAATCCCGATCTGGGTTGGAGATTATGTGCTGTACTCCTACGGTACCGGCGCGGTTATGGGCGTGCCCGCCCACGATGAACGGGACTACGTCTTCGCGAAAAAATACGCTCTGCCGATAAGAAAAGTAATCGATTGTTCAGATGATCAGCTGCCCTACACCGAAAAAGGGAAGATGGTGGATAGCGGGGAATACTCGGGCTGGGAAAGCGAGCGGTTCATCGCCGAAGCGGAATCACTCGCCCCGTTCCTAAAAAGCAAAGTGCATTATCATCTGCATGATTGGTGCCTGTCGCGCCAGCGGTATTGGGGGCCTCCGATCCCGATCCTTTACTGCGAACGTTGCGGAACGGTTCCGGTGCCGGATAAGGATCTTCCCGTCTTGCTACCCGTCACGGACGACTATATCCCTGACGGTAGCGGCCTTTCTCCTTTGGCCCGAAACGAAGGATTCTTGTGGACGACCTGCCCTGTTTGCGGCGGGAAAGCCAGAAGGGAAACCGACGTCAGCGACAATTTTTTCGATTCCGCCTGGTATTTTTTGCGATATATCTCGCCAAATAACCCGGAAGAGGCTTTTAGTCCTGACCGCGTACGGAAATGGCTGCCGGTGAACATGTATGTCGGCGGGAACGAACACGCGAACCTCCATCTGATGTACGCGCGCTTTATCACGATGGCTTTGCACGATATTGGGCTGCTTCCATTTGAAGAACCGTTCACGAGGTTCCGCGGGCACGGTATGATTATTAAGGACGGTCAAAAGATGAGCAAGTCAAAGGGAAACATCGTGAATCCCAACGACTACTTTGAGACCCACGGGGTCGACACCCTTCGGACCTATCTGATGTTTATGGGCAACTTCCTGGAAGGCGGCGATTTCCGCGAAAGCGGTTTGGACGCGGTAAAACGCTTTCTCAGCCGTGTGTGGGACTTAACAACTCTACCGGCCGGTTCAAGCTCTTTGAAAGCGAAAATCAAGATGGCGGAAACGATCAAGCGCGTTCAGTTCGCTTTCGAAAACATTAAGTACAATACCGGGGTCGCCGCGTTGATGGAGCTCGTGAACAGTTTGCAGGACGAGAAAGAGATCGAATCGGGCTTTATCGTGGATATTGCCCGCTTATTAGCCCCTTACGCGCCTTTTATCAGCGAGGAGATTCACGCGGTGTACGGGGGAAAAGGAACGATTCTCAATACCGGCTTTCCTTCCGGGTATGACATTTACCTCGAACAAGCTCTTGTTGAAATCCCGGTTCAATTTAATGGTAAATTGAGGGGAAAGATCACGATCGCTCAAAACGCCACGCAAGAGCAGGTAATGGAATTGGTTCGCGCGGATGAAAAACTGGCGACGTATTTTCAGGGGAAAGAACTGAAAAAGGTCATCTACTTGCAAGACAAAATCGTTAATCTGATTCTGGCGTGAATGTAACGGTTTCAGGCAAAACCACCGAATCCTTCTTTGGATAAAGGGAAGCTCAAAACGCCGGTTAACTTGAAATAGATGGACGAATGGTGTATACTACAGAACGGGATATTGTTTTCTATTTGCTTTTTTTCATTTTATCTTTATCTTATTTGATGGTTTGTGAGTTGTCCGTTTCAATGTGGGGGGTTTAAAGAATGCTTTTTAAGCGTTTTTTATGTTCCGATTTTGAAGAAATCGCGGAACGGTTTTTTGTTGCCGAAGATACCTTTGCGCTAACCTGTTATCAGCTGTCGGCTCAAGAGCGCCGTTTCCTTCTTGATATCAGTCACCCTTACATAACGACTCTTGATTTAAGCGCCACCCGGATTCCCATAGAGGGTATGCCCGTTGAGGGCTTTTTGTTGTTGGGAAACCGGCCCCAATGGGAGCAAGTGATACGAAAGCTGTTAAGATCCAGGGTCGAAAATACGGTCCCCTTATTAAGCCAGATACTCGAGTTGATTTACAATCGCAATCTAAAACCGATACGCCTTCCTTCCGGCAAGCAGCTTTCTTTCGAAAGGCCGATGATGATGGGAGTGATCAATCGAACGGCCGATAGTTTTTATTCGAAAAGCCGGATCGAAAGCGATCAAAAAGCCTTGGACAAAGCCTTAGAGATGGAGCAACACGGAGCGCAAATCATCGACGTCGGAGGCGAATCCTCCCGTCCGGGTTCTCACGGGATACCCGAAGCGGAGGAAGAAGAACGTGTGATTCCAACGATCCGCTTACTCGCAAAACATCTTAAAATACCTGTTTCCGTTGATACGACCAAGGCCGGAATCGCGAGAAAAGCCGTCGATGCCGGAGCCGACATCGTCAACGATATCTCGGGGCTTTCGCCGGATTCAGAACTTTTCGATTACGTTGCGAATCAGCGTGTTCCGGTTGTATTAATGCACATACAAGGGACCCCAAAGACCATGCAGGCGCGCCCGACTTACCAACACGTTGTACGCGAAGTTGCAGAGAGATTCGAATCCGTCCTTTGCGCGTTGAGGGAGAAAGACTATCCACTTCATCAGGTCATCCTCGATCCTGGTTTTGGGTTCGGGAAATCTCTTCCGGACAATCTCTATTTGTGGTCCCAACTATCTGTTTTCAAGCGTTTTCGATTACCCATTCTTGTCGGGACTTCTCGGAAATCGGTCATCGGCGCGATTACCGAGACCGCAGAGCCTTCTGAAAGGCTACCCGGGACGCTTGCAACAACAACTTCCGGTATCGCTCGATCCGTCAATATCTTCCGTGTGCACGATGTGAAAGAAAACTTTCAGGTTGCCAAGATGGCATTTTTTATGATGGATTTTTTATGTGAAGGGGTCAACGAAAGGGGGGTTCATAGTGAAACTTGCTGAAGTGAAGGCCGTTTTGGAAAAAAACGGGCTGATACTCAGTATTGCGAATTATCAAGGAAACGAGGATCTTGAACTGGATTTCGTCAGTATCGACACCCGGAATATCCTTCCGGGAACGCTGTTTATCTGTCGAAAAGGCGTTAAATTCGATTCGCACGCCTTAGTTACGGAGGCCATACAACTGGGAACAAAAGCGCTCATCGTGGAAAAACCGGTGGACGTCGACCAGATCCCGATGTTGTTGGTATCCGATAGCCGGTATGCAGAGGCAGTCGTTTCTTCAGCTTTTTACGGCTTCCCGCACGAAAGACTGAAAGTATATGGCATCACGGGCACAAATGGAAAAACGACAATTTCCACGCTTATCCATTATGTCTTAACCCGAAAGGGAAAGAAAGGTTCCTTATTAGGCACTGTCAAAAATATCATTGTTGACCGTTACTATGACTCCGAGCATACGACACCCGGAGCCTTGGAAGTGTTGAAAGACGCCCGTGAAACGATTTCCAAAGGGGGAGAGTTCATGAGTATGGAAGTGTCTTCCCATGCGCTCTCTATGAAAAGAGTTGAATCGATCCGCTTCGATTATGCCATTCTCACCAACATCACGCAGGATCATTTGGACTTTCACAAAACCATGGGAGACTATGCCAACGCGAAATACCATCTGTTCGAACTGCTTAAAGCCGATGGAAAAGCCCTTCTCAATCTTGACGATGAATGGGCGACGAAAATCGCTTCCCGGTTGCCGCTGGACAAAAAAATTCTCACATACGGGCTCTACAATGAAGATAAGATGCCGGATTACGCGGCGCGAAACCCAAAAGTCTCCATAGAAGGGCTTTCTTTTGAGCTTTGGGTGAAAGGGATAAAATCGGGAGAGGTTCGGAGTCAGTTGATTGCCGAATACAACGTTCATAACTTGTTATCGGTGATTGCCCTGCTTCACCGGGAAGGGTTGTCTTTGGAAGAGATTCTCGTGTACGTCTCGGAATTCAGGGGCGTTGAAGGGCGCTTTGAACTGTATCCTCACATCGGGAACGATATCGATCTCGTGATCGATTTCGCGCACACGCCGGATGCCCTCGAAAAAACGCTCGGTACCGCGCGCATTTTGACGAGAAACCGTCTCATCGTCGTTTTCGGAGCGGGAGGCGATGCCGATCAGTCTAAGAGGCCGATTATGGGACAAGTTGTTGCCGAACGCGGGGACGTGCTCATTATCACCACGGATAATCCCAAATCGGAAAAGGCTTTCGATATTATCCGGCAAATCGAGTCGGGAATCCGTACCGATGTCCCCTATCTTCTGGTCGAAGACCGGAAAATGGCGATAGAAACAGCCATCAACATCGCCAGTAAAGGAGATATGATCATTTTAGCGGGGAAAGGCCATGAGCACTATCAAATATTCGATCACGCCTATCTGCCGTTCAGCGATCGCGAGATCGCTTTTCAAATGATCCGAACCTTGAAAAAAAGCGCTTCTTAGCTTTTACTAAGGAATCAACCGGTTATGATTTTTCGGGAATGGATCGATTTGTTGAAAGCGTGCGGTCTTTGGAACACGAATATTATAGAACTGCTTCTGAAACCTTTAGAAGATTCCTCGAACAAAACCGAAATGCGTTTCTGTCACGATTCGCGCGAAGTGCAGAAAGCGGACATCTATATCGCCTTCCCGGGAGAACGTGTGAACGGGCACGACTACGTCGACGACGCTTTCCGGGCAGGCGCTTCTTTAGCCATTGTCAGCGAAATTCGCCCATATAACGGCCATTGCTTGTACGTGGACGACACGCGACGGTTCGTACAAGAACTCGCCGGGCGATGGTGGAAAGCGCTCTCTCCCAAAGGCATCGGGGTCACCGGGTCCAACGGCAAAACGACCACGAAAGAGTGGGCGAAAGACATCCTATGCCAGTTTTTCCCTTCCGAGGCAGTATTTTGCAACCCCGGCAACCAGAACACCGAAATTGGGTTACCCCTTTGCATTTTGAACGGTTTGACAAAGCAACATCGGTGGGCCGTTCTCGAGATGGGGCTTTCTCAACCCGGCGACCTGTCCACGCTAACGGCTTTGTTTCCTTTGTCGTGCAGCGTTTTGCTGAATGTTGGAAGCGCCCATATCGGGAATTTTGAAGGTTACGAAGGGCTTTTCCGCGCGAAATCGGAGATCATTCAAGCGTCGATGCCGGGGACAGACGTCGTTTTGTACGCGAACGACCCGCGTATGTGCGCTTTGGAAAGCGAATACCCCGGCCGAAAAGTCACCTACTTCGGAGAAAACCTTCCGGATACGAAGGCCGATCATTCAGTCAATCTGGTGGCTTACCGTATCAATCTGCACCGTGAAAGACCGGTCACCGAGATTACGCTGAAAATCAGGAACCATTTGATCATGCTCTCCTTTCCGCTCTTTTTGCATCGCGGGTTCGTATTAGACCTGTGCGCGGCTCTTGCCGCATGCTCAACGATCATTGAGACCGAACGGTTGATCGATTTCACGCCGGATTTGTTAACGCTGCCAAAAGACCGTTTCGAAATTCAACCGTTGCAAGGGAATTGGATGATCATCGACCATTACAATGCTTCTTACGAGTCGCTGAACGCGGCTCTGGATCTACTGGTCGAGATGAAGCGGATCGGTTTTATTCCTCACTTCCGTCTCGTGCTGGGATCCGTCCTGGAAACCGGAGGGTACACGGATGAAATCCACGCCCGAATAGGGGAAAAGATCTTGGAGAGTGGCCCGCTTTCCGTTTATCTATTCAGCCGAGAACCGTCGATACTAAAAACAAAAAGTGTGCTGCAGAAAGACCCCGATGATCGACCAGATTCGACTCAAGACCGTATCCTCTTCTTTGAATCTTCGAATCCGGAGGAAATCGCAATTAAGATCGCCCGTGATGTGTCGACCAGCAACAATCACGTCTTCTACTTTAAAGCTTCACGCATGGTGAGAATGGAGGAAGTGGTAGAGAGTGTCCTGGATCTTCTTGATCGAGGGAATTGTCACGATTCTGATCTACAAATACAGCATACCTCTTTTTAAACGCTGGGGCATCGTTCAGTATGTTCGAGAAGAAGGTCCACGATTGCACAACTATAAACAAGGGACGCCTACAGCCGGAGGTGTTGTCTTTCTCCTTGTTTTCATCGGTTTTTACAGTTTGTCCCAATTCTTCGGAGCCAGCCCTTTTTACTTACCTGTCCTTCTTACCGCGATTCTGTTCGGACTGATCGGTTTCTTGGACGATTACCTGTGTGTTAAAAGGAAGAACGCCAAAGGCCTTTCCGCCAGGGCGAAACTATTGCTTCAATTGGCATTCTCGCTGATCATCTATTTTTTATCCCGTTACGCCATCCGATCGACGACCGTCTCCCTCGTCCCGATCAGCCGAACAATCGATCTCGGATGGTTTTATCCCGTGTTCTTCGTCATCTATCTGACCGCGTTCTCAAATTCCGCAAACCTGACGGATGGACTGGATGGCCTTTCCGGCGGAAATGCCCTGATTTCAGCGTTGGGGGCGCAAATTTTTCTCTTTCTCGTCGGAGTCAAAGACTATTCGATGATATTTTTAGCAGGCGCTTTGATCGGATTCTTATGGTTCAATGTCAAACCCGCCTCGATATTTATGGGGGACGCCGGCTCTCTCTCTATCGGCGCTCTGCTGGGAATCATTCCACTGCTGACCGGATACAGCCTGTTCTTTGTATTTTTGTGTCTGATCTATTGGATCGAACTTCTAAGTGTGGTTCTTCAGGTCGGTTCTTTCAAACTATTCCATCGCAAAATATTCCGGATGAGCCCGATACACCATCACTTCGAACTGCTCGGTTGGAAAGAGAGCACGATCGTGTTACGGTTTTGGGCTTTGAACTTCCTTGGAGTCATCCTTGCGCTTTCTTTTGTTATAATATAGCCGGCCTTATCGGTCGTCCGTACTTGAAGAAGAATCTTTTGAAGAAGAATCTTTTGAAGAAGAATCTTTTTCGGCGAAACGGAAAAATATAATAATAGCAGGTAAAAGCGTATGATTTTGAAAACGGAAGCGTTAACTTTCGGATTCGGAGATGGGCGTTTGTTGGAGAACGTCTCTATTCAGATCGAGGAAGGGGACCATATCGCCCTCTTGGGGGCGAACGGCTCCGGCAAAACTTCTCTGATCAAGCTGATCGTTGGGGAGTATACTCCCGTCGAAGGGCGCATCGTTTTGCGAAACGGGTTGTCGATTGGATACCAAACACAGTTCCGGATCACCGATCCCGTACGGACGTTATGGAAAGAATGCGAGATCGTTTTCTCGAATGTAAAGGAAGCGATACGTGAATCCACTGAGATCACCCACGACATGCTCTCTTTCGAGAAACGGATCCGCTCTGTCCTCAAAGGACTCGGATTTGAAGAACCGGACTGGGATAGAGAAGTGTCCACCTTCAGCGGCGGCGAGCAAACCCGCATTTCTTTATGCAAACTGTTCCTTCGGGACTACGATCTCCTCGTATTGGACGAACCGACCAATCATCTGGATTTGGCTTCCGTTATTTGGCTTCAAAACTTCCTCAAGTCATACCAGGGAACCTTATTGATGGTCAGCCACGATCGAGCGATCGTGGAAGCGGTCTCTAACCGAATTTTCGAGATTAACGCCCGCAAAATCTGGGTTTTCAACACCGCGTACGATGACTACCTTCTTCAGCGAGATCGTATGAACGACACCCTCCAAAAGCGTAAAGACAACCTGGTAAAAGAGATAGAGCGGCAAGAAGCGTTGATCGAACAGTTCCGACGTTGGAACAGGGAAAAAGCCTTTAAGCTGATGCACGCCCGCGAAAAAGTGGTCGATCGGTTAAAAAACCAGTTGGGGGAGTACGAAGGCATGGAGGAGACGACCGCCGAAATCGGAAAATTACCGGTGCCGGATCGAACTGAATGGATCGTGATCCAGGGAAAAGCCATTGGAAAATCATTTGAAAACAAATCGGTATTGCGCCATATCGATTTCACAATCAATCGGGGTCAGAAGATCGTTCTCGTGGGAAAGAACGGCATCGGGAAAACCACGCTGTTAAAGATACTCACCGGCGAAGACCCTCACTACGAAGGCACCATCGAAAAAGGGTCGAAAACGCGGATCGGTTACCTTTCGCAAACGTTGGACTTCAAGGATGAGTCCCGAGATGTCTTCACAGAGTTGTACGAAATCGTACCGGAATGGAAAGACTTCGAGATCCGGAAGTACGCCGGCCGATTCGGGTTTACCGGAGAGGACGTTTTCAAAGCAATAGGCAATCTAAGCGGCGGAGAGAAATTAAAGCTCTCTTTAGCGAAGATCATTCTGGAGAAACCAAACTTTATCATCCTTGACGAACCAACCAACCATTTGGATATCGATTCGATCGGTAAACTCCAAAGCATCCTGTCTGAGTATCAAGGATCGATGCTTATCGTTACGCACGATCAGTGGTTGATTCAGAACACCTTCGAGACTGTATGGCTGTTGACGGGAAGCGGAATCACATACCCCCGATCGGTAGAGGACTACTTCGAATCGGTAAGAGAAAAACCAGCCGCTTTTCGAAAAAAAAAGGATTTAGAAAAAACGAAAATCGACGAGTATCAAATGCAAAAAACCTTGAAAAATCGTTTACGGAGCATCGAGTCCCAATTGGAAAAAATAGAGCGGGATTATCAAGCCCTGGAATCCGAAGATCATGCGGTACGAAGGGATATGAGCCTGTACGCTCACGAATACCAAAAACTCGAAGCGTTAATACAAAAGGAAAAACGGATTGCCGGCGAGATGGAAATCCTGATTCTCAAACTCGATGAACTGGAATCGGAACACCAAAAAACATTGACCGAAATGGAGGAAATATCGTGATAACGATCCGCGGTTCTGAGCTTACTCTAAACGACTATGTCCAAGTGGCCATTGCGGGAGAAACCGTAGAGATTAGCCCTTCTTGTTTTGCACTTATCAACAAAAGCGCGCGGGCGGTCGAAAGCATCGTTCAAAGCGAGGATACCGTATATGGTATCAACACAGGATTTGGCGCTCTCGCAACAGTAAAAATATCTCCAGAAAAAACGAAAGAATTACAGAAAAACATCATATTAAGTCACGCTGCAGGCGTCGGGGAGCCCGCGCCGAAAGAAGTCGTCAGAGGGTTAATGCTGTTCCGGGCCAACTCGCTATCGAAAGGATTTTCCGGTATCCGTTTACAGACCGTACAACAGCTTATCGATTTGTTGAACGCGCAAATCACGCCCGTCGTCCCCCAACAGGGGTCCGTGGGGGCAAGCGGGGATCTTGCGCCTCTGGCTCACGTCGCGATGGCGATGCTTGGTGAAGGGGAGGTTTGGTACCGTGGGGAGCGTGTCCCAGCGCTGTTTGCGTTAAAAGAAACCGGTATCGCGCCTCTAGAACCGATACAAAAAGAGGGATTGGCGCTACTGAATGGAACCCAGTATATCGCCTCTCTCCTCAGCTATGGGTTATACAAAGCTTTTCGCCTCTTCGATTGGTCGCTGGTGGCCGCAAGCGCCAGCGTGGACAGTCTCAAAGGGTCAACCGATCCCTTTGATCCGCGCATCCACGAAGTTCGGAACCATCCCGGCCAAGGAATCGTCGCGAAGAAGATCCGAGGTTACTTGAAAGATAGCGAGATTAGAAAATCCCACGAACATTGTAGTAAAGTCCAGGATGCGTATAGCTTACGGGCAATCCCTCAAGTTTTAGGGGCGGTTTATGATACGCTCCTTTATGCGAAGAGCGTTCTGGAAAGAGAGATCAATTCGGTCACCGACAATCCCCTCGTTTTTGGAGAGGAGGTTCTTTCGGGAGGCAACTTTCACGGGGAACCTGTCGCTTTTATTGGGGACTTTTGCGCGATCGCTATGAGCGAGTTAGGGGGCATTTCCGAACGACGCATCGACCGAATGGTTAATCCGCTTGTCTCCGCCCTTCCGGCCTTTTTGGCCAGGGGAGAAAGCGGTTTGAATTCCGGGTATATGCTTTGGCAGTACACGGCGGCGGCATTGGCTTCAGAGAATAAAACTTTGAGTTTTCCGGCTTCAGTTGATTCGATACCCACCTCGGCCTATCAGGAAGACCATGTTTCGATGGGGCCCATCGCCGCGCGAAAACTGTTATCCATCATCGAAAACGATACCAAGATCGTCGCAATCGAACTCATGGTCGCTTTACGCGCCTTAGAATTCTTAGCGCCGTTACAATCCGGTTCTGCGTTGATTAAGACGCTTGAGCCACTATACGGACTGCTCTCGCCATACCAAGGCGACCGTTTCTTCGGAGACGATTTCGAGCGGATCTATCGCTATATCTCCGAAAACGAAGTACCCATAAAGGATTTGGCCGATTATTAAGAAGGGCGGGATTTCGAAAACCGGAGGGATGGGATGAAGTATAAAATGAGGAGGTTATTATGAGGTTTTCCGTATCAAAACAAAACTTCGAATACGTTGCTTCAAAGATGTCTTCGATCGTTCCCGCCAAAGGGATCAAACCGATTTTGTCGGGCGCGTTGATCGAGGCGAAAGACGGACACGTGCGGGTGAGTGCCACCGACATGGAGGCAGCCGTGAGGATGAACCTTGGAGAAAGCTTTTTAGAAGGGGAAGGAGCCTTTGTCGTCGACGCGAAACTGCTGGAGGAGGTTGCGAGAAATATGCTCTCGGATCAGGTGCATTTCATCTTCGAGGAAAATCGCCTGGCTTTTCGCACCCAAAACTCCAACTATGATCTCCCGTTCATGGAACCGGATGATTTCCCCGCTATCTACTTCATCGAGAATGGACAAAGCCTATCCTTCCCAAGAGCGATTCTGATCGAGATGATCGAGGATGTTGTCTATACGTGCTCTACGGACGAACTCATGAAAAGCTTAAACTGCATCTTGTGGGAATTTGAAGGAAAACTGCTTCGTTTGGTCGGAGCGGACGGTTTCCGCCTGTCTCTGTGCGAGCAAGACATTTTCGATACCGAAGCGCTTTCTGAATCTCAGGATCTCCGTTTTTTGGTCTCCTTGAAGGGAATGAAAGAGCTGTTAAACTACTTGAAAGAGATGAAAGACGACGTGGCGACGCTCGTTTACGACGGCAAGCGCGTTTGTTTGGGCAATGATTCGCACCGGCTTTTGGTGAGATTGATGGACTACGACTATCCCGATTATCGTCGCGTGATTCCGAAAACCTTTAAAACGAAGGTCGTCCTGGACCGGGAAGAATTTTTGAAGCAGTTGCGGTTCGTTCACGTCATCACCCGCACGAGCGGAGAAAGCGTTCGGTTTATATTCAAGGATAATCAGCTGCAGATGCTGGCTCGGGCAGCCGACCGCGGAGAAGCGAATGTGGATATGGCTATCCATAAAGAGGGGAACGACATTCAAATCGCCTTCAATCCAAAGTTCGTGATCGAATCGGTTCAGCACGCAAAGCAACCGAAATTGGAGCTGAACTTCCACGATGAAGCCAACCCGATGCAGATGAACGAAACGGATATGCCTCGGACGATTAACATCATCATGCCGATCAGGATGTCCTAAAAGTGACGAGGGTTGGTATCGGGTACGATATCCACCGGTTGGTCGAGGGAAGAAAACTGGTTTTAGGGGGTGTGGATATACCTTATGGGAAAGGGTTGATTGGCCATTCGGACGCGGATGTCTTGATTCACGCGATCATGGATGCGCTTCTCGGCGCGGCCGGCCTTTTCGACATCGGACATTACTTTTCTCCGTCTGATTCCCGTTGGGCTAATATTTCTTCCTTGATTTTACTGGAAAAAGTCAAAGGGATGGTTTGCGGTGATCGGTTCTTTCGTATAGCGAACATCGATAGCGTCATTGTGGCGGAGAATCCACGATTAAGTCCCTACGTCGATCAAATGAGGAAGAATATCTCCGATGTGTTGAAAATCCCTTGTTCGTCGATAATGGTGAAGGCGACGACTAACGAAGGATTGGGACCCGAAGGATTGGGCCAGGGTATTAGCGCGCGCGCGGCCGTTCTTTTGGAAAGCGCCGTTGCCAGCCCCAAAAGCCGTTAAAGGATTAATAGACGATGGCGCGAATAACGGTGGGACGGTATATCCCGGGCGCTTCGATCATACATACGACGCATCCCGCCATAAAGTTGGCCGGGCTGTTGGTGTTCGTTCCGATCGTTTTCTGGGTAGGTTCCTTCTGGTTGCAAATTGCGCTATTTTGTTTTATCTTGTTTGGGATCGGATTAAGCAGAATTTCCCCGATCTATTTTTTTCGTACGTTTCGCTTTCTTTGGTTTTTTTTCGCGCTTATTTGGGTCCTGCAGCTCTTCCAGGCCGAAGGGCGGGTTTTGTTGAAGATAGGAGCCTTACGGTTGACGGACCTGTCGCTGACCCGGTCGATCGTATTGTGTATGAAAATTTTGAACGGGTTCTTGTTGTCGGTCTTGTTCTCGGCGACGGTATCCCCCATGCAGCTTTCAGATTCAATCGAGTCTTTTTTACGTCTTTGGAGAGTGAGGCCGGAAACGGCTCAAGATTTTTCGATGGTCTTCAATATCGCGTTGAAGTTTTTTCCGATTCTTTTCGATGAAGCGGACCATTTGATGAAAGCCCAGAAAAGCAAAGGGGCTCCTCTTGACTATGGCGGACTGATATCACGTTTGAAAGCGGTGCAAAGAGTCATTATTCCTCTGCTCTTCAACACGATCAAACGAGCGGATGATCTTTCCATCGCGCTGGAAGTGAGAGGATACGCCGCCGGGGAGAAACGGACAAAGTTTCGTCGGCAGCAGCCCCGGTTGAGAGACTGGTGTTTTTTGGCCGTTATCGGTTGTTTTTCAGCGATGATGATTTATTTCGAGGGGCTAAGGGCCAATGGATATTTCTTTTGACCGACGATTTTTATCTGAAACACAAACGATCATCGCAATGGACGAGGCAGGAAGAGGACCCTTGGCGGGGCCTGTCTATTCTTGCTGCGTTTTCCTGAGAAAGGAGGAGGAAGAACGCCTCCTCTCAGATATCCCCTTCGTGGACGATTCCAAAAAAACCTCTCCGGAAAAGCGAAAGCAGATCGTCAAGTGGGTTCTTGCCCGCAACATCCCCTTCGCGATAGGCACCGCTTCGGTCGAAGAGATCGATTGTGAAAACATCCTTCGCGCGACCGAAAAATCGATGGAACGAGCCGTAGAGAATCTTGGGCTGACGTTTTCGTTAGCGCTGGTGGACGGCAATCATCTGCGTTTGAGTTTTCCTCATCTCTTAATTCCGAAGGGAGACGCCACCTCTATGCGCATCGCGCTGGCTTCGAATCTCGCCAAATACTATCGAGACGGGCTGATGGAAAGCTACGATAAGGAAGATCCCCGATATGGCTTTGCCCAACACAAAGGATACGGAACGGCCAAACATCGAAAAGCGATTGGTGAATACGGAGCGACTCCGTTTCATCGATTGACCTTCGCCCCTATCTATAAGGAAACGGATTTTGCAACTCTTTCCGAATGGTTGAGCAACGGAGAGATTTCATCTCAAAGATATGAGAGCATTTTGAGAAAAAGGAGTTGACTGGCGATGAGAATGGTCGACCTGATCCAAAAAAAACGTGAAGGCGGCGCGCTTTCTCAAGAAGAGATCGAATTCCTCATCAGTGAGTTCGTTCACGGAAAGATACCAGACTACCAGATGTCCGCGTTTTTAATGGCGGTATTCTTTCGGCATATGACCGAAAAAGAAACGTTCTACCTGACTCGAGCGATGGAGCATTCCGGTCAGGTGATGGATCTTTCGGCCATCGAAGGGATAAAAGTGGATAAACACTCCACGGGTGGAGTCGGTGATAAAACGACAATTATTCTGGCACCCATGGTCGCCGCTTGCGGCGTAAAAGTCGCTAAGCTTTCCGGGCGGGGGCTGGGCCATACCGGAGGAACCATAGATAAGTTAGAGGCGATTCCGGGTTTCCGAACCTCGCTTGCCTTTGAAGAATGGGTGAGGCAGGTCAACGAGATCGGTCTCGCGGTAGCCGGAGGCAACGAACAGTTGGTACCAGCGGATAAAAAGATCTACGCGCTCCGGGATGTCACCGCGACTGTGGAAGAAATCTCACTGATCGCGTCCAGCATTATGAGCAAAAAACTGGCTTCCGGAGCCGATGCCTTCGTCCTTGATGTCAAAGTGGGATCCGGAGCTTTCATGAAAACGTTGACGGACGCCCAAGCTTTGGCGGCGTTGATGGTGAAAATCGCGACCCTTTCGGGGAAAAAGGCGTGCGCGTTCCTGACGAATATGGATCTGCCGCTGGGGAAAAGTGTCGGCAACGCCTTAGAGATCATCGAATGCGTCGAGACTTTAAGAGGTCAAGGTCCTCGGGACTTAACAGATATCTGTCTTTCGCTGGCGACAAAAATGGTAGAATATGGGGCGGATATCTCTGAGCGGGAAGCGAAAAACAGAGTGATGGAACGCTTCCGCAATGGGGACGCCTTGAAAAAATTCAAAGAATTCGTTCAAGCTCAAGGCGGAGATACCGCCTTTATCGATGACCCGTTGAAGTTGATCGGAACGGTCAACGTTCGGCCTTTTTACGCCTTAAAAGACGGATGGATCAAGCGAATGGAGACGGAAGAGATCGGAAAGGCCGCTATGATTTTGGGCGCCGGTCGGGAGACGAAAGAAAGCAGAATCGATCCCGCAGTCGGTTTGGTTTTGGAGAAAAAAACCGGAGACGCGGTCAAAGCGAATGAAGTTTTAGGCAGCTTGTACTATCGGGAAGAAAAACGAATGGAAGAAGCGCTCGGGATTTTAACCCGCGCGATCAAATTCGATACGGAACCGGCGGAAGCGCCGAAATTGATCTTGGACGTTGTCGCGTAACCGTTTAAAGGAGCAACGCGCGTTCATTCTTTTTTTGTGTGGGGGGTTGTTTATGAAATACCTATTCGTTTTCTTGCTGGTCATCGCGGGAGGCATCTGCCAGGCGTTCTCCCAAGAGCTATTTTTTGTGAAGCAAAACGGTGATTATTTGCGGATCAGAGAGCCGGATGTTATCGAAATGAGCGGCAAGCTGCTGATCAGCGTGACCGCCCTGCGTATGTTCGGGGCCGGTGTCACCAATTTCGGAGAATCCACCAAGTACTATATCGTCGACCCGATCGAGCAAAAAACTTTGATTGCAGACCCGTTGAAAGGGATCACCCTGGATTTTTCAGAAAAAGTAGACGGGTTTGTTATCGTCATCAACAAAATGACCTACATCAATGCCGACCTCGCGTTCAGTTTTTTAGGGTTTGAATTTGAACACGACGAACGATACTATGTTTATAAACCCCACCATCGGTTAACGCTCCGAGAGGCGAGAATCGACGGCAGAACCGTTAAGTTCGAGTTCGCAGACTCGTTTTTCAACGAACAGGATGTGATCAAGGTCCAAACCAAGGGAAACATCGCCGAAATCACGGTTTTCCCGGTAGACGTTACGCAAGGGATAATACAGGGTTTGACTCTGAAAGAGAGCGATTCGTTTTTTTCTATCTTCCAAGTCGAGTTCAACGTTCCGGTAGAGTATCGAATCGATCGCGCAGGTTCCAGTGTGGCCGTATATTTTTCTCACGTCGACCCGTATCTGGAAGAGATAGAAACAGTGGCGAAAGGCATACAGTGGTACCGGAAGAAGGAGACGATGGCGGGTTACACGCTTCGAGTTTCCTATTTGGAGATCGATTTGAAGAACGCCGATATGGAAATCTCCCCGGAAATCGCTTTAGGCGGCATCGGTTATAAAGAAAAGGTCAGCGCGATGGCGAAAAGAAATACGGCTTACGCAGCTATCAACGGATGTTACTTCGATACCGTCACAAATTTTCCGATCGGCATTCTTATCAAAGACGGCAAACTGTTAAGCGAGCCTTATTACTATCCCAGACCCTATTTTGTACAAACGAGCGATGGGAAATACGCCATACTTAATTTGGACCAGGAAATACAACTGAGTCTGGGGGCTTCTCTATTTTTAGTGAAAGGGGTCAACAAGTTCAGCAAAAACGGAGACGTTATCATCTACACCGAGGAGTTCAGCCAACAGATCCCTCGACAAGGAGACCGAGAATACGTCGTCGTGGAGAACAACCGGGTTATTTCGAAAGAATACGCAGTTCGGGCACCGAAAAACGGATATGTCGTCATGCTCTCGCCGATCGGGGTTTCGAAATATGTTAAAATAGGGGATTCGACCGAGATACGGACAATCGTTTCGGGATACCCATACGAGATCCGATTCGCGATAGAAGGCGGGCCGCAAATCTTGGAAGGTGGCAAGCTGATCGCAAGCGTTGAGACGGAAAAAGTAAGGTACGGAGAGCGGTTGTTAACGACACGGACACCGCGAACTGTCGTAGCGCTCGCGCCGAATAAGCTATTCTTTATTGTCATCGACGGATATCAGTCTTCCAGCGCGGGGCTAACCATCGAAGAACTGGCCGATTTTCTTATCAGTAAAGGGTTTACGGACGCGATGTGCCTTGACGGCGGTTCCTCTTCGACGATGGTGATCAAATCGCGAGTGGTGAACAACCCGCCGGGAGGAGAGCCCGAAATCCCTGTCGGGTTGCTGGTTATACCGAAATGAACAAAGGTAAAGACACTATCATAGAATTAGCGCAAAAACGGAGGTGCTAAAGTTGAGTTTGCCATTGGAAAAACGGAAAACCGTCACTTTTATCGGCCACAACGGAAGTGGCAAGAGTGTATTAGCGGAAGCATTTTTAGTGAGAACGGGAAAGGCGGAAAAAATAGGTGGGATTATGAACTACGACCCACTCGAAGTAGAGAAGAGCACCAGTCTTTCTAATGCCGTCGCAACCTTTGAATACGGCGATACCCAGCTGACCGTTATCGATACCCCGGGGTTCGGGGACTTCATCAGCGAGGTTATCCTGGGCGTTTTTGTGGGCGAAAACATCTTATCGGTCGTCAACGCAAGCGCAGGAGTAGAGGTTCAGACCGAAAGAACCTGGCGGATTGCCCAAGAGCAAATGAAGCCCGTTATGGTCTTCATTAATCAGATGGATAAGGAAAGAGCCGATTTCGATCAAACGCTCGATGAACTGAAAAAAACTTTCGACATAAAGATGTTGCCTTTAGCGCTGCCGATCGGATCCGGGGAGAGTTTTACAGGCGTCGTCGACGTTTTAAGCCAAAAAGCCTATCAATTCCCGGCAGATGGTTCCGGAAAGACGACGGAAATGGCGATTCCCGATTCGATGAAAGACCGCGTTAAAGAGCTATTTGAGAAAACCATCGAAGACATCGTCGAAACCGATGAAAACCTTATGGATCGCTATCTGGGCGGAGAAGAGCTTGGATTGGATCTACTCGGCGCCGCATTGAAAAAAGCCTACCTTTCCGGGCAAGTTGTACCTGTCTTCGTAGGCAGTGCCTTGAAAAACGCCGGTACAGGCATCCTTCTGGATTGGTTCGTTCGGTTGTGCGCGAGCGCAAACGAAGGACGCCCGATCAAAACCACCATGGTTGAAGGCGGATCGGAAGTCGAGATCGTACCTAACGAAAATGAACCCTTCGTCGGTTTCATCTTCAAAGCGGCCGTGGACCCGTTCATTGGTAAACAATCCTTCATTAAGCTTTACTCCGGGAAAATCGCGACCGGAGACAGCTTCGTCAATTCCACGAAAGGTTCTTCAGAGAAAGCCGCGCATATCTATGCCGTCGTCGGGAAAGAACAAAAAGAAATCGCGGAAGCTGTCGCGGGAGATATCATCAGCGTCCCGAAACTGAAAGAAAGCTCCGTCGGCGACTCTTTATCGCATACGGCGAGAAAACTGCTGATCCCCGCGTTGACCTTCCCCGAGCCAATGCTCTCCAAGTCCGTTAAACCCGTTTCGAAGCAAGATATCGATAAAATATCCAACGGTTTGGCCAGGCTTTCAGAATCGGATCCTACCTTTGTTTGGGAGCACGATACAGAAACCGGAGAAACGGTTATCTCAGGGATCGGCTCGGTCCATCTGGATGTTATGATCGAACGTTTAAAACGGCTTTTCAAGGTAGAGGTCGAAGTCGGAAAACCGAAGATCGCGTATCGCGAGACGGTCAAAGAGTTAGCGGATGCGGAATACAAGCATAAAAAACAAACCGGGGGCCACGGGCAATACGGGCATGTCAAGATCAAGATGTCGCCTTTGCCTCGCGGAACCGGATTCGAGTTCGCACAAACCATATTCGGCGGTTCCGTCCCATATAACTATATCCCGTCCGTAGAGAAAGGCGTTCGTTCCGGTCTCAAAAAAGGCGTTCTGGCGGGATACCCGGTCGTAGACGTGAAGGTTGATCTCTACGACGGATCTTATCACGAAGTGGACTCATCGGATATGGCTTTCCAGATTGCGGCGGTTCAGGCCTTTAAAAAAGCGATGGACATCGCCAAACCGACGTTATTGGAGCCGATTATGGAAGTAGAAGTCAGCGTGCCGGACGAAAACGCCGGAGATGCGATGGGCGAAATCACTTCCCGCAGAGGAAGACCTTTGGGAATGGAATCCGGGTCCAAAGGGTTCCAGGTTGTGAAAGCCAAAGTGCCTTTTGCTGAAATGCTTGACTTTTCGAATAAACTCGGATCGATTACCAGTGGAAAAGGATATTTCACAATGAAGTTTTCAGAATACTCCGAAGTGCCGGGGAACATTCAAGAAAAGATCATCGCAGAGCGTAAAAAAGAATTAGAGGAAGCGAATAAGTAACGTATTCTTTCGGATCGGTTGATCAGATTCGCCAAGTTTTCAACCGATCCGAAAGTTCCTTATCCAAATCAGAGATACGGGGGGCTTGACCTGTTTGAAAACCCTCAACAGATATGTTATGAAAAGCGCGATGTTTCCTTTCATCTTGGGTTTGGGGGGATTCATCCTTTTCGTCAGTATCGAGTTGCTGTACCAGCTTTCAGAAGTAATTGTCAGCTATAAAGTGCCGATTTGGCGATTGTTCGAGCTCCTGTACTACAATATTCCGATGTTTACCGTCATGGGCATTCCCGTGGGCGTTTTGCTTGCGATCTTCTGGATCCTTTCCCAAATGGGGTCGAACTCTGAATTGATGGCCTTGCAGGTGCATGGCATCTCTTTTAAAAAGATCGTCATCCCGTTCTTGATATTAGGAGCTTTTTTCAGTGCCTTTTCTTATCTGCTCAGCGATTTCGTGGTCCCGGATTTCAATCACCGCGCTTCCGAAACGTTGACCCGGTACGTCTACAAACAGCCGGAGAGCACGATCAAAGCCAATCAGTTCCTGGACGTGGGAGATAACCGTTATTTCTACGTCAAGCGATTCGACACGGAAAAGGGAACCTTCGAGGATGTTCTCCTGTATGATTTGTCCCAGTCGGATATGCGAATCTACTACGCGCGCGAAGCGAAGAAATCTGAGGATACCGGCCGATGGAAGTTGGTTGAAGGCCGTGTATTCACGATGGATCGCCAGGGTTTGATGAAGCTGGATACGGTCTTTCAAGAAACGGAGATCGATTTGACAAAAGACCTCGACGAATTTATCCGAGACACCTCCAAACGCGCGCAAGATCTCACTTCCAAAGAATTGTGGATTAAAATCGACGCCTACAAAAAAATGGGAATACGGACGAATTCTTTGGAGGTGGAGTTCCATACGCGATTTGCGAACGCCTTGGGGCCGATCATTGTCGCTTTTTTAGGTGTCCCTTTGTCGCTTACCTTCAATATTAAAAGCAAATCCTGGAGCGTCATCTTCACCTTCCTGCTGATTGTGCTGTACCAGGGCAGCGGAGCCTGGATGTCCGCTTTGGGAAAAGACGGAGAAACGCTGACCCCCTTTCTGGCCTCTTGGTTGCCGGATATCGGATTCTCGGTCATTGGTCTGATTTTATTCATTCTCCTTGACACGAAATTGATGTACCGCTTTAAAGAGATGATCAGCCGATTGTTCACGCTTTCGGCCGCCTCGAAGATGCTATTGATCCTCCTCCCGCTTTTTTTATGGCCGGTATCGTCCTTTTCTAACGATCAGACGCTACTGGCGACGGAAACAGCCCGGACTTTGAACGCGTCTGCAACAGATACAGCGCGATCCGAAAATATGCCTTCCTTACCCACGACAAACCCGCTGATACCTTCCTCTGATGAGCTCCTGATCAAAATCAGCGCTGACGACATGGACTACAACGGCAAGGAGAAGACGATCACGCTCACCGGGAATGTCATCATCGAATACGATCAAATGACCCTTCAGGCGCCAAAAGTGATCGCCTATCTCGAAAACGAAGAATGGGTGGACTATTTTCTGGCGGAATCCGAAGGGGCGACGATGGTCACTCTCAAACAGGAGAAAGAGGTTTATCAGGCCCGGCGGGTCAAAGCCTATGTGAAACGAAACGCTTTTTTCATGTATCACCTGCGGGGTACTTTCAAGCAAAAAAACAAACAAGGGCAAGAAAAGCCCTTGATCCTTGTTTCAGAAAAAAGTCGAAGTAAAACTTTCGTCAACAAAAACATAACTGAAATCCATACCGGATATTTGACCACCTGTGACCTGGAGAAACCCCATTACCGGTTCGAAGCCGGGTACATCGTGGTCAAAGAATCGAAAGAGATCATCGCTTACGATCTGTTGCTCTATATCCTCAATATTCCGATCTTGCCTTATCCGGTGTACTTTGCCGACCTGACAAAAGAGACGCAACCGGTCGAGATCTCCTTCTCTTTAAGCGGAGAAGGAGGAGTCCAAACGCATATGAAATACACCTATCTCGATCGGACAAACGAAAAAGGCATGATCGGTTTCGATACGGTTGAAAAAGGGCCGAAAAAAGGCGCGACAATTACGACAGAGAACCAGTTCAAACTTCCCTTTGACACCGCCGGGTACTTGAAAATGAGCCAAAAATCCGCAAACGAATTCAAAGACCAGGAAAGAAGCATCGACTTCAATATCAGCAAAACTTTCGCAAATAGTCTCATCTTGAAAGCCTTCTACAATTCTACTCGCGTTTTGAAGGATGAAGCATCTTACAGCCGTAACGGGAGTTACGGGCTGGAATTTTCCGGCCCTTTTTTTTTGAAAGGGATCAACTTCTCATTGAAGGCGAATAAAACGGAAAACCGTTCCTTAACCGCTTCAAAAAACACCTATCTTTTACCCTCATTTTCGCTCGGCAATTACGCTCACGTGTTATTCAAGGAGATTTACCCCGTCACGATCACTTTATCGGGCTTTTCCCTAACCGGAAAAGCGGAAACCCCCGGCGCGACTCCAGTCGTCGAAGCGCTGGATTTGCTGGACTATACGACTCTTCAAAATGTAAGAATCGGGTATGGCGCGGTCGCGATCAACGACGTCAAGCTTGTTAAACCCATGCAGACCGACATGGTCCTCAACATGGATTTCAATAAAAAAGACTTTACGAACTACTTCAAAATCGATAATACGGTTCCATTTCAAAATATTACTTTTCAATTCGGGCAAAAAGAAAAAGCTTTTCTAACCTTTGACAGCGCTTATACGGTGCGTTTAGGATATATCCGCAGGAAAAACAACGAAACCGCTTGGCGGTATTCGGAAAATATACTTTCCAAAGCTTCGGTGAACCTATGGTGGCTCAACCATCAGATGACGCACGACTATGTTTTCCTAATTGCCCAGGGAGAAAACTACTCCGAGTTGGGCGTCGCTTCCGAAAAAAATACCCTCAACATGACGACCACTTTGAAGGTCCCGTTTCTTTTTTCGGAGTTCATCTTGTTGAACAGCTTCGATTTTTTAAAAAGTAGTGATCGCATGGGCGACCCGACATTAAAATCCAACACAACGATCAAAATCTGGCAACTCTCTTTTAATATGAGTACTGTAAGCCCGTACAGTTTGGATCTGGAGCGATTTGTCAACACTCAGTTTTCCTTCAACCTCTATCATCCCTACGGCAGCTCCAGCGTCAACTTCACCTACGCTTACGAAGCGGATAAAGCGATTGAAACGATCACGAATGCGAACGCGCTCAAATTCAGCAACCTCGGCCTTGTGAATGCTTTCACGGAAAATTTCGATTTTACCTGGTCGGCAACAGATACCGGGAGATTCGAGCTTTCCCGGTTGAAGCAAAAGAACACCTTTAAGTTGAAAGGGTTTGGGACTCTTAAATCTCTTCAAAACACCTTTGACTTCGAATACTACCCCCAAAAGTCAGCCAAAGACCGTTGGTCCTACATCAATGATTCGCTTTCTATGGAATTTGACCTATTCTCCGCTTCGATGGCTTTGAAGGTTAAGCCAAGCAAATCGATGTCGCTCGAATTGGGCGGTACTTTCCCTGGATTCTCTTTTGCCTTCGACACAAGCTATGACATCAAGACCTTCGCCTTTCGCAGTATGAACCTCACGCTTAAAAAGGACCTCCATTGCTGGGAAAACGAGACAAAAATCGAATTCGATTATCTCGAGTCAAAATTAAAGCTATCAAGTTTTGCAACGACCTTCCGCATCAAATCCTTCCCGGAAAAGCTCTTCAAAGCAGACCCCGTAAAAAAAACCTTCGATTTATCCATTTTTTAAAACCGGCAGCCGATACTCCCGCTTCCCGGTTAGTGTGAAAACCCTCCCAAAAATCGAAAAAGAACCTTCCGTATAAACCTTTTGCTTCTTCGATTCGTAGGTCCATACGGAAGGCTGTGACGCGTTTTCTCAGTATGCGGCTGGATTCGCGATCATTAAGAAAGGTTTTTAAGAAACGATTCAGGGTTTATTCCGGTTTTCCGCGGTAAAACTCCATCCCTAAAGCCGTACGGTTCGGGAAGCCTGTCCAATGCGTGTGGGTCTCTTTAAAGGTTCCATCTTTATTTTGAGCCCAAACCCCGTCGTTCGCTTTTTCGATGAGATCAAGGTAAGTCGTGTAGTTGATATTCTTCAAATAGAGTCCGAAAAACGCGGTCGCGAAGTGTTGCACGATATTGTTCACCTTGCGCTTGTCCCAAACCGGTTCTCCGTATCGGAGAACGTCATCCGCCGTCATTTTCATCGATACAAGGGGGTGCTCTCCGTACGCGTTAGTCGCCAGGTTATGCCGGGCGTTGTTGAAAACCAATAAATACCTGTCCGAATTAAGCGCCCAATCGAAAAACAAGCGTATCCCGTTTTCGTAGCCTGCGACATCATCATAGTCCCCGGCGATGAGGAACATCGGAACCGAAAGGCTCTTCATCGTTTCTGCCGTCCAAAACGTGGCCGCTCCCCAAGGCGCCATCGCAAATATTGCTTTTATTCTGTGATCAATTGATTTTTCGAAAGACGGGTTTCCTGATTGCCGGATGGATAGATGACCGCCCGGAACTCCCCAAGGCAACGTGACACCTTGTTCGGAAAACCCGGCCCCCGCCGCATTGATAATCCCGTATCCTCCCATAGAATATCCGATTAACCCGACATGGTCCGCATCGACTTTTCCGTAAAGAAAATGTCCGGGATCTTTCGAAAACGCGGCCATTTGATCGATGACGAAGTAAACATCCAAAGGACGGTTGAGCAACGTACTCGAAAATTGGTTCTGATCCATAACCGTCGATTCCGTATGATCGATCGCGACGACCACGTATCCTTTTGAAGCGAGATTTTCCGCTAAATAAGACATTATATACCTGGTCCCGGGATACCCGTGGGAAACGACAATTAACGGGAAGTTCCCGGCAACCGTTTCTGCGTTTCTTAACGCGCGTCCTTGAAATACGATCGGCTCCGCGGTATACCAGGCATCGGAATAGATCGTCATCTCTTCGCGATTCTGAGGAATGATCGCCGGATACCAGATTTCCAAAGTTAACGGGCGGTCATATCTCGGATTCGGGTTTTGATTCGTGTAGGCGAGGATATTCAACTGATCTTTATTGACGACTTCAACTGTTCTGACCCCGACTTTAAAATCCCCGCGTTTCGCTAAAATTGGAGCATCCGGAAGCATATCGCCGATTAAGAGTTCTCCCCCGGCGAGCACAATTAATGGAAATAGCGCTAAAAATAAGAAGAAAGCTTTTTTCAAGATCCCCACTCTCCTTTTGGGTCCGCGGACCCTACGATAACGTTATCGTAGCAATTGTTAAGGTTAACATCAACCGTTATCAGAAGAGGCAATCTATCTTGAGAGGAAGTGAGGGGCGATTATCGCCAAAAAGCTTAGGAAACCGAACCCTCTTTATGCTTAAGGTTTTTGACAGTGAGGACAATAATAAATGCTGCCTCCCATATAAGCTTCTTTCACGATCGTTTCGCCGCAGCGAAGACACGGTTTTCCCACGGTGTTTTTGCTCATTTGCGTTTGGTATCCGCCGGTTTTTCCGAACAGGTCGCGTTCGGTATCCCGGCCGCCGCGTTCAACCATTTCGTTAAGGGTTGTTTTTAAAACTTCGAATAAAAAAGACTTCTCGTCCGGCGTAAAGGTTCCAATCTTCCGTTTGGGATGCAGACCCGCGCGAAAGAGAATATCCTGCAAAACGCCGTTTCCAAGCCCCGGAATGCGCTGTTCAGTCGCGAGAAAGGCTTTGGCGGAGGCTTTTTGGACGGCCGGGTTTTCGATCAACCCTTCGAAATAGGCTGTGTTGAAGGAGTCGTCCAAAGCGAACGGCTTCGACTTCGAGCCAAGATAGTATGGGTTATCGAACCGGCCGGTTGGGAAGCACCACAATCCACCATACATGAGCACAACAGCGCTTAAGTACGTATGGTCTTCAAATTCGATTAGAAGCTGATGTTTCTCCGGCAAGTCCGATTCCGTTTGATGAAAGGTCAGCCGTATACCGTCCCCGAACAGAATAACAGCTCCCGACGCGTTGATTTCTACCATGCTGCCGATCCCGATTGCGGATTCGATTTTTCTCCCCGTTAACAAAACCGGGTAATCTTCCGGGTTTTGAAAGTACCAGGCAAATTTGTGCGGCGAGCGGCGAGGGACCACCTCTCTGATGGTTTTCCCCTTAATAACCTCGTTAATCTGCCGAGCCAAAACCCTGGACTCCGGTATTTCGATCATACGCCGCCTCCCTCCATAAAGTAGTCGAATCCGAAAAGAACGCCATCACGCATCATTATAGCACTAAAAAGCCGCTCCTCTCGATCGCCGTAATCTCAGAATAAATCAGGTATAATCCCTAAAGAAAAAAACGAAGAAGGGGAAAGCGCCGTATCGTAAGCTTCTTTGAATAGAAGGACGACTTAAGTTATATAAAATGGGATAGGAGGTAGAGTTTCATGGAATCGAAGGACAATACCGGTTTGTTCAACGGTATCGCCTCTATCTACGGACTTTTTTATCGGCGTCAAAAAAAAGGATTCCGAAAGGTTATCGAGCGCTTTCTTAACGTTTTTGATGCGTCGCGGTTTAAAACGGTTCTGGATGTCGGATGCGGAACGGGAGCTTTATGCGCAGTACTCTGTGAAAAAGGCTTCGAGGTTACCGGCATCGATCCGGCCGAAAATATGCTGCGTATCGCGAAAAAAAACCCGAAAATGAGCCCGTTCGTTTCATCCAAACAAACGTTCTGGCAGGTTTGCCCTTCAATGACCAAACCTTCGATCTTTCCATCGCTTCTTATGTTGCACACGGTCTCAAACCCCATGAGCGAAGGCGATTGTATGCGGAGATGAGCAGAGTGACAAAATCCGTCGTGATCATCTATGACTACAATGCGAAACGCGGATTGTTGACAACCCTGGTCGAGTGGTTGGAAAGAGGGGACTACTTCAACTTTATCCGTAAAGCGGAATCGGAGATGAAAGCATGCGTCTTTGACATGAAGGCTTGCTTTTCGGAAGTGCAGGTTTTGGAGGTAGGAAAACGAGCGGCATGGTATATCGGAAAGCCGGCTCGATAACGGCAATTCTATGCGGAAGATTAGGAAAGGGGAGTCAGATCGTGGAAAAGCAAATATTTCCGATACTGGAATTTGACGCTTCGAGAACCGCCAAAATCGAACCGTCTTATATCATAAAACCCAAAGACGTACCGCCTTATTGCGTAATCAATTACTTCGGCGACGTGATAGAGAAACGACTGACAGAAGGGCAGCTCACAAAAGTGGCGCAGCTATTCAGCGCCACCGTGACGCTGCCGGTCTATATCACGCAGTATAACGATCAACCCGTTGGGATCATCCAAGGATACGTGGGTTCCGCAGGGGCCGCCGCGCAACTGGAAGAGCTCATTGCGCTCGGTTTTACTCGATTTATCGCCTGCGGCGCGGCGGGAACTCTCCAAAAGGGAATCTCTTTAGGCGGTTTAATTATCCCGAACGCCGCCATAAGAGATGAAGGCACTTCTTACCATTACATGCCGCCCTCGCGCGAAGCCCGATGTGATCATGCGGTTCTGGAGACCATCGCCACTTGTCTTCGTAAGCGTCATATCCCGTATGTCATGGGTAAGACTTGGACAACCGACGCTTTCTACCGCGAAACGGAAGAAAAGATCGCCTTACGCCGATCGGAAGGTTGCCTGTGTGTGGAGATGGAAACCGCAACCTATTTCGCCGTCTCCCAGTTTAGAAATGTGGCTTTTGGTCAAATCCTATACGGAGGAGACGACCTTAGCGGCATAGAATGGGATTCCCGTAATTATAACAGCTGTAAAGATATACGTTCGAAAATCGTCGACCTCGCGATGGAGATCTGCCTGAATCTTTAGTCGATCCGGCTATCGGTATCAAAAAAACGAAGCTTTGCCTTGAAAAGCCCGCTACGTCGCCTTTCTCCCCGATAAGGAATCCGGGAAGTTTTTTGTACGACCTTTCTCACGTGTGCATTCTTTCTTTTCATTTTTGCGTCTAATAGAAAACCAATGACATAAAGGGAGTGTGAATTAATTGAAATCGATCATATGGATAGTAGTTATTCTTTTTTTTACGCTCATATTCGTCTTTGCAAATGTTAATCAAACAACTGAGAAAAAGGAGACAACGATGGAAAGCGAGAGAATTAGAGAGGATCTATGGGAAAACAGCTATAAAGACAGTCAGACGCTGTATTTAGCAGGCGGGTGTTTCTGGGGAGTAGAAGGATATTTTAAAAGAGTCCCCGGAGTATTGAATACGCAAACGGGTTACGCGAACGGATTGACAAAGAATCCAACCTATCACGAGGTGATAAACCACTCCGGTCATGCGGAAACGGTCGAAATCAAATACGATGAGAATGTCGTGCGATTGGAAGAGCTGATCTTACATTTTTTGAGGACCATCGATCCCTATGCGATGAATCGGCAGGGAAACGATGTCGGGCTTCAGTATCGTTCAGGCGTGTTTTACACGGATGAAGCGCAATATCAGAGGGTAAGCGCTGTGATCAAGCAATACGAAGATCGGCAGGGAAGAAAGACCGCTATCGAAGTCAAACCGTTGGAAGGATTTTTTGATGCGGAAGAATACCATCAGGACTACCTGGACAAAAACCCGTACGGTTACTGCCACATATCTCTCAAAACGGCCGAAGAGCCGCTGATCGCATACGAAATCCAAAAAGACCTTTCAACGGAAGCCTTGAGGCAAAGGATCGGCGACCTATCCTATAACGTAACGCAGAAAGCTTCGACTGAACGGGCTTTTTCCAGCCCTTATGATGATTTTTACGAAAAAGGAATCTATGTGGACATCGTTGGAGGAGAACCGCTGTTTTCTTCCGACGCCAAGTACAAATCCGGTAGCGGTTGGCCCAGCTTTACCCGCCCCATTACGGCCGATGCGGTGGAATATATCGGGGACGAAGGGTACGGGATGCGGAGGATAGAAGTGCGGAGTCGACTCAGTCAATCGCATCTGGGTCACGTTTTCGACGACGGCCCGCGCGCGAGCGGCGGTCTCCGCTATTGCATCAATGGCGCGGCATTACGATTTATTCCGTATGAAGACATGGAAAAAGAAGGGTACGGCGCCTACAAAATTCTCGTGAAGTAACGCATCAGGAGCCCGGGTAAAAATGATTCACCGGTAAAAAGCGCGCATAACGCTTCGCGCGCTTTTTGCTTGGCTATGTGAAACGTAAATGGTTTTACTATGTATATTTATGAGGTATAATATGGAATAATAGATACTGGACCAAGCGTGTTTTCCCGGCATTCAACCGCATAGCGAATGCGCGATCTGTTCCACGCCGTTGAGCCTCGAAAAGATAACGGGCAATACCGAAGGGACCATCACGGGATGATCTTTTGCCTCGGGGACAATGCCGACTGTAAGTAAGTGTACGAAGATTTCATATGCGGTCCGTATGCCGGTTCCGGATATTTTTTAAGAAGGGGAATGTCCCTTCAGTCCATCCGGGTTTCCCGTTTCCGTTTTAATGGGGAGATCACGGCAGACGCCGTGAACGCCCAACTCAAAAAACGCTCTCGATGAACGAAGAGAAATTTTTGTGATGCGGAAGATGAATAATTCGAGCCCTTGAGAGGGGTCTATGCAGATTGTATTTTTAAGCGAATGGCTGACTATCCTTTTCTGTTTCGCTCTTTGGGCCGCTTTGCCCACCTTTCTCACATTCGTTTGCATGGCGTTGCCGGATCGGGTTTTTTCCCCTGACCGTTTCTTTTTCCGGCCTCATCGATGGGAAAACGGTGGAGAGGTTTACAACCGCTTATTCCGTGTGAAGCGATGGAAACATCTCCTCCCAGATGGCGGCGCGGTGGTAAAAGGGGGCTACAAAAAGAAACGGCTCACTAATTTTTCCGAAAATAACCTTCGGAAATTTTTGGTGGAATCGTGCCGCGCCGAGCTGTTACACGTTCTCGTAATCGCCTTATTCTGGGTCTTCGGTTTCTTCGTCCCTCCCAACGCCCTCTTCTATATGTTCCTGTATGCCTTGGCGACGAATTCTCCGTGCGTTATCGTTCAACGCTATAATCGCCCTCGCATTATCGCCCTGCTGGCAAAACGCGAGACCAAAAGAAGCGCTTGAAGCCTCTTTCTACGGAGAAAGAGCCTCTTAATTCTTTGGTTGAAAGCGATGAACGGGGATTCTTTCGAGAATCGGCCAGGTTTTCGAGGCGTCCGTTAGGCGAGTTGAATGCGGAATCCGCGCGATAGGGATATCCGCCTCCCATTCTCTTGCGCGTACCCGATGGCATCTCTGTCCAAGAGGATAACAACTCCCTAAGCTTGCTCAGCCTGAAACATATATTAGGCAAAAACGAAAGAAAGCCAGAGGGCCAAGGATAAACCCTCTTAGGGGGGCGACCGAAAACCATTAGGGCGATCAAGCGATAATGGTATAATCCAAATAACTTCGCGAGCGGTCTATTCGATTCGTTTTCCTGTTCAGTGGACCTGTCTTCGATCGAAGGATCCCCGATGGGGATGGGAACGACGGGTTTCGAATAGACGAAGATAACCCTTTTGCCCGTAAAGGATCAAGTGATGAAACCGATTGTAGCGCGCGCAAATACGGAACTCCGAACGACAAGCACACGCGAGCTGGCGATTACGGGATTGTTTGTTTCCTTAATCGCAGCCGGATCTCAAATCAGCATCCCGCTGGGGCCCGTTCCGTTTACGCTGCAGGTCTTTTTCGTTTTCTTGACGAGCGCGATTTTACCCGCAAAGAAAGCGTTTTTGGCGCAGTTCTTATACCTTCTGCTCGGGTTCTTCGGTTTCCCTGTTTTCTCAGGATTCAGATCCGGCCTCCCGGTACTTTTCGGCCCTACCGGAGGATTCTTGCTCTCTTTTCCTTTTGTCGCCTTTTTAACCGCGAAAGCCCGAAGTTTCGCCGCATTTCAGGCCTTATGTCTCTTGGGACTCGGTCTTCTTTATCTGATCGGAGGCTTCTGGTTGGGTTTGTATTTTGGAGATGTTGTGAAAGGTTTTATGGTCGGCGTCCTTCCTTTCTTTGGATGGGATCTTTTGAAAGTTTTCCTCGTCGTCAGGATCGCAAAAAAGATCGGAAGGTATCAAAATCGAGTTACGGAACAGGTCATAGCCCAACAGAATGGATTTTATCGCGAATCGGCGGACTAATCAAATCGAAACGAACACGCAAAAGGGGGAGCAGAAGGTGGAAACAGGAAAAATCGACTATAAAAAAACTGATAAACCGTACTATTTTCCTAAAACCGATCCGGAAATCATCGTCGTACCTGCTTTTCGGTTTTTTGTTCTCGAAGGGGAAGGGGACCCGAACAAAGAAGGGTTCTCTATGCGCGTTGAAACCTTGTACGCTCTGTCGTATACCTTGAAAATGCTGCCGAAATCCGGCTATATACCCGAAGGATATCGAGAATATACGGTGTTTCCTTTAGAAGGGGTCTGGGACCTGAAACCGGAAGCGAAATCGGGCCCTTCCGACGGATTCGATTTGACCAATAAAGATGATTACGTCTATCGCATCATGATTCGGCAACCCGATTTTTTGACCCCCGCGTTGGCGCGGGAAATTGTGGAAAGAGCGAAGAGGAAAAAGCCCGACTTGCCTTCTGAGAAGGCCATTTTCGAGATCTTCGAAGAGGGACGCTGCGTCCAGATGATGCATATGGGTCCTTACGATGAAGAGAGCAAGAGTTTCTCAAGAATGTCGGATTTCTGCAGAGCCCGCGAACTGGTTCGAAAAGAGCGCCATCATCGGGAAATCTATCTCTCCGACCCGCGGAAAACCAAACCAGAACGGATGAAAACCGTTCTCCGTTGGCGGATCGAATGACAGAAAGCCTTACCGATAGAGGTAAACCGAGGAAAGCGTTATCCTTTCACGCCGGAACGAACTAAGCTCTTGACGAACACGCTTTGCAAACAGAAGAAAACGATCAAGGTCGGGAATAACGCGATCATAGTGCCTGCCATGATGACCCCCCAATTGTTCGAAGATTCCGCGTCGATCATCATTTTCACGCCGATCTGAACGGTTTTCATCTTGTCTTCCATACTGATGATCATAGGCCACAGATACATATTCCACGCGTAAACGAAATTGATGATGGCCGATCCACCGATGATGGCTTTGGATAGAGGGATGAGTATTTTTATAAAGTAGGTCATATATCCGGCGCCGTCTATTTTCGCCGCATCCTCCAGCTCCTTCGGCATTGAGCGGAAGTGTTGTCGAAAGAGAAAGGTATTGGTCGCGGAAGCCATAAAAGGAATCGTTAGGGCCCAATAGGTATTGACCCACCCGAATTGTTTCATGATGGAGAACAAAGGGACAATCATGATCGTTTCGGCAGGTAAAAACAACGTTGCGAATAAAAAAGCGAAAGAAAAGCTCCTCCCGAAAAAGCGGAAGTTGGCGAACGCGTAACCGGCTAATATCCCGGTGACGATCTTTCCGAAAGTCGTCGCGACCCCGATGATTAGACTGTTCAACAAAAAGTAACCGAACGGAAATTTTCGAAAGGCTTCGGTATAATTTTGCCATTGAAATCCCGTGGGCAATAGTTTTGGCGGGAAAGAAAACACACTTTCAGGCGGTTGAATACTCATGGTGATTCCTAGTAAAATCGGCATGAAGATGAGAAAAGAAACGGCAAACAGAGCGGTTTCTATACAAATGAGATTGACTCGTTTTCTGACAGACCTTTTCATGCTTCACCCCAGAGCTGTCCCCGATTGAGAGCATTAGGCATAATGGACTTTTCTTTCTCCGAAAAGGAAGTAAACGATCGTAACCCCGGCCATCAACAGGAACATCACGACGCTTTGCGCCGAAGCCGGACCGGTTTTTTGGTAGGCGAAGGCGTCTAAAAAAAGGCGATACATCATCGTTGTCGTATAGCCGCCTGGCCCGCCTTTGGTCATAACATCGATGATGGCAAAAGATTGGAACATCGAAGAAATGATATTCATAATGACCAAATAGAACGTTATCGGAGAAACTAATGGAAATTGTATTTTCCAAATCTTCCTTAAAGTGCCCGCGCCTTCTATGGTAGCCGATTCAAGCAGCTCGTCGGACACGTTTTGCAGCGCGGCGATGTAGAAGATGATGCTAAAAGGCAAAGCTTTCCAAACACTCGAAAGCAATAAGGCATAGAGAGCGTAGGGCTTCGTGGTCAACCATAGCACTTGAACGTTGAAGGCTTTCATAAAGAAGTAATTGACATGCCCGACCACGGGATTTAGCAAAAACGACCATAATGTTCCGGCAATGGCGGGAGAAACCGCGTAGGGCGAGAAGATTAACGTGCGATAGAATCGGGATCCCGGAACCTTCTGATTTAACAATAAAGCCAGAAAAAAGGAAAGGAAAATCGTTGCGAACACGGTGAAAGAAACGTAGAATAAGGTAAACCAGGCGGATTGTATGTAATCCGGGTTTTTAAAAAGGTTTTCGAAATTGGACAACCCGGTATAGATCGTCTTGTTTCCGAAAGGGGATACCTTATAAAAACTCATGCGAAAAGAAGTGACCGCCGGCCAATAAATGAAGAGGATGATTACGGCAAAGGTCGGTATGAGTAAAAGATAAGGCAGCATTTTCCCGTAAACGTTGTGAACCGCTTTTTGTCTATGCATACGTACCCTCTCTTTTCAAAATACCGGGGACTACCTGTCGGGTAGTCCCCACGAAAAATTCCGCCTTACCGTTCTTTTTAAGATCAGAACAGTTCGTTGTAAGATTGTATGGCTTTAGTAGACTCGATTTCCGCCAATTCTAAAGCTTTCTCCGGAGTAAGCTCTTTGTTCAACATCTTTTCCACGTAGTTTTGAATGATGTTCCGAACTTCAGGAAACGCTCCGATAATCGCGCCATTCGTGTTATAGGTTTGCACGGACAAAAGCAATTGGAAGATCGAAGTGAGAAGATTCGGATTTTGCGCGTAAAAACCCGAGTTAATAAGGTTTTCCAAAGAGTTTTTATCCACCGGGAAGTATCCGGTTCCCAAATGCCACGTTACCTGCTGCTCTTCCTCAGCCAGGAATTTTACAAACTTCCAAGCGGCGTCGGTTTCTGCTTTCGAGTGACCGTCGATGATCCATAAGGCTCCTCCGCCAATAACGACACCTCCCGCCGGGCTGTTGTCCGGCTTAGGTAAAAACGCAGCACCGGTAACGAAGCCATTCGCCGCGGAGTCTGTAAACAGCGCAACATCTGAAGTTGAAGTGATAAGCATGCCGACTTTCTGCGCCAGGAACATCTGCCTCGCGGCCGTCCAGTCCACCGCTTTGGTGTTCAACATATACCCGTTTTGCGTCAAGTCGTTCCAAAGTTTAAAGAATTTTAACCCTTCCGGAGTATTGAATACCGCCTTGGTGGCTCTACCGGTTCTCCCATTGTTATTATCCACAAACGGCGCGTTTTGCACCGCCATAAATTCTTCGAAGAACCAGGAATTCAAATTCCAGGTAATACCGGACTGCAGAATATTGCCCGCAGTATCCTTTACTGTGAGTTTTTTCGCATATTCGAACAATTCCGAGAAAGTTCTTGGCGGTTTATTCGGGTCTAACCCGGCTTTCGAAAACAATGTTTTGTTGTAGAACATGACTGGATTTGAAGAGTTGAAAGGCATGCAGTAGAGTTTTCCGTTAACTCGGTAATAATTTAAAACTTGAGGTAAAAATTTTCCCATATCGAACGTGGGATCTTTATCAATAAGGTCCTGCATCACGACGGCAACCTCTCCGTCGATCATCTTCTGTGTGCCAACTTCGAAGTTTTGCACGACATGGGGCGCCGTTCCTGCCTGAATTCCGGCAACCAGTTTGTTCAAAGTCTCATCGTAACTGCCGGTATATTGAACGTCTACCACAATGTCCGGATTCAGTTTCATAAAATCTTGCGCCATCTTATTTAACATATCAATACGCCAACCGCCCATAGCATGCCAGAACTGAATCTTCGTCGCTGAAAAACCCGTTAACGTGAGTAAACTAACCAATACCAGGATCAATAACGCTTTCTTCACGTAAATCCCTCCTCTGAGAGTTTTTTTGGAAAAATGAAAACACATACCCGTGCGCGACTAATTATAACCTAAGTCTTCCCTAATTACAAGAACGTTATCAAAACTTCTTTTAGGTTGAATTCTGAGTTTGCGGTTTTTGGACTATCTCGCATAGAGGCAGATTGCCGCACGTCCCTAACGCTTAGGTAAAACCCCTTGCTTTATACAAACGTTCGCGGTTTTTTAACAATATATTCGAGAGAAAGGGGGCTTTGCGGGTTCATAATAAGGGGCTCCAAGGAACCTGGCGAGAGGTTAGTTGAAACGGGATTATCTGACGAGAGTACCGGCGATCGGGATCGCAACACGGGAAGCGTTTTAGGTTGCCTGTTTCTTAAGCCGCATAAACTGCTGTATTAACGGGCCTGCGGTGAAGGCGAAAATGATTGTTCCAACCCCGATCGGCCCTTTGAATAGAAAAGCAAGCAGTAAAGCAAACCCGTCTATTAGGATTCGCGAGAATCGGACGCTAATCTTTAGTTTTCGTGAAAGGCCCAACATCACGCTTTCCCGCGGGCCGGCTTTCTTCGAGAAGACGGAGAGATAGAAACTGATGCCGAAGGAATAAACAATTACACCCGCCGCGTAGAGGAGGATGTTCAAGTATACCGTACTCCCGGCGGGTATAATCTTCATGAATAGGTCCATAAACCATCCGATAAAAAACATGTTGAGCAGCGTAATGACGGAGGGTTTGAATCCCAATCCCCAGGCGACAAAGATCAGTATCATACTGATGATTTGCGTGATATGGCCAACAGAAAGCCCGGTAGCGCCGGAAAGCCCCACTTCCAAGGCTCCCCAAGGCCCCATCCCCAGAGCGCTTTTAAGCATCAGCACCAGGCCGCAGGCCGCGATCGAGAAGCCAAGTATTACCAGTAGAAGCCGCAAAGCGATCGAAAAGCGCGTTTTCTTCAATGCAGTGTTAAGCCTCCGTCGGATAGAATGACCTGTCCGGTGATCCAATCGGATTCTTCCGAAGCGAGGAAGAGAAGCAGCCCTGTATGATCTTCCGGGTGCCCGATACGCCCGAGCGGAGTGTTCTCTTCGATCCTTCTAAGGATCTCCGGATGCGCGGCGTAAAAGGGAGAAGAGAAGGGGACCGTCTCCGTAGGCCCCGGAGCGACAACATTAACCTGGATACGATATTCGGCGAGTTCCAGAGCCATAACCTTAGAGGCGGCGATTACGGCCGCTTTCGCGGCGCAATGCGCGATATGTTCCTTTTCCGGACGCGTCCCCCCAATCGACGCCAGGTTGATAATCTTCCCCTTTTTAACTTTCGCCATCTTTTTCGCGATCACCTTCGAAACGAGCAGTAGCAGCCGCACATTCGTGTGCATTTGTTTATCGAACTCATCGATCGGCAAAGACAAAAACGGCGCCCTCGAAATGTAGGCCGGGCAGTTGACCAAAATATCGGGAACCGACATCTGCGTATCGACCCAATCCGATAACGTTTCCGCATCCCGCTCGCTTTCGATGGACTGCGCCAAATACCGGCACCGGTTCGTATCCCCTAAGGTTTCCGCAAAGGCGCGTAACTTAGCCTCATTGCGGTCGATCAGAAAAACCGAAGCCCCATTTTCAAGAAAACAGCGAGCCGCCGAACTGCCGATGCGGCCTCCCCCGCCGAAAACGATCGCATTCTTTCCTTTTAACCGTTCGAACCCCATTGCCGTGTCCCCCTTTCATCCATGTTATATAGCCCTTTAACCGTATCACACGCGGCTTTGATGGCCTTCTCGTTCGACGGGGGCGTTTCCGGACGGATATTCTGGGTTAAGTTCGAGGCAACGGTGCAAATCGCCCCAGCTCGGATGTGGAGCAATGACGATAAGACGAACAGCGTGGCCGCTTCCATATCCAACTGCAAAGCGCCGGCGTTTCGCCAGAGAGTTAAGTCTTTTTCGATCATAGAAGGAAACCCCTCTTCGACGAGGTGCGTTTTTGTCGCGTAGAAAGAATCGAGGGAAAGGCCGATCCCGAAGTGAACGGGGACACCCGTTCTTTTGGCGTTTTCTTCCAGTAACAGCGCCGTTCGAAAATCCGAGATCGCGGGAAAATTTACCGGAACGAACAAGTCAGCGGCTCCGGAATAGCGGATACAACCGTTTAACACGACCAAATCACCCGGTAAAACGTCTTTACCGACCCCTCCTGAAGTGCCGATGCGGATAATGCGCCGGACTCCATAACGTTTCAGTTCCACAACCGCTATCTCGACGGACGGACCGCCGATCCCGCTGGAGCAAGCGGCAACCTCTATCCCCTCGTATTCTCCGACAATGGTGAGGTAACCACGATGATTCCCGACCTGTCGCGCATTTTCCAAAAAGGCCGCGATCTCTTCGATTCTACCTGGATCCCCCGGTAATAAGACCGTTTCCGGCAGTG